>Ga0207965_1000013_pt1 | contig 45965 bp, 46 predicted proteins | sample Knorr_S23_td_O2m_FD_185609 | JGI IMG/M metagenome (GOLD analysis project Ga0207965, IMG submission 185609) | Marine microbial communities from Southern Atlantic Ocean transect - Knorr_S23_td_O2min_ad_571m_LV (SPAdes) (version 2) | ecosystem: Environmental > Aquatic > Marine > Oceanic | place...
AATGGAAAGCTTTACCTCAAAGGAGAGCTTAAGAACGATCAGAAAGAGGGAACATGGGAATTCTATTACGACAACGGACAGTTACAAGCAGTTGAGAAGTACAGTGGTGGAAGTCCTGTGGGTGTTTGGAAGTACTATGGGGAAGACGGTAGTCTGTTAAAGCGGGTTGATCAGCTGATGGATGATTCGTCTGGATCAATAACACCCGATAGCCTAGACGACCATCACTGGGATTGCAAAATGGACTATGGGTTCTGCTACACTGAGTTCATTGACACGGTTTCGCATAGTTAAAATATTTTGCTCTGTGATGATTCAAGATTTTGCTGACATAAGAATAGAGATTAAATTTAGTAAACATGAATGTAGAAACAACAAAGCAAATCTCGGTGGCTCCAATGATGGGCCAAACAGATAGGCATTTTAGGTATCTGGTAGATTTGTTGGCGCCTGATCTTAAACTCTACACTCCCATGATTCATGCAGATGCCATCGTCTACGCAGCTAAGAAATTTTTGTATCAAGAAAACCGTCACCAAAAAGCTGTTGGCATCCAGATTGCAGGCAGTGATCCGTCTATTATGGCTGGTGCAGCTAAAATAATTTCCCAATACAATTACAATGAAATTAACCTCAACGTAGGATGTCCAAGTCTTCGTGTACAAAGCTGCAATGCGGGTGCTGCATTGATGCGAGACCCTTTGCTTGTTGCCAATTGTGTCCGTGCTGTCAGGGATACTGTGGATATGCCATTATCCATCAAAACTAGAATAGGCGTTGATGACAAGGACGATTATCGTTTCTTATACGATTTTGTAGCTGAAGCCTCTGATGCAGGTTGCCGGGTGTTTATCATTCATGCCAGAAAAGCATTTTTGCAGGGGTTGAATCCTAAGCAAAACAGAACCATTCCACCGATCGACTATGAGAAGGTTTATCGACTTAAAGATGACTTTGATAATCTAATGATCATCATCAATGGGGAAATCAGCTCTATTGAACAAATTGAACAACATTTATTGCATTTGGATGGGGTAATGATTGGGCGAAAAGCGTACAAAGACCCTTTGTTTCTTGCAGAGATCCAGCAGCACTTTTTCATGACAGAAGGCAAGTCAATCAATCATTCCACACAATTCCATATCATCAAGGCAATGATTGATTACACCAAAAATCAAATAGGAAATGGCATCAACCTTCACTTGATGACTAGACATATGTCCCAATTGTTCAGGGGATTGAGAGGGGCTAGGGAGTGGCGAAATCTCATCGGTCAGAACCAGCACACATCCAACAGCGCCATTGAGTTTTTGGATGAATTAGTCTTTTTTGTTGAGCGTTATGAAGAAAGTTTGTGCTGAATCTACTTCTTGCTCAGGGCATCCACGACTTTTGTATGCTCATTGAGTAGTTGTTTCGGGAGTCGTTCCCCAAATTCATTGAAATATTCTTTAATTTCATTCATTTCAGCCAACCATTGATCCGGATCAATGGCGAACAGTGCATTTAAATTCTCATCGGTAATATCCAATCCTGAAGTATCAATATCTTCTTTAATGGGTACATAACCGATTGGTGTTTCCTTGGCGTCAATTTTGTTCTGGCATCGTTGAATAATCCAATCCAAGACCCGAAGATTTTCTCCAAAACCAGGCCAGAGAAAGCCTTGATCATTTTTTCTAAACCAGTTGACGTGGAAAATTTTAGGTAAATTTTGCGATTGCTCCGAGAAACTCAGCCAGTGGCGCCAATAGTCAGCAAAATTATAACCACAGAAAGGCTTCATCGCCATCGGGTCTCTTCTGACAATACCCACATCTCCTGCAGCAGCTGCGGTTGTTTCCGAACCCACACTGGCTCCGACCAAAACACCATGATTCCAATCTTTGGCTTCATAAACCAAAGGTGCCAACTCACTTCTTCTGCCACCAAAGATAATGGCACAAATGGGTACACCTGAAGGTGAGTCTGCCAATTCTGAGTATCCTGGGTTATTTTTGGCAGAAACGGTAAACCTGGAATTGGGGTGGGCACAGTCTTGATTGGAGTCAGAAGAATAATCATCGCCTTTCCAGTCTTTGATTGGATTGCCTTCCAATTTTCCTTCCCACCAGGGTTCGTTGTTGTCGGTTATGCCAACGTTGGTATAAATAGCATCTCTTTTGAGGGTCTCATAAGCATTTTGATTGGTATCTTGGTTGGTGCCTGGGACCACCCCAAAATATCCTGCTTCTGGATTAATTGCCCAGAATCGACCGGTGTTGTCCATATGCAGCCAGGCAATGTCATCACCAATGGTTCTAACTTTCCACCCTGGATAAGTATCTGGGGGTACCAGCATAGCAAGGTTTGTTTTTCCACAGGCCGATGGGAAAGCAGCAGCAATGTAAAACTTATCTCCTTCTGGATTTTCAATTTCAACTATTAACATGTGCTCGGCAAGCCATTTCTCCTTTAGGGCTTGCCAACTGGCTATTCTTAAGGCGTGACATTTTTTCCCCAAAAGGGCATTGCCACCATAACCTGAACCGATGCTTCTTATGGTTAGTTCTTCTGGGAAGTGCATGATAAAACGTTTCTCTGGATTCAGGTCTCCGATTGAATGCATTCCTTTAACAAACTTATTTTCTGTCTCTATTCTTTGCAGGGCTTTTGTTCCCATTCGGGTCATCAGGAACATGTTTGCTACCACATATGGGCTATCCGTAATTTCTACTCCACAGCGCGAATAAACTGAATCTATCGGCCCCATACAATATGGAATAATGTACATCGTCCTACCCGACATGCAGTCTTTGAACAACTCATCCAGTTTGCCGTGTGCCTTATCTGGATCCATCCAATTGTTGTTTGGTCCCGCATCCTCCTGCTTGGAAGTGCATATAAATGTCAAGTGTTCCACTCTAGCGACATCTGTCTGATCAGATCGATGCAGATAACAGTTTGGGAAAGTTTCTGCATTTAGTTTCAGTAAATCCCCAGACTCAAGCATTTGAGCAATGAAGTTTTGATACTCTTGGTTGCTTCCATCACACCAATGTACTGCTGCTGGATTGGTTAGTTTTGCTACTTGATCAACCCAACTTTGCAACTCTTTATTGGTTGTATTCATATAATTTACTCTAGTCGCAGGGGAAGTTTATTATATCTATGTTTATTATTGGGTCATTAATTTATTGTTTCTTCTTGCATCCAATCAACACAGCTGTATATGACTAAATGTATTGCCATTGATACCTCAACCGACAGGTTTACACTTGCCGCCATGAATGACGGAGAGTTGTTTGAGTTTAACCAAGAGAATTGCATCGATCATGCGCAATATATTTACAGGAATATCAATAACATACTGACCGATTCAAGGTTGGAGTTAAAAGACTTGGATTTTATAGTTTATGGCTCAGGACCAGGCCGTTTCACTGGGTTAAGAATTGCAGCTGCTGCAACACAAGCAATTTCCTACTCACAGCAAACACCTGTTTGCAGCATTTCCAGTCTTGCAACCATTGCGCAAGTTGCTTCGGAAACCTATTCCTTAGATAAAATAGCCGTGGTAATGGACGCAGGAAGAAAACAGATTTATTTTGGGTGTTATCAGAAATCCGAAGATGGTTTGGTAGCATCAACGATTTCGGATTGCCTAATTGACGTTGATGCATTTCATTTCTCTGGAACAAATTTTTTTGGTGTTGGTAAAGGTTGGAAAGAATATACAAATTTGAGGAAACAATGCTCTGTTGAAGTTGTCGAACAAGCCCAAGAAATATTGCCTGATGCAAAAACTATGATAAAACTAGCTATTAGGGATTTTAAATCAGGTAAAGGGGTAGAATCGTTTGAGGCTTTACCCAATTACCTTAGGGATCAAGTTGCAGATTGATGATGCGCATAACAAGGAGAAATTTATTATTAACGGGATTCCTTTTCTGTGTTTTGCTTATTGCTTACGCACTATACACACAATATGTGCTGGGTTTAGAGCCATGTCCTTTGTGTATATTGCAAAGAGTGGCAGTCATCGCATTAGGCCTATCTTTTTTATTCATGGCTCTAAGACCTCCCCAAACAAAGCAGTCAAAATTTTTCGCTTCACTACTTGTAATGATTGTAAGCTCAGTGGGAGTAGGGATAGCAGCCAGACATGTCTGGCTTCAACATCTACCCCCAGACCAGGTTCCAGGGTGTGGGCCTGGTCTTGATTTTATGATGGCTAATTTTCCATTGAGTGAAGTTTTCCAAATGGTCTTTAGTGGTTCTGGTGAATGCGCTGAAATCAGTTGGTCTTTCGCTTTTTTGAGCATGCCGGCTTGGGTCATCATTTGGTTAATTTTTCTAGGCAGCTATGGAGTTTGGACCATCTATCAAGGGCGATATAATTGAGCAGAGTTAATTATTACTGTTGATCAATTGTTTGTGAAGATTTTGCTCTAATTTTTCACAACATGATTCAGTAAGTGTTTTCGCTGGGTGCAAGAGTCAACACTTCGTAGCCACTTTTGGTCACCAAAATTGTATGCTCCCATTGTGCTGAAAGTGAATGATCACTAGTAACGACAGTCCATTGGTCTGGCAACACCCTCACTGATGCTCTGCCAGCATTGACCATCGGTTCAATGGTAAAGGCCATTCCTTCTTTTATTTCAATCCCCTGACCAGGGGTTCCGTAATGGAGAATTTGTGGATGGTCGTGATAAATTTTACCAATTCCATGGCCACAATATTCTTTTACGATGGCATAACCATGTTTTTCTGCATGATTTTGTATTGCATACCCAATGTCTCCTAAGTGATTTCCCGGTTTTACTGCTTTTATACCTCGCCACAATGACTCATAAGTTATTTTTGAAATACGTTCACCTTGGGTAGTAGACTTTCCAACCTGGTACATTCTGCTGGTATCTCCATGAAACTCATTTTTGATAACGGTAACGTCTATGTTGATGATATCACCATGTTTCAATTTTTTATTACCCGGAATTCCATGGCAGACAACATGATTTACTGAAGTACAGATTGTGGCAGGAAAACCTTTGTAGTTTAGGTTTGCAGGAATCGCATTCTGTTCATTAACAATATAATCATGACAAATACGATCCAATTCTCCAGTAGTTATACCAGGTGCAACATAATTTGAAATCATATCCAGAACCTCTGAAGCTAGCTTTCCAGCAATTCGCATTTTTTCCTGATCGTCTTTGTTTTTAATATCAATCATCATAGGAGATAAGTTTTTTTGTCAGTCTTATTGTCGCTTTAGAATTATTATGTTATAAAACCTCGGCAATTTTGCACAAAATTCGAACATAAATCGACACATATGATGGGTGCTTACAAGTAATTTTGGAAAGTTTCATATGGGATTTATGGGAGTTTAAACCCAAAAAGGAAAAAAATGGAAAATATTACGTTGCGTCAGATGCTTGAAGCTGGCGCCCACTTCGGCCACAAAACGAGGTATTGGAATCCAAAAATGGCTCCATATATTTATGGTAAGCGCAACGGGATTCACATCATTAACCTAGAAAAAACCCTGCCTCTGTTCTATGAAGCCTGTGCCTTTGTTGAAAATATCGGGGCAGAATCAGGGACTATCTTATTTGTTGGCACCAAACCTGCAGTTAAGAATGAGATTAAAGATGCGGGTTTGGACTGCAATATGCCCTACGTTTCAAACAGGTGGTTAGGGGGTACGCTGACTAATAATGAAACCATATCAAAATCAATAAAGAAGCTTGAAGATCTGGAACAATCATTGAAGGATGAAAATACGGAAAATTTAAGTAAAAAAGAAATACTTACCTTGAGGAGAGACTTTGCAAAGTTGGACAGAGGCTTAGGTGGTATAAGAAACATGAAGAAATTACCAGACGCAATTTTCATCATTGATGTGAATTATGAGAAAAATGCTGTTCTGGAAGCCAAGGTATTGGCCATACCAATCATAAGCATTGTCGATTCCAACTCTTCGCCCGAGGATATTGACTATATTATTCCATCCAATGACGATTCAAGAAGTACTGCTAAGCTGATCACAACAACAATTGTAAAATCATTTTTAAAAGGTAAGAAATCCGTTCCTATTTTAGATGACATAGAGGATGACTTTGTTGAAGTTGATGCTAAAGGAAAAATTTCCAACAAAAGAATTAGACGCAAGAGAAAGATCACCGCAGTTGAACAAAAAGAACCTGAAAATCAGAAACCAGAAGATAACAGCGACCTTGCAACTGCGAAAGAAAATAAAAAAATTAATCTTACAAGTGAACCCAAGAAACCTTCTGTAGACGTGCAAGAAGAACTTTCACAGGAAGAATCACAACCATCATCTGCAGAGTCAACTGCTGTTGAGGTACCAAGTGACGATGAGTCCAAAAGTGAACAAGATCTTGATCAGTCTAAAGAATCCGGGGTTGAAAGTGATCAGGAGAAGTCTTAATTGAGAGAGGTTTCTAGATGAAAATTTCGGCAACTGATGTAAAAGAACTTAGGGATCTCACTAACGCTGGCATGATGGATTGCAAGAAAGCTTTGTTGGAATCTCATGGAGATTTTGCAAAGGCAAAGCTCTTGTTAAGAGAGAAAGGGAAAAGCCAAGCAGATAGCAAATCAGCTAGAATTGCCGCCCAAGGGTTGGTCTCCATAGAAGTTAACGAACCAAAGCATCTTGCAATTATCTTGGAAGTCAATTGTGAGACTGATTTCGCTGCCAAAGATGATCATTTCATTGAATTCACGGATAAAATCTCAAAATTGTTGCTGAACACAAATATTGAAACCATTAAACAACTCATGGATGCCGCCATAGAAGGCTTCAATAATGTTGAGGAATACCGGACATTTATTGTTTCTAAATTGGGTGAGAACATCAGTATCAGGAGGTTCAGAAGAATTTTTTTTGACGGTACCTTGGGAACTTACATACATGGAAGAAAAATAGCAGCCTTAGTTGATTTAGATATAGATAATACCGGACTAGCAAAGGATTTGGCTATGCAAATTGCTGCCTCAAAACCGGAATATATTGACCAAGGAGAAATTCCAGATGAAATGATAGAAACGGAGTCAAGGATCTTTAGGCTGCAAGCTGAAAAAGAAGGAAAACCTCAGGAGGTTCTGGAGAGAATAGTCACAGGTAGATTAAATAAACGACTGAGTGAAATAACTTTACTTGGCCAAGAATATATAAAGGACTCAGATTTAAAGGTTTCTCAATTGTTAAAAAAATCTAATGCAAATGTAAATCTTTTTGTAAGATATGAAGTTGGTGATGGAATAGAGCTGGAAGAGAAAAATTTTGCAGAGGAAGTCAAGGCACAAGTCGATGCAAGTGAATAATATCTCAGTTTCCTGTCTTGGCCTGCAATCGCAGGATCTTTAAGTGTTTGATGTGGCAAATAAAAAAATAAACAGAATACTTTTAAAACTGAGTGGAGAAGCACTTTTAGGGAAAAAACCGTTTGGTGTTGATCCAGATGTTCTGGTTTATCTGGCAGAAGAAATTAAATCCATCGTTGATGCTGGTGTTCAAACAGGCATTGTCATTGGCGGTGGCAACATATTTAGAGGCGAAGGTCTAGCTCAATCAGGTATAGATAGAGTCACAGGAGATCAAATGGGTATGTTAGCCACAATCATCAATGCTCTTGCCCTTCAAGATGCCTTGGAGCGACAAGGTCTGGTGGCCAGAGTTATGTCTGCTTTAAAAGTCAATGAGGTATGTGAAGACTACATTCGAAGAAGAGCGATCAGACATTTGGAAAAAGGCAGAGTTACAATTTTTTCTGCAGGCACTGGAAATCCATATTTTACAACTGATTCGGCTGCTTCCCTGAGAGCTGTTGAAATCGAAGCAGATCTTTTGATTAAAGCAACCAGGGTTAATGGGGTATTCTCACAAGATCCCTTGCGAAATGATGATGCATTGCATTTTGAATCCATTTCCTACGATGAATTTATTGCCAAAAAACTCAGTGTAATGGACACTACTTCCATTGTTATGTGTAGGGATAATAATCTTCCTGTTAGGGTTTATGATATGAATATACCCAATGCATTATTTGATATTGTTAAGGGTGAGAACATTGGGACATTAATTTCATGAAGAAGGAATATTAAGTCTATGTTAGATGAAATCAACCAAGAGACAAGCCAGAGGATGCAAAAGTCAATCAACGTTTTTTCATCCAATCTCAGAAAAATAAGGACCGGTAGAGCAACTCCGGATATTCTAGACAGTGTTCAAATTGAGTACTATGGGAACACAACGCCGATAAAGCAATTGGCAAACATCACTGTAGAAGATTCACAAACACTGGCCATTTCACCTTGGGAACAAAAATTTATCCCAGAGATCGAACAGGCCATAGTTAAGGCAAATCTTGGCTTAAACCCAATAACAAGTGGAAGCGTCATTAGAATTCCACTGCCTCATTTAACCGAGGAACGAAGAATTGAACTAACCAAACAGGTAAGGCATGAAGAGGAATTAGCAAAGGTTTCCATTCGCAATATTCGGAGGGACTCTATTCAAGACCTTAAGGATTTCTTCAACGAAAAAATGATATCAGAAGATCATTTTCATAAAGGGCAAGGAGACATCCAAACTATAACTGATGATATGATCAAAAACGTAGAATCGCTAAGTGAAGAAAAACAAAAAGAATTAATGAGCTTCTAAGTTATGAAGAAACTTCACGCAGACAAAAAAATCCCGCAAATTATTAATTTACCAAGGCACTTGGGCATTATTATGGATGGCAATGGTCGGTGGTCTAAGCTGAGAGGTAAAAGAAGAATCTTCGGCCATGAGGCAGGCGTTCTGAAGGCCAAAGAGATTGTAGAAAACTCGGTTAGGTTAGAAATTGAAGCACTTACTTTATATGCCTTTAGTTCAGAAAACTGGAAAAGACCAGCTAAGGAAATCAATGGTCTGATGAGACTGTTTGAGCGAACCATCAAAAAATACACCGGTCTTTTAATCGAGAATAATGTTCGTTTTAAACAGGTAGGCAGTAAAGACATGCTTCCTAAAAGTTTAATTAGAAAATTGGAACAAATGGAGGCAATTACCTCAGAAAATACAGGTTTAAAACTTACTCTAGCAATAGCATATGGCTCAAGACAGGATATTGTAAAAGGCATATTGAAGATTATTGATGATGTAGATGACGGCAGAATTAATAAAAATCAAATAGACGAATTAACTTTATCCAACCGTCTTTCTTTCTCAGATCTGCCTGATCTCGATTTAATAATTAGAACATCAGGTGAAACCAGAGTGAGTAATTTTATGCTTTGGGAAATGGCATACAGTGAAATCCATTTTACTGAAACACTCTGGCCTAGTTTCGAAGACCAGGAATTTTTTGAAATTTTAGAAAGTTATTCACAATCAGAAAGACGTTTTGGTTCTGTTGAAAAGGAAACAGAGTTGAAAAAAGCCTAAATCTTTACAATGAATAACCTTACTCAGAGAATCTGTTCTGCAGCAGTTCTCATTTTGATACTAGTGGTCTTAATTCATCCTGCGACAACAATTCCCATAAAAGCTACTGCCGTTGGATTTATTTCCCTAATTATCCTTTGGGAATATTCGAGATTATTCAAATCAAGATTCATCCGGATTCTTTTTCCGATACTGGTTATTGGTGGTCTTTTAGAAATGCTTTTTTTTACTGGATACCTTGAGAAAACAAGCAACTATTTGTTTTGGTTTTTATGTTTACTATGGGTTTTCATATTATTTCTAGTATTAACCTACAAAAAGAAGAATATCAATGACTTCTTAATCTTTATTTTTGGAGATTTTATCCTCCTACCATTTGTTGCATCTTTGTTTTTTATGGTCATGAATCCAGGAATTTTTTTATACGTGATCATCGTTGTATCAATTGCCGATTCAGCAGCTTTTTTTGTAGGAAGGACGATGGGAAAAACTCCTTTATTACCTAACATCAGCCCGGGAAAAACCATTGAAGGTTTTATTGGGGGTGTTTTAATAGCCTCTCTATTCTCATGTTTAATCGCTTTATTTTTTGGTTTGCAGGATAGGCTGTTGGAGTTTTTATGTCTTGGATTCTTGGTAGCACTCATATCTGTTTTAGGAGATGTATTTTTCAGCTTGTTAAAACGCAATAAAGGCATTAAGGATTCCAGCAATTTAATCCCCGGTCATGGAGGCTTTATCGATCTGTTGGACGGAACAATAGCGGCCCTTCCTTTACTTACATTTTTATCCTTCAGAATTAATGAACTGGGTTCGACTCTTGCTCTTATTGGGTTTTAGGGCTGAAATGTAAATTTTTCACATCTTATTACTTTCTTTGCTGAACTGATTCTCTATAATTCCTTCATAATCTTTACTGATAATTACTATATGGATTTTTTATTCTCAATTGTTGCATTCGTAATCTTGGTTGGCGTACTTGTCGCCATTCATGAATATGGACATTATCTGATCGCAAGACTTTGCAACGTTAAAGTTTTGAGATATTCCATTGGTTTTGGCAAAGTGCTTTGGAGTAAGAGAACTGGTTTAGACCAGACAGAGTATTGTTTATCTGCCATCCCTCTAGGTGGTTATGTCCAATTATTGGACGAGAGGAGTGAAGAGGTTGATGAAGATGAAAAACATAGAGCCTTTAATAATCAATCGGCGACCAAAAGAATTTTTATTTTACTGGCTGGTCCTTTTGCTAATTTTCTCTTTGCAATAATTGCTTATATGACGATGTTTTCTGTTGGGGTTCCAGGCGTTACTCCGATTATAGGAGAAATTGAATCGGGGTCTATTGCTTGGCAGAACAACCTTAGATCTGGCGATCAAATTGTTAATGTGGGTGGAAAAGAGGTTCAAACTTGGCAAGCTTCTTTAATTTCAATGCTTGGCGAGATTTTGGACGACGAACAAATCAAAATCACCGCAACAGACAAATTTGGCAATCTGAAGTATGCGACACTGGATGTTACTGGAAGAACCAAAGAGCTGACTGCACCAAATGCGTTAATGCCTGGTTTGGGATTCAAACCTTTTATCCCAACAATCAAGCCCATTATAGAAGCAGTCGTTCCAGATGGACCGGCTGACAGAGCGGGTCTTTTGCCAGAAGATGTGATTCTAAAAGTAGATGAAGTTGACATAAAAAACTGGAACCAGTTTGTTGAAACTATTACTGCCAAGCCTAACCAAAATATTAAGGTGGAGATAAAGCGACTGGATCGGATATACCAGAAAACTGTGTTGCTTGATACCAATGTTGATAACGAAGACCAAGGTTTTATAGGGCTTAGAGCACGTATTGATCAAGATCAAGTAAAGAAGTATCAGGCAATTCAAAAATACCGTTTCCCCAAAAGCTTAACCATGGCAATCAATGAAACAAATCAAATGATTGTTTTAACCTTAAATATGTTTGGCAAGATGGTCCGTGGACAAATTTCAGGGAAAAATCTTAGTGGGCCTGTTGGCATAGCAAAAGATGCGGGAACGGTAGCAAAAAGGGGGCTTATTGCAACTTTGTCTTTCATGGCGATTATCAGTATTAGTTTAGGCATACTCAACCTATTCCCTTTACCAATTCTTGATGGCGGACAGATTGTATTTGTTCTAATAGAAAAAATGATGGGCAGACCTTTGCCAGAAAAAATACAAATTGTTTTTCAACAATTTGGGATAGGCGCACTATTATTCTTAATGGTATTTGCGTTGTACAATGACTTGATCAGAATATTTGGTTGGTAACTTTTTAACCACATGATGAAATTCAGATTAACAATAGTTGCATTCGCACTTCTTTGTATTTTTTCAGTTCAGGCTGAAGAAACCTTTGTCGTCAAAGACATAAGAATCGAAGGGTTACAGAAAATTTCTGAAGGCGCCTTATTAAATTATCTCCCAATAAACATTGGAGATACTCTTGATGAGATTAAAATTAAGGAATCCATAAGAGCGGTGTATTCCAGTGGTTTTTTTAGGAATATCGAATTTAGAAAAGATCCCTCTGATGACATTCTTATTATTTCGGTACTGGAAAGGCCGTCCATCGGCAATATAAGCATTGATGGAAATAAGGATATTAAAACCGAGGATCTGGAAAAATCCTTAAATAATATAGGTTTTAGAATCGGTCGAACGTACGACCCTTCAGTTTTGGATGAAATTGAAAGATCACTGATAGATCAATATTTTAGTTTCGGTAAATACAGTGCTCAAATCGAAACCAATGTGGAAGATTTACCTGGGAATACAGTTAGGATAAAAATCGATGTTAAAGAAGGTGATCGTGCTCAAATTAGGCAGATAAATATTGTGGGAAACAATGTTTTCAATGATGAAGATCTTTTAGATCAGTTGAAGTTACAGATGCCCGATTGGTTGTCATTTATTCAACAAGATGATCGATATTCAAGGGAAGATTTGCAAGGTGATTTGGAAACCCTTGAGTCTTTTTATTTAGACAGAGGTTATGCTAATTTTTCAATAGACTCCGCTCAGGTAGCTATCTCACCGGACAAGACTGGAATATTTGTCACCGTCAATATTTCTGAGGGCGATGTTTATCGATTATCAGACGTCAAGCTGAGTGGTGAATTTGTTATACCCAAAGAAGATATACAGAGACTGGTTTTGGCACAACCGGGACAAATCTTTTCTCAGGGATTGCTGACGCAAGCTACAGAGTTAATCAAATACAGACTTGGGGAAGATGGCTATTCGTTTGCAGAAGTACAGGCGATTCCAGAACTGGATGATGAAAACATGGAAGCAAAGATAGTTTTTTATATTCAACCCAAAAACAGGGTCTATGTTCGACGGGTGAGCTTTTCTGATACAACTTCTATAAATGACGAGGTGTTAAGACGCGAGTTAAGGCAAATGGAAGGGGGGTATATGTCAAAGAGCAGGTTGGAACGATCAAAAATTAGATTGCAAAGGCTGCCTTTTATTGAGGAAGTAGAATTTGACACAATTCCGGTTGCAGGGACCACAGATCTGGTTGATGCGGTTTTTACGATCAAAGAGGGACTGCCGGGCCAATTTGGTGGGGGAGTGGGCTATTCTGGGTACCAGAAACTTATTTTAAATGGCAATTTTGTTCACACTAATTTCTTTGGCACAGGCAATAGGATTGCACTGGATCTGAACTCAAGTCGGTACAGAGACCTTTACAGCTTTTCACACACAAATGCTTATACTGGGCTTGATGAAATTGCGAGAACGGCAAGATTTTCCTACTCATCCTTTAATCAGTTCACTGCATCTTCTTCAGATTTCTCAACCAAAACCTTTTCTCTCGGATTGGAATATTCGTATCCCTTGAGCGAATTTCAGCGAGTTATTTTTGGCTCTAATTTGATGAGTTCTGAATTGCTGGCAGGCGATTATAGCGCTAGTCAAGCCCTTCAGTGGGTTAGAAGCAATGGAGACAGCAGTTGTTTTGAAGGAATTATGAATTTTTGTAAAACACAGTTCAAAGTTGCAGAAGCGGTAGTCGGGTGGGTTTTTGATTCGAGAAATCGCTTTATCTTTGCTGATCAAGGAATGACACAGAGACTCATGGCGAGTGTAGCCATTCCTGGAAGTGAGGTTGAATATTACGGTTTTAATTACGCCTACAAACAGTATTTTAATGTTCCGTTTCCATTTGTGAACTACTTAACACTGATGGCAAAAGCTGACATTGCCTACAACGGAGCTTACGGTGATTCTGTTGGGGTCCCTCCCTACAAAAACTTTTTTGCAGGAGGACCGGATACCATCAGAGGCTATAAAGAACACCGTTTGGGGCCGAGAGATAACTTTGGTAATCCATACGGAGGAAATCTTCTAATTTCAGCTCAAATGGAAGTCATTTTGCCCTTACCGGAAGATTGGGCATCAAGGGCAAGGTTTAGTTTATTTTTTGATGTTGGCAATGTATTTTCGACCAGCGAGCTGGATTTTTATGACAAAATTGGCAATCCTCTCGACTACGGTTTTGATGCGGGTAATTTGAAACAATCAGTCGGATTGGCTGCACAATGGTTGGCTCCACTTGGACTCTTTCGATTCAGTTATGCCCTTCCTTTAAATAACGATCCTACAAGTGGTGATTCTTGGGGTGACGAAACGGAACGATTCCAATTTACAATTGGAGGAGCTTTTTAGACAATGGTTTTAATTAAGATAAAGGGACAGTTATGAAAAAACTAAATTTCGTATTGACAATAATTGGCACGCTTTTTGTTGCCCAATCCATTTTTGCTCAGGAAACATCCCTAGCAAGGATCGGGGTGGTAGACATGAATAAACTTGTTCAAGAATCCCCCCAATACCTAGATATGACCTCAGCGATAGAGGAAGAATTCGCGGGTAGAGTAAGAGACATTACGTCCAAGGAGTCGGCTTTGAATACCAGTAAAGATCAACTGAATCAAGACAATCTTGCCCTCAGCAATGACGAACGCCAGAATGCTCTGTTAAAAATTAACGCTGATCAGAGAGAGTTGAAATATTTGGCCGAAAGCTTCCAAGAAGATCGCAATAATAGAACTCAAATTGAGGCAAATAAAATTTTTGTTGAAATCATCAATTCGATTCAAAAGTTTGGCAGAGACAATAGCTATGATCTGATCATCAATGAAGGAAGAATCAGTCAAAATACCATTTTAAATGGCGGAACTTTATACAAAGGGGCTTCTGTGGATATTACGAATGACATAGCTAAAATATTAGAAAAGAAGTTTCAAGAAGACAAAGCCGGAGGCTAAATAGAAGCCAGCCAATAAATATGTCGGGGAATGAGAATTTTGTCTGATACTGCTTTTACTCTTGAACATTTAGCTTCAAAATACGATTGCAAGATCCAAGGCGATCCGTCTACTGTTGTTACCAATGTCGCAACGCTATCAAACGCATCCAATAATTCGTTAACATTTTTTGCCAATAGTAAGTATAAATCTGAGCTGAAAGAAACCAATGCAGCAGTGGTTGTCCTCACGGGACATGATGTGGAATTTTGCCCTACTGCTTCATTGGTTACAACTGATCCATACTTGTTGTTTGCCAAAATCGCAAGTGACTTTGATATAAGCAAGCAATTTCAGCCAGGAATCCATTCCGCTGCTGTGATTGACTCCTCCTGCGACGTACCATCAACCTGCGGAATACGAGCGGGGGTGGTTCTAGCTATGAATGTTGAGTTGGGAGAACATGTTTTTATTGGTGCTAACTCTGTGGTCGAGAAAGACACCAAAATAGGTGCATCCAGTTGGATCAGTCCAGGGGTCATTATCCATGAGGGTACTGAAATAGGTTCAAGGGCTATTATTCATCCAGGTGTGGTAATTGGAGCTGACGGTTTTGGTTTTTCAGAAGCGAAAGACTCGGCATGGGTCAAGATCCCTCAAATGGGTCGGGTGATTATTGGTGATGATGTTGAGGTGGGTGCAAATACAACCATAGACCGAGGAACACTGTCTGACACAGTCATAGGCAATGGTGTAAAACTTGATAACCTAATCCAAATAGGTCACAACGTGATCGTTGGGGATCACACCGCAATCGTTGCACAGACAGGGATATCGGGCAGTACTGAAATTGGAAAACGTTGTAAAATAGGCGGTCAAGTCGGAATGGTTGGCCATCTAAAAATAACCGATGACACAACCATCGCTGCAAGAACAACTGTCACAAAAGACATAAAGGATTCAGGTGTCTATGCTGGCAATCTGTTTTCGCATCAAAAAGCTTCAGAGTGGCAAAAGAATGCTGTTAGTTTTAGAAAGTTAAATAAACTGCAGAAACTGGTGTCGCTAATCAATAAGAAAGTAGACAAAGACAATGATTCATGAAACCGCTATTGTTTCTGAACAAGCTGATATTTCTCAAGATGTAAGCATTGGACCCTACTCAATTATTGGTCCAGACGTCTCCATTGATAGTGCTACGATTATTGAATCGCATGTGGTGATTACTGGTCGAACGAAAATAGGCAAACAGAACCACGTCTACCCATTCTCTTCAATAGGTGATAGTCCCCAGGACATGAAATACAACGATGAAGATACTCAATTAGAGATAGGTGATCGCAACACGATTAGAGAATGCTGCACCATAAATAGGGGAACGATTCAAGATACAGGGATCACTCGGCTAGGCAATGATAACTGGATCATGGCCTATGTTCACATAGCCCATGACTGCCAAATAGGCAACAATACTATATTTGCCAATAATGCAACCCTGGGTGGCCACGTAGAGGTAGGAGATTACGCAATATTTGGCGGTTTTTCGGGCGCTCATCAATTTTGCAAAATCGGTAGCCACAGTTTTTTGGGCATATACTCAGGTGTGGCTAAAGACCTACCCCCTTATGTAATTGTTTCGGGACAACCTGCTATGCCTAGAGGGGTTAACATTGAGGGTTTAAGAAGAAGAAATTTTACCGTTGAACAAATACGAAATATAAAGACCGCTTACAAGCTGTTGTATACTTCTGATCTTCGTTTGGAAGAAGCCCTGGAAAAAATATCTGGTCTTGACGAAGTTTCAAATGAATTACAAGTAATGCTTGATTTTTTACAAGCATCCACAAGAGGGATCATCCGCTGACCTCTAACCAATCAACCGATCGTGACTAAGTTCGTCATCGTTGCTGGGGAATCTTCAGGAGATTTGTTAGGCTCTAAAATTATTGCCTCTATACAAGATCTTTGTCCCGATGCGACCTTCGAGGGAATAGCCGGTCCAAAAATGATTCAAGCTGGATGCAAACAGTGGTTTCGTTCTTCTGAATTATCCGTTATGGGTATTTTTGGTGTGCTGAAACATTTGCCTAGAATACTCAAAGTTAGAGAGGAACTGCTAAAAAAAATCCTCAAAGATCCCCCGGATGCTTTTATTGGTATTGATTCCCCCGATTTCAATTTGAAGCTAGAAGAAAAATTAAAGCGCAAAGGCATTAAAACCATCCAAGTGGTTTCTCCAAGTTTTTGGGCATGGCGAAAAAACAGAGTTAAATTACTGAACCAATCTGCAGATCTTTTGTTGTGCCTCTTTCCGTTCGAGGAAGATATCTTAAAAGAACACAATGTGAACGCGGTCTTTATTGGCCACCCATTGGCTGATTCAACGCAACAAAAAATTGATGTTAAAACTGCAAGAAATAATTTAAAACTAAGTGCAAAAACTGTTATTGCATTGATGCCTGGTAGTAGGAGCTCTGAAATTAACCGTCATGCAAAATTATTCTTTGAAACTGCCGAATTGATAACCAATAGAATTGAAGACATAGAGTTTGTCGTACCAGTTGTGGATTCAAAAATAGGAGAGCAATTAAAGAAAATACTTGCTATGTATTTTACTGATCTCAAGATGACCATTACCGAGAGTTCACACTCAGCTTTATCTGCTTGTGATCTAGTTATTACTAAGTCAGGTACCTCAACACTCGAAGCGGCTTTACATAAAAAACCAATGGTTGTCGTTTATAAAATGTCACCATTAAGTTATTGGTTTTTAAAGATATTTAAGATGGTTCATACGGATTACATAGCATTGCCAAATATTCTTTTAGGCAAGAAACTAGTTCCCGAATTAATTCAGGAGAATGCTTCTTCTAAAACAATTTTCACAGAAAGTTTATTCTGGCTTTCCAATCAACAAAAAGTTGTAGAATTGCAACAACAATTTGATGCTCTTCACTTGCAGCTACGAAAAAATGCTTCTTTTTTGGCAGCATCAAAAATTTTAAAAATGCTTGAACAACAAAAATAAAATACTTTTCTTGTCTATTTATGGAATTAATCGCAGGTGTTGACGAAGCAGGAAGAGGATGTCTTGCTGGACCCGTTGTTGCAGCAGCTGTCGTGTTCCTTAAAAATCAGACCATACAGGGTTTGCGGGACTCAAAAAGGCTGTCAGCTAAAAAAAGAGAACAATTATTCCAAATCATTAAATCTGAATCACAAGAACATTCAATTGGTCTTGCCAATCACCTAGAAGTGGATCAATATAATATTCTTAAGGCAACGATGTTGGCAATGCAGAGAGCAATTGACCAGTTGCACCAAAATGACATACAGGTCTTGATAGATGGGCCGCACTGTCCGGTGGTAGTCTCAAATTTGAGTCTTAGATTGGAACCCAAAATTGGTGGTGATGGTCTTTATGCCTCTGTCTCAGCGGCATCCATACTGGCAAAAGTGACCAGGGATCAATTGATGGAACAAATGCATATAAAATACCCTCAATATCGATTTGATAAAAACAAAGGTTACCCAACTAAGGAACATTTATCTGCTATTCAAGAATTTGGTCCAACTCCAATTCATAGAATGACGTTTAAACCTGAAATGTATAGCAATTGACATGGCCAAAAAGGAGCCAATATTTGTTCACCTAGATGTCAATTCAGAATATTCAATAGGTCAGAGTGTTATTCGAATTGAAGGTTTGCTGGAAAAATCTCTTGAATACCAGATGCCAGCCTTGGGAATTGCCGATGATAACAATTTATTTGCGGCATTCAAGTTCTACAAAAGAGCAATTGAAATCGGTATAAAACCAATTATTGGTGCAACCATATCAATACGCCCAGGGGCATCAGAAAGAATTTCAAAACTAATACTGCTTTGCAAAAACACAACTGGGTATAAGAATTTATCAAACTTGATTACTCGATCGTATCTGGAGGGTTACCATAAAGGCAAGGCCTTGGTTGATATTGATTGGCTGGATGGTAAAAGCACCTTAGGTCTTATTGCAATATCAGGAGGTTACAACGGCTTTATCCAGAACCTACTTTTATCCGAAAAATCCACAACTGCTTCTAAACAGGTAGAAAGATTACAACTTATTTTCCCCGAAGATTTATTGCTCCAAATTCACAAATTAGGGGGAAATAGGGACGAAGAGTTACTGGAAAAAACAATTGAAATTGCTTCCTTAGCCGAAGTTCCTCTGTTGGCAGGTAACAACCCAAGGTTCCTAAATCAGGACGATTATTTGTCTTTGGACGCAAGAGTATGCATTGATCGTGGCGATGTAATCGATAACACAAATCGAGTTAGAGAATTCACGACAGAACAATATTTCAAAACCAAAAAAGAAATGGCTGATTTGTTTTCAGATATACCTGAGGCGGTCACCAACACGGTAAATCTTGCCAAGAAATGTAATTTTCAATTTACCACCGGTCAGACTGTACTGCCTGCTTACTCTGTCCCAAAAGGACAAACAATAGAGAATTTTCTAATTAAAGAAGCGAATAAAGGTTTAGAACAAATTCCACTTGCAACCAAGGAGGTAAAAGAAGCCTATACTCTGAGACTGGAAAATGAACTCAAGATTATCAACTCCACAGGATTTTCAGGGTATTTTTTGATCGTTGCTGATTTTATTCAATGGTCTAGATCAGAAAACATACCTGTTGGCCCGGGAAGAGGCTCAGGACCCAGTTCATTAGTCGCCTTTTGTTTAGGCATTACTGACATTGATCCCATGAAATACGATTTGCTTTTTGAGCGATTTCTGAATCCAGAGAGGGTTTCGATGCCAGACTTTGACATTGACTTTTGTGTGAACGGCAGGGACCGAGTTATCGATTATGTATCCAATCGATATGGATCAGAAATGGTCTCTCAAATCATAACCTACGGAACAATGTCTGCAAAAGCAGTTGTCAGGGATGTTGGCAGGATACTTGGTTACCCCTATGGGATGGTTGATCAAATTGCAAAATTAATTCCTTTCGATATTGGAATCACTATTAAGTCGGCCCTAAAGAAAGAACCTGAACTGAGTGAAAGGTATGACAAAGAACAGGATGTTCAAGCGCTCATTAACTTGGCTCTCAAACTAGAGGGTTTGATAAGGAATGCTGGCAAGCATGCTGGTGGTGTTGTTATAGCACCTTCAAATCTGTCAGATTTTATGCCCCTTTATAAAGTTGAGGGCGAAACAGGTACTGTCACCCAATTTGACAAAGATGACGTCGAATCGATTGGGCTCATTAAGTTTGATTTTTTAGGACTTAAAACACTCACTGTAATCCAAAATGCAGTCGAACTCATCAATCAAAAATTAATTGCAGCTGGAGAGAAAAGCATTGATATTCGAGCCATACCCACAAATGATTCTGAAACATACAAATTGTTATCCTCAACCAAGACTGTCGGAATCTTCCAGCTGGAATCGGTAGGCATGAGAGAATTGATCAAGCAAATGCAGCCATCGGAATTTGATGACCTCATAGCTTTGGTTGCGCTCTTTCGACCTGGTCCCCTTCAATCGGGAATGGCAGATCTTTTCATTGAAAGAAAAGCAGCTGGCCATGCGCAGCTTGTCAACACTTTCCACCCAATGTTGGAACAAGTTCTAAGAGCGACATATGGAGTGATTGTTTATCAAGAGCAGGTTATGCAAATAGCACAAAAGTTAGCTAATTATTCTCAAGGCAGTGCCGACATACTTCGGAAAGCAATGGGTAAAAAAATTCCTGAAGAGATGAGTAAGCAGAGAGATGTTTTTATTCAGGGCGCAATTGAAAACAACGTCAAGGAAAGCACGGCTAGAAGAATATATGACCTCATTGAAAAGTTTGCAGGGTATGGTTTTAACAAGTCTCACTCTGTTTCATATGCCCTAATTGCCTATCAAACAGCGTGGTTGAAAACTCATTATCTTGCAGAATTTATGGCCGCTTCAATGACCGCAGATATTGACAATACCGATAAACTAATCCGACTAAAAGGGGACTGTTTTGATTTTAAATTAGATATTTTGCCCCCCAGTGTTAATCATTCCAGCTATGAGTTTGTTGTCGAAGACGTTAGAACACTCAGATACGGTTTGGGGGCAATTAAAGGCATTGGCAAATACGCTGCTGAAGCAATCACCAACGACAGATTAACCAACGGCAGTTATCTAGACTTTTTTGACTTTTGTTCAAGGCTCGCTGAGCAGAAATTATCTAAACGTACGATTGAAGCATTAATTAACAGCGGTGCTTTGGATTGCTTGGAAGAAAATAGATCAACATTGAACAATTCAATCGAGATCGGGCTAAATTATTCAAATAAGAAAGCCATGGATCGGGAATCCGGACAAAACAGTTTGTTTTTCTCAGACACAGATCAATTCCAAACACTTCCTAAACTCAGGAGAAAGAAGGAATGGAAATTGAATGTTTTACTGCACAATGAATATCAAAGTCTAGGTTTTTATTTTAGCGGCCATCCATTTGACCCTTATCGGAAAGATTGCGCCCACATAACTAAGTCACCACTAGATAAATTAAAAACTGCCATGGAAGCGAGCAACGGATCATTTAGATACAACCAGCAAAACACGATAGAGCTTGCTGGTTTGGTCACTGGATTGAAACGGAGGGGGGAAAATCTCATATTTAAACTCGATGATGGTACCGCATCAATCGATGTAATTGTCTTTGGAGAGCGTAAAGACAATTTTCGGGATTTGCTTGTTGAAAATGCCGTACTCCATCTTAAAGGAAATCTTAGATTTGATGCCTATGCTGATAGATGGCAGTTTGTTGCAGAAGCAATCAATGGGCTAGACCAGTTAATAGAAAAGAAGGCAAACACTTTGCTGATTAAGTGCGGCACAAAATTTGATCCTGATAAACTAAAATCAATACTCCAAGCCCATATTCCTGGGTCCTGTAAAGTTAATATTCACTACAAGACAGATATAGACGTTTATAGGTTGCAGTTGAGTGAGGAATGGACTGTAAATGCAACCAAGGAACTCCGAGACCAATTGACAGTTGAGTTTGGTTCAGGGAATTTTCAGTTTCTAACCGACAACTAAATCCCACCTTTGCTTTAAATCTTTTTTTACCGATTCTATTGTAGAATAGGATTAACGTTGTAATTAAACAGTGTGCACCATGGAATTTTTAGATTTTGAGCAGCCGATTATAGAATTAGAAAAGCGAATTGAAGAGCTTAAATTGACTGCTGCTGATTCAGAATCTTCGGTTGATCTGGATCATGAAATTGATAATTTAATTGGTAAATATGAAACCTTAACCAAGGACATATTTTCTAACTTGTCCGAATGGCAAATAGCTCAACTGGCAAGACATCCAGAAAGGCCAAAAGCTCTAGATGTGATCCAGGCCATAGTTCCCGATTTTAAAGAATTGCATGGCGATAGGATGTATGCAGATGATACAGCTATTGTTTCTGGATTAGGGACAATAGAAAATCTATCACTTTTGATCATCGCTCAGGAAAAGGGTCAAGATACGAAATCAAGAATTTTTAGGAACTATGGAATGCCGAAACCTGAGGGTTACCGAAAAGCGCAGAGGCTGATGAAACTTGCTGAAAAATTTTCAATGCCTATCGTCACCATCATAGACACTCCAGGCGCTTATCCGGGTATTGGAGCAGAGGAACGGGGGCAGAGTGGGGCAATTGCCAGCAATCTCTTTACCTTGGCTGCACTCAAAACTCCCATTATCAATTTAGTAATAGGTGAAGGTGGATCGGGAGGTGCCTTGGCAATTGGGATGGGTGATTCACTTTTGATGTTGCAATACAGTATCTATTCAGTGATATCGCCCGAAGCTTGCTCTTCAATTCTTTGGAGGAACCCTAAAGAGGTTGAAGCTGCGGCGGATGCGATGGGTATTTCAGCCAAAAGGCTATCAAAGTTCGACATTATAGACCGAGTTATACCAGAGCCCTTGGGAGGGTTTCACCGGGATCCAGCATTGATGTATAAGGACATTGCTAGTGCCGTAGTCAATGAAGTCCAGTTGTTGAAAAATATGCCATTGGACGATCTTATGAATCGTCGTCGGAAGAAGTTTAGAGCGATTGGTGAATTTCAGGAGATCTAGCTGATGGTTGAAACCGAAAGCCAGAATATTGAAGAGACCTTAAAGCACCACATTCAAGCACACAACATCAAAAAAATTTGTGTTTCATTAAGCGGGGGAGTCGATTCCATCGTACTACTTTATGCTTTGAATCAAGTTGTGAGCAAGGATATTTTCATCAGAGCGATTCATATTAATCACAATTTGGTTAAGGACTCTCACAGTTGGGCAGACTTCTGTAAAAAAACATGTGATCAAAGCCAAGTCCAAATAGATATCCATTCTGTCAAGGTAAGTACCACAGAGGGATTTGGCATAGAAGCCGCAGCGCGAAAAGCCAGATATCACACATTACAAAAGTCAATTCAAGCTGGAGAGTGGCTAATGACCGCACATCACCAAGATGATCAATTGGAAACAATACTATTACGGATGGCTAGAGGTACTGGAGTTGAAGGTCTTCAAGGGATTCAAAAACAATTTGAGTTTGGAAGAGGTAACATTTTGCGGCCCCTTTTGGGTGTTACCAAAAATGAGATACTCGCGTATGCTGGGAAAAAACAATTGGATTGGGTGGTGGATACCAGCAATCAGGAAACCTATTTCGACCGAAATTTTTTGCGGATGAAGGTGATTCCAACACTTAAGGAGAGATGGCCAACTTTTTCAAGTTCCGTTTCAAGGTTATCAGATATTTCCACCCAAACATCGACTTTGTTGAAGGAGCTGGCTGAACAAGATTTGGGTTTCAACTACCCGGTTAAGAATTTAGACATTGAAGTGTTTAACAACAAATCAATCGGACGAGTCATTAATATCATCCGTTTTTTGATCTTGAAAAATGAAATGCCAGTTCCCTCCATGAAAGTCTTAAATTCTGGAACCAATACACTTTTGAATCCAAAATCTGTTAACCCATCCATGGTTTGGGACGATTATTGCATTAAACGGTATCTTGATAAGCTTTATTTTCTGAAACTGTCAGAAATACAGCCAAATCAGGGCAATGGATCGATGAATTGGTCAATTGATAAACCTTTAGTATTGGATGAAAACGGCAGCACCTTGGCAGCGACCATGGTCAAAGGCCAAGGTCTATCGCTCAAAAAGTGCAATAAAAATCTTGATGTACAGTTTCGCAAGGGAGGCGAATCAATAAGACCTGTGGGGCATAAGATAACTAAAAAACTTAAAAAACTTTTTCAAGAGAATCACATACTTCCATGGGTTAGAGATAAAATTCCTTTGATTTACCAAAAAAGTGAATTAATCGGTGTGGGTGATCTTTGGTTTAACCGGAATTACACCGCATCGACAGATGAGGATGGTTTTATAGTGAATTGGATTAGAAACATCACCATAAAACACAATTGATGATTGTCCAATCTGGCAATATCTGTTAACTTGAAATACCGGGATATTGGTATTGGTATTCCCCAATATAAATAATAAAATCCCAAAAGAAAAATAACTGATTGGAACAAAGCAAAACCCGGATATGTCACACTTTATTTTCGTCACTGGGGGCGTAGTCTCAGCACTTGGTAAGGGCGTTACGTCCGCATCGCTCGGCGCAATTCTTGAAGCTAGAGGATTAAAAGTCGGAATGATGAAATTGGATCCCTATTTGAATGTAGATCCAGGAACGATGAGTCCGTACCAACACGGAGAGGTTTTTGTCACTGAAGATGGCACCGAAACGGATTTGGATTTGGGTCATTACGAAAGGTTTGTTAACACGACAACCAGCAAAAACAGCAACTTTACAGCTGGCAAGGTCTACGAAAATGTGATTATTAAAGAGAGAAAGGGTGATTATTTGGGTGCCACAGTGCAAGTGATTCCTCATGTTACCGATGAGATAAAGGAAAACATCAAAAATGGCTCAAAAGGTTTTGATGTCACTATAGTTGAGATTGGTGGGACAATCGGTGATATTGAATCATTGCCTTTTTTAGAGGCAATTCGTCAAATGGGTTTGGAAAAAAATGGTTACGAGGTTGCTTACGTTCACCTTACTCTGGTTCCCTTTATAAAGACTGCAGCCGAGATCAAAACAAAACCAACACAACATTCAGTCAAGGAATTGAGATCAATTGGCATACAGCCCGATGCATTGGTCTGTCGTTCAGAAAAGCCGCTTCCTGAAGAACAACGTAAAAAAATAGCATTGTTCACCAATGTAACTGAAGCGGCAGTGATTTCAGCACACGATGCCCAAGATATTTATGAAATACCTTTGATTCTAAGAGAGCAGGGCTTGGACGATATTATTGTTAACAAACTCAACCTTAATGTTTCCAAGCCAGATCTGTGTGACTGGGAAACTGTTTTGCAAGCAAAAAACAACAGCAACGGACAGGTTCGGGTTGCAATGGTTGGTAAGTATGTAGATTTTAGGGATTCTTACATCTCTTTGAGTGAGGCTCTTAGGCACGCAGGGTTTAAGACTCAAACTGACATTCAAATTGAATATGTTGAATCCGAAGAAATCCAAATTCAAGGAGCAGGACCATTATTGGAATCCATGGATGCTATTTTAATACCGGGTGGATTTGGCGATCGGGGCATAGAAGGGATGATCGATACGATTCAATTTGCCAGAGAAAACAACGTACCGTATTTAGGAATTTGCCTTGGTTTGCAGGCTGCTATCATTGAGTTTGCAAGAAATAGTCTAAATTTAAGCGACGCAAATAGTACCGAATTTAACCCCGCTACCAAGGCCCCTGTAATTGCTTTGATAACGGAATGGATGAATACCGATGGATCCATTGAAAATAGGAACGAAAGCTCTGATTTAGGGGGCAGTATGAGGCTTGGCGCACAGGAATGCATGTTGTCAGATCAATCCTTGGCAAAGCGTATTTATCAAAAAGATTCTGTTTTTGAAAGGCACAGACATCGATACGAGTTCAATAACAACTTCAAAAATGATTTACAGGACAAAGGTTTGAAATTTTCAGGTCATTCCAAAGATGGTTTGGTTGAGATCATAGAATTGGAGGATCACCCTTGGTTCCTTGCCTGTCAATTTCACCCTGAATTCACTTCAACACCCAGAAAGGGACACCCATTGTTTGAGTCCTTCGTACGAGCATCAAAAAAAATATAAGTTAAACTGGTGCAATCAAAAAGCTGATTCTTGGTAAAATCTAAATATAAAGAGTTAAAAAATGACGATTAAAATTGGAAACATAAATGTGGGTAATAAACTGCCTATGCTCCTGATAGCAGGACCTTGTGTTATAGAATCGGCCGGTCTTGCTCAAGATGTTGCTGGCAGTATTGCAGAAATCACCAAGAAACTGGAGATACCATTCATATACAAATCATCTTTTGACAAGGCCAATAGAAGTTCTGTGACAAGCTATAGAGGCCCAGGTGTAGAAGAAGGCCTCAGCATTTTGGAAAGTATTAAGCAAACCATTGGAGTACCGGTTTTGACTGATGTTCATGAGGATACCCCTCTGGAGGAGGTTGCCTCGGTGGTTGATGTCCTGCAGACACCTGCGTTTTTATGCAGGCAAACCAATTTCATTCTAAATGTTGCCAAACAAAACAAACCCATGAATATCAAAAAAGGCCAATTCCTCTCACCTTGGGAAATGCAGAATGTCGTAGACAAGGCCAAATCGGTGGACAATGAGAATGTATTAGTTTGTGAGAGAGGCTACAGCTTTGGCTACAACAATTTGGTTGCTGACATGCGTTCTTTAATTATTCTTAGGGAAACCGGTTGTCCAGTCATCTTTGATTCCACACATTCACTGCAACTCCCGGGTGGTCAAGGATCTTCTTCAGGAGGCCAGAAAGAATACATTCCGTCATTGGCCAGAGCTGCAGTTGCCACCGGTGTTGCAGGTATTTTTATGGAGACACATCCTGATCCTGACAATGCACTCAGCGATGGACCCAATTCGTTGCCACTCAATCAGTTGGCCCCACTTTTACATGTTTTAAAAGAGATCGATACGATCGTTAAGCAAGACAACTGATTGTTGAAGAAGCACACAGACAATCAAATAGGGTTTTAAATGTCAGAAATTAAATCAATACATGGCAGGCAAATTTTAGATTCAAGAGGTAATCCAACTTTGGAGGTTGAAATTACCTTGGAAAATGGAAGCAGAGGCAAATCATCTGTTCCCTCAGGTGCTTCAACCGGTAGTCAAGAGGCTGTTGAGTTAAGAGATAGGGATAGACCTGAATTTCACGGCAAAGGTGTTTATTCGGCAGTTACAAACATCAACACTGAAATTCAAAAAACACTCATAGGCAAATCAGTATTGGAACAGAATGAGATAGATAAAACGCTCATTGAGTTGGATGGCACGGAAAATAAATCGAGATTGGGTGCAAATGCAATATTGGCGGTTTCCTTGGCTTCTGCCCACTCTGCTGCGTCGTTTTTAGGAAAAGAATTATTTCAGCACTTCAACCCGAGCAATTGTGGTCTGCCCGTTCCTCAGATGAATATAATCAATGGCGGTGAACATGCAGACAATAACATCGACATCCAAGAGTTTATGATCTTACCCATCGGGGCTGACAGTTTCAGTGAAGCACTGCGATTGGGTGTTGAGGTATTTCATTCATTGAAGTCAGTATTGAAGAATCAAGGACTCAGCACGGCTGTTGGAGATGAAGGTGGATTTGCACCCAATCTTCCAAGTAATATCGCAGCATTGGACACTATCCAGGCAGCCATAGAATTAGCTGGTTTTCAGTCTGGAAAGGATATTTATTTGGGTCTTGATGTTGCAGCTTCGGAATTCTGTGAAGACGGCAAATACCATTTTTCATCCACAGGCCAAACATTTGACTCCGACGAATTTGTTGAATATTTAACTAAAATATCGACCGATTACCCGATCATCAGTATTGAAGATGGTCTTTCTGAAGACGATTGGGCTGGTTGGGAGAAATTGACCCAATCAATTGGCGATCGAGTTCAATTGGTGGGTGACGATGTGTTTGTAACCAATACCACAATATTCCAAGCAGGAATCAACAAAGGTATAGCCAATTCAATATTAATCAAACCCAATCAGATTGGAACCTTGACCGAAACATTTGCAGCACTGGAAATGGCAGAATCTTCAAACTACACTGCGATTATTTCGCATCGATCGGGAGAGACGGCCGATACCACAATTGCAGATATTGCAGTGAGCAGTTCAGCTACACAAATTAAAACAGGTTCATTGTCCCGATCTGATCGGGTGGAAAAATACAATCGGTTGCTCAGGATAGAAGAAATATTAGCCCAGGACGCAGTGTATTTAGGCCAGAACGCATTCAGCCCTCTTTTTGATTTATAGCACCGGATTGATGGCATGAAATTTTTAGCTTTACTGTTGGTTCTTCTCCTAGTGGTGATGCAAGTTAATGTTTGGCTAACCAAAGACGGCTATTCCCGTCTTGCTGAAATTAAAGAACTTATTCAAGATCAGCAGAAAGAAAACAATGAAATGGTTTCTAGAAATTCTCAGCTCAAAGAGGAAATAAAAGATCTAAAAGACGGTTATTCGGCAATTGAAGAAAAAGCCAGAGGGGACATCGGAATGATTAAAGAGGGCGAAGAGTTTTATTTGCTAACTGAGCCAAGACCAGATTTGGAAGCAAAGACGGATGACTAACTGGGTAGCTAACTGTTGGTTTTCTGATGAGCATCAGGTCCGGATGAAATCCTTAGTTATATCTTTGTAAAATCCCGTTATGGAAATATTATTGTGCAATGATGATGGCTATTATTCCAAGGGGATAAAAACCCTTGAGTCGGTATTATCGGATATAGCAAATTTAACCATCGTTGCACCAGAGACCAATTGCAGTGGTGCCAGCAGCTCATTGACAATAAAAAATCCTTTAAGGATAAGAAAATTTCAAGACAACGGTTATTACGTCAATGGAACCCCATGCGACTGCATCCATCTTGCAGCAACAACCATTTGCGATCGTCGACCCGATTTGATCATTAGTGGGATAAATCTCGGGGCTAATTTAGGCGATGATGTCTTGTACTCAGGTACCGTTGGTGCCGCCATGGGAGGGCGTTTTATTGATGTTCCATGCCTGGCTATATCGATTGTAAATAGAAAACCAATCCATTTAAATACCGCAGGAAAGGTTGCTCGAAATCTAGTTAAATTCTTAATAAAAAACCCAAATGTACCAGCAAAAACCTTAAACGTTAATATCCCGGATATCCCCTTTGAGAATGTACAAGGTTATGCCATAACTCGATTGGGAAAGCGGTCTGTCCCCGATCTATTTAAGCCAGATAAAGACCTTTTTGGTGAAAACGTTTATTGGCTTGGACCACCCCCACCACCCAAAGATGGTTCAGAAGGCACAGATTTTTTTGCCGTTGAGCAAAATTGCGTTTCCATAACACCGTTGATATCAGATTTTACTGAGCATTCAGTGGGTAAGGATTTGCAAGAATGGATTGATGGTCAGTTGTTATGAAGCGTCTTTTTACCAAGATATTTAATTATGCATTGGCGGTAGCATCCAGACCCAGAGCAATTTATTTTCTTTTTCTGCACAGTTTTTTTGAGTCTTGGTTTTTTATTCCAATACCCCCCGATGTTGTTTTGGTACCCATGACTTTGTCAAAGCCCAAGAAGGCCTGGTTTTACGCCGGTATAACTTTACTCGGCTCGGTTCTTGGCAGCTGTATTGGCTTTGCCATTGGATTTTTTGCTCTCGATTATGCTTTGGAACTGTTTACGGCCCTGGGACTGCAATCGACTTATATCCAAGCCATGGATTGGTTTTCTACTTGGGGGGTTGGTGTGGTTTTTGTTGCTGGGATCTCAATTGTTCCCTACTGGCTATTTACCATCACAGCAGGTGCAATGGATTTGAATTTTGTTTTCTTTGTCATCGCTGCAGTGGCTTCGAGAGGAATTAGATTTTATCTAGTCGCCTGGGCTGCGTATTTTGGCGGAGAGAAAGGAATGCCGGCTATTCGAAGAAATATCGATAGGCTGGGTTGGTTGTTTTTAATACTGTTTGTTCTATTTGTCGTTTATAAGTCGTTGTAATGTCTGTCGGACTGCTGAGAATATTGTTAATCCTTGCAGTTGCGTTGGCGATTTATTTTATAATTTCTCGCTTAACTGGAAAAAAATAAGAAAAAAGTAATCCTACTCCAACATCAACATAGCTAATGGTCGGCGATATTCAGACACAAGCAGATTGAATGTTCGACAGGCACTTTTCGAATCCATCACTTCAATGCCAACTCCTCTTTTCAGGATCTTGGTGACGAGGTGTGCGTCTGGAAATACTTGTTTCTTTCCTGTCCCTAGCAATATAACTTCGGTATTGCCTTCAAAAGCTGACTCAAAATCACTCACTTCCAAATCCGCAACACTTGGGTGTTTCCATGGGTAAATAATCTTATCAATACCTATGATTAAACTCTCTTCATACCATTTGCCCTGGTATTGAATTTTTCCACTACCAACCGATTCTATAAGTGAGTTATTTGTCTCTTTCATTTAAAAAATCATTTATGATTACGTATACTCCCGATTGATTATAATTCATGATTAAACGAATCAGTAAGTAATGAAATTCAAACACGAATTAGCTGAGCTCTTTCAGCTTAAGACCGTTACTGGCAATGGCAAACGGTTTTATGAAACACCTGAAGGCGATCGCTACCCATCAGTAACGACCATTACTGGACTTCTCTCTAGGGAAGCCATTCAAGCTTGGCGCCTGAGAGTGGGGGAGGAAGCGGCAAATAAAATAACCAAGGCTGCTACCACCCGAGGTACTAAAGTTCACAAACTGGCAGAACTGTATCTTCGGAATGAATTGGTTTCACAAACTAGCCTCTTCGAGGAAGAAATGCCACTCATTGGAGAAATGTTTAATCAATTGGCAGAAGAAATAGACAAACACGTGGGCACAGTAAAAGCCATTGAAGCTCCTCTGTACAGCAATGCACTCAGAGTGGGTGGAACCGTCGATTTGGTAGCGGAGTGGGACGGTGTTTTATCTGTCATTGATTTTAAAACCAGTTCTAAACCCAAGAGAGTGGATTGGATTGATGCTTACTTCATGCAGTCGGCTGCATACGCAGTCATGTTTGAAGAAAGAACTCAAATGCCTGTATCTCAAGTTGTAATTGCAATTGCTGTAGAACAACATGGGCCTCAGGTATTTTATGGAAAGCGAGAGGACTATATTGAGCAGTTCAAAGATTTGCGAGCAAAGTTTGACATAATAGACTAGAAAGACAGAGGATTATTGGGTGGATGAAACACAGATTAAATTAGCGATTGATGAGTTAAAGGAACGCTTCAACGCCCTTAGGGGGTACCTTTGACTTTGACAAAAAGTCAGAACGCCTAAATGAGATACTGGAGACCCTTAACGACCCTGATATATGGGAGAACAGGGAACTGACACTCAATCTCAATCAAGAGCGGGCAAGACTCGAAAAAGCCCTTTCTACACTCGAAACGCTCTCAAGCAATCTCGAGGACTCCTCAATACTGTTGGAGCTCGCGATCAGTGAGGACGATCAAAAAACACTGAATGATTTGACAAACGATGTTAAAGCATTTGATGCTGAAATCAGCCAATTGGAAATCCAACGAATGTTCAGACATGAAATGGACACTTCGAATTCCTTCCTCGATATTCAAGCCGGTTCTGGGGGAACTGAGGCTCAAGATTGGGCGAATATGATGCTGAGAATGTATTTGAAATGGTGTGAATCAAATAATTTCTCAGCTGAATTAATAGAAATTTCTCCAGGAGAAGTTGCAGGAATCAAAAGTGCAACCATCCATGTAGCGGGAGAATTTGCTTACGGTTGGCTGAGAACGGAGACCGGTGTTCATAGATTGGTCAGAAAATCACCATTTGATTCTGGGAACCGAAGACATACTTCATTTGCTGCAGTTTTTGTCTCGCCTGAGATTGAAGATGATTTTGACATTGAGATTGATCCATCTGATCTGCGCATCGATGTTTATCGTGCCAGTGGCGCTGGTGGTCAACACGTTAATACCACAGAGTCAGCAGTTCGGATCACCCACCTGCCAACGGGAACGGTTGTTCAATGTCAGAACGACCGGTCTCAACACAAGAACAAGGCCACTGCAATGAAACAAATACGAGCCCGGTTGTTTGAATTGGAAAAACAAAAGAGACAAGAACAAGCTCAAGCCTTAGAGGAAAACAAAGCAGACATAGGTTGGGGCAGTCAAATACGGTCTTACGTTCTTGATCAATCTCGGGTTAAAGATTTAAGAACCCAAATTGAATCCAGCAATCCAGAAGCTATACTGAACGGAGATATCAATAAATTTCTTGAAGCCAGTCTCAAACAAGGTTTGTAGAAAATATTTTGAATTCACAATGACTGACAATACCAACGATCAAAACAAACTCATTCTAGAAAGGAGAAAAAAACTAGAGTCTCTTAGAGAGCTTGGTTTTAACTACCCAAGAGGATTAGAGATTGATGCTTATTCCCAGGATCTACAGGAACAATTTGCCTCTCTTACCGGAGAAGACCTGCAAACAAAAAATCAAGAAGTCATGGTTGCTGGTCGGATGATGGCCAAAAGGGTCATGGGAAAATCCAGCTTCTCTAAAATAAAAGATGGTTCAGGAGAGATCCAAATATTCTTAAGTTCTTCGGAATTATCCCAAGAGACCTACGATCAATTTAAAACCCTGGATGTCGGAGATATTATCTGGGTCAAAGGACTTTTGTTTAAAACAAAAACCGACGAACTGACCATTAATGTAATGGAGTTGGAACTGCTAACCAAGTCCTTGAGACCCTTGCCTGAGAAATACCATGGGTTAACCGATACAGAAATAAGATATCGTCAGAGATACCTTGATTTAATTATGTCTCAGGATAGTCAGGATGTTTTTAAAATCCGATCGAAAATTATTTCCAAAATGAGAAATTATTTAAACGACCGAGACATCCTTGAGGTGGAAACACCGATGATGCAACCCATTCCTGGTGGAGCAGTGGCGAGACCTTTTGTCACACATCACAATGCATTGGATAGGGATTTGTACCTCAGGATTGCACCCGAATTGTATTTGAAACGACTGGTTATTGGGGGTTTTGACCGGATTTTTGAAATCAATCGATGTTTCAGAAATGAAGGTGTTTCAACGCAACACAATCCTGAATTTACAATGCTTGAATTGTACATGGCATATTGTACCGCCGAGGATATTATGAACCTGACTGAAGACATGATTTTCCAAATTACCTTGGAGATCAAAGGAAGTAATCTTGTTGATTACCAAGGCAAGGAATACGATGTGTCAAAACCCTTCCAAAGGGTGACATTGGAGGATTCAGTTCTAGCCCACAACCCAAATTTAGACGTTCAATTACTGAGAGACAAAGATTATTTAACCAAAGTCTGTGCCGATCTTGGTATTGAGGTTCGCAAGAACCATGGTTCAGGTAAATTGTTGTTGGAAATCTTTGAAAAAACAGTTGAAAGTAACCTTGCACAGCCAACTTTCATCACCGATTATCCAAAGGAAGTCTCGCCATTGTCACGGGGTAACGATGAAGATCCTTGGCTTGTGGACCGTTTTGAGTTTTTTGTGGCAGGACGGGAATTAGCCAATGGTTTCCAAGAATTAAACGACCCAGACGAACAAGCTGAGCGTTTTAACTTCCAGGTACAGCAGAGGGAAAGTGGCGATGAAGAAGCCATGGTTTACGATGAGGACTACATCCAGGCACTTGAGTATGGTTTGCCACCCACAGGAGGGCTCGGTGTTGGTATTGACAGATTGGTGATGTTTTTAACAGATAGCCCATCAATTAGGGACGTATTGTTCTTCCCACAAATGAGGGAGAAGTAACCTCTCATTCTTCTAATATAATTTTATCTCTGTTCCGTCTACAACCAATATCTTTTTGGATGCATCATTTTTAATCACTCCCAATGCATGCATTTGACCATTGTCTTCTAAAGATTCAATAACCGTACCGACCTTGGTATCTTCAAAAAGAATGGCAGTGCCTGAATCAATTTTTTTGTTACTTGCCTTACCAGTAATGTGAAACATTCTTTGTTTAACTTTACCTTTGTGTTGGACTCTAGCCACTATTTCTTGACCGGTATAACAACCCTTAGAAAAACTAATCCCATTGATTAGATCTAGATTTACCATTTGAGGAATAAATTTCTCAATATTTTCCTTATAAATTATTGGGATACCCGAATTTATATCAGCCATTTTCCAATCCTTGGTTGCAAGGGTAGAAACAGAGAGGTTGTCTAAAGAATTTTCTGATTTGCTTACTAACAAAGCTCTTTCATTGTCAGCCTCAATGGTTTTTAAACACAATTCATCCGACTCAAAACTGGTGTCTTTGCCCTTTACATTCAATACATTGCATAGTTTTATGGCATTTTTTTGGTTAAGCCCAAATATACAATCTTCCGATTTTGTTATTTTTACATCGGATCTCAAAATAAAACGACTCAGCCAGGCAATAAGTTCGTCTCTAACCTCGCAACTTACAACCAGTAACAACAATTCTCCCCATTTGAAAACCAGGGCTGTAGAAATAATTCTTCCCTGGGGATTTAGGATCGAAGTTAATGTTGCTTTGGAATCATGGATTGAGTAGATATCCTGAGTCATCTGTCCTTGCAGGAATTCTACCGAATCGTTACCCTGCAATTCGATTATGCCTAAATGGTCAAGTTTTGTGGTTTGCTTAATAAGTCCCATTGCAATTACTAGATGGATGAAAATACATGTTTGAAAAAATATTATTAAGTATAATTCATGTATATGTACATATATATGTACATACAAAAATATGAACGATAAAAAGCAACCCTTATCTCCACATTTAAGTATTTATCGATGGCAGATAACAAGCACCTTATCAATTCTCCACAGGCTCTCAGGCTTGGTGCTTTTTTTAGCCGCATTCGATTTTGCAATATGGTTAGGATCTATAGCACTAGGAGGCGATACGTATGTAGGGGTTAGAAGCTTTTTTTCAACCAATATTTTGGTCATTATCTGGGTTTTAGTCAGTTTATCTTTCTTTTATCATTTTCTAAATGGAATACGCCATTTGCTATGGGACATCGGCAAGGGTTTTGAGGAATCCCAAGTCAAGTTGACTGGTTTGTTGGTTGTTTTCTTATCGGTAATTCTTACGGCTTTATTTTGGTATTGCCTGCTAACTAGATTTGGATAAAGCGATGAACATCCTTTACATGTTTTTAAAATTACTAAGTCTTGCACCATTTGAACACGCCCGACAACATTGGGTCAGTCAACGAATCACATCCATAGCCATAGTTATCCTCGGTTTATGGTTTGTCTACCAGTTGCTTTTTGTATTAACTAGTTTTGACCATCCCGAGGTCTATGCTTGGGCCTCGGATCCTCTCAACGCTATTATTTTGTTGTTGTTGTCACTTTATGCTATTTATCACGCAGAACTTGGGGTACAAACGGTGATTGAGGATTACGTTGCTACAAAACGGTTGAGAACCTACACCCTTTATCTCTTAAGGTTTCTGAGAGTAATGGTGGTGGTTATTTCTTTTGTCGCCATCGGTTGCATCATTAAAGGTGGTGGAGCTTCACCGGTTTGAGCACAGGTTGGATAAGCATCTTTTATGAATAAAGAATACGAATTGGTTGATCATACTTATGACGTTGTCGTCGTTGGTGCCGGCGGTGCAGGCTTGAGGGCAACTTTAGGATTGGTCGAAGCAGGACTGTCCACCGCTTGCATTACCAAAGTATTTCCGACAAGAAGTCATACGGTTGCAGCCCAGGGTGGTATCAGTGCAGCACTGGGTAATATGGGAGAAGATGATTGGCGTTGGCACATGTACGATACCGTAAAAGGTTCGGATTGGTTGGGGGATCAAGATGCGATTGCATTCATGTGTAAAGAGGCGACTTCAGCAGTTTTGGAGTTGGAAAGGTATGGCATACCGTTTTCCAGAACCACCGATGGGAAAATTTACCAACGGGCTTTTGGAGGGATGACAACGCACTTTGGCGAAGGCATAGCACAAAGAACTTGTGCAGCTGCAGATAGAACCGGACACGCTATGTTGCACACGCTCTATCAACAATCCATCAAAAACAGAGCCGAATTTTTCATTGAGTTTTTTGCCCTTGAACTGATCATGGAGCAAGGCAGATGTAGAGGCCTTATCGCACTGGAAATGGCAACCGGTAAATTACACCGTTTTAGGGCACACAAAGTGATCCTTGCCACCGGTGGACATGGCAGAACCTATTTTTCTTGCACTGCAGCACATACTTGCACCGGTGACGGATCTGGAATGGCTTTAAGAGCAGGTCTTCCTTTGCAGGATATGGAATTTGTTCAATTTCACCCAACCGGCATATATGGAGTGGGGTGTTTAATTACAGAAGGCGCTCGTGGAGAAGGGGGTTATCTTACCAATTCGGATGGCGAGCGTTTTATGGAAAAATACGCACCAAATGCAAAAGATCTCGCCTCCAGAGATGTGGTGAGTCGATCAATCACGATTGAGATTTTAGAGGGTCGAGGGATTGGTGAAAATAAAGATAAAATGAACTTAAATTTGCAACATTTAGATCCCAAGGTGATTGATGAAAGACTGCCAGGAATAGCAGAAACAGCTAGAATCTTTGCAGGGGTTGATGTTACCAAAGAACCAATACCTATTATTCCAACCGTTCACTACAACATGGGAGGAATTCCAACCAATGTTGATGCTGAAGCCATTACCAAAAACCAAGAGGGAAACATTGAAATTGTTTCCGGGCTGATGGCAGTAGGAGAGGGCGCTTCCGTGTCCGTTCATGGCGCCAACCGGCTTGGTTCTAATTCATTGCTTGATCTTGTGATTTTCGGCAGAGCAGCAGCTAGGCAGTGTGCGGATACAATTTCAGCTAACCAAAAGCATTCTAATTTACCTGCCGAAGCCTCTGAGAGAATTATTGCAAAATTTGACAAAATTCGTTTTGCGGATGGCGGTAAACCCACGGCTGAAATAAGGAATGAAATGCAACTCATAATGCAAAATCATGCGGGTGTTTTTCGGACTGAAAAAACGCTGAAGAAGGGCATTGAGAAACTGGCAACTACTTTAGAGTCCTTCAACGGTGTTTCAGTTTCTGATAAAGGGCTTATATGGAACACCGATTTGATTGAGACATTTGAATTAGAAAATCTCCTGGGACAGGCCATGATTACGATGCAATGTGCCCTGAAGCGCGAAGAAACCCGAGGTGCCCATGCACGGGATGATTTTCCTGAAAGAGACGATGAAAATTGGCTGAAACACAGTCTCGGCTGGCTCAATGCTGACAACACCACTAGAATAGACTCTCAGCCTGTGAAACTGGATACCAGGACAGATGAAATTGAGTCCATTCCTTTAAAAACTAGAGTGTATTAATCGGAGCTGAACGATGGCAGAATTTACATTACCTCAAAATTCGAAAGTGAAAAAAGGGAAGACCGTGACTCTGCCTCAAAAGGCAGGCAATACAAAAAAGTTCATTGTTTACCGTTACGATCCTGCAACCGATGAGAATCCCACTTTTGATACTTTCGAAATTGATCTCGATGAATGTGGTCCAATGGTGTTGGATGCGTTAATTGAGATCAAGTCAACCACAGATCCATCTTTGTCATTCCGTCGTTCATGCCGCGAGGGTATTTGTGGATCTTGCTCTTTCAATATCAACGGGGTTAATGGCTTGGCCTGTACACAAAGCATCAATGATTTAAAAGGCGATGTCCGGGTTTTTCCCTTGCCACACATGAAAGTGGTTAAGGATTTGGTAGTGGATATGTCTGATTTTTACGATCAATACGCAGCTGTGGAGCCATGGCTGAAAACAAATTCTTCGCAACCAGAAGGAAAGGAACGCCATCAAACCAAAGAACAACAAGAAAAGATTGACCAACCCTCTGCCTGCATTCTTTGTGCTTGCTGCTCGACCAGTTGCCCAAGTTACTGGTGGAATGGTGATAAATTTCTCGGACCTGCAGCATTGTTGGCAGCTTATCGCTGGTTGCAAGACAGTCGGGACGAAGCAACCGATGAGCGGCTAAAGGAACTGAATGATTCAGCAAAATTGTATCGTTGTCACACGATAATGAACTGCTCGTTCGCCTGTCCAAAAGATTTGAATCCCGGTCAAGCAATCGCAGAAATCAAGAGAATGATTGTGACCCGAGATTTATAATGAGTTCCCGCTCCATCCAATTATCTAAGATTAGATGGAGATGTCGAAGAGGCACAAAAGAGTTGGATCATTTGTTGTTGTCGTACTTTGAGAACTATTATCAAAAAGCCAATGAATCTGAAAGAGCTTGTTTTGAGGAAATACTTTCGCTCCAAGATCCTGTGTTGATAGAAATGTTTGCCAATCCATTGAAGATTGACAACCAAGATCATCGGAGCATCGTTGTTCAAATCATAGGTACAGAAGAGGGATTTCTACTGAAATGAACCATATTCGGAATTTTTCAATTGTTGCACATATAGATCATGGCAAATCAACCCTGGCAGATAGGTTGATCCAACTTTGTGGGGGGCTGGATGAGCGTGAGATGAGCAATCAAGTACTGGACACAATGGATTTGGAGCGGGAAAGAGGGATTACCATTAAAGCCCAAAGCGCTGCTCTGAGGTACACGTCAAAAGATCAGGATCCGCATATCTTTAATCTTATTGATACCCCTGGGCATGTTGATTTTTCATACGAAGTCTCCAGATCATTGGCAGCTTGTGAAGGTGCCTTACTCGTAGTTGATGCCGCTCAAGGCGTTGAAGCGCAAAGTGTTGCTAATTGTTACAGTGCAATTGAACAAGGCTTAGAGATTTTACCTGTGATCAACAAAATTGATCTTCCTGCGGCCGATCCTGAAAAAGTGATAAAGGACATCAATGAGATCATTGGTATCGATACCAACAATGCAACACTCATCAGTGCCAAGACGGGGGAGGGGATAGAACTATTGATGAAACAGATTGTTGAATTCATTCCGGCCCCAAGCGGTAATGTAAAAGACCGTCTTCAAGCTCTGATTATTGATTCGTGGTTTGATCGGTATGTTGGCGTTGTCTCGTTGTTAAGGATTAAGAATGGTGTGCTTAGCAGAGGCGACAGAATAACGGTAATGTCAACGGGTCATGAGTATACAGTCAACTCAGTGGGTGTTTTTACCCCTAAAAGCGAGAACAGAGAGTGTTTATCTGCCGGTGAAGTAGGTTTTGTGATTGCTGGAATTAAGGACATCTACGGAGCACCGGTTGGTGATACCATTACCAGCACAAGCAACCCTAGTTTTTCGGCATTGTCAGGTTTTAAGACGATCCAACCCAGGGTTTTTTCTGGTTTGTACCCATCTGTATCGGAAGATCTTCAGGCATTTAGAGAAGCATTGGAAAAACTCAAATTGAACGATGCATCTTTGTATTTTGAACCCGAGAATTCTTCGGCACTGGGTATTGGTTTCCGCTGTGGTTTTTTGGGGATGTTGCACATGGAAATTGTTCAAGAACGGCTGGAGCGTGAATACAGTCTTAAATTGATAACAACTTCACCAACTGTGGTTTACGAAGTTTTAACAACCGGTAACGAGGTTCTTAGAATTGACAATCCCGACTCCTTGCCAGCGATGAACCAGGTAAAGGAAATTCGCGAACCGATCATCAAAGCTACCATTTTGGTCCCTCCCGCCTACATTGGCAATGTCATACAATTATGCCAAAGCAGAAGGGGGTCCCAGCAACGATTGCAATATCTAGGTCGACAGGTTGTCCTTGATTACGAACTGCCACTGGCAGAAGTTGTGCTTGATTTTTTTGACCAATTAAAATCCGTTTCCAAGGGTTATGCTTCTTTTGATTACAGTTTTCTTAGATTTCAACAGAATAATCTGGTCCGTTTGGATATTTTAGTCAACCGGGAAAAAGTGGATGCCTTTTCCACCATTCTCCACAGGGATAAGGCACACTATCAAGGTCGCAAAATCATCGAACGTCTGACCAAATTGATCCCAAGACAGATGTTTGAGGTGGCACTTCAGGCTGTGATCGGCTCAAAAGTAATTGCAAGAGGCAACGTAAAACCCTTTCGCAAAAACGTCACAGCTAAACTGTATGGTGGAGATGTCACGCGCAAAAAAAAATTACTAGAAAAACAAAAAAAAGGCAAAAAAAGAATGAAACAGTTTGGTGCAGTCGAGATTCCGCAAGAGGCATTTCTTGCAATCATGAAGAAAGATACTGCACAGCGAGATAAATAGTTCATTTTAAATCCATGATTGATTCATTTTTTTGCTAGAAATCACTTTATAATGGAATCCATGAATTTTGATTTTTCAGCAATTTTGTTTATTGCCACCATAATCTTTGGATTGACCTGGCTGACCGGGCATTTCACTTCTAGGAAAGATGCAAGTGTAGTCGAATTTTCAAAGGCTTTGTTTCCAATCCTGTTGCTCGTTTTTCTATTGAGATCTTTTGTTTTTGAACCATTCCGTATCCCTTCAGGGTCAATGATGCCAACACTGGTGAAAGGTGATTTTATCCTGGTAAAAAAATATGCCTACAGCCTAAGATTCCCAATAACCAATAACCCATTTCTTACAATTGCTGAACCTCAGAGGGGCGATGTGGTTGTTTTTAATTTCCCTTGCGATCCATCCATCAAATACATCAAACGTTTGGTTGGTTTACCCGGTGATGAGATTATCTATAAAGATAAGCAGCTTCTTATCAATGACGAATTGATGCCTTACAGATTTCAAGAAGTATTCAAACATCCTCGGCAATACGGATCCCATATATACCAAGAAAATTTTAGAGATGAACAGCATCAGATTTTGATTGCTCCTTCAAGAAGGGGTGTTGAAGGAGAATATACAGTACCTGAGGGCCACTATTTTATGATGGGAGACAACCGGGACAATAGCATGGACAGCAGATATGATTGTCCTGGTTTTGTTCCTTGGAATCATTTCGTCGGCACAGCCACTAGAATATGGTTCAACTGGGATTTTGAGAACGCACCCGAGTGGCAAAGGATTTGGCAAACAATAGAATAATGAATTTGAGCAAGCATCACAATACCTAACATGCAAGCGACTATGTCATGGTGTGAGCAGAGGTTCCACTATCGTTTTAAAGACGATATTCTTTTGCAGACCGCTCTTACTCATCGAAGTCATTCAGCAGATAACAATGAGCGGCTAGAATTTTTGGGCGATGCTGCTTTGGATCTTGTTATTAGTGAATTTCTTTATCAGTCCTATTCGAAGCAAACAGAAGGCTCCTTGAGCAGAATGAGGTCCAACCTAGTCAAAGGCAACACATTGGCAGAATTAGCCAAAGAATTAGATGTGGGTGATTATTTAATCTTGGGTAAAGGGGAAAATACTTCAGGCGGTCGAGAACGTCTATCGCTTCTCTCCGACGCTCTCGAGGCCATGATAGGGGCGATATTTCTTGATGGGGGATATGTGGCTGTTAAAAATGTGATCATTAAAATTTTCGATTCTAGAATCCAAGCTTTGGATCCCAAATCCGAACATAAAGATCATAAGAGCATACTGCAGGAAAAATTACAGGGAGTGAAACAGGGTCTGCCTGTATATACCTTGGTTCGCAGTGTCGGCGATCACAATAAAACCTTTGTTGTGGAATGTTCTATTCAATCAGGAGAGATTGTTACCCAAGCCAGTGGCAAGACACTTCGTGTTGCTGAACAAAAAGCGGCATCAAAGGCTTTGCAAGCAATGCAGAATGACTAAGGACAATTATCGAAGTGGTTATGTTGCCGTTATTGGTCGGCCCAATGTCGGAAAATCCACTTTGGTTAATGCACTTGTTGGGGAAAAGGTCTCCATTGTCACCTCGAAACCACAGACGACACAGATTAATATATTGGGCATTGTCCATCTACCCCACGCTCAGATAATGCTTGTAGACACACCGGGTCTGTTGAGTAAGAGAGGAAAAAGGTTAAATTCAAAACAAACCAGCAAAGAAACAAGAAGTGCCTTGGCCATGGCCGATCTTGCAGTAATTGTTGTCGAGGTAAACCGCTGGAAAAAAGAGGATGATTATTTAATGGAAAGGCTTGGAGAATTTAATTTTGAGAAAATTTTAGCGGTGAATAAGATTGATCTTTTTAAAGACAAAAGCCAAATTCTAGATTTTTTAGCACAATCTTCAACCAAAGGATCGTTCAAAGAAATTGTTCCAATTTCTGCTCTTCGTGGGAAAAACGTTACCCGCCTAAGATCGTTAATGGAGGCAAATCTACCTTTTCAGACACCGCAGTTTTCCAAAACGACTGTAACTGATAAAAGTACAGTATTCAGAATATCGGAAATAGTTCGAGAAAAATTAATGAAATGTTTAAGGGATGAATTGCCGTACAGTTTGACTTGCGAGGTTGATCGTATGGAAGAGAAAAACAATTTGATTTTAATCGAACTATCAATTCTTCTTTTTAAGGAGTCGCACAAGAAAATTGTTATCGGTAAAAATGGCAGAACTTTGAAGCAAGTTGGCACTGAATCTAGAAGAGAAATAGAGAAACTCTTGGGTAAAAAAGTTTTTCTCTCTTCTGTGGTCAAAGTCAATCAGAAAAGAAGAGTTTAGCATGGCAAGAAAAGATATCGTTGAACACGAGCCTTCATATTTGCTGCACCAAATGCCCTATTCTGAAACGAGTCAGATCGTGCGTATTTTTAGCCAGAATTACGGTCGTGTGGATTTAATTGCGAAAGGTTCCAAGAGGCCAAAATCCAAATTTAGATCTTTTCTCCAACCGTTTTTACCACTGCAACTGTCATGGTCTGGAAAATCTCAACTGAAAACGTTGAGGCAAACTGAAATACACGGTCAATATTTAACCAGGATCCAAGGCAAACACTTGCTTTCTGCTTACTACCTGAATGAGTTGATCCTGTCGTTTTTAAGAATGGAAGATCCCTACCAGAATCTATTTGCTCTCTATGCCTCTGCTTTGCATGGTTTTTCTGAATCGAATCCAATTGAGCCCATCTTACGACAGTTTGAAATTTTAATGCTTTCAGAAATAGGTTATGCCATAAATTTTGAAACCGAAGCGCTTTCACAAAAACCCATTGAGGCTGATTTAAATTATGTTTTCATTGCCGAACAAGGCTTTGTTTCTAAGAGAAAGCATAATTCTAGCCCGTTTGTAGTCAAAGGCCAGGTGATACAAGCAATAAACGAGGGGAATTTTTCAGGTCAAGAGACCTTGGTATGGGCTAAGAAAATACTGCGTTTGTCAATCCAATATCATCTCGATGGCAAAGAACTGAAAAGCAAGAAAGTATTTAAAGCAATGGAAAGACAGGACGGCAGTAAATAAGGAACTACAGCTTGCGGATCATGATGGTTCCATAGTCAATCCTTTGAAAATTTTCACATCCTATCCCAACTAAGACTGAGATTACCAAATCAATCATTTTTTGGCTGTTACCGCAAATGATTTCCAATGGAATTTGATCTTGGTTTAGTAAGACAAAATTCTCAACCGTTCTAGCAACTTGGTCATGCCTGATACCGTGGAGATCAAGAGCACTATTACTCATAATTTATTACACAATTGATTATAATTAGTCGATCTTAAGATAAATTTATAATGATTGAAATGATATGAAAAAATTCTACGATCGTAAATCTCCTGTAACAGGGAAAGACCATAGGACCATGTTGGAACCTCGATATGGGGGTATGCCTACGTTTATGAGAACTCCTTTGGCCACCACTCTTGAGAATTTAGATATTGCTTTTGTAGGTGTTCCCTATGATGGAGGGGTAACCAATCGTCCGGGTGCCCGTCATGGACCTCGGGAAATGAGGAGCCAATCCAGCTTGATTCGCGAATTTCATCATGTCACTAGGATCAACCCCTATGAACTGGCAAGAATTGCCGATGTGGGCGATGTTCGATTTTCCAAACCTTTTGATCACGAGGCTGTTAGCCAGGATATCGAGAATTTTTTTAGAAAAATACACGAGGCTGGTGTATTGCCTATTAGCGCAGGAGGTGATCATTCCATTACCTACCCAATCTTTAAAGGGATTGTAACGGATCAGCCTATTGGGATGGTTCACATTGATGCCCATACCGATACTTGGGGTGAGATCTGGGGTTCTAAATTTCATCACGGTTCGCCGTTCCGTTTGGCTGTTGAAGACGGTCTACTGGATCCCAAGCGAACAATACAAATAGGTATTCGTGGGGGGCAAAATTTTTTAGATGGAATTGATTTTTCTTTATCCAATGGAATGCGAGTGGTGTTTATAGAAGAATTCGCAGAGTTGGGTGTCAAAAATATAATAGAGGAAGCAAGAAAAGTAGTCGGCGATGGACCTACATACATTTCATTCGACGTGGATGGTCTGGATCCAGTTTATGCACCGGGTACTGGAACACCAGAAATTGGTGGTTTAACCACCCTGGAAGCACAACGGCTACTTCAAGGATTGAGCGGACTGAATCTGGTAGGTGGTGATGTGGTGGAGGTTTCGCCTCCATTTGATAATACGGGAAACACTTCCTTGGTTGGCGTCACAATAATGTTTGAAATTTTATGTCTTCTTGTTGCCCATTTGGCTGATGCAAATAGATCCTGAAGAGCTAGAACATAGAGTTTTCCCTTTTCCTAATTTAGTACAACCTGAATGCCTTCGATGAAACCGAATACATTGGAACCGATGATAGAGTGTATTTTGAATCCATTTATCTCAGCAGAAAGAGAGGCGCCCGATTTTGCCAGCGTGGAGCAGGTTAAAGCAGTAAAAATTTTTCACCAAAGCTTGCCCGGCTACGTTTCCACCCCACTGGTGAAGCTTTCAGAATGTGCTGCAAGGCTTGGAATTGATGCACTGATGGTAAAGGATGAAAGTCAGCGTTTTGGGTTAAAGGCATTTAAAGTTCTGGGGGCAAGTTATGCCATAGCCAAAGAAATACAACAGCAGCTTGGTTTGGATGATGAAGAGACAAACTTTGATGCAATTGCTGCACATAGCAGCGCACTCAAATCGCTGACATTCGTGACTGCTACTGATGGCAACCACGGTAGAGCGGTTGCTTGGTGTGCGGAGCAATTTGGGTGCAAGGCTGTAGTTTTTATGCCAAAAGGCACATCCCAGTTTCGTTTGGAGGCAATTCGGTCACATGGGGCTCGGGCTGAAATCACTGAACTCAATTACGACGAAACGGTCCTGTTTTCTGCCCAGCAAGCAAAAAAGAACGCTTGGGTATTGCTTCAAGATTCTTCTTGGGAAGGATACAAGACAGTACCTAAGCACATTATGCAAGGCTATTTCAGTTTGGTCTCAGAATTTGAAGACCAAACGATGGCATGGCCAACACATGTGCTTGCTCAAGCTGGGGTTGGTTCGTTTGCTGCATCAATATTTTCCTACTTCCTAGCCAGCCCAAAACCCACACCAAAATTGATTTTGGTGGAGCCCACAGGTGCAGCTTGTTATTTCAATTCCATACACATCGGAGACGGCAAGCCGCATTTAACCAAGGAACTGAATACCATGATGGCAGGACTTTCGTGCGGTCAACCAAGTATTCTGGCTTGGGACATCATCAAATCAAATTGCGATGTATTTGTAGTTTGCCAAGATCAGGTTGCAATAAAAGGTATGCAATTGTTAGCCAACCCAGCTAGCAATGATGCGGTTGTCATCTCTGGTGAGAGTGGGGCAGTTCCGGTTGGACTTGTTGATGAGGTTTGTACAAATCAGAAATACAGTTTGGTAAAGGAAAGACTAAAATTTGATAGCGGTTCAAAGATATTGGTTTTTTCAACGGAAGGGGACACAGATCCGAAAGTTTACAAGCAACTCGTGAAATTATAGCAATCTAAAACTGCAATCTTTGCAAATTTCTGTATTTTTTACAGTCATCCATCTAAAAAAGTTCCAACATCATGCATCTTGCAGAACCACCGCCGTACTCTTCTATATGGGTTATAGAAGAGTGGATAATTTTTTGATAGTGGTTTGCAAGTACTGTTTTCTGTTGATCAGAGTAATTATTAAATGCCCGGGTGGACATGAC
>Ga0207965_1000015_pt1 | contig 45194 bp, 36 predicted proteins | sample Knorr_S23_td_O2m_FD_185609 | JGI IMG/M metagenome (GOLD analysis project Ga0207965, IMG submission 185609) | Marine microbial communities from Southern Atlantic Ocean transect - Knorr_S23_td_O2min_ad_571m_LV (SPAdes) (version 2) | ecosystem: Environmental > Aquatic > Marine > Oceanic | place...
CAGATCGATATGGGTTCTGGGACACCGCTTGAGGAAGCTTCTGATCTAGCGCTCGTCCTACGAGCTGGAGCATTGCCTGCGAAGATCAACATTATAGAAGAGAGAACTGTTGGGCCGTCATTGGGCCAAGACTCTGTCGATGCTGGGCGAATCGCCGGGATGCTGGGGATTGCCTTGGTCGTGCTCGTGATGATGGGTTATTACCGGGTCTCCGGGATTCTGGCTGTGGGAGCTCTGGGGGTCTACGTGGTACTTGTGCTTGGTAGCCTTGCAGGTTTAGGCGCGGTGCTAACGGTTCCAGGTATAGCCGGCCTAATCCTTTCGATTGGGATGGCTGTGGATGCCAACGTCCTAATCTTTGAGAGGATCCGTGAGGAGTTAGCTGCCGGTCGGGCAACCAGGACTGCGGTAGAAGAGGGTTTTGATAACGCATTTTCCGCCATCATGGACGCAAATATGACCACGCTCATCACGGCTCTAATCCTCTTCCAATTCGGGACTGGTCCTGTGCGTGGCTTTGCAGTAACGCTCTCAATCGGCATCGTTGCATCGTTCTTCTCAGCCATATTTGTTACGCGCTCCTTCTTTCTCCTGTATCTGCAGGGGAAGAAAGCGTCTGACCCGATTAGCGTCTAAGGAAAGGCGATGCGACTCTTTCACAACGCATCCTACAGGTTCATCGAGGCTCGACGTAAGGCGTACGTTGTTTCCGGCATAGTCCTAGGGGTAGGCATTGTGTTCATGACCTTTAATGTCGTGAACATTGGAAGCTGGCAGAACTATGGAGTTGACTTTACAGGTGGGTCACTGATCCAAATTCAGGTATATGAGAACCTGACTGCTGGGGATCTTCGTGATGCGCTTAGTGGGTCAAATGAGATCACACGGTTCGGTGAAGAGAACGAATTTGTTGTGCGAGCACCTGTTGCTGAGGACGGATCCATAGGTGCGGTTGCTGATGAGGTTGAAGCACAGCTCGCTGCCGCTTTTGGTCAGGATGCCTTCGAGGTGGTCCGGACTGAACAGGTCGGTGCTAAGGTAGGGGGAGAACTGCAATTGAAAGCTTTGTATGCGATTCTCTTCTCATTCCTGCTCACCCTTATTTATCTGGCCATCCGCTTCGAACTTCGCTTTGGTATGGCAGCGGTGATCGCTACGCTGCACGATATACTGATCACCCTAGGCTTTCTCGCCGCTTTTCAAGTCGAAATTGCATTACCTACCGTCGCAGCCATCCTCACTATCCTGGGGTATTCTTTAAATGACACGATTGTGGTCTTTGACCGCATTCGTGAGAACATGCACAAGAAGGGCGCGCGGAAGCGTAATCCAGTTGACCTAGTCAACCAATCGATCAATGAGACTCTGCCGCGTACAGTCCTCACATCTGGTACGACTCTGGCAGTGCTCTTAGCGCTCCTTATTCTTGGCGGTGCCGTGATCAGTGATTTCACTATGGTACTTATTTTGGGTGTGATCATCGGTACCTACTCCTCGATTTTCGTTGCTTCTCCAGCGCTGATTGAAATCCAGAATCGTTGGGGGTTAGGAAAGGCCGGTGAGAAGAAGAAGAGGCCGCAGCCTGCGACGGTGTGACCGAGGACATTGTCTGAGTACTTCGACAGTCACTGTCACCTAACTGCCGCTGCTTTTAGCGGAGACTTAGACGAGACACTTCTCCGGGCTCTGGAGAATGGTGTAACCCGATGGGTCACCATTGCTTCGAATTTTGAGGATGCTCAGGAAGCACTTACTCTCGTAAAAGATCGGCCAGGCGCATGGTCAACAGCGGGCGTACATCCTCATGAGGCAGGCGAAGCACCAGAGGATGTTATCGAGCAGATTCGAAAACTGGCCTCTACTCAAGAAAAAGTAGTAGCGATTGGAGAAACCGGACTCGATTTTTATTACGACAATGCTCCTAGGGATGTCCAAAGACGGCTTTTTGCAGCACACCTTGCACTTGGATCGGAACTCGATCTTCCAGTTGTTGTTCACGCTCGTGCCGCCGATGGCGATATAGCGGAAGCCCTGAGATCTATGCCACCTGGAACATCCGGGGTGCTGCACTGCTTTACTGGAGGGGCCCTCGCGTTTCAAGAGGCTCTGGAAGCAAATTGGTACATCTCATTTTCAGGTATCGCTTCGTTCAAGAGCTTCGAAGCTGTGGAATTACTTCGAGCTGTTCCGAAAGACCGATTACTGATTGAGACGGATTCTCCATATCTCGCTCCTGTACCACAACGTGGGAAACGGAATGAGCCCGGATACGTACCATACGTAGCTGAGGCGGTTGCTTGCCACCTGAAGTCTGACCCCATTGAAATCGGGCGTTTAACGAGTGAAAACGCCTGTCGCTTCTACGGCGTGCGGTAGGGGGATAAGCTTCACGATGACTAGACGGATCAACGTGCTAACTGATGTGGTCGCGAATCAAATCGCGGCAGGGGAGGTCGTTGAGCGACCCGCGTCTATAGTTAAAGAATTGGTCGAGAACTCTCTCGATGCCCGTGCCTCGCGGGTTGAGGTTTCCTTGTTACGAGGCGGAAAGGGTGAGATACGCGTCAGTGACGACGGGATTGGTATGGGTCGCGAAGACGCTTTGCTAAGTCTTGACCGCCACGCTACGAGTAAGATTTCATCATCCTCAGATCTAGCTAGCGTGCGTACGTTCGGATTCCGTGGTGAAGCACTTCCCTCGATTGCGGCTGTAAGTCGACTCAATCTCGATACTCGGGAAGCTGATCAGGGAGTGGGCACCCAGGTGGTGGTGAATGGTGGGCGTATCGATAGGGTCGAGGATAGCGCTCGCCAGAGGGGTACTACGGTTGAGGTTAGGAATTTATTCTTTAATGCTCCCGCCCGCGCCAAGTTCTTGAAGTCGGTGAGCGTTGAAGTTCGAATAGCTAGCGACGTTCTGATGGGACTCGCATTAGCAAACCCACGAGTCAGCTTTTCTCTCACATCCGATAAGAGGAGCCTACTTGATCTTCCTGCAGTGGATGATGCTGCTGCACGGGTAAGTCAAGTTTGGGGTCCAGATCAGGGTGGCACACTGATTCTCGCAAGAGCTGAAGGTTCAGGTCTCGAAGTGAAAGGTCTGATTCAGCGTCCTGATGCAGCAAAATCTGGTCGCGGGAGGCGTTACTTGTTCGTGAACGGGCGCCCGTTCAAGGCTCCGAAACTTGTTCAGGCGGCGGAGCGGGGGTACAGCACAACCATCCCACAGAGAGCACGGCCCTGGATGTTCCTTTACCTCCAAGTCTCTCCCGGTGTCGTAGACGTCAATGTACATCCAACTAAAGCTGAAGTACGGTTCGCTCAAGATTCTCAGATAGAGGATCTAGTGGAAAGGGCGGTGCGGTCCGCGTTGAAGGATGAAAAGAGCTCGGCAACGTTAGATAGAGAGCTAGAAACTCCCCGCTTGCCTGTTCATGAACCGAAGGAAAGTCTAGAAGTGAGCAATCCGCCGTCGGACACTCAAATGGCTTTATTTCTAGCGGGATCTGAGATTGAGGATCTTGCTAAGGAACAGCTAGCGAGGAAGCCTGAGGAGGCGCGACCAAATCTTTGGCAGATTCTCAATACCTACATTCTCGCCGAGACACGAGACGGCGTCCTGATAATAGACCAGCACTCAGCTCATGAGCGTGTGTTATTCCAGAGACTGATGGACGCGTTTGAAGCGGGTGGGCGGGACGGACAGAAGCTTCTTTTCCCCCTGACAATCCGGTTGACGGCTCCGGAGTTGAAGTTGGTAGAAGAACTTCAAGGGTTACTTGATCGATCTGGTTTCGAGGTTGAGCCATTTGGCGGTGATACGGTGATCTTGAGGGCAGTACCTAATCCCCATCCTTACTTCAATGCCGAACGTGCGTTTCGGGAGATGATCGATGAGCTCACCCACGGCTCCGACTTAGTCCGCTCAGCGACGAATCAACATGAGAAGATCGCGATGACGTTTGCTTGCAAGGGTTCAATCAAAGCCGGTCAGCAGTTGGCCGATATCGAGATGCAAGAGCTTTTTGATCAACTATTTTCTACTGACCTCCCGCATCACGACGTTCATGGCCGTCCGACGATTATTCGGCTTTCAGGTACGGAGCTTGCGAGGAAGTTTGGGCGGTGATCTCCAAGCTCAAGCCGACCTTCATTGCACTGACGGGACCGACAACTTCAGGCAAGACACAACTTTCCTGTGCGCTTGCTCAGATCCTTGAAATTGAAATCATTTCAATGGATTCCCGACAGGTGTACAAAGGGATGGATATTGGGACTGACAAAGTGCCTGCTGATGTAAGGACAAAGGTCCGGCATCATGGGCTTGATTTGGTTCAGCCAAATGAGCGGTACTCGGCGGGACAATTCGCACGTGATGCACGTGCCTGGATAAGAGAGATTATCAAGCGCGATCGGGTGCCGGTACTCGCAGGTGGTACTGGCTTCTTCCTCAGAGCGATCACGGAGCCAATTTTTGCTGAGCCTCCAATAGATTCAGCACGCCTCAAAATGCTTCGCCGGTACTTAAGTACCCTTGACCACAGAATACTTGCTAAATGGGTTGGAAGGTTGGATCCAGAGAGAGCTTCTTTGGCAATTGATGGTGGCCCTCAACGTATGAGTCGCACTATCGAAGTGACTTTATTGACGGGGCGCCCTCTTTCCAGTTGGCATAGGGAATCACCTCTTGATGCTGATGCACTTACCGGCCTCATAATTCAGCTTGAGCTTCCTCGCGAAGAGATGTGCAAGAGAATCAATGAGCGTGTGACATATATGGTAGAGCGAGGCTTGGTCAGTGAGGTGCGCAGCTTGCTTGAAGCCGGCTATACTTTTGATGATCCGGGAATGACTGCAACTGGTTATCGTGAAATAGCGCAGTACTTGGAGGGTGATCAGACGCTTGAAGAAGCCATGGAAGAGATACGCAGGAATACAAGACGTTATGCTAGAAGACAGCTTACCTGGTTCCGTAATCAGCTTCCGTCGACAGTTCGCATAATTGATGCCACAGCCTCTATAGATTTTCAGGCCACGGCAGTGCTTGATGCGTGGGTTGAGGTTCATGAACAGACGGGCCCTCAGATCCGAGGCGATGAGCCCAGCTTATGAAGATTGGAATTACCTGCTATCCGACTTATGGGGGATCTGGGGCTGTAGCTACACATCTTGGCCTTGAGTTGGCAGAGAGAGGCCATGAGGTGCACTTCATATCATACGATCAGCCTTTTCGTTTGGCGCATTTTCATGAACGCATCTTCTTCCATGAAGTCGAAATGGAAGATTATCCCCTGTTCAAGCACCCTCCTTATGCATTGGCTCTAGCAGTCGCTCTGCATGACGCAGTTCGAAAACATGAACTTGACCTTGTTCATGTGCACTACGCGATACCGCATGCTACGTCTGCCTGGGTGGCCTGTGAGATGCTCGAAGGCGAGAGGGACCTGAAGATCGTGACGACATTACATGGCACCGATATCACGCTGGTTGGCCTTCACCCCTCCTTCCAAGCTATCACACAGTTTTCGATTCTTCGCTCACATGGCTTAACCGCTGTTTCAGACTTTCTAAAGCAAGAGACTGTGCGTGACTTCTCGGTGCCAGAAAGCCGTATCGAAGTAGTACCAAATTTTGTCGATACACGGATCTATCGACCGGGCCTAGAGCCTTGCCATCGGGCCACACTCGCCCCTGACGGTGAAAAAATCGTCATGCATATCTCGAATTTTCGACCTGTTAAGCGAGTGGAGGATGTAGTAGACATATTCGCACGTGTTTTGGGAGAGATTCCATCTCGACTAGTCCTCGTAGGTGATGGCCCGGATCTTCCGCGTGCACGCGCAAAGGTTGAAGAACTGGGAATCCGCGACAGGGTCGTATTCCTTGGGGAGTACACACCCGTGCAAGAATTGCTATCATGCTCGGACTTATTCCTCCTGCCCTCCAGGAGCGAATCGTTTGGGTTGGCTGCGTTAGAGGCAATGGCATGCGGATCACCAGTAGTTGCATCTCGTGTTGGTGGCTTGCCCGAGGTGATCATCGATGGAGAAACCGGGTACTTATGTGAGGTTGGTGACATCGATGAAATGGCAGCCGCTAGCATCAGGATTTTGAGTGATGACAAGCACGGTAAGGAGCTATCCGATGCTGGACGCGCATTCGCGGTGAAGCATTTTTCCTCTGAATTCATTGTACCTCAATACGAAGAATATTATCGGCGAATCCTGGGATCTCAGTCTTCATGACAGCCTTGGAAGCGCTCGTGCTTGGGATACTTCAGGGGGTTACAGAATTCTTGCCCATCTCCAGCTCTGGCCACCTGGTCATGGCGCAAGAAGTTCTAGACATCGAGGTGCCCGGCGTTCTCTTCGAAGTTTGGGTGCACCTGGCCACGTTGCTATCGATTCTTCTCATCTACCGGAACCGGATAGCCGAGTTATCAAAAGGGATTCTGGGTAAAGATCGCAGCGCTTTTGAATACATGGGCTTGGTTGGGTTGGCTACTCTTCCTGCCGTTGTTACAGGCCTTTTTCTTGGTGATCTGGTGAAGGTGATGTTTGAGAGTCCTGTGGTTCCCGGGGTAGCTCTTCTGGTGACAGGAGGAGTCCTGTGGACAAGCCGGAGAATTTCTATCCCTTCCGTGGGAGACCGTCCCGGGTGGATTGGTGCGCTAGTGATCGGCTTGGCCCAGGCGTTCGCCCTGATTCCCGGTATCTCCCGTTCCGGGACAACGGTAGTCGCGGCGCTGTGGTTAGGCCTAAAGGCTGAGGATGCAGCAGCATTTTCTTTCCTTATGGCTATACCGGTGATCCTCGGAGCTACTCTCCTTCAGTTGCCCGAGATTGGCGCGTCGCAGTCGCTTCCGACTCTGACACTCTTATTGGCCGGTGCGGCTGCAGCTTTCACAGGTGCTTTAGCGATCCGGACCCTTATTACCACACTCGGAAAGGGCTCTTTTCATTTGTTTGGCATTTATTGCTGGATTATAGGAACGCTCTTCCTCTCCTACCTGTGGGTGAAATAGGGAGCTGACCCAGATATGTGTATTGCTAAGTGTTGAACCACTGGCAGGGTCGCCCAGTCTCAGAATGGGCTGAAATATGGGGTATTCCGTCTCTGGAGATATACCGCTGTGTTAGCTCCACTAATGACCGTCTGATCGATCTGACTGAAGCTGAACCGGCTTCATTCAGCGTGGTGATTGCAGATGAGCAGACAGCAGGACGTGGACGCGCTGGGAGTAAATGGTACTCACCCGATGGGGCAGGACTCTTGATGTCGGTTCTTCTACCAGCCTTGCCAGCTCCCCAACCGTTTGCCCCTCTGATAGTAGGAATTGCGGTTGCCCGAGCTATAGAGGTCTTGGTTGATGGTTTCTCCACTCAAATCAAATGGCCCAATGATGTTTTTCTCGAAGGGGGTAAGGTTGCCGGAATCCTTTGTGAGTCAGCAGGTAAGTGGATAGTTACAGGGATAGGTGTGAATATCCGGACTCCGGTAGCCGGGTTCCCACCAGAATTCACAGGCCTTACTTCTTCACTTGAGGAGACTTGCCAGTTGACCCTGGCACCCAGCTACGTTGCAGAAGCTTTGATTTCTGAATTACACAAGGTTAAGCCGGTATTTGATGATCCTATGTATCTTGATCAGTTGCCCTCTGGACTCTATGAGGAACTCTTGAGCCGAGATGCACTTTTTGGGTCAGAGGTGACGACGGAGCAGGAGGGAGGTGGTGTGGCACGTGGTATCGACGAACGAGGCGCACTCATACTGGAGCGTGAAGACAGTTCCCGGGTACGGGTAGTATCAGGAAGTGTGACTCTGATTGAACCCTGAGCACCCAAAGCAGAGCTTGCTTGGAGAGGTGATATGCAACTGGTTGTTGATGTAGGAAATACTGAAACCGTGATTGGACTGGCTTCAGGTAAGAGAGAATTGGCCGGCCACTGGCGAATCAGTTCCAGTGTGTCTCGGACGATTGATGAGATGACAGTATTGGTGCGTGCGTTCTTATCTAATAATGCCTTGGGCGACTCCGAGATTACGAGAGGTGTAGTAGGATCAGTCGTTCCGACCGCCAACAGAGTATGGACGAAGACACTACGGAGAATTGTGACGGGAGAGGTGCTGGTAATCGATCCACAATCTGATCTTCCAATCGAGCTTGATGTAGAAGAGCCGATGTCGGTTGGGGCAGATCGGATCGTCAACACTCTCGCTGCCCGTGAGCTATACCATCGTGACACGATCGTTGTGGATCTGGGCACAGCCACGACTTTCGATTGCATAACAACGGAAGGAGTCTTCAAAGGAGGAGCGATCTCTCCGGGACTTCTGACAGGCATCGACTGGCTCGCTTCAAGAACGGCGAAGTTACCGCGCGTTGAGCTGGCTCCCCCACCTGCGGTGATTGGCCGAAGAACTGAAACTTGTATCCAAAGCGGCATTTTTTATCAAGCGATTGACTCTATAGATGGGATGGTTCAACGGTTGAGAGAGGAATGGGATCGTCCGGATGCGTATGTAGTAGCTACCGGGGGTTTCTCCAATATTATTGGGCCACATTTGGCAAGGATCGACAGGATCGAACCGTTTCTCACTCTCTTCGGTCTAGCGATGGCTGGCGAGTATTTAGAAGGGTAGATTTGAACTTGAATTCACTCCGATTCTGGCCTCGAGCCCCATGACTCTGTCCCCTGTATTCCGGTCCCAGGACGCGGTGCGCCTGTTAGAGAAACACGGTGTATGGACTCGTCTTGGGAGTGATGTGGAAGCCCAGGCAGAAGCGGTGCGGATTGTGCAAGCAGATCTTCGAACGCTGATTGCGGAACAATTCCTTACCGAAGCGCCGCACGTTCCATCGGCAGCCGAAGCTACGACTCCGGAAGGGCTTCATTTTCTTCAGGAATATTTCTTCCTCATTCTCTTCCGGTCCATCTTCGCCGCGATAGGTGTTCCGAAGGCGCGCTTGACGCTCTATACGGAGCTGAATTTTTGCATCAAGGGAACGATAACCGCGGCTGACAACATTTTTGATGACCAGGCCAAGACTCTTTTGCCCCTTGCACCTAACACGGGTGCCCGCTTCATGTCGATTCTTCAATTGATGTCATTCGAACGCTTGTTACGGAGGGCACTTGAAAGGGGACGAGTCAAGGGGATTCTTAATGGGACTCAGTGTGATGCGATACAGCGCGAATTACTTGATCGCATGGCCTTGATCGGTAGGCTAGAGGGGTCGGAAGAGGAGGGTGTCGAAGAAATCGCTAGGCCAGAAGTAATGCTTGACAGCGTTCACCGCATTCGTGGGGGTGACCTATTCGCGCTCGCATTTGCAGCACCGAAGGTGTTAGAAGAAAGTGGATTGAGTGAGAAGCTGTCTGCAGCAGAGTGCGCGGTTGCACAACTTGGCACGGCATTCCAAATCGTTGATGACCTTACTGACTTTGAGGTTGATGTTGACCGGCGGAGTAATAATCTGCTTGTCTCGCAGATCCACTACCACGGATCGGAAGAGGAAAAAGCAACTCTGACCAGACTGCGGGCGGGTGAAGGAGTGCCCGAGGGTCTTGTCGAATCTCTATTTCTGAATTCGGCTGCCTCAGTACTCGACATCGCTTATTGCGAAGCAAGAGCAGCATTTGTGGGGCTCGCAGACTTAGGCTACTGGTTCGATCCATCGCTCGCGGAGCAGGTTGTGCACGCCATTGTTGGTCTCGACGGTGTTCTGCGTATGGAGGCTCTGGCTGTCGGCGGTTAGCCAGTTGAGAATTTCGAGTTCGGTGTTGTTGAAGGCATACCCAGAGATTCGAGAACACCAGCGCTTGACACCCTGCCTCTATTTTCGATCTTACCTCGCTCTTGGCACTCCCCTTATTAGAGTGCTAAGCCAAGAACTGATCTATTCAGTTTAAGGCCCATTTCCATGTTTAGGAGGAGGCCAGATGGGTGATGGCGCAAGCAATGTCAGGCCGCTGTCTGACCGCGTCGTGGTAAAGCCACTTGAAGAAGCAGAACAGATGAAGGGTAGCATCTACATCCCGGACACTGCTAAGGAGAAACCGTCGCAAGGAGAGATCATTGCGGTCGGACCTGGCAAGATGTCTGATGAGGGTGCACGGATTGAGCCTGACGTAACAGTCGGGGATAAGGTTCTTTACGGGAAGTACAGTGGTACGGACGTCACGCTGGACGGTGACGAGTATCTGATTCTGAGAGAATCGGACATCCTCGCGATCGTTTCTTAGCGCAACGCAATTGACGAACTAGGAGATACGAATCATGGCAGCCAAAGAGCTCTGGTTTGACGTCGAGGCGCGTGCGCGCCTCAAGAAAGGCGTCGATAAGCTCGCCCAGGCCGTGAAAGTGACACTCGGCCCTAAGGGTCGAAATGTGGTACTGGATCGGAAGTTCGGCTCCCCGACGGTGACCAAGGATGGTGTATCGGTCGCCAAAGAGGTGGAGCTTGAAGACGCAGTTGAGAACATGGGCGCACAGATGGTCAAGGAAGTCGCGACTAAGACTTCCGATGTTGCAGGTGATGGAACCACCACCGCGACTGTTCTTGCTCAGGCAATTTTCGGCGAAGGCCTTAAGAACGTTACGGCAGGGACAGATCCTATGGGTATACGCCGTGGGATCGATCAGGGTGTGGGTCTCGTAGTTGAAGAGCTGAAAAGAATTTCAACTGACACACAGGGTAAGACTGAGATAGCTCAGGTTGGAGCGATCAGCGCAAACAATAATGCTGAGATCGGAGACCTTATTTCAGATGCAATGGAAAAGGTTGGGAAAGACGGGGTGATTACGGTTGAAGAGGCTCGCGGCCTTGAAACCACACTTGAGACTGTTGACGGCATGCAGTTTGATCGCGGCTATCTCTCTCCATATTTCGTAACAGATCCGGAGAGGATGGAGGCAGCGCTCGAAGATCCGATGATCCTAATCTATGATAAGAAGATTTCGGCGATGAAGGATCTATTGCCAATTCTTGAAAAAGTGGCACAGATGGGTAAGCCGCTCTTGATTGTGTCTGAGGACGTTGAGGGTGAGGCTCTTGCGACTCTGGTCGTCAATAAGCTTCGGGGTACGCTGAAGGTAGCGGCCGTGAAAGCACCAGGCTTCGGTGATCGTCGGAAAGCTATGCTCCAGGACATCGCGATTCTCACAGGTGGACAGGTAATCTCGGAAGAGGTTGGCTTTAAGCTGGAGAATGCGGTGGCGAGCGATCTTGGGAGCGCAAAAAGTGTCATAATTGACAAGGACAATACGACGCTGATTGATGGTGCTGGGGATGGGGACAAGATTAAGGGGCGGATTGAAGAGATTCGTGTCTCAATCGATAAGAGCACCTCTGACTACGATAGCGAAAAGCTTCAAGAGCGCCTTGCGAAACTCGCAGGTGGTGTTGCGGTCATCAGTGTCGGTGCGCCGACAGAGACCGAAATGAAAGAAAAGAAGGCACTCGTAGAGGATGCACTACACGCGACCCGGGCCGCTGTCGAAGAAGGCATCGTTCCAGGTGGTGGCGTTGCTCTGCTTCGCGCACAGGCGAAGCTCGCCGATGCTGAACTTGAGATCGAGGATGAGATGATCGGAGTGCAGATCCTCTCTCGTGCTCTTGAGCAGCCGATACGGCAGATTGCAGAGAACGCTGGTAGTGAAGGTAGCATCGTAGTCGACCGTGTCCGGGCCGGTAGTGATGGGTTTGGCTACAATGCTCAGTCAGACGAGTATGAAGACCTTGTGAGCGCGGGAGTTATTGACCCGACAAAGGTTGTGCGTACTGCACTACAGAATGCTGCATCAATCGCAGGGTTACTTCTCACGACTGAAGCGGTAGTAGTGGAGCAGCCTCAGGAAGAAGCAGCACCGCCAGCAATGCCTGGTGGTGGAGACATGGGTGGGATGTACTAGCCCAAGTTTTCATAGTGAATGGCGGCCCGGTCACTGTTTCAGTGGCCGGGCCGTTTTTTATGGTGGGATCCTGACTTACCGCCGGCCCTTGTTCCTGTAGACATTCATTGTCTCTCCTCAAGCTCTCTAGTTTGAGCTAGACCTCGATTTGGGTGTCTCCAAATCCCATGAGACTTTATCACAGCATGGATACCTCTGTACATTCTAGCTGCAGTTCTGCAGCCACAGTTCAGGAATTACAAAAGGATTTCCTGTCCTGTAAGAGATAGGTGTTCTATCTTTATTCATTAGGGCTGAGTGAGATTGAAGTGTACCCTCAATACCACCTCTGCTAGATGAACCAATTCTCCGCGACATTGCTTACTGGAGGCGTTGCACTGCTCTTGTGGGGCGGTGGGGCTGAGCAATTGCATCAGGCTACTGATCCGACTCAACTGGCGTCAGGGCACGCTGAAGTAGTCGGGCTCTACAGTGAGTCAATGAATGATGAAACCATCCAGGCTTACTGTGTGCGTTGTCATAATGAAAGGATGCTACGCGGGAATCTGTCCCTTGAAGACTTCCGGATGTCGACTTCTCATGAGGAGGGTGAGACTACTGAGAAGATGATCCGAAAGCTTCGAGCGGGAATGATGCCTCCGCCTGGGGCCCGTCGTCCGGCTGAGGATACGCTTCTAATGCTTGTACAAAGCTTGGAATCCTCAATGGATATGGCAGCTGCTAGGGATCCGAACCCTGGCGGTCGCACGTTTCAACGATTGAACCGAGCTGAGTATCAGAGTTCAATCGAGGACCTCCTTGGTCTGAGCGTCGATGCGGGAGATTACCTTCCTCTCGATACCAAGAGTGCCAATTTCGATAATATTGCTGACGTCCAGATGGTGTCTCCGACACTTTTGGATGCCTACTTACATGCTGCAGCTGAAATTAGCCGTCTGGCTGTGGGAGATGCGGAAGCAACTGCGAGCGAAACCCAATACCGGATTCCAAGGTGGGCTTCGCAACTAGACCGGGTTGATGGTGCCCCTTTCGGGACCCGGGGTGGAACGGCGACCGAGCATCATTTTCCAGCAGATGGAGAGTACGTATTCCGTATGTCTTTCCATCATGAAACGACCGGTACCGCCGTAGGCAATGGCCGGTCAGCTTTGCACACAGCCTATACTCCAGAGCAGATAGAGGTTTCCGTAGATGGTGAGCCGGTAGCACTACTGGAGATGGACCGATGGATGCACGTGTCAGATCCAGCTAGTGTTGAAATACGAACGGAACCAATTTTTATAAGAGCTGGATCGCATCGTGTAGCGGCGGCATTTATTCGACATGCTGAAGGGCCAGTCCAGGATCTGGTTTCCCCTCACGATTGGTCATTAGCCAGTACTGCAATCGCGGGCACGTACGGTGTCAATTCTCTACCGCACATGCGAGACTTGGTGATCTCTGGTCCTTTTAACATTACCGGTGTATCAGAGACCGTCACACGCGCTCAGGTCTTCACATGTCAACCGTCGACAGCTCTTGAAGAACAGGCGTGCGCAGAGAAGATACTTTTTGGTCTCGGGACTCGAGCCTTCCGACGGCCCCTCACGGATGGAGACCGCACAGCTCTGATGCTCTTTTATGAACAAGGAGCTTCTGACGGAGGGTTTGAGATCGGTGTACGAACAGCACTCGAAGCGATATTAGCTAGTCCTCATTTCGTTTTTCGTTTTGAAGAACCCCCTGGACCAGTAGCTGCAGGCGAGAGCTACAGGATTAGTGATCTAGATCTAGCGAGCAGACTTTCTTACTTCCTTTGGGGAGCCCCGCCGGACGGTGAACTACGTACTCTAGCAGAGGAAGAACGTCTTTCAGATCCGGAGACACTTGAAGCCCAGGTTTATCGGATGCTTTCAGACAGTCGGTCAGCCGCGCTTGGCCCTCGGTTTGCGGCGCAGTGGTTGAGGCTCCAAGATTTGGACAAAGTCCACCCGGATGTTCGACTCGATCCAGACTTTCATCAACAATTAGCAGATGCAATGCGGCGTGAGACGGAACTTTTGTTCAACAATCTTATAGCCGAGGATCGAAGTATCTTCGATCTCTATGAAGCAGATTACACCTTCGTTAATGAACGACTGGCCAAACATTACGGATTTTCAGGTGTCACTGGAGAGGAATTTCAACGAGTCACATATCCAGATGATACGAGACGTGGTGTCTTTGGACACGGTAGCATTCTGACGTTGACATCGCATGCGGGGCGAACGTCACCGGTACTGCGCGGTAAGTGGGTGATGGAAGTTTTGTTGGGTACACCACCACCGCCACCGCCACCTGGCATCCCAGATCTGGAAGAGACGGAAGGTAGCGAGGAGGGAAGACTGCTTACGACGAGGGAAAGGATGGCACTGCATAGTGAAAACCCATCCTGCAACTCATGTCATCGTTTCATGGATCCCATAGGCCTTGTGTTAGATAATTTTGGCGTAAGTGGGAAGTGGCGGGCCCGCGAAAACGGAACAGCACTCGATACGAGAAGCGAGCTCTACGATGGCACCCCGATTGAGACTGCTGCTGATTTAACCCGGGCTCTGTTAAATCGACCCATACCTCTGGTGAGGAATTTTACTGAAAATCTCATGGCGTATGCGCTTGGTCGGCGCCTGGAGTACTACGATCAACCGACTGTCAGGGATATCACGAATCAGGCTGAAGTAAACAATTATCGCCTTTCATCGTTCATCGTTGGAATCGTGAAGAGTGACGCTTTCCAGATGCAAAGAGCTGGTGTGAGTGTCGAGATTCCCTTAAATGAACAAGAGATCCACTGAGGAGATTAGCGAGAGCATGAAGTTTATTACCGGTAAACAGATCGGAAGACGAACGTTCTTGCGAGGGGTAGGCTCTACCGTGGCGCTCCCCTTCTTGGATGCGATGGTTCCTGCGGGTCGAGTATTATCTGGTTCCCAAGCACTTGCTGATCCGACACGCCTGATTGCTATCGAAATTGTCCATGGAGCTGCGGGGAGTAATGAGTGGGGATCTACCCAAAATCTTTGGTCGCCGGTCGAGGCTGGTCAGGAGTTCGACCTAACACCCAGTTCGCTTCTACCACTTGAAGACTACCGTGAATATCTCACGATCATAAGTAATACAGATGTCCGTGAGGCGGAGGCATCTAAGCCTAAGGAGATTGGGGGTGACCATTTCAGATCCAGTGCGGTATTTCTGACGCAGGCCCACCCAAAGCAAACCGAGAGTTCTGATGTATATGTAGGAGCGTCATTAGATCAGCTTTATGCGACTCGCTTCGGGCAGGATACTCCCATTCCGTCTATGCAACTCTGCATCGAGAATGTTGATCAAGCAGGAGGGTGTGCATACGGGTATGCGTGTGTCTATACGGACACGATTAGTTGGGGTTCTGCTTCTGGTCCGCTCCCAATGATTCGTGATCCAAGGATCGCATTCGATCGTCTTTTTGGGGCTGGTGGAAGTCCGGAAGCTCGGGCAGCCCGCCGTCGCACTAGTCATAGTATTCTCGACTGGATTACTGAAGATATAGCTGACCTAAAGCGCACACTTGGCCCTAATGATCAGATCCGGTTGGATCGGTATCTCGAGAATGTCAGGGAGCTTGAACGGCGGATTGAAGGTGTCGAAACGAAAAACCGTTCCGGGGACGTCCGTGAGCTTCCAGAGGCGCCGGCGGGTGTCCCAGATTCCTTCAGTGAACATGTTCGCTTGATGTTCGACCTCCAAGCTCTCGCATTCGCATCGGACATGACCAGAGTCTTTTCACTTAAGCTGGGTCGGGATGCCTCGTCACGTGTCTATCCGGAAAGTGGAACGGATACTCCGTTCCATCCAGGATCGCATCATGGTGGGCGAGAAGAAGCAGTATTGGATTTTGCGACAATCAATAAATACCATGTCGGCATGCTTCCTTATCTCATGGATAAGTTGAGCGAGATTTACGAGGGTGATACTCATCTGCTTGATAAGACAATGATTGTCTATGGGTCACCAATGGCAGACGGGAACCTCCACAACCATCGCCGGTGTCCGTTGATCACACTTGGTGGCGCTAATGGACAGCTTGACAATAACCTCCATGTGATGGCACCGGATGGTACCCCTATGGCAAATGCTATGTTAACGCTGATGCATAAGCTTGGTATGGATGACGTTGAGAGCTTCGGGGATAGTACTGGAGAGTTGTCGCTTGCTGCACCCGCAAGTAAGGGTTAAGGAGGCATAGTGGGTATGGGAATCAGTGCAAACGACGTTTATTGGAAAGCGTTAGTGAGGACTTCGTTGCTTATGGCCTTCTGCTTTCTCCTGTTTGCAGCCATTCCCATAGATGCTCCCATTGCGGATGCATCCATGCGTAACGATGCGGTCCAAGTGAGGTTATTAATAGCGAACGGTGCGGACGTGAATGCCGCTCATGGAGACGGTATGACTGGTCTTCATTGGGCTGCTGAGAATGGAAATCCTGAAATTGTGGATATCCTTCTGGAATCTGAAGCAGACGTTGAGGCCGTAACGCGGCTTGGGGCCTACAGTCCTCTTCATTTAGCAGCTCGCCGGGGACATGCGTCGGTTATTCGGCTTCTACTGGAGGCGTCAGCAGATTCCCAAATTGAAAGCACCACAGGGAGTGTGACACCACTTCATTTTGCTGCCGCATCCGGAAAATCCCCAGCAGTTCAAACCCTGATTGATCATGGTGTCGAGCTTGACGCGAGGGAATCAATTTGGGGCCAAACCCCTCTCATGTTTGCTGCAGCATCTGGACGTACAGACGTTATCGAGTTGCTTCTTCAAGCTGGAGCTGACCCGGCTTTGAGAGCTTCTGTGATCGATATGCCATCACGAGATGAGTTTGATCGTCAGGACCAACAGGATCGACGTGCACGGATGGCGAATACCGAGCAAACAGTTGATAGAAGAGAAGAAGTAAGGCGGGGCTCTACTGACGAAAGGAGAATTGCCTCCAGTTCCGGAGGGCTCCAGAGTGCACAGGACCTACTACTGATACAGCAACGCGACAGGGTTAATCAACCACTCTCTCATGCTCAGTTAGTGGGAGGATACGGTGGAATGACAGCTCTTCTAATGGCTGTTCGTGATGGCCATGCCTCAACAGCTTTCGCTCTTCTGGATCGTGGAGCGGAAATAGATCAGGTGAGTGCAGGGGATCATACTTCTCCTCTCCTCATGGCGCTTATTAATGGCCACTTCGGTCTAGCGATGGAGCTTTTCAACCGTGGTGCTGACCCAACGATCGCGAGTGATGCTGGTGCGACACCACTATACATAGCATTGAATACAGAGTGGATCCCTAAATCCCGGCATCCTCAGCCTACGCACCGCCTTCAACAAGAAGTCACGTACCTGGATCTAATGAAGGCCTTCTTAGATGCAGGGGTAGACCTTAATGCAAGGCTCACCAAGCAGCTTTGGTACACCACATTTGGTGATGACTACCTAAGGACCAATAGGACTGGGGCGACTCCATTCTGGAGGGCTGCGTATGGCTTGGACCTTAGGGCCATGAGATTACTGATAGAGTACGGAGCTGATCCGAATATCCCGACGCAGAAACTTGCCGGGAGAGGCTATCGTGGAGGTGCTCCTGCCCAACCTGGGGTGCTAGATCCGTCTGGGCTTCCGCCTGTGCCCATTGGTGGTCCTGGGGCTTGGCCAATTCATGCAGCTTCGGGGATAGGATACGGGGAAGGGTACGCTGGGAATATCCATAGGCACGTGCCAGAGAGTTGGGTTTCTTCAGTACGTTACCTGATCGAAGAGCTCGGGGCTGATGTTAATGCCAGAGACCATAATGGGTACACAGCCCTGCATCACGCAGCAGCTCGCGGAGATAACGAGTTGATTCTTTATCTGGTGTCACAGGGAGCGGATGTCTCAGCAGTTAGTCGCAGAGGTCAAACGGTGGCAGATATGGCGAATGGTCCAGTTCAGCGGATCCTTCCGTTCCTTTCTACGGTAGCGCTCTTGGAAGGACTTGGTTCTCAGAATAACCACAACTGCGTGGCTTGTTGACCTGAGAAGAGCAATAATACCGATTGCATCCCTAAGGGTCTTGTGCAAGAAGTAGCGCTGATTGGTTTGGGAACTGAGGGTTAGCCACTCCATCTCGACTGAATAGACTGGTTTTACGTGGTATCAAACGGTGCATATTCCTGGTCATTCCGGATATTGATGTGTACCGTTTATCCTTGGAAATACTCCTGCTTTGAGGTTACACAGATGCACTGTCGTCGGCTTCTTTTCGGAATGATTAGTGTGGCTCTAATAGTTCCTCCAGTGAGTGCACAGATAACCCATGAGGAACTATTGACTGCTACTCAGGTGCTTCAGTGGCGGGAAATAGGCCCCACGATTATGAGTGGCCGCATTTCAGATATCGCCGTCGTTGAAGCGAATCCAAGCATCTTCTATCTGGGCACGGCGACGGGGGGAATCTGGAAGACTGAGAATGCAGGCACGACTTTCGAGCCACTTTTTCAGGGAGAGGAGACTTCCTCTATCGGTGATGTAACGGTTTCACAATCGAACCCGAACATTGTTTGGGCTGGCACAGGTGAACCTCAAAATCGTCAATCGTCCCCTTGGGGGAATGGAGTATACCGTTCGACTGACGCTGGTGCATCCTGGACAAATGTTGGCTTGGAGGACACGCACCACATATCGAGGATTCAGGTCCATCCCATGAATCCTGACGTCGCATACGTTGCGGCTGTAGGGCACCTGTGGGGTTCCAACTCAGAACGGGGAGTCTATAAGACAATGGATGGGGGACAGAACTGGGAGCACGTTCTGTTCATTGATGAACATACGGGTACGATTGACTTAGTGATGGACCCCCATGACCCAATGACCCTGTTTGCTGCAATGTACCAGAGACAACGTCGGGCCTGGGGGTTTAATGGTGGTGGGCCAGGTAGTGGTATCTATCGTACGGTAGATGGTGGAGCCTCTTGGATAGAGCTAACTGATGGACTCCCCCAGGGAGATAAGGGCAGGATCGGACTGGACGTCTACAGGGGTGATGGGAACCTGGTCTGTGCCCTGGTGGAAGCAGATGCTCGGACACCAGGGCAAGGTCGGGGTGGTGGTCCCGGCCAAGATGAGCAGAAGAATGGGGTGTATTGTTCAAGAGATCGCGGTGACAACTGGGAACAGATGTCGCCTACGAATAACCGGCCGATGTACTACTCTCAGATCCGGATCGACCCGAATGACCCAGAACGGATATACCTAGGTGGATCAGATCTTTACCGTTCTTCTGACGGGGGAAGGAATTTCACAAATGATGCGGCAGCAGGTGTGCACCTTGATCATCATGCACTTTGGATAGATCCGAGTAATTCTGATCATCTGATATTAGGAAGTGACGGTGGTCTGAGCGTAAGCTGGGACCGGTCAGATAATTGGTATCAGTTCAGAAACTTGCCGATTGCGCAGTTCTATGAAATCGGGATAGATAGTAGGGAACCATACCATGTGTGTGGTGGGCTCCAGGATAACGGTTCTTGGTGTGCACCGTCAGACACATGGTCAGATCAGGGCATTCGCACTCGAGATTGGTATAATGTTGGAAGTGGAGATGGGTTTTTTACTGTAATGCATCCAGTAAACCCGAGTGTCATGTTTGCTGAATCTCAGGGTGGTAACCTGACTCGCTTGGATCTTACGACGATGGAGCGTTCACGAATCCGCCCGATTGGTCAATCGAATGAAGATGGTGAGCAACCAGATCTGCGCTGGAATTGGGACTCTCCAATCGTATTATCCGCCCATGATGAAAACACCGTCTATGCTGGCGCAAACGTTCTCTTCAGATCTCGGGATCTAGGGCAAACATGGGACCAGATAAGCCCTGACCTTACCTATGAAATCAATCGGGATTCCCTCTCGATTATGGGTGTTCTTGGTTCAGACCCTCAGATGTCCTTGAACGATGGTCAATCCAACTACGGAAATCTTACCTCGATCGGGGAATCGCCAGTGAATGGCCAGGTTGTATACACTGGGTCAGACGATGGCCGGGTTCAAATTACACAAGATGCTGGCAATACCTGGACTGATCTTACGGACAACATTGAAGGTCTTCCAGATAATGTGTATGTGACACGCATCGTTGCATCACATGCGGATGCGGGAACGGTCTACATAGCTTTTGACAATCATCGTTCAGATGATTTTGCGCCCTATCTCTTCGTTAGTACAGATTTCGGAAATGAATGGCGTGCTATGGTGAACGGTTTGCCTCAGTCTTCTCTCAACGCTCTTACTCAACACCCGCGTAATCCGAACCTGATGTTCGTTGGAAACGAAATCGGAGTATACGTATCGGTCAATTTCGGAGGCCAGTGGGTTCGGCTCGAAAATGGACTCCCGACTGTACCGGTAGATGATATAAAAATTGAGCCCAGAGAAAATGATCTAGTGATAGGAACGCACGGGCGGGGTATTTGGATTATGGATGATATCACTCCGCTTGAAGAACTCACTCCCGAGGCGATTACGGCAGAGGCTCATCTTTTTGGGATTCAGCCAGCGGTCTCATACAATCGATACACACCTCAAGGATGGACCCCAGGTATCTTCTCGGCCCCGAATCCCCCGATGGGTGTACGCATGAGGTATCACTTGGCGGAAGATACAGACGAAGTGTCTCTATCGATCACGGACCTGAGAGGGCAGTCGATCCGCCGATTAGAGGGCACAGGAAATGCAGGCCTAAACGAAGTGATCTGGGACTTAAGGATTCAAGAAGAAAATTCTGGGGGTGACCCAATGAATCCGGGTCCAAGGGTGCTCCCGGGGGCATACTTAGTGCACCTTGAAGCAGGAAACAGTGTCCTTGAAGGTGAGTTTTCAGTTCGTCTAGATCCCCGCGTCACCATTAGTCAAACTGTGCTACTGGCACGTCACGATGCGATGATTTCTTCATACCGCTTATCCGGAGTGGTTTCGGAAGCCAACTCAGCTCTGGAAGAACTGGAGGAACAGCTTGGAGATGCCTTGGGCTTACTAGATGAAGTGAGCCCAGAAAGTGAGGACTTGAAGACCGAAATTGAGCGTCTCTTAGAAGAGGTTGATCAGATTGGCAATGATCTAGGAGAGGGGGGTAGGGGCGCAAACTTGGCTGGTCAAATCGAAGGAGTTACTGGTCCTCCAACTGCTGATCAGTTGCTTCAAATTGAAAAATCATGGGATGAAATGCCCGCGTTTATCGATAGACTTAACATCTTAATCACTTCTGAAGTTCCGGCTCTTTACGCACGACTTGATGATGCGGGCATTCGCCCGGACCCTGGGTCTGCGATTGAAATGCCAAGGCGACGGCGCTAGGTGACGACGAATATGGAACAAATTCAGTTAACCCTACCGAACGGTGATGTCCTGACGATGGAGCGCGGTGTTACACCGGGCGAAGTCGCTAGCTCGATCGGTCCTGGTTTAGCTAAGGCAGCCCTTGCCGCAGTAGTCGATGGGGAGACAGTAGGCCTAATGGATCCTCTTCAGAGTGATGCAGATATTCGGATCTTGACCTTGAAGGATCCCGAATCACTTCCCGTACTAAGACACTCTGCAGCTCATGTGCTCGCGACTGCAGTCCGAGAGTTACTTCCAAGTGCTGGGATTGGCTTTGGTCCAGCTATTGAGGAAGGCTTCTACTACGACTTTGACGTAGATACACCGTTCACGCCGGATGATCTAGAAGCATTTGAGAAGAGAATGGCCGAGGTGACTGTAGCCGACCAGCCGTTTGAGAGACGTCAGGTGACAAAGGATGAGGCTCTCCAGCTTTTTGAGGACGATCCACTCAAACTTGAGCGCTTAGAGGAATTCGAGGACGATGAAGTAATCACCGTATACCAGAACGGACCATTTCTAGATTTGTGTAAAGGTCCTCATGTGCCGAGCACGGGAAAACTTGAACATTTCAAGCTTCTTTCTGGTGCAGGTGCCTATTGGCGTGGGGATGAAAAGCGTCAAATGCTCCAGCGGATCTATGGGACTGCCTTCCATAGTCGCCCAGAGCTGGATGAACACTTAGATCGGCTTGAAGAAGCAAAGAAGAGAGATCATCGGGTCATAGGAAAAGAACTGGATCTCTTCAGTATCCAGGAAGAGGTTGGCTCTGGCCTCATCCTGTGGCATCCCCGGGGTGGTATCATCCGTCACACGGTTGAGGAATTCCTAAAAGAAACGCTTCTCGAGCACGAATACGAACTTGTGTTCACTCCTCAGGTTGCTAGCGAGGAGCTCTACCGGATGAGTGGACACCTCGAGGTGTTTGAGGAAAATATGTTCCCAGTCATGGAAGATGATGGCGCGCGTTTTCGTATGAAACCCATGAATTGCCCTCATCACTTTATGATCTACAAGACGCAGACTCGCTCATATCGCGACCTTCCATTGCGCTTTGCTGAACTTGGAACCTGCTACCGTTACGAGCGTTCTGGGACCCTACACGGCATGCTTCGCGTGCGCTGCTTCACTCAAGACGATGCCCATATATTTGTAAGGCCTGACCAAATCGCTGAGGAATATGATCGCCTTCTGGATCTGGCGGACTACCTATTGAAGATCTTTGGTTACGAATATCACCTTGCCCTTTCTAGCCGCCCAGAAAAAGCAATTGGTGATCCCGAGGTATATGACCAAGCCACTGAGACATTGCGGGGAGTATTAGAGAGGCGAGGAGCGGACTACATCTTAGATGAGGGTGGAGGTGCCTTCTACGGACCCAAGATTGATGTGAATCTCGTTGATGCGATTGGTCGAGAATGGCAGGGAGGTACGTTCCAGCTAGACTTCCAGATGCCTCATCGGTTCGGGCTTGAATATATCGGTGCCGACAATAAACCCCACGAGGCAGTCGTAATCCATAGAACCTTGCTCGGCTCTATGGAGCGATTCATCGGCGGATTGATAGAACATTATGGTGGTGCGTTCCCCACGTGGATGGCGCCAGAACAGGTCCGAATTCTTCCCGTGGGCGAGCAGTGGAATGAGAGTGCTCGTGAGTTTGTAAAAGATTTGGAACAGGCGGGTATACGTTCGTCTTTAGAAGCACGAGATACTCTCGGATACCGGATTCGTGATGCAGAGACATTGAAGATCCCATATATGGGAGTTATCGGAGAACGTGAGGCAACTAACGGTACGGTTGCAGTACGAAGACGTGGAATGGGAAAGAAGCAAGAAGTGATGGACAGGGGCAGCTTCATCGATAGGGTAGTAGATGAGATTCAAAACAAGTCTCTTGGCTAGATATTACCCTAATTACTAGGCCGGGAACTCCAAGGGTGACTGGAGATCAGGTCGCTAGTTAACCGTATGTGCTTATGGGCGCAGGGAGCCGTTGACCTGGCATCTGACTTCTCACAGATTGTCGTTCCGCTGCTTGCAGCGGGTCACAGTCAAGAAGTGGATCGCAGTGACCGGCGGTCCCGCCTTCAGGGCTCCTAGAGAGCTGACGTGAGGGTCGCGAAGATCGGTACTTGGGATTGTTCCAAGGGTCGTATCCTGTGGTCGCGGCTCGAGACTTGTCTCGGGCCTTTTTTATACAACGGATTTATTGGAGGTCAACAGAAATCAGCAAAGAACGCATTCGTGTAAACGAGCAGATTAGGATCAGCCCAGTGCGGCTCATTCAAGATGATGGCGAGCAAATCGGTATTGTTTCGATGGATGAAGCCCGTGAGCGTGCTACTGTAAGAAAGATGGACCTGGTAGAGGTGGCACCGGAAGCTCGACCGCCTGTGGTCAAGATGATGGACTACGGTAAATACAAATACGAAGCTCAAAGAGCTGCTCGAGAGTCGAGAAAGAAGCAGCATGTCATCCAGGTCAAAGAGGTTAAGTTTAGGCCTGGTATTGAAGACCATGATTATAAGTTCAAGTTGCGCCATGCTCGGCGTTTTCTTGAAGAGGGTAACAAGGTCAAACTGACGATGATGTTCCGTGGTCGGCAGGTGACCCACCCTGAGATTGGACGCGAAGTGCTTATTCGGGTTGCAGGTGACTTGGAAGACTTGGGGAAACTTGAGACGAGCCCGAGTATGGAAGGACGGTTGATGTCAATGATTGTAGCGCCGTTGAACATTAAATAGCGGAACCGGGCCCTGGATTGATTGGTCCGGGGAAGACGGAGGTCGATATGCCAAAGATGAAAACGCACCGTGGAGCTGCCAAGCGCATAAAGAAAACTGCGAGCGGCAAGCTTAAGCGGATGAAGGCATTCAAGTCCCATATCTTGACAAAGAAAGACAGGAAGCGGAAGCGTAGGCTTCGCAAGTCTGATCTCGTAGCAGGCGCAGACCGTAAGCGTCTGAACCGAATGCTACCCTACGGATCCTGAGGAGTTAACCATGCCGAGAGTGAGCTCTGCTGTCGCGCGTAATAAGCGAAAGAAAAAGGTCCTGAAGGCAGCTAAAGGCTACTTCGGGGGCAGGAAGAACTTATATCGTACTGCGAAAGACGCGGTGGAGAAGGGTTGGGAGCACGCGTACAGAGATCGGAGAAAAAAGAAAAGAAACTTCCGACGCCTCTGGATTGCACGTATCAATGCGGCCGTGAGAGAGCATGATCTATCATATTCTCGGTTTATTAACGGACTGAAGCAGGCTGGAGTTGAGCTTGACCGCAAAGCGCTTGCTGATCTTGCAGTACATAACCCTGAAGCGTTTGGACATGTTGTCGATCGGGCCAAGGCGGGCTTAGCGGCTAAGACGTGATGATGGGATCGGGGATCTGAGTTTCTAGGGTTGATCTAAATATGGCTCCGCCGCTTAGGCTGCGGGGTCTTTTTCCAGCGAGTCATTTTGTATGGCTGGTGTGGGATTGCGACCGAATACACCGCTGATAGCTTTCGCCACTATTCAGGCAGCGTATTTACACGGGATCTCGAATGACCGATAAGAGTCTGATCGCCGTTCTTAAGAAGTTCGAGACTGAGGGTCTGGCCGCCGTTCGGGATGCATCTGACCTAGGTGCTCTAGAAAGGGTGAGGGTAGAGTTACTCGGACGTAAGGAAGGCAGTATCTCTCTAGTGCTCCGGGGGTTGAGTAATGTGCCGCCAGATGAGCGTCCGACTGTGGGCCAAGAAGCAAATCGAGTAAAAGAGGTATTGAGCAGGGCGATCGTCGAGCGTGAAGGCTCGTTCATCCAGGATATGAGTATTAGTCATGAAGACCTGACTCTTCCTTCGCGGGCAGCTTGGGAAGGTGCAATCCATCCTGTCACCCAAGCTGTAGACGAGATTTCAAAAATCTTTCGGGATCTGGGATTCACACGGGCGCGTGGCCCAGAGGCGGATACTGAGTGGTACAACTTCGAGGCATTGAATACCCCACTGGACCATCCGGCTGCAGACGAACAGGATACACTATATCTCACGGACTCGGTTCTCCTGAGGAGTCACACTTCTCCTGTGCAGATGCGAACGATGGAAAAACACGATCCGCCAATCCGGATTATCGCCCCCGGTTGGGTCTACCGCAGGGATACTTATGATGCGACGCACACTCCGGCTTTTATGCAGGTAGAGGGCCTCGTTATCGACGAGGGTATCACGTTCGTGGATTTCAAAGCCACACTGGCTGAATTCGCACGGCGTTATTGGGGTCCTGACACAGAGGTCCGTTTTCGCCCTTCGTTCTTCCCATTCACGGAACCCAGTGCCGAAGTTGACGTTAAGCGCGTTATCACACGGCAGGATGGGACGCGGGAGGAAATGGAATGGTTGGAGATTATGGGTGCAGGGATGGTTGATCCTGCAGTAATCGAAAATGCGGGGTACGATCCAGAGCGTTATACCGGTTTCGCATTCGGAATGGGCCCAGGCAGAATCGCCATGATCAAGCACGGCGTTGATGATTTGAGACGTTTCTTCGAAAATGACGTCCGTTTCCTAGGACAGTTTACGTCGTGAATGCTTCGTATCGCTGGCTCTTAGACTGTGTACCTGGGCTACAGCTTACACCAGAGGAAATTGGTGAACATCTTGCTTTGCGCGGAGCACCTCTCGATGGAACAGTATCTCCGGGAAGAGGACTTGAAGATGTCGTCGTGGGTCGAGTAGTCAGTGCCGAGAAACACCCTAATGCTGACAGGCTAACACTGTGCGAAGTGGATGGCGGAAAGGGGATTGTATCCGTTGTGTGTGGAGCCCCGAACGTTCTGGAGGGGGCCTGGTATCCGTTTGCCGCTGTAGGAGCGGTTCTTCCGGGTGATCTGAAGCTGAAGAAGTCTAAGATTCGAGGTGAGGTGTCTCATGGTATGTTATGTTCTGCAAAAGAGTTAGGACTAGGAACAGATCATGCAGGGATCTATCAAATTCATGGTGAGTTTATACCAGGTGAGTCATTTATAGAGGCCATGGGGCTGGACGATGTCACGATGGATGTAGAAATCACTGCAAACCGCGGTGATCTGCTATCGCACCTAGGTATTGCAAGGGAGCTCGCACATGCGGGTAAGGGAACTGTGCTAGTTCCGGACTTTCCTGATGATCCCAAGATTTCACTTACCTTTGAGCGAAACCTGGAGGAAGCACGTTTTGGTGCTGTCGGTATCCGAATTGAAGACCCGGACCTATGTAGCCGGTACCTTGGAGTTGTCATTCGAGGTGTATCGGTGGGCGAGTCTCCGGCATGGCTACAACAGAGACTTCGAGGGGCCGGTGCCCGTCCGATCAACAACGTAGTTGATGCCACCAACTATGTAATGTTGGAGTTGGGCCAACCACTTCACGCTTTCGACCTGAATAAGTTAGAAGGGACTTCGATCGTAGTTCGGAGAGCTGGAGAGAAGGAGAGCAAATTCGCCACACTCGATGAAGAACACCGCGCTCTGTCTTCTGACATGCTTATGATCTGCGATCTACAGAAGCCCGTTGCAATCGGTGGGGTTATGGGTGGGCTTGAATCGGAAGTCACGAATGATACGGTGGATGTGCTTCTTGAGGGCGCACTCTTTAATCCTCAGTCAATTCGTGCTACTCGCAAAAAACTAGGCCTATCGACTGATGCGTCGTACAGGTTCGAGAGGGGGGTTGACCCTGAAGGTATCGAACTAGCTGTGTCCAGAGCCGCTGCTTTGATCCTATCGACTGCGGGTGGGGTGATTGATGGCCCAGTCCTTGATTGCTGTCCAGTCGAGTTTGAAGCGGATGTGGTATCACTCAGACTTTCGCGAATAGAGCATGTTCTCGGAGTAGGCTTCACCAGTCTAGAAGTCCGGAGTCTATTAGAGCCCTTGGGATTCCAGTTGGTTGATGGGGATGAAGGAGTCGTCAATGTGAGAGTTCCGGGATTCCGATCCTATGACGTAACGCGTGAGATTGACTTGATCGAGGAGATTGCACGCACGCACGGCTATGACAAGTTCCCGGCAGAGATGCGTCCTTACAGGCCAAGTAACGTTCCAGATCACCCTATGTTTGAGCTAGAAGAGGAGCTTCGGAGGGTCTTGGCAAGTAGAGGGTTGTTCGAAGCCCAAACACCCGCATTTGTTCCAGAATCAGAAGGTGATGTGCAGGTAGCGAATCCGCTTACATCCACAGAACCTTTTGTACGGAGAGCGATCTTACCTTCTCTGCTCCGCAGGGTTGAGCACAATTTTGCTCATGGGAATCGGGACGTCCGGCTTTTCGAGATTGCGACTTCATTCCGGAAGGCTGAAAAGGGGGAGCCCCCTCGTGAAGAGACACACCTTGCCGTAGTCATGACCGGTAGACGCGAACCCTCTCATTGGTCTAGACAGGATGAATTTATAGCGGTCTGGGACTTGAAGGCGTTACTCGAGACAGTGGCGCGCATCTCATATGCTGGCACAGCTAAAGTCATTGTCGAGGCTGACGTTGTGGCGCCCTTCCATGAGGGAACCTGTCTTGCTGTAATGGACAGAACGGACCTCAGTGTGGGTCACGGCGGGCTAGTCTTGTCTAGCGAGATCGACGCTCCCGTCTGGGCCGGAGATATTTGGGGATTCGAGATCACACTTCCGTCGAACCCCCTGAGATTGCCCACCCCTGAGCATGTACCTCTCCCGACTTTTCCAGCTATCGAACGTGATTTAGCACTCATTGTACCAATAGGTCACACTTCGGCCGAACTCGACTTGTTGATAAGAAACTCTGGGGGAGTGTTACTTGAGTCTCTAGAAATATTTGATCTGTATTTTGACCCCGAAAATGACAATAGTGTTCGGTCACTAGCATTCCGGCTGCGCTTCCGATCGGCAGATCGAACCCTAAAGGACAAGGAAGTGGACAGGTCTGTGGACTTGATTCTCCGTAGGCTCAAGGAGGAATTGGATGTCGAACCCCGAGGGTAACGGAGAAGGGCCGGAGCAAACTGCCTTCGTCGAGCTGGAGAAGATTGTTGAGGCGGCCCTTCGACATCTAGCAGAGGTGACCCGCCGCGCTGAGATGGCAGAAGACAGGAACGTGGAATTCGAAACACTCATCAAACGTTTTGCGGGTGATGAAGGTGACGCTGGCCAAGTACTCCATCGGCTTGCTCAACTAGAGGAGGACAACGAGGACATGCGTTCCCGATTAGAGGCAGGTCAGGTTAGCGTCGATAAATTGATAGCAAAGGTACGCTTTGTGGAGGAGGGACAATGACTCCTTCAAAGATTGCGGTCACGGTCCGAATAGCGGGTGAAGAACATACGATCCGAGCGGACGTGGAGCCTGAGCATACTAAGCGTTGTGCAAAGATGGTGGATGACCGGATTCACGAGATCAATGTCCAGACCGGGCTAGTGGACGGTGACAAGGCAGCGATCCTTGCAGCTCTCTCGATAGCTGACGAGTACTTTCAGGCGCGCGAGGAGATTGGAGTGTTGCGTAGTAAAATTGCTGGTAGAGCAGAGAAATTGACGCGTCGTATCGAAGACGATATTCCCAATCTGATTCCCGACCTCGAATTGGGACTCTGAAGTAGGTACAGAGAATCACTAGCATCGCTCACCCGCCTGCTTCTAGCTTGCGTCCCGCTTAACCTGCCCTCTATTCTGAAGCGATAGAAAGACTCGACCGTCTTTGTAATGTGGTTGAGTTCCAGATTACTCATTCTCGACACGTCCCTTGTGTCGATTCCGGAGTCAATAAATGGTCACCCCGCCATTCTTATGGGCGGCGGCTGGCCTCGTTTTTGGGGTTCTTGTCGGATTCCTCGTATCGAGGAATCGGTCGCGGGCCCTATATGAGCTTGAGAAGGCAGAGTCTAAGGACGAGGCCTCCCGCATCCTTAACAGGGCGCAGGAAGAAGCAGAGAGCGTTCGTAAAGCAGGTGAACTAGCCGGTCGCGAAGGAGCTTCTCGACTGCGTGAAGCCTGGGAGAAGGAAGAGGATCGCCGTCGCGAAGAAATCAAACGCTCCGAGCGCAGACTCCAGGAGCGCTCCGATGCGCTCAGTCGAAAATCGGATGACTTCAGTTCGCGAGAAATAGATCTCAAGAACCGAGACACTGAACTCCAGGAGCGCGTAGCTGCGTTATCTCGAAGGGATGCGGAGCTCCGTGAAGCCGACTCAAAGGTCCGTAAGCGTCTCGAGCAAGTAGCAGGCCTTACTAGTGACGAAGCGAAGAAAGATCTAATCGAAGACCTGAAGGATGAGGCTCGGGCCGAATCCGCCAATGCTCTGAGAGAAATACGCGAACAGGCTCAGCGAGAATCAGACCGTGAGGCCAAGAAAATCTTGACCCTTTCTATTCAGCGTATGGCTGCTGATGTGACAGCTGATACTACCGTTTCAGTTGTTCAACTCCCGTCCGACGAGATGAAGGGTCGTATTATCGGTCGGGAGGGACGAAACATACGGTCCTTTGAACAGGCGACGGGTGTAGATGTGATCATTGACGATACACCTGAAGCAGTGGTTTTGTCGGCCTTCGATCCAGTCCGGCGCGAAGTTGCTCGTATTGCTCTCCAACGCTTGGTCGAGGACGGAAGAATTCACCCTGGGCGCATCGAGGAGATCGTTGGAAAGGCGGCAAGCGACATCGATCAGGAGATGTTGGATGCGGCAGAGGAAGTACTCTATGAACTTGGCATCCACGGGGTGCATCCCGAGATCGTGAAGACGCTTGGTCGCCTCCGTTTCCGCACCTCTTATGGCCAAAACCAGCTTCGGCATGCCAAGGAAGTGGCGCAACTCGCTGGAAGTATGGCTTCGGAAATTGGACTCGACGTCCAGATTACTAAACGTGCAGGTTTGCTACATGACGTGGGCAAGGGCATGACACATGACCATGAAGGGACACACGTCGAACTTGGTTACCGGCTATGTAAGAAGCATGGCGAGGAGCCCATCGTGCTGAATGCAATCAAAGCCCATCATGACGAAGAACCTCACCACTTTGCTGAAACCTTCCTGGTTTCGGCCGCAGATGCGATTAGTGGATCACGTCCGGGAGCTCGGCGTGAAATGTTCGAAGGTTATGTGAAGCGTTTGGAGAAACTCGAAGAACTCGCTATGGAACACCCGGGAGTAGAGCGATGTTTTGCGATCCAGGCAGGTCGTGAGTTACGCGTCATGGTGGAGCCCGACAAAGTAGGAGATGATCAGATGGCTAAGATTTCTGAAGCTGTTGCAAGGCGCATTGAAGGTGAACTCCAATACCCTGGGCAGATCAAGGTTGTTGTTATCAGGGAGACGCGGGCCATTGATTTAGCCAAGTAAGAAACAGCCTGGCTTCAGAGGTGTTACTTTTCCTGTCCTTTATCTAAGTACTTCTAACACGGTTAGTGCATGGGCGCACAGATCATATCCGGTAGGGACATCGCTGATGAAATCCGAGCAGAGCTCAAGGATAGAGTCGCACACCTGAAGGAAGGGTCAGGTGTGACGCCTGGTCTCGCGACGGTATTGGTGGGAGAAAACCCTGCCTCGCAGATGTACGTGGGGATGAAGAACAAGGCAGCTGCGGATATGGGAATCAACTCTCGTCAGATCACACTTTCGATCGATACCTCTGAGGACGAACTCCTTGGAGTGGTTTCTGGGTTAAACGCTGATCCCGGGATCCACGGGATCCTAGTACAGCTTCCGCTTCCAGATCATATCGACGAAGGGAAAGTTCTGGAGGCTATACATCCGTCGAAAGACGTGGACGGCTTCCATCCGATCAATGTTGGACGATTGGCGACCGACTCAGGAGATTTTTTCGCACCTTGTACACCTGCAGGTGTGATTGAAATGCTTACCCGAAGTGGGCATGATCCAAGCGGCAAGCACGTTGTCGTTGTGGGGCGCTCGAACATTGTCGGTCGTCCATTGGCCGCGCTTTTACTACGAAAGGCTATCGGAGGAAATGCTACGGTAACGGTCTGTCATTCCCGTACGGCTGATCTGGGGTCCGTGACTCGAAGTGCTGAGATCTTAATTGTTGCAATGGGAAGACCGGAGATGATCACGGCTGAAATGGTTGCTCCAGGAGCCATCGTGATTGATGTCGGTACAAACCGGGTAGATGACCCCTCTCGCGATAAGGGCTACAGAGTGTGTGGCGATGTGCTTTTCGATGAAGTCGCAGAGGTTGCTGAAGCGATTTCTCCCGTACCAGGCGGGGTCGGACCTATGACAATCACGATGCTACTCGCTAATACCGTGAAGGCAGCCAGTCTCAGAGCGGCCTCAAGGTAAGTCGCATTCCTTGTGTCTAAGCAGTCGGACTTTGGCTTGTTCAGTGGTCTGAATGAAGAGCCGTTTATGGATTCCACAGCCCCTACTCCTGAACGAATTTGGTCAGTCTCAGAAGTAAACGGTGCGATACGAAAACTGATCGAAGGCAGCGTTGATACTCTTTGGGTGCGAGGTGAGGTCGGGAACTGGAAGCGTTACCCATCTGGGCACTGTTACTTCTCAGTCAAGGATGACCGATCAGAACTCCGCTGTGTCATGTTCGCACGTGACGCTGCCGCTCTTCCAACAGATCCGGCCGACGGAATGGAGGTCCGGGTTCTTGGAAATCTGACTCTGTACGAAAAGAAGGGCGCCTACCAAATGTCGGTGAGGCGGCTCGAAAGTGAGGGTGCGGAAGGACTTTGGCGTATCGCTTTCGAGAAGTTAAGGAGTCAACTCGAAACAGAAGGCTTGCTCGATCCGGCACGCAAGCAACCCCTTCCGAAGCATCCAGCGGTGGTGGGCATAGTGACATCAACGACTGGTGCTGCCCTTAGGGATATCATTTCAGTCTTGAGTAGAAGGGCCCCGTGGGTTCGTGTCCTTGTTCGTGGGACCAGGGTGCAAGGAGAGGGTGCGGCGAATGAAATTGCGGAGGCCATTAATCACTTGGTAGGTACTGGTGAGCCTGAAGTAATCATCGTCGGTCGAGGTGGTGGTTCAATAGAGGATCTTTGGGCTTTCAACGAAGAACCAGTAGCGAGAGCAATATCGGGATCTACTATCCCAATAGTCTCAGCTGTGGGACATGAAATAGATGTCACCATTTCGGATCTTATAGCTGATCTTAGGGCACCTACCCCGTCTGCTGCTGCAGAGGAAGTCGTACCGGACGGGGTGGGCATAAGAGAAGGATTGAGTCAGATGCCCGTGGAGCTATCTAAGGGTCTACGAGGCATGTTTCAACGCAGAAGAACTATGATAGAACATGCCTTGAGTCGCCTGGGGCTAGGTATAGACCGGCGGACACAACCTGTACAGCAGATGCTGGATCATGATTTTGGTAGACTACAAATTGGGCTGCGAGGTGTCTTGGATCTGCGTAGGCAGCGCCTCATGGGTGCGGAGGGAAAATTAGATGCACTTTCGCCTTTGGCTACACTGAAAAGAGGATACTCTGTCGCACGCACAGGGGATGGTCAGGTTCTCAGATCGGTGCGTGACTTTGTAAAAGGAGACCGCTTCATGCTTCGCGTCAGTGACGGAGAAGTTATAGCAGAGACAACGGAACTACGGGGGGGAGAATAATGAGTGAAACAGAGAATAGCCCCGATAAGTTAGATGGGTCGACGGCTGAAGGCCCTTCACTTGAGGAGCGTTTGCGGCGACTGGAAGAGATACTGTCACGGCTAGAGAAGGACGACGTTGCCTTGGAGGAAGCTCTGGAATTATTCGAGGAAGGTGTGGGTCATGTTCGAGACGCTGAGCGTGTTCTTGCTCAGACTGAGCTTAGAGTCCAAGAACTACTTGGGGATGGGGACGTTCAGGATATGGAGCTCGATTAGGTTTGGACTACCTTGAGCTTAAGGAGTATCTCGGGGCTGAGAGACTCTGTGTCGATAAGGCTCTGGATCAAGCTATAACCCTCATTGAATCGGAACTGGAGTCTGATATCGGAGATGCAATCCGTCATGGAGTAATGAGTGGCGGAAAGAGGCTTCGGCCAATTCTCTGTATTACAGCATACCGAGAATGCGGAGGCCGAGGTGAAAAAAACGCGTATGATCTCGCAGCTTCTCTTGAGATGATTCACGCGTATTCTCTCATGCATGACGACCTACCGTGCATGGACGATGCAGAGCTCAGACGCGGGCAAGCGACAACGCACAGCGTATTCGGAGAAGATGTCACAATCCGAGCTGCAGCTGCTCTGATCCCTGCTGCCGCGCGCCAGGCCCTACAGTCTGCACGAAAGCTGGAGTGTGGAGCCTCTGGTGCAGCAGTGGTTGTGCAGAAGCTCCTTGAAGCTGCCGGAGCAGGCGGTATGGTGGGGGGACAGTGGTTGGATCTCTTGGGTGAAGGTCAAACGCTGAGTCCGAAAGAATTAGATGAGTTACATCGAAGGAAGACGGGAGCCTTACTCACTGCATCCCTGGTGATGGGTGCTCTTGCTGCCACAGCAGAGAAGGAGACTGTGTCTGCGTTGGCGAGCTATGGACGTTCAATTGGCCTTGCCTTTCAAATTACTGACGACGTGCTGGATGCTACGCAGTCGGCGGAGTTACTAGGAAAGAATCCTAGTGACGTTGATCTCGATAAGTCGACATACGTTGGACTGTACGGACTCGATCAGGCGAAAGAGCATGCTCGTGAACGCATCGCCGATGCTTTGGGTGTACTCGAAAGTATCGATATCGATGCCCCTGTATTAACTGTTTTAGCTCGTTATGTAATCGAGCGAGAGAGATAACTCGAACACTTTTGGCCTGTGCGGCACGGTCTGTGCAACTATCTTTGACGTCGGCCGAGAAAGGATCTAAGAGAAGGAGTGAATTCCGTGGCCCTACTGGATGGAATCTCTTATCCAAGAGATCTCAGACGCCTTGATCGAGATGACTTGCCCTCTCTCGTTGATGAGCTACGCACACGTCATATCGATGTTGTATCACAAAAAGGTGGCCATTTCGGTGCAAGCCTCGGTGTCGCGGAGCTTACAGTTGCGCTTCACTATGCTTTTGATACTCCCCGCGACCAGATTGTTTGGGACACGGGGCACCAGGCTTACATCCACAAGATTCTGACAGGTCGTAACGAGCAATTACCCACCATCCGGACGCAGGGTGGGCTGGCCCCGTTCTGTAGGAGAGATGAATCGGAGTACGATACCTTCGGAGCTGGGCATGCTGCGACTTCGATCTCAGCAGCTTGGGGTATGGCTGTTGGACGTGATCTGACTCAACAGGATTTCAGTGTGGTTGCTGTTATAGGGGATGGGGCAATGGGATGTGGCCTCGCATACGAAGCGCTGAATAACGCGGGTCATACCGACCGAGATTTCGTGGTCGTCTTGAATGATAACGATATGTCTATCGCACCTGCTGTAGGGGCGATGAACAAATATCTCACCAGCATGATTACCAATCCGGCCTACAACAAGGTGAGAGGTTTGGTGAAAGAAATATTACACCGGACCCCGGCTGCGCTTGGGGATGTGATGGAAGAACTTGCCGTTCGTCTAGATGAAAGCGTGAAACATCTCCTGACTCCGGGGCTGATTTTTCAGGAACTCGGATTCCGATATGTTGGTCCGGTAGATGGTCATGATGTGAAAACCTTGGCGGAAACCCTCTCGAAAGTGCGTAAGATGAAAGGGCCGATTCTAGTTCACGCCCTTACACAGAAAGGGAAGGGGTTTTCAAAGGCCGAAAACGATCCCTATACGTGGCACGCATCAGGCCCATTCGACAAAACGACCGGGAGCGGTATAAAAAAATCAGGGGGACTTCCGCGGTATCAAAAAGTATTCGGTAAAGGATTGGTGCAACTCGCGGAAACGGATCCTTTGATTGTTGCTATAACGGCCGCCATGCCGGATGGGACGTCTACCGACATGTTCGATGAAGGATTCCCGGACCGGTTCTTCGACGTTGGAATCGCAGAAGGACATGGGGTGACGTTTGCGGCAGGCCTGGCTACCCAGGGTGTGAAACCAGTTGTAGCGATCTACTCAACATTCCTGCAACGTGCGTACGACAACATTGTGCATGACGTGGCACTTCAAGACCTGCCAGTCGTCTTTTGTATGGACCGAGCCGGTGTAGCTGGTGAAGACGGGCCTACCCACCACGGTGCGCTTGATATCGCTTATATGTTAGCCGTTCAGGGAATGACTGTGACCGCTCCGAAGGATGGAGCGGAGATGCTCGCTCTCGTCCGTCTTGCAACTGAGAAACATGATGGTCCCTGGTGCGTTCGCTGGCCGAGAGATGCCGTACCATCAGATGTCCCTCACTTGAATGAGATTGCACCTGTCGAGCCCTATACTTGGGAGATCCTGAGGAAGGGCTCCGATTGTGCCATTCTCGCCGTAGGCAGCATGGTGCTCCCTGCTCTTGAGGCCGCTGACGTGCTAGGCGCAGAAGGCGTGAAGTGCACCGTGGTGAACTGCAGGTTCCTCAAACCGTATGACCGCTCAGTTTTCAATGAGGTCATGCGTAATCATCCGACGGTGTTAACCATCGAGGAAGGTCAGGTGGTAAATGGTTTCGGTGCATTTATGGCGAAGGAACTCAATGAATTGAATTTGAAGACTGCGCCACAGATGAGTGCTATGGGACTACCTGACTCGTTCATCGAACATGGAGCTCGGAAGGATCTTCTGGCTGATATCGGTCTTGATGTAGAGGGAATCGTCACACGCATCAGGACGCTCGCAGGGGTGAGATCTGCGAGTCTTATGGAGACTGCATGAGGTCCTCGCAGAGTTTCCCCCTCACTGATCCGATCAGACGTATCGGTGTGGTGCTGAGCGGTAGAACCCGTGCAGGCTCGACTGCCATCAATCGTTTGATCGATTTGTGTGAGGCACGGGACGTATCGTTGGCATTTGAGTCTAGGAGTCCAGGCCTGCCTGAGGGGTCGAACATACTCGATTTGGATCAATCGCCGATCGATCTACTGCTGGCTCTAGGCGGTGACGGTACCATGCTCCGTGCGTCGCGACTTGCCATAGGATCGAGACTTCCCGTTTTCGGCGTGAATACTGGCCGGTTGGGCTTCTTGACGACTACTCCGGAAAAAGAGCTCGAAGCGGGGCTTACAGCGGTTCTTGATGGTCAAGCGCTCGTGGAACGACGTTTCACTCTAAGTGCAATTGTAAGAGTGGCGGAAGGTGAAGATCTGGGCCCGTTCAACGCATTGAACGACGTTGTTGTTCATCATTCGGGTGCAGCCCGTGTGACTCCGATTAGACTGACAGTAGAACGACCGGAAGGTCAGGAGGAGATCGGGAGCTTCACGGGTGATGGAGTGATTTTGGCATCCCCAACCGGCTCAACAGCGTATTCTCTTTCAGCAGGTGGTCCGATTGTGGCTCCAGACATTGAGTGTATGGTTGTCACACCGATCTGTCCGCACTCCCTTTCTGTTCGCCCACTGGTTGTTGGGTCTCAAGAAAAGGTGGCTGTCACAGGGCTGGATCCTGGACACAATTTACAACTTACCATTGATGGCCAGGTCGAAGGCAAGCTTGGTTCTCAGGACACAGTTGTGGTTTCAAGAGGAGAGCACGAGGTCTCACTGATCCAGCTTCAAGGTCAGACATTTCTCGATACCATGCGCAGGAAACTGAATTGGGCAGCGAGACCCCCGGAGCGGGCTTAATCCTTTAGTTGGCACCGCCCCAAAATCGTTGGAAGAGACGGATCCCAAACTCTACTCTGGTCGTGATAGGCGTGTGTCCACCATTCCCTGCGAGCGTGTAGATAACTCGGCCATGAACTTCGGCAGGTCGTTGTTCGCTGGCGGATCCGAGACCGTTAAGTGTTGAGTACCTGAGTCCGAGTCCAAGCTGATGAAACGTTCTACTGCTTTCATCCTCTAAGTCTTCGACGAAGACCGGCGCTACTTGGGTGGTGCTGTTCCTGTCCTGGTTACCGGTAAGTTCGTAGCTATCCATAGCTTTGGAGTAAAAATGGTACGTACCGAACCCATAAAGCTGTGGTGAGAAATTCCATGAAGGTTCGATTTCTAGCCTCATGTACGATGCCGGGCTCCAACGTACTTCACGCAAGGTAGATGCTAAGGGCATCACTATTTCTGGTGGAGCGACCCTTCTCATGAGTGTGGTGGGCAGCTGGAGTCCATAACGAGTTGAACTTCGAATACCGATACGGGATCCGATCCCCAAGAACCCAGAAATACCCGCTTCGATATCCGTTTGTCCATCTCCTGTAGGCAAATCCAAGAATATGTCTTGGGCATCGACCTTCCCGGTACCGAGGCGCACTAAGAGGCTCCCCATAAGCCCATATCGCACAAAAGGTGAAGCTTCACCTGAACTTGGTCTTCCACCGTCTAGTAAGCGCACAAGTGCAGACACCTCGATATCACCAAGTTCCCATATCCCGTCGATGTCCTGCAGCGGAAACCCTTCTATCCCAATCCCATTCGTCGTGGGTAGAGCAAAAAGTGCCGCTTCAGTGAGCCAGTCCGTCGCGAAGACGAGGGCGGAGCCGATCGAGCTGAGCCCGATACTGACCATCTCGTAGTCGAGTGCAGCCAAGGCGCTTGATAGAGAGGCGGCAACTGCTGAGCCTTGTATCGGAAAGAACCCCGATGAAGAGTACGCTTCCTCGGTAGCCCCACGAAAACTCTGCAGCCTTCCGGCAAGGGATTCAGCGTGTGCGCAAGCAGCGCTCCCTGAAGAGTTGGAACAAAGAGCGTCAGCATGAGCTCGCACGGAGTTGTATGCCGATTCGAGAGCATCAAGGAAGCCAGTCACTTCCGTGTTGTTCGAGATTCTCGGATTGAGCCCAAGGTCACTGCTCAAACTGTCCGGGCGAAAGCTCATCTCAAACACCGTACGGTTTTTAACTAACGGAGCGACCACGCCGAGTGTGAGCCAATCAAGCACACCCACATGGGCTCCCATATCGATACGTGTGACGTCGTGTACCACCAAGCCATCAGCCGCACCGAGGACCCCTGAATAGCTCGGGTCACCAGTCAGTGCGCGGATCTGTTCTTCGAGTTTTCCAATTGCGGGGAAGAGAGAGGTGCCCGCCTGATCTGTCAGGTCAAGGCCGAGTGGCTCCTGTTCCTCGACAAGTACTGCACCCTCTAGCCTTTTCCCGAACCGACTATTCCAACTGTCGAATGACGGGTTAAAAAGCACACTCACATGACCCCTAGGGACGAGCACATGGGTAGGGGCCTGAGAGCGTAGCTCACCCGTACTGAGGGCGAGAACAACAGGTAAGAAGGCTAGGGTCCGGCGCATTCAGGTCCATGTTAGTGGGCGAGAGCGCCAGAAGGCAGCAAAGCCCCGATTGACCGCGAAACATAAGGGTTTATACGGAATCGAGGAACTCACGCTAGAAGGGCATAGCAGCATTGACCGTTAAAATCGTATATTCTAGCTTCGTGACCACTATAGACGCGGGAGTAGCTCAGTTGGTAGAGCTCCACGTTGCCAACGTGGTTGTCGCCGGTTCGAGTCCGGTCTCCCGCTCTGTACACGAGGAAAGCCCGGTAAGGCCTTGCGGTCCTACCGGGTTTTTCGCGTCCATTGTAGCAAGCTGATTTATGAATAGAAAACTCATAGCGAAGTCACAGAATCACCTTGGCTCGACCGTGCCCGGACAACCGTTCCTGGCCCAGTCAGGTGTGTTGTTCTTCTCAGTGCTTGTTGCTGGATGCGGAGGAGGTCTCGATAAGCCAGAGCACACGATCATTCCGCTTCCGGTAACCGTCGAATGGGCAGTAGCCGATACGTTCCACTTTACAGAAGAAACACGAATTCTCTTTGATTCTACTGACACGGAAGCAGAGCGGATCGGTGAGTTCCTCTCAGGCCTCATCGGAAACAGCACCGAGACTATGCCGGCTGTCGAAGTGTATTCAACTGACGTTCCTGACGGCGGCATCTACCTGACAAGGGAAGGGGCGAGTCCTTCACTCGGATCTGAAGGCTACGAACTGACGGTCACTGGATCACAGGTGATCGTGCGAGCTGTGGAGCCCGCTGGACTGTTCTACGGTGTTCAGACAATTCGGCATTTGCTGCCTCCAGTGGTGGAGTATACGGCGGCATATCCTCGGCCATTGTTCTTGCCTGGCGTGCACATTACTGATCAGCCACGATTTCAGTGGCGCGGGACGATGCTCGATGTAGCCCGACACTTCTTACCACTTCACGATGTCAAGCGTTTCATCGACCTTGCCGCCCTATACAAACTGAACCGGCTGCATCTGCACCTGTCTGATGATCAAGGATGGCGGGTTGAGATTCCGGGATGGCCTAACCTCACAGAGCACGGTGGTTCAACTGAGGTTGGTGGAGGAGTTGGCGGTTATTACAGCACAGATGAATACACTGAACTTGTAGAGTACGCCCAAGAACGCTTCGTCACAGTCGTACCTGAAATTGATATACCCGGCCATACGAATGCTGCACTCGCCTCGTACGCTGACCTCAACTGCGATGGCATCGCACGCAATCTGTACATCGGCACCAACGTTGGCTTTAGCACGCTGTGTGTGGATAAGGACATCACCTACGAATTCCTGGACGACGTCATACGAGAGATCTCCTCACGTACTCCGGGCCCGTACTTCCACGTAGGTGGTGATGAAGTCGAAGAGTTGAGTGAAGAGGAGTACATCACTTTCATCGAGCGGATACAATCGATCGTAAACTCACACGGCAAACGCATGATTGGTTGGGACGAGATCGCCCTGGCGGACCTTGCAGTAGGATCCGTTGTGCAGCTCTGGAGACCCTACTGGCCGTCAGATGAAATGGAAGAGATGGATTCTGCTCAAGCGGCGCTCCGAGTTGAATTCGAAGCTGGGATCCTCCGTGCCGTCGATGCCGGCGCTACCGTGGTCTTGTCTCCAGCGGATCGACTCTATCTGGACATGAAATACGACACTTCTACGGTCTTGGGGCTGACGTGGGCGGGTATACCCGACGAGCGTGGATCCTACGACTGGAAGATCTCGGACGAGTTCAGCTCACTACCGGAAGGTGCGATCGCCGGTGTAGAAGCGCCGCTTTGGTCGGAAACACTCGGAACGCTTGAGGATTTCGAGTACATGGCGTTCCCCCGTCTTGCTGGAGTCGCAGAACTCGGTTGGACGTCCGCTTCACTCAGAGAGTGGGAGGAATACCGAATGCGTTTGGGAGCTCAATCTGCGCGCTGGACAGTGCTTGGGATCAATTTCCGGCGCTCACCACTGATTCCTTGGGATGCAGGTCCAAGCGAACACTGAATGAGTGAAGTTGGGTCTGTATTGTCGCACACGGGCTAAGAATTAGCTTTTATCCGGAAAGAATGGTTGCACACGTTGTATTCTTCAGCATCGGCGCCGTGGCCAAGCGGTAAGGCAGAGGACTGCAAATCCTTTATCCCCGGTTCGAATCCGGGCGGCGCCTCTTTTGTAAAGCATTACGATACAATGCTTTAGGGGCTGCCCACGAAACCGGGGTCCGTCATGTTGATCGACGAAAAAGGGTTTTATTCGTCGGTTTTATGGACCCCAACGGTGCAACCAACGGTGCAACCCCCCGATGACGCAGATCGACGCGTTCCGCCTAAGTTGCTCTCGTCTAAGTTGCGGTCGTACAGGGTGCCCAAGCAGAATTAGAGCATGAAAATGGATGTGACTAGTCAGATGAAAAAGTACCAGTGGTTTATCACTGGAATAATGGCTGCCGTCGTATTCATCGTTCAAGATGAAGAGTCCATTCTTGGTGTAGATGTATTATGGGCGATCCCCTTAGTGATAATCGCCTTGATACTTGGCGGCTTATTCATCCTCGGTGCGGGAAAGTTGGGAAAGTTAGCCGAGCAGCGATCGAAAAAGCTCAAGAACTTAGCTGAGCAGATGGGAATGGAGTTCTCAGTTGAAGATGAATGGGATATCGGTGCGAGCTTGTCGGCGTTTGATATGTTCTGGGAGGCGGATATCACCAATGTGCTGTCTGGTGATTCTGAGCAACTTGGATACGGTGAGGAGTTCGAAGTCACGGTACTTGATTGCAGTTATGTGCGATCCGCATCGGTTTTAGAGCGCCCACTTGGCTTTGGAGGGGAGAATAAGACCATCGTTCAGACCGTGATTTGTTTTCACTCAACACAGTTGAGTCTTCCTGACTTCTCTATGCGTCCAGAAGAGTGGCACCACAAACTGCGCAGTAAGCTGGGCTATCAGGACATAGACTTTGAGTCGCACTCAACCGCTGTTGAGTTCTCGAAGAAGTATCTGCTTAGAGGAAAGGACGAACAAAAGATTCGAGCGCTATTCACGGACGCGGTCCTTACCTTCTTCGCTGCCCACCCAGACAAGGTCTGTGTAGAGGGAAGCGACGATCAACTGATCTGGTATCAGCCCGGAAAGATTATCGAGCCAGAAGACATCCCTGCATTCATGAAAGAAGGGTTTGAGGTGTTTCGAGTGTTCGCACGGAAGCAGAATTAGGGCATGGCAAGTACAGAACAATTAATCTCGCCAACAGAAGGCCCAGTCACCGACTCCGGAAGGATCGAGTCCATTGATGTGCTGCGAGGGTTCGCACTCCTAGGGATTCTCGTGATGAACATCCAGGGGTTTTCAATGATTGGGGCTGCATACCTGAACCCCGCGGCCTATGGAGATTTGAGTGGTGCCAACTGGTGGGTGTGGGTTCTGAGCCATCTGTTTGCCGACCAGAAATTTATGACGCTGTTCTCGGTCCTGTTCGGGGCAGGGATTGTCATGATGTGGGAGCGAGCTGAGGCTACCGGGCGAAAGTCGACGGGTTTGCACTATCGCCGCACCCTATGGCTTTTGGTCTTCGGTTTGGTCCATGCATATCTACTATGGTCCGGAGATATTCTTTTCCTTTACGCCATCTGTGCATCATGGGTCTACTGGCTTAGAAGGGCTTCGCCCAAGGTGCTCACCATCGTAGGATCTTTGGTCCTGATGGTCTCTCCCGTGCTGTACCTTGCCGCAGGCTCTACCATGCCGAGCTGGCCAACTCAGGATCTGATTGCCCTTACAGAGTCTTGGGCTCCGGGGCATGAAGCAGTCACACGGGAAGTGGGGAACTTCCAAGGCAGTTGGGGCCAACAAATGGAGAGTCGGGTACAGCTCGCACGCGGTTTACAGCTAGAAGCTCTGCCATTCTGGGGATTCTGGCGTGCGAGTGGCCTAATGCTGCTTGGAATGGCGTTATTCAAGGTTGGATTTCTTCGAGCAGGGCTATCGGATGGACTTTATCGTCGCCTTCTTTTGGGAGGGCTAGTCTTTGGATTGCCCCTTATCGCTTTTGGCATACAGCAAAACTTTGCTGCGGACTGGGATGTTTCGCGCTTTTTCCTAGGGTCTCTCTATAACTACTTCGGAAGCTTACCAGTAAGCCTAGCGTATGCGAGCGCGATTATGCTCATGTGCCGTCGAGGAACGTGGGTATTCCTACAGCGCAGCTTTGCGGCTGTCGGGCGCATGGCGCTGACGAACTACTTCGCCCAAACAATCATTTGTACGACGATCTTTTACGGTCACGGGCTCGGATATTTCGGGGAAGTTGACCGAGTTGGACAGATCATAATTGTTCTCGGCGTTTGGTTGTTCCAGATCCCATTCTCACTCTGGTGGTTAGAGCGTTTCCTCTTTGGTCCTTTCGAGTGGCTGTGGCGGTCGTTGTCCTATCTGAAATTCCAGCCCATGCGTAGATAGGGAGGATTGGATGGTGAAATTCTTGAAGAATCTCATTAGCAAATTCAATGTACTAATTCAGCTAATAAACACTCTGACTTTCACTCTTGGTTACATCCTTATCCTGCTGGCCCTCGTGGTCGACATTATCGCCCCCGGAACATTCAGCATTGTCGCGAACCTCGCTGCATTTTTCCGGGCAGGCAGGGAAGCGGGACTGGCTGGGTTAATCGTTCTTGTGATCATGCTATATGTGGGTGTCCTTAGACCGTTCATGGTTTTATCTGCTGTTTATAGTGCTGGAGGCATTAACAGAGAACTGATCAGCAGAGTTGAAAGGCAGAATAGATTAGACGCTTGGTTTTATGGGTTGTCGTTCATCGTTGTCCTTTTTCTGAGCGTACTCGTTTCTTTGATACAGTAAATGCTCCTGAACCAGTCATAGAGCGATAACCCCCAGTACTGATGACGAACCCCAACGGTGCAACTAACGGGGCCACCCCTAAGAATCAGCCTGGCCTAGGGGTTGGTAACTTCAACGGGTGTAATTATTTATACGAAAGGAGCCAAAGTGGAGGCAGAGGACTACAAGTCCTTTATCCTCAGTTCGAATTTGGGCGGCGCCTTTTTCAGTAAAAGAAATATAGAGCGTTACAAAACGAGGAGATTTTTCATGAAATTATCCAAATCACTCCCGATTGCTTTCATTTCGATGACTTTGATCGGATGCGGCAACAGCGTTCAGCTGCAGGTGGGAGGGGATGAGGAAATGGCAGAGGTGGCTTCACCGATGATCACTGCCGAATCATCCGCTGAAGAAAAGATCGCAAGCGCATTGAGCGCCGCGCCCGACATAGTTTCTTCCGGTGCGATGGTACTCGACTGGCCAGCTGCTGATGGTGAGGACCCAGGGATGCTCAGAGAAGGCGATAACGGGTGGACGTGTTTCCCCGATCGCTTTTTCACGCCTGGCTTGGACCCCATGTGTTTTGATACCCCGGGGATGGAATGGGTGGGCTACTGGATGGCCGGTGAGGCCCCACAGATGAGTGCGATGGGTCTTTCGTACATGCTGATGGGCTCATACGACAACAGCAATACGGATCCCTTTGCAGGGCCACCTGAGAATCCGGCGGATGGGATCGTCACAGGTCCTCACGTCATGGTCTTCCCGGTTGATGCTACCACGTTGGCTGGCCTGAACACGGACCACATGACGAATGAACCTTATGTCATGTTCCAGGACACACCGTTTGCGCATCTGATGATGCCAACAGCGAACTTCGACGTGCCAGGGAGCTGACGCTGATTTTATTGGTGTAAATTGGCTTAAGAAGTGATAGGTGGCCTCCTACGGAAAGACTGTGGGAGGCCACTTTTTTTCTTAGGGTAATGAGCCTTTTTCGGGCGGAAATGTCTTAGGGTCCTACCCTAAGACAGGAAAACCGGCCCTGTGTTAAGGTGATATCACTTTTTCGCCTGCATGAGCGGGGATATATCACCCTCGGCAATTCCCTGGCTCCACACTCCTTTTCAGCACCTCAATTGAGGTGGTATTTCTAAGTATGAAACTAAATCTCAAGAATGCTCTTATCCTCTGTGTGTTGAGTACAGCTTGTGCCACAGAAGAAGGAGCAGTCGCTGACTTTCTACTGATTGGTGGGCAGGTCATAGATGGGTCGGGGTCCGACCCGGTTCAGGCTGATCTCGCAGTCACCGGAGACCTCATTTCGTTTCTAGGTGATGCAGCATCTGCTGGTATGCAGGCAAGGGACACCGTACAGGTTCAGGATTTGGTCGTTACGCCTGGCTTCATCGATATGCACTCGCACGCTGAACTGGATGCGGATCATGGTCGGGACGCGCGCGCGTTTTTACATCAAGGCATTACGACAGTCGCACTTGGCGTGGACGGAGGTGGTGGGTCGGATGTCGCTTCTAGGCTGGAGGGCTGGCTACGTAACGGTATCGGTGTAAACGCTTTCTTGTTCGTCGGCCACAATGCCGCTCGACGCTCCGTGATCGGGATGGAAGACCGAAGTCCTTCGGACGAAGAGTTGGTTGAGATGCGCTCATTCGTTCGTAAGGGCATGGAAGAAGGTGCATACGGACTTTCTTCCGGCCTCTTCTATCTGCCGGGTAACTATGCCGATACAGAGGAAGTGATCGAGCTCAACCGTGTAGCGGCCGCTTA
>Ga0207965_1000020_pt1 | contig 41137 bp, 43 predicted proteins | sample Knorr_S23_td_O2m_FD_185609 | JGI IMG/M metagenome (GOLD analysis project Ga0207965, IMG submission 185609) | Marine microbial communities from Southern Atlantic Ocean transect - Knorr_S23_td_O2min_ad_571m_LV (SPAdes) (version 2) | ecosystem: Environmental > Aquatic > Marine > Oceanic | place...
TCTCCCGGGACGCCAGCCCGGAGGAAGTGAAGCGGGCCTACCGGCGCCTGGCCCGCCAGCACCATCCCGACGCCAACCAGGGCGACGGGGGAGCGGAAGCCGAGTTCAAGTCAGTGGCCGCCGCCTACGAGGTGCTCTCCGACCCGGACCGCCGCCGAAACTACGACCGGTTCGGCCACGACGGACCATCGACCGGGATGACCGGCGATCCCTTCGGGGGCATCGGCGACATTTTCGAGTCGTTCTTCGGTGGTGGCTTCGGTGGGGCCGGAGGGCGCCGATCGGGTCCAACGACTGGCGAGGACCTCCAGACGACGATCGAGGTTGAACTGGAGGACGCCGTGTTCGGCTCTGAGGAGGAGATCACGGTCCGGACAGCCGTAGCTTGCGCAGACTGCGAGGCCACTGGTTCGGCACCCGGCACCTCCGTAGAGCGGTGCGGAGGCTGCTCGGGTACTGGCCACGTCCAGCGGGTCCGCCAGTCACTGCTGGGCCAGATGGTGACCACCACGTCGTGTCCGGCCTGTGGTGGGCGAGGGGAGGTCATCTCGGACCCCTGCGGTGCGTGCCGGGGCGAGGGTCGCCGGGTAGAGGAGCAGTCGTTCACCGTCAACGTTCGGGCCGGGGTCGACGAGGGCACGACTCTGCGGCTTAGCGGCCGAGGGGCGGTGGGGCCGCGTGGCGGTCCGGCCGGCGACCTTTACGTGCACGTGAGGATCCGCCCCCACGCCGTGTTCGAGCGCCATGGCAGTGACCTCATGCATAGGTTGCACCTACCGGTAACCCAGGCGGCACTCGGCGTGGAACTGGACTACAAGACGCTGGACGGAACCGAGATACTCCGGATCCCCGCCGGGACACAGGGCGGCGAACGGTTCCGTTTCCGAGACCATGGCGTCCCCCACCTCCAGGGACGTGGTCGCGGCGATCTCGTGGTCGAGGTGGTGGTGGACACTCCTATCGACTTGACCACCGAGGAAGAGGAGATCCTGCGTTCCCTGGCCGCCGAACGCGGTGAGGCGGTGGCCGAACCAGGGGACGGCCTACTGTCCAGGATCCGCTCGGCCTTCCGATGACCGGTGCGCTGCCCGACGGTCAGGGCGGCCCCCACGTCTACGTCGAAGACCTCGATGAGCCAGCCCTCGCCGACGAGGACCGCCACCATCTAGCCCGGGTGCTTCGCCTCCGCGACGGTGACTCGCTGACCGTCGGAGACGGACTGGGCCGGTGGCGTCCGGCCCGCTTCGGTTCCGACCTCCGGATCGACGGCGAGGTGGTTGAGGTCCCGGCGGCCTCCCGGACGGTGGGCGTGGGCTTCGCCCTAATCAAGGGGGGACGACCGGAGCTAGTGGTCCAGAAGCTGACCGAGCTGGGCGTGGATCACATCCTTCCGCTGGCTGCGGAACGTTCCGTGGTGCGATGGGACGAGGCCAAAGTTGCCTCACAGTACGAGCGGATGGTTCGGGTGGCCCGGGAGGCCGGTATGCAGTCGCGACGGGCGAGGCTGCCCGAGGTGGCCCCGGTGGCCCCGGTGGAGTCCCTGTTGGATGCTGCGATGGCTGAACCGGGCGGGGAAGTGCTGGACACCGACGTGGACGTGCTACTGGTCGGCCCAGAGGGTGGTTGGACGCCCGAAGAGCTTCGAGAAAGGCGACGGATCAGCCTGGGATCCACGATCCTGCGGGCCGAGACGGCAGCCATCGTGGCCGGGGTCCTCCTGGTTGCCCTACGCGACGGTCGGGTGGTAGAGGCCGACAGGGACTGAGAAAACCCGGCCCGGTCCACGCGCTGAACCATCCGATAGTTGCCGACCACACAGCGCGGTCAGTACGGTCACGTCCCGTGGCAGGAAGTTCGGACAATGGGGACGGCGAAGCCGGGGATTACAGCACCCAGTTGGGTGACCGCATCCGAGTCATCCGACGACAGAAGCGCCTATCGCTCCAGGACGTGGAGGCTCGCTCTGATGCCGAGTTCAAGGCCTCGGTACTCGGGGCCTATGAGCGGGGGGAACGCGCGGTATCCGTGCCCCGGCTCCACCGCCTAGCCGAGTTCTACAACGTTCCTGTAGACCAGCTCCTACCTCCGATCGACGGTCGACCCGACGCCGAGGTAGGAGGAACCGACGAGCCCAGCGGGTGGACGACCGGCGACAAGGTGATCATTGACCTGGTGGCCCTAGGAGAGGCATCCGGCCCGCAGGTGGAGCTGATCCGCCGCTACTTGGAGATCATCCAGGTGAAGCGCCAGGACTTCAACGGACGGGTCCTGACCATCCGAGGCGACGACTTACAGGCCCTGGCGGCCATCGTTGGAACGGGCGTCGACGAAGCACCCGACCGGCTAACCGACATGGGGCTGTTTCGCAACTCCTCGGTCTCCTGACTGGCACCACAAACCTGGCCACGGCCCCCGGCGGGGCCACCATCGCTCCACGGACCGACCGGTAGCCTCGGTCGGACCATGAGTCTGTTCTCGCGCGTCCTGCGCAGTGGCGAGGGGAAGAAGGTCAAGGCCCTGGAGGCCTTGGTCCCCGACATCAACGCGGTAGCCGAACGCTTCGCCGCGATGGACGACGACGGCCTACGGGCAATGACGGGAGAGTTCCGACAGCGCCTCGATCGAGGCGAGGAAATCGACGACCTCCTCGTCGAAGCGTTTGCTGTAGTCCGGGAGGCCGCGTGGAGGGTTATCGGACAGCGGCACTACGACGTACAGCTGATGGGGGGCATGGCCCTTCACCTGGGATGGGTGGCTGAGATGCGTACCGGCGAGGGCAAGACTCTCGTCTCGACTCTGCCTGCCTACCTCAACGGCTTATCGGGGCGGGGTGTCCACCTCTGCACGGTCAACGACTACCTGGCCAGCCGAGACGCCGAGTGGATGGGCCAGATCCACCGTTGGCTCGGACTCTCGGTGGGTCTGGTGGTACCCGAGGTTCGGGACCGGGCCGAGAAGCGAGCTGCTTACGCCGCCGACATCACCTACGGAACCAACAACGAGCTCGGTTTCGACTACCTCCGGGACAACATGGCTATGTCCGACGAGGAGAAAGCGCAGCGAGGCCACGCGTTCTGCATCGTGGATGAGGTGGACTCGATCCTCATCGATGAGGCCCGAACCCCGCTGATTATCAGTGGCCGGTTGAGTGAGGCGGCTGCTCTTTATCAGCGGTTCGCTGCCGTGGTCCGGGGCCTCCAGCGCGAACATCACTACGAGGTAGACGAGGAGAAGGGGGTCATCGCCCCGACCGAGGACGGAGTCCACGCCGTCGAAGCTGCCCTGGGCGTGGACAACCTGTACGACCAGGTCTCCTCCAATCTGGTCCACCAGTTCCATGCCGCGCTGAAGGCCAAGGAGTTGTACCAGCGGGACAAGGACTACATCGTGGTCGACGGCGAGGTCCGGATCGTCGACGAGTTCACTGGTCGGGTCCTGGAAGGGCGACGGTGGTCCGATGGCATCCACCAGGCCGTCGAGGCCAAGGAGGGGGTGTCAATCAAGGAGGAGAACCAGACCCTGGCCACCATCACCCTCCAGAACTACTTCCGCCTTTACGAGAAACTGGCCGGGATGACCGGAACGGCAGAGACCGAGGCTGCTGAGTTGGCCGGGATCTACGGCCTCCAGGTGGTCCCCATCCCCACCAACCGCCCAATGGTCCGCCTCGACCAGAGCGACCTGATCTTCAAGACGGAGGCAGGGAAGTTCGACGCCGTGGTGTCCGACATCGTGGAGCGCCGCGACGTCGGCCAGCCGGTGCTGGTCGGCACGGTCTCGGTGGAGAACTCTGAGCGGCTTTCCCGTGAACTGGAAAAGCACGGTGTGGATCACGAGGTCCTCAACGCCAAGCAGCACTTTCGCGAGGCCGACGTGGTGGCCCAGGCCGGCCGCCCGGGGGCGGTCACCGTAGCCACCAACATGGCCGGACGGGGAGTAGACATTCTCCTGGGCGGCAACCCAGAGAACCTGGCCGAGCGCGAGGTTCGGGCCAACGGCCTTGATCCAGCGACACCGGAGGGCCGGGAGCGGATGAACGCCCTGGTGGAACGCCTTGAGCCGGAGTGTGCCGAGCTCGGGGACCAGGTCCGTGCCCGCGGTGGGCTGTACGTGCTGGGAACAGAGCGCCACGAGTCGCGTCGGATCGACAATCAGCTCCGAGGTCGGAGCGGCAGGCAGGGGGACCCGGGAGAGAGTCGTTTCTATCTTTCCCTGGAGGACGACCTCATGCGGCTGTTCGCCTCGGACACCGTCCGGGGCGTCATGGACCGGGCCCTGCCCGAGGACGTTCCCCTGGAATCCAAGATGGTGACCAAGGCCATTGAGCGGGCCCAAACCACGGTTGAGCAGAAGAACGCCGAAGTCCGTAAGAACGTCCTCAAGTACGACGAGGTTATGAACGAGCAGCGCAACGTGATCTACCGACGTCGCGACCAGATGCTGGACGACACCAGCCTGCGCGAGGAGGTCTTCGAGGCCCTGGGTTCGGTTGTTGACGGGGTAATCGACATGTTCTGCGGGTCCGACCTTCCGGAGAATTGGGACCTGGACGGCCTACGGGTCGAGGTCGACTCGTACTGGCCGCTCGGTCTGTCTGTGGAGGACCTGGCTGCCGTGCGGGGTTCCGCCGAGCTGGCCAACGTCTTGGTGGCCGACGGGCTGGCCGTCTTCGAGGGCCGGGAGGCCGAGCTCGGGGCGGAAACCATGCGCGAGGTGGAACGCCAGGTACTGCTCCGGATCATCGACCAGCGCTGGCGCGAGCACCTCTATGAGATGGACCACCTCCGCGAGGGCATCCACCTCCGGGCTATGGGACAGCGGGACCCGGCCACGGAGTGGAAGCGCGAAGGGTTTGAGCTGTTCGGTCAGTTAGACGATCTGATCAGCAGGGATTTCCTCCGCTACGTGATGCGGATCCAGGTGACCACGACCGACGATTCCGGGCAGCCCTCCGACATGACAACCAGCGGCCCCGAGGGCCCGGTGACCGGGGCGGCAGCCGTGGCCGCGGCAGCAGGGGCCCCGGCCCCCGTCGAGGAATCGACCCCGACACCCGTTCCCACCAAGGTCAACTCCGATTGGGAGAAGACCGCCCGTAACGCCCCTTGTCCGTGCGGGTCGGGGCGCAAGTTCAAGCAGTGCCACGGGGGCTGAGATGCAGGACTTCACCACCGAGTTGTTCGCGCTCCGGAGTCGGCTGGACGAGGCGGCCACCTACCTCCGGATCACCGAACAGCAACAGCGTCGGACGGGGCTGGAAGCAGAAATGGCCGACCCGGAGCTCTGGAACGACCAGGACCGGGGACGTCGGGTCCAGAAGGACCTGGCCAGGGTGGTCGAAGACCTTGACCTCCACAGCAGCTTGATCACTCGGCTGGAGGACGCCGAGACGCTGGCCGAACTGGCCTCCGAGGAGGAAGACGAGAGCCTAGAGGGTGAGATCACCGAGGCGGTTGCCGACCTGTCGTCCCGCATGGACGCCCTCGAACTGCGCAGCCTGTTCTCCGGGCAGTACGACGAAGGCGACGCTGTCTGCCACGTGCAGTCCGGTGCCGGGGGAACCGACGCTCAGGATTGGGCCGAGATCCTGGTACGGATGTACACCCGGTGGGCCGACCGTCGGGGCTTTGACCTGGTGGTGGAGTCAGTATCGGAGGGTACGGAAGCCGGCCTCAGCTCAGCCGAGTTCGTGGTCCGGGGGCGCCACGCCTTCGGCCTTCTCCAGAGCGAGCGGGGGGTACACCGTCTCGTCCGGATCTCACCGTTCAACAAGGAGTCCAAGCGTCAGACGGCCTTCGCGTCCCTTCAGGTGGTGCCCTTCTTCGACAAGATCGTCGACGAGGTGGAGATCGACGAGGGAGACCTACGGATCGACACCTACCGGTCCTCGGGGGCCGGTGGCCAGCACGTCAACGTCACCGACTCAGCGGTCCGCATTACACACTTGCCGACCGGGATCGTGACTTCCTGCCAGAACGAGCGGAGTCAGCACCAGAACAAGGACCGTGCCATGCAGATGCTGGCCGCCCGTCTGTTGGACTTGGAACGCCAGAAGCGTGACGCGGAACTGGCCGAGATCGGCGGTGAGCAGCGGGGCGTCGACTTCGGAAGCCAGATCCGGTCCTACGTGCTCCAGCCGTACCAGATGGTCAAGGACCTCCGAACCGAGCACGAGGTGGGCGACGTGGCCCGGGTGCTGGACGGCGACTTGGACGGCTTCATGGAGGCCTATCTGCGCTGGGTTCGGTCCCTGCCCGAGGGCTGACGACCGACCGGTCGACGGTTTGCGGAGGCTCCGGGGCGCCGCGATCGGCTGACGGGCCTCTGGTACCGTCCGCTCCGTGCCGTCGCAACCGCTCTACCTTGTGTCGACGCGGCACGGAGTTGGGCGATGATCAAGTTGGAGGGTGTCTCCAAGATCTTCAAAGGTGACGTGGTGGCCCTGAAAAACGCTACGGCGGAAATCCAACGGGGCGAGTTTGTGTTCCTGGTTGGGCCGTCGGGTTCGGGGAAATCCACCTTTATCCGTCTCCTGAACCGGGAGGAGGTCGCCGACTCGGGACGGATCATGGTGGCGGGCAAGGACGTTGGCTCCCTGAGCTCATGGAAGGTGCCCTACTTGCGCCGGAACATCGGCTACATCTTCCAGGATTACAAACTCTTGCCCAAGAAGACGGTCTACGAAAACGTGGCCTTTGGCCTGGAGGTAATCGGCCGGCCCCGGCAGGTGGTCCGCCAACAGGTCCCGGCCATCCTCGAGCTGGTTGGCTTGACCCGGAAGGCCGAACGCTTGCCCGGGGAGCTGTCGGGCGGCGAGCAGCAACGGGTATCAATCGCTCGGGCCTTCGTGAACCGGCCACTCATCCTGCTAGCCGACGAGCCCACGGGAAATCTCGACCCGGCCACCTCGGTGGGCATTATGCGACTCCTGGACCGGATCAACCGGACTGGCACGACGGTGGTTATGGCCACCCACGACCGGACCATCGTCGACACGATGCGACGGCGAGTTATCGAGTTGGATCGGGGGGTCATCAAGCGAGACGAGTCGCGCGGGGTCTATGAGGACGGCCCGACCGGGATCTCCTGACGTGCTCTACCGACTTTGGTACTACGTCCGCGAGACAGTGGTCAGCCTGTGGCGGAACCTCAGCCTGACCCTGGCAGCCATCCTGACGGTTGCCATCTCCCTGTCTCTCGTGGGGGCCTCGTTGCTGATCCGTGAAGGTGCAGAGCGGGCAACGGCCCAGTTCCAGGAGGGCGTCGAGTTCATCGTGTTCATGGTGCCCAACGCCTCGGCCGAACAGGACGCGGCCATCCGGAACGTCCTGGACTCCAGTCCGGCTATCTCGAGGTACGCCTACGTCGACAAGATGGCGGCCTACGAAGAGTTCCAGCGCCTCTTCACCGACAAGCCGGAGTTAGTGGAGAGCGTCTCGCCGGACGTCATGCCTCCCTCCTACCGGATCGTGCCCAATAACCCGGAGGCAGGGAATGTGGCCGAGATGGCTCGCCAGTTCGGTGAGCAGCCCGGGGTCAAGGAGGTAGCCACCGCCACCGAGGCCATCCACCAGATCGAGGACTTCTCGAACCGGGTTAGTCAGGCCCTTCTGGTGGCGGCTGTCGTGTTGGTGGCTGTTTCGACACTGCTCATCCTCAACACCGTGTTTACGGCGATCAGTGCTCGCCGCCAGGAGATCGAGGTCATGAAGGTGGTTGGGGCCACTAACTGGTTTATCCGTATCCCATTCATGCTGGAGGGGACAATCCATGGCTTGATCGGTGCGGCGTTGGCCGTGCCGGCGCTGTTCGTGGTCGACGACCAGGTGCTGGCCTACTTTCAGGAGTCGGACGCGGTACCGCTTTTTCGGGGGTTCGCTGTGCCCGACGGCTACATCTGGGACACCAGCCTTTGGCTACTGGCCGTCGGCGGGGCGGTGGGGATGATCGGCTCAGCGGTGGCCGTCACCCGGTACACGGACGTCTGAGCGGTGGCCGAGGATCCGGCCGCCTCTTCTCCCGGCCCCGGCTGGGTCCGCCTGACCGGCGATGTACCGGTTGGGGAGATCGTCTCGGCGGAACTGGCCGGTGAGGACCTGGTGGTGTGGCGCACCTCAGCGGGACGTCCCTGCGTAGCTGAGGCCCGTTGCCCCCACCAGTGGTCCCACCTTGCTCACGAGGGGACGGTAGAGGGCGAGGAGCTGGTCTGCCTGAGCCACTTCTGGCGGTTTGGGACCGACGGCGAGGGATGGAAGCAGAATGTGAACGGTCGTCGCGACCGCAAAGGGGACTTGGCGGTCGTGCAGTGCATGGAACACGATGGGGCCATCTGGGTGCAGGACCCGGAGGACACCGACGCGGAGGAGTGAGAGCCGTGGGAATCGACCGGGATCTGCTCGGGCGCTACACGCTGACTACCTGGGGCTACAAGCAGGGCGAGATGGTGGGTCTCATGATCCACCTCGGGGTCCGACTGGGCCTCTACCGGGCTCTGGACGGTGCCGGGCCGGTCACTTCCGTTGATCTGGCTGTCGCCACCGGACTCCACGAGCGGTGGCTGCGGGAGTGGCTCCGCAGCCAAGCCGCCGCTGAGCTGCTGGCGTCCGAAGATGGTGAGACGTTCCTCCTGGAACCTGAGGCCGCCATGGTTCTGGCCCGGACCGACCAACCGACCTACGCCGCCGGCGTGTTTGCTCGGCAACGAGACCCGGCGGTGGCTGACGCACTGGTCGAGGCGTTTCGAACTGGCCTGGGTCTCACTTACGACGATCAGGGCGAGGGGTCTGAGGAGCACGTGGAGGCCATGCTGGCCCCGATGGCCCGGGCCCTTCTGGTGCCTGCGGTGATCCCGCTTCTAGACGGCGTTGTCGAGCGCCTGACGGACGGAGCCAGGGTGGTGGATGTGGGTTGCGGGGCGGGGCTGGCCCTGGAGTTACTGGCTGAGGCCTTTCCGGCGTCCACCTACGAGGGTTATGACGTTTCGGAGCGGGCCATCGAGGCAGCGAAACAGCGGTTTGCCGGTTCTGACAACGTCACCGTTTACCTGGCGGGTGGCGAGGAGGTCCCGCCAACGGGTGACGTGGATCTGATGCTGACCCTGGACTGCCTGCACGACATGCCGCGTCCCGACCTGGCGATGGCAGCTATCCGCCGTGCCGTGGCTGACGATGGCACTTGGCTGGTCAAGGAGATTCGGTCGGCCCCGGAGTGGGGCCGGAACCTCCGAAACCCCATGCTGGCCATGATGTACTCCACCTCAGTGGCGTCCTGTATGGCTTCGGCTATGTCGACTCCTGACGGCTTGGGGTTGGGCACTCTGGGGCTTGACCCGGTGACTTTGGAGGCCATGGTCACCGAGGCGGGGTTCAGCCAGTTCACCCTCCACGAGGTGGAGGACCCGACCAACCTCTACTACGAGGTGCGACCGTAGGTTTCAGCGTTCGTGTCTGATCCACGGGCCCGGGTGCGTCGCTCAGCTGACGGGGACCGGGTCGGTCATCGGGAACACGCAGCCCGCCGAGGCTCCGAAGCCGGGTCCGTGTAGACACGGGTATTCGTAGCGACTGACCTGGACCGTGAGGCTGCCGTCCATCGAGGTGACGGGACGCATGTCGACAGCGTCCAGGTTGCCGAGGGCAACCAAGTTGACCTGTATGGCAAGCCGGCTGGGGTTCGGGCCGGCGTCGTACACGGCCCGGGCTACGGCCCGGACCAGGCTGCACGCCTCGACCACCGTGCGGTAGACGTCATCTGACGGGTCGTCGACTACCGCCGGGTCGTGGCCGGCCACCCGACCGAGTTCCCGGTTGCACAGATCATCGAAGGGCCGGGACTCGAAACCGTCCTGCCGGTGGCTTCCCGTGGCAGAGCCATCCAGGATCCACGTACCGTCGTAGTAGGTGCCAGCCGGCGGCCCCCCAAACTCGGCTACCTCCGAGGCCACGGCATCGAGGCCCTGACCGTCCAACCCCGACTGCACGAAGGTGGGCGCCGGCATCCCCTGGTCAATCATCTCGAGGACCAGCCACGGCAGCGTCGTCCGGTCTAGGAGCGGGAAGATCAGATCGACGCCGGCTTCCAGCATCCCTGCAACGGCCGTCTCCATTCCCACCCGGCAGGTCGTAGTGCCCTCGCAGCCCAGTTGGTGGACGGTGGCCGCGAGGTCACGTTCAGCCAGCGCTTCAAGGAGGACCTCCACGACGTCGTCTGACCGCTGCGGAGCGTCGGGCGTCACGATGCCGATGGTGGCTCCGGTCAGGACGCCCCGTGCTGCAGCGGTGCTCACGGCCAGTCGAAGGCTGGTCCGGTCACCAGGCTCCAGGGCGAGGAGGAGGCCCCCGGCGCGTCCTAGGTCTCGATCAGAAATGCCGCGTATGGCTATGAAGGAGGTTCGGTGGGTCCGGGTCAGGCACTGGGCTGCGGTCCCGGGGACGGCTTCCACGGCCAGCACGGCGACCGCCCGGTGGGCCTCCACCGCTTCGAGGCAGGCCGCCTCTCGGAGTGTGTCGATGTCGAACCCCCCGCCACCCAGGGCCGAGACGTCAACCGTCCGGAGGTCCAACCGTCTGCCATGGATGCCCCCGCACTCACCGTTGACGATGTCAACGAAGGTCCGAACCATGGCGTCCACCTCACCTACTGGCGCAGCGAAGCCGATCCGCTCCAACTCTTCTAATCGGGTGTGGAGGTGGACGATGGTGACCGCCTCAGCACTGATACCGGGTTCTACGTCCACCGGATCGTCCTCCGGGGGAGGTGTAGGAAGGCAGAAGGTCTCCAGGGACTGGAACGGGTGGTTCCGGTCGAAGCCGGCCTGGAAGGCCTCGTAGATGCCTCCTCTAGGGTCGGCGTAGTGGCCGTCTACGACGGTTCCGGTGGGGACCGCCGTCCGGAAGGCTGGCCGGGGATCTGCCTCCTCGCCATCCGTGTCGTGCTCACCCGTCATACTGTCGCCGCTACCGTCAGCCAAACGCCCCGCCACGGTCGTCGGTGTCATCGTTGACGTCGCTGGCTCGTCCAACCCGGTGTATTGATCGTCGACGGTCGTGTTCGCCTCGACGTCCCTGCCTTCGCCGCTGCCGCTCTCGACGTCGTCTTGGGTATTCCCAGCGCCCTCTTCGGCAGGCGGCGCTTCGGTCATCGATGTGGGCGTCGACGTCGTTGGCTGGTTGTCCGGTTTGTCGGCCAAGTCCGTCGTCGTGGTCGGGGTAACGATGGACGCAGTCGGGACAGGTCGGGCCTGATCAGAGGCGTTGGTGGCGCAGGCCGAGGACAGTAAGCCGAGGAGCAGGGTGAGCGCGGTGGCGGGGAGGTGAGGTCGCAACATGGGGGGAGGCCGACCGGGCAAGATGGCAGGCTGGCGTGGACAGTATGCGCGGTTGGCCCCGGGATCCGGTGCAGGTGCCCGAGGTGGCGGCGTCCGATTGCGTAGCCTCGGCGACGTGCCGGAGCCCGACGACGACGCGACCGAGGCTCCAGTACCGGAAGTGACTCGACCGGTACCCGAACGGGACTCAGCGGAACGCGGGACCGAGGTGTCCGACAAGCTCCGGGAACGGCGGTCCGCATTCTTTCGCAGGAGGTCGGGGTCCACCTCGGCGGTGTCCGACCTCCCGGAACCGACCGGGGGGCGGTGGACCGAGGCCGAGGCCGACCGCCAGATCCGGACATTCCTGCTCCAGCTTGCCGAAGGCCGCCAGCTGGTCCACCGGGATGACCCGGTGCAGTTCCTCCGCGAGAACGACCTCCTCCTGCTCTTCGGTCCCGAGGAGGAAGAGGCTTTCGCAGCGTTGGCCCTGCGCTTCCCGGACGAGACGGTCAGTCGGTGGGCAACGCTGCTCAGCGGCGGGGACCGATCCGAGGCCTTTGGGCCGCGTTCCCGTGCCGAACGCCGCGACGAAGCGGCGGTGGTCCGGTCCCTCGATGTCGGGCTACGCAAGCGGGTGCTGAGCGTGCTGGTCCTCCTGGTCCTGGTGGGAGGGCTGGTCGCGCTGGGGCGGACCCTCCTGACCGAGGCCCCCGAGGACCGGTCCGAGCGGGCGTTGCGGTTCGCCTCCCCGGTGGTCGAGGACCCTGGAGATGGGCGGTTGGGGTCGGTCGCCGGTGGGCCGCCGGTGGTCGAGCCGGCGCTGGTGGCTACGGCCGACCTTCTGGTGGCTGTCCTGCGGGGCGGTGGCGAACCGGCCGGCCGGATCCGGCTGGACGTTCCCGAGAGGGAGATGCCCGTTGCCCTTGGATCTGTAACGGGAACCGTCTTCGAACATGCTGGCGGCCAGGTGGCCATGGTGGGACCCGAAGGCTGGTGGACTGGGGCCTGTGTCCGGGTTGCCGTGGCGACCGAGTTGCTGCGACCGCTCGATGTGGTGGTGTACGAGGACGCCGATGGGGCCTGCCCCGCCGATCTGGTCGGTCGGCAGGCCCGCGTCACGTGTGCCGGGGACCGGGTCCTGGTCCTGGCCGTGGACATTCCCCAGGGGGCGGTTGCCCTGATCGAGGGTGGGTCGGCCTGGGCGGAAACCATCCGCTTCGGCGTTGAGACGACGCCGAGTACAGCTTCCCGGTGGGAGACCCTGGCCGTCCGCGGGTCCATCGTCGTCCCCGACGTAGAGGAGTCGGTGGCTGTTCCCCGATTCGGCGGTTCTCCAGGCGACAACCTCACCTTTGACCTGGGTGGCAGCAGAAACGGCCCGACCAGGGGGACCTGCGTACTTGCCTGAGGTTCCTCGGCCGGGGGTCGGCCCGATCTAGGCCTACCCGGCCGGTACGGTGAAGGTATGTGCGGCCGCGTGGTGACCACGTCGTCACCCGAGGAACTCAGCGAGTACGTGGCTGCCTGGGACGTCATCGATGCCCTGGAAGGACCGGACCACAACGTCGCTCCCTCTGGCCTGCTCCCCGTGGCCTGGGTCGACGACCAGGCTGATTCCGGTCGCGTCTTGGGGGTTGCCCGGTGGGGGTTGGTCCCGTCGTGGGCCACCGACCCAGCCGTCGGTCTCCGACTATTCAATGCCCGGGCCGAGACGGTGGCCACCAAGCCCTCCTTCCGTGCGGCCTTCCGTCGCCGGCGGTGCCTTGTCCTGATCGATGGCTTCTACGAGTGGGGACCAGGTGTCGCCGGTTCGCCAAAGCAGCCGTGGTTCGTCCGCCGGGTCGATGGATCCCCACTTGCCCTGGCCGGCCTGTGGGAGTCCCGGTTCGACGACGTCCGGACGCTTCGAACATGCACGGTGGTGACGGTTCCGGCGAACGCTGACCTGACACCTGTCCACCACCGGATGCCCGCCGTGGTAGCTGAGAACGACTGGGATCGTTGGCTGGATCCCGCCACCTCGGTCCGGCATGCGTTGGAGGAGGTACTCGTACCGTCTCCCGACGGCCTCCTGGCTCTCCATCCGGTGGACCGTCGGGTCAACGACGCCCGGCAGAAGGGTAGGGAACTCACCGTCCCGGTTCCCCTGGAGGCTTCCGCTGACCGGATGGGTTCCCAGGAGGCCCTCTGGTGAAGGCCGTGCCGACCTTCGAACGCACGGCGCACTCGCTGGAACGGACAGGCGAAACCGTGGTCACCACGGTCGTCTCGGCCCGTCGCCGGCTCGACATCGTGATGCTCCGTTGGCAGGCCCGACTCGACGCCCCCGTTTGGGATCGGAGTCTGCCGTGGCTCACTGCCCTAGGACTCGCCGTGGTCCTGTCCCTCCTTGCCTTGGCCCGTTACCGGGACCTCGGGGTGGGCTACGAGTTGGGGCACTACGTCCAGGCTGCGTACCTGATGGATATGGGTGCCTCCCCGGTAATCAGCGACCTGGGCTACAACGTCTTCGCCGGCCAGGGGGCCTGGGTCTTCTGGCCGTTGGTCTGGGCGATGCGCGTCCTGCCGGACGTCCCGACGCTGCTCTTGGTGCAGTCGGTGGCGTTGGCCCTCGGCGTGGTACCGATCTGGCGTATAGCCCGAGGACCGGCGAACCTGCGGATCGGCGGAGCGGTCGCGCTCATGTTGGCTTACGCGCTTCACCCGTCGGTCCACGACTTGAACCTGGCTGGGTTCCATCCGGAGGCACTGGCCATCCCGGCGCTGATGGCCGCCTACCTGGCCGGCCATGCCGACCGCTGGCGTTTGGTGGCCCTTCTGGTGCTCCTGGTGGTGTGCACGCGTTCTGACCTGGGCCTGGCTGTGGCGGCGCTAGGCCTGGTGATGGTGGGGGAGGACCGTCGTACCCCGGGTTGGTCCCTGGCCGGCTTTGGCCTGGCTTGGTTCCTGCTGATGTCGTTCGTAGTTCAACCGCTGTTGGGCGACGGCGACTATCCGCACCTGGGTGCCTTTGCCCATTATGGGGATGGCCTGCTGGGGATCGTCCTCGGGATGCTGAGCGACCCCCTGGGCCTGGTCGGGGACCTATTCGGTCGGGCCGGTTTCGAGAAGGTGCTCCTACTCCTGGCCCCCGTTCTTTTCCTCCCGCTGGTCAGGCCCCGGTACCTGGCCCCAGTCCTTCCCCTCCTGGCCCTCTACCTGGTGGCCGACGTGGCCGACGCCGGCTACGGGAACCCCCAGCAGGACGTGGCCGTCTTGGCCTTCGTGTTTATCGCAGCGGCCTATGCCCTGATGCGGATCGGCACCCCTGGGGTGAGCCGCATCCTGGTCGACCGTCGAGTCCTGACGGTTCTCGTCCTGACGGCCATCGTGTTCTTCGTCCGCGATGCCGCCTCCTCGCCGTATGAGGAACCGTGGGACTGGGGGCGCCGTTCCCCGGTGGACGTGGCTCGGGTGTCGGCGGCCACCCTCATCGGCGATGAGGCGAGGGTCAGCGTCTCGCCAGAGGTCTACCCGCTCGTCGCCGACCGACAGGATGTGCACGTACACCGTCGGTCCCAAGGGTCGCTACCCGGCTTGGACTGGGAGGAGCGTTTCGACGCCGTGGTCCTCGATGAACTGTCGATGGGATGGACCCAGGCCGAGGGGAGGCTGTTTGAGAGCCGGCTGATCCTGATGGATTTCCGAAAGCGGATGGGCCGTGACGGGGTCAGTCTCTGGATCCGGCGACCGGGAGCCTGACCCCGGTTGGTGGCCCGGTCAGCTCGCTTCTGCGTGCCCCCCGGCTCGCAGGGCGTCGCGGAGCATGTCGGCCACGGCGTCCAGGTCGGCGGGGTCGGGGTCGGGGTCTGCTTGTGCGAAGTCCAGGTGGTTCATGCCATCCAGGGGGACGACGTGCAGGTGGGTGTGGGGGACCTCGAAGCCGGCAACCATCAGCCCGATCCGGGCTGGTGACAAGACGGCCATCTGGGCCCGACCCACCGCATGGGCCACGCCGGTGCAGTGGGTCACCACCTCGGCGGGAAGGTCGGTCCACTGGTCCACCTCGGTTACCGGGATGACCAGTACGTGCCCCCGGTTCAGGGGTCGAATGTCGATCATGGCTACGCACGTGGCGTCTCGCCAGATGATCCGACCTGGGATCTCGCCGTCGATGATTCGGGTGAAGATGGAGGCCATGGGCCCTCCTGGTGAGCAGAGCGGTGCCCGACGCGGGCGTCGCTGAGTCGGATCGTAGGCTGTGCCCGATGCGAGGGGAGAACGACGCCGCCCCGGAAGCAGTCCGTACCGGGTGGGCTGGCCTGTGGACCGTTCCTAATGCCATCACCATGGTCCGGCTGGGCTGCATTCCGTGGTTTCTGTGGCTTCTCTTCGAGGAAGGGAACCGGACCGACGCTGCCCTTCTCCTGGGTGCTCTGGGGGCCACCGATTGGGTGGACGGGTGGATTGCCCGTCGTTTCGACCAAGTGTCCGAGGTGGGCAAGCTCCTAGACCCGACCGCTGACCGTCTCCTGCTGGTGGCGGCCCTGGTGTCGATGATGGTCGACGGCTCCATCCCGACCTGGTTCGCAGTAGCGGTGCTGGTCCGGGAGGTCCTGATCGGGGTGGCGGCTCTGGTGCTGCTGGGTCTTGGCGCGCGGAGGATCGACGTGACGTGGTGGGGCAAGACGGGGACCTTTGCCCTCCTGTGGGCCGTGCCATGCTTCCTGGCCGGGGAGTCCACGGCGTTTGCCAACGAGGCTTTTGCCGTGGCTGCCTGGGTGTTCGGGCTACCCGGTCTGGTGATCTCGTGGATCGCCGGTTGGGGATACCTGCCGGTGGCCCGCCAGACCCTTCGGGAGCGTCGAGCGGCACGGTGAGGACCGTCGGGGCCGCCCACCACCCGGGCGTTGGCATCGTGGGGCTTGAGGAAAGGTAGTTTCGGGCCCGTGAACGTTCCGGTCGACCTGTGGTACTCCACCGACCACGTGTGGGTCCGGAAGCTCGATGACGGCCTAGTTCGAATTGGTATTACCGATTATGCCCAGGACGCCCTGGGCGACGTGGTCTTCGTAGAGGTTGCAGAGGTCGGCACGACGGTGGCCACTGGAGCAATTTTCGGCGAAGTGGAGTCCACCAAGTCGGTGTCCGATCTCTTCGCACCAGTCTCCGGGGAGGTAGTGGCTGTCAACGAGGACTTGGAGGCCGCGCCAGAGAGAGTCAACGAGGACCCCTACGGCGACGGCTGGATCTGTGAGATGAGGACAGAGGGCCCGACCACCCACAGCCTGCTGGACGCCTCGGCCTACTTGGCCCTGATCGAGGTCTGACCTGTGTCCACCGAATGTCCCGGCTGCGGCCGCCAGACGTCGACCGACGAGCGGTTCTGCGGGGCCTGCGGTACGCGCCTGGCTTCCTCCAACGAGGAGACCACCGACGCTTTCGATCCCGTGGAGGAGGTGCCCCACGGCGAGGACCGCGAACGGTTCCCGGTGGAGTGCGGACTGTTCGTGGTGGAGTCCGGGCCCAAGGCCGGGGCGCGCTACGGCTTGGAGGCGGCGGTGACGACCATCGGTCGCCACGGTGGTGCCGACATCTTGTTGGACGACGTCACCGTGTCTCGTCACCATGTCGAGGTGGAACGGACCGGCGACCGGTATTTGGTCCGCGACGTGGGATCTCTGAACGGCACTTATCTGAACGGTAAGCGGATCGAATCGTGTGAGATCCACGACAGCGACGAAGTGCAGATCGGGCGCTTCAAGTTGGTGTTCTTCCACGGAACCGCGGGTTGAGAGCGACGTGGTCGCCGACGAGGCCGAGGGACCGGGCGGCGTCCTGAACATCGGGGAGGTCCTGACGCGACTGGAGCCGGAGTTTCCGGAGGCGACGGTGTCCAAGATCCGATTCCTGGAATCGCGGGGTCTCCTGGCCCCCGGACGCTCGCCATCCGGCTACCGCCAGTTCTCGGAAGCCGACGTGGCCCGCCTGACTTGGATTTTGCGCCAGCAGCGGGACCACTTCCTGCCCCTCAAGGTGATCGGGGACCTCCTGGCCGAGGGCCGGGACCTCATCGAGGAGGGGGACGGGTCGGGGCGACCGTTTACGGAGGAGGCCCGGGTTAGAGACCTCGGCTCTGTCAGCATGAGCCGTGAGGAACTGGCTACGGCGGGTGGCCTCGAGGTGGAGAGCATCGACGAGCTGGAGCGCCTCGGCCTCCTGGAGGGACGAGAGGCCGGAACCTCGGTGGTGTACGACGGTGACGCCCTCCTAGTGGCCCGAGTGGCCGCCCGTTTCGCAGAGCACGGCTTCGACGTTCGCCACCTCCGGATGTACCTGGTGGCCGCACAGCGTGAGGCCGGCATCATTGAGCAGATGCTGCGCCCGATACTCCGCGACGGCGACGGCCGTTCCCGAGCCGAGGTCCGGCGGCTGGTCAACGAGCTGTCCGACGCCGGGGCCGCCCTGCACGACCTACTCCTCCGGCGCTCCCTCGGATCGTTCGGCTGATGGGCGCACCGGTCCTCCACCGTGGGGCGTTGACCATCGCCCAGAGGGTGGAGGAGATGGCGGCAGAGTTGGATGCCGAGCTCGACGATGGAGCGGTAGTGGTCGGAGTGTTGAAGGGATGCCTGCCCTTCCTGGCTGATCTGACCCGTCGTATAGGCACCCCTATCGAGATGGACTTCCTAGCCCTGACCGCCTTCGCCCCGGATAGCGGTCGGGTACGCCTCACGCACGACTTGACAGTCGACGTTGAGGGGCGGCAGGTGGTCCTCGTGGAAGGCGTGGTCGATACGGGGTTTCGGCTGGACTACCTCCTGCGTCATGTGTTCGCCCACGGTGCCGCTGAGGTCAGGGTCTGCGCCTTGTTCGACCGGGCCGACCGGCGTGTACTACCACTCCAGGTGGACCTAGTCGGATTCTCCACGACGGCCTCGTATCTGGTCGGCTACGGCCTGGACCACCGGGGGGAGTTCCGGAACCTGTCCGGCGTGGTCGAGGTTGATCTGGCCGAACTAGAGCGGGGCGGTCCCGCCGAGTTCGATGAAGTCTGGAAGGCCGGCCGCTCGGGGGACCGGCACTAGGGTTCCGGCGTGTCCATCCGCTGTCTCTCCGAGCTTCTCCGATGATCGAGATGGAGATAGTAGGGGTGCAGGAGGTCCTGCCATCCAACGTGCCCGTGGTGTTGCTCCGCGAATCTGAGGGCGAACGCTTACTCCCCATCTTCATCGGGATGCCGGAGGCCACGGCGATCGTCCTGGCCCTCGCCGGTCAGGACCCGCCACGGCCCATGACCCATGACCTACTGGCCGCTGTCCTAGCCACCTTCTCCGTCACTCTGGAACAGGTTGTGGTGACCGAACTACGTGATCGGACGTTCTTCGCCGAGGCGTACCTGCGCGGCCCGGCGGGAGTAGAGGTGGTGTCGGCTCGGCCGTCGGACGCCATTGCCCTAGCCGTGCGGACGGGCTGCCCGGTGTTTGCCGCTGAGGAGGTAGTCGACGAGGCCGGATACCTGGCTCCACCCACCGAGGAACCGGCGGCCGAGGAACAGGTGGAGGAATTTCGGGCTTTTCTGGACTCAGTGGACCCCGAGGACTTCGGGGGCTGAGTCGATCCCTTGCCATGTTGGTTCGCGCTTAGAGCGTTGGAATGACCGCTTGGGGCGCGAAACCCTTGACCCCGGCATGTCATACCCCGTAGCCTGATTTGAAGTCACAGGGCTGTAGTTCCACTGCTGTGGTGCGTAGCCCGGTCCGCCAGTTCGGGCCTCGATGCGAGGGAGACGTCCCATGGCCACGAAAGCACTGACGACAGAAGAGGGATATCCCGGCAAGCGCGCCGCCGAGATCGCCGGAATTACCTACCGGCAACTCGACTATTGGGACCGTACCGATCTAGTTATGCCATCGTTGGCGCAGGCCACGGGCAGTGGCAGCCGACGGCTCTACTCCTACCGGGACCTCCTAGAGCTGCGGGCCGTGAAGTCCCTGCTGGACGCCGGAATCCGGTTAGACCTAGTCCGGGAGGTCTTCGCCTATCTGACCGACCAGCTCGATGAGGACGTGACCCGGGTCAACCTGGTGATCAGCGGCTCCTCGGTAATGGTCCGGACCGGAGAGGAAGAGATCGTGGACCTCCTCCGCAACGGACAGGGCGTCCTGAACATCCTTCCGCTCTCCGGAGTTAAGGACTTGGTGGATGCCCGAATCGTGGAGCTCTATCCGGAAGGACGTCGGACAGCCGGGGATGGGACGACGGCTTCGGCCGTCGGCCAATAGGCGTAGAGGTCGAACCATCGACGACGGATCGACTGCTGACGAGGTGGGAACGGCCACCGTCCACCGAATTCGGCCATCGTCTTCATCGGCCCCGGATTTCGCCCACGAGTCGGAACGGCGGATTGCCGAACTCCTCGACTTCTACGAGATCGCCTGGGAGTACGAGCCCCGAACCTTCGTCTTGGAGACGGCGTCTGACGGTCGCCTCCGCACTGCGTTCACCCCCGACTTCTACCTTCCGGACCACGACCTCTACCTGGAGGTCACCACGTTGCGCCAGTCGCTGGTGACGCGCAAGAACCGCAAGGTTCGCCTCCTGCGTCAGACGCATCCGGACGTCCGGGTTCGGATCCTGTACCGGCGAGACCTCGACCGCCTCCGGATCACCCACGCCGCGTGACGGTAGACGGCGTCGGCCGCTGATCGGTCGACGAGGTTTAGGAATCAGTCCAGAAGGTCGGGCTGGTCACGCAGGATCTGCTCGAAGAGCGGCTGGGCACTAAACCAGCTGGCGAAGTCTCCGGCCACCTGCCGATGGGTGGTAGCGGCTATCTCGTCGTCCATCACGATTGGCTGACCAGCCGCCTCAGCCAGGAGTTGGGCCTGACAGGACCGCTCCATGGTGACGAAAAGCCAAGTGGCGGCGTCCACACTGGCCCCGACTGTCAGCAGGCCGTGGTTACGAAGGATGGCCGCGCTCCGATCACCGAGAGCGTAGGCGATGCGCTTACCCTCCTCCGGGTCGGTGACTACGCCCGTGTAGTCATCGAACAAGACGTGGTCCCCGAAGAAGACGCAACTGTCCTGGGTGATCGGGTCCAGAGTACGCCCCAGTGCCGACCAGGCCTTCCCGTGGAGGGAGTGCGAGTGGGCGGCGGCCACGATGTCCGGCCGGGCCATGTGGAGGCCGGAGTGAATGGCGAACGCCGCCTGGTTGACGGCGTAGTCACCCTGGAGAACCTCCCCGGTATGGCTGACCAGCAGGAGGTCGGAGACCCGGATGTGGCTAAATGGCGTACCAAAGGGGTTGACCCAGAAGCAGTCGGAGTGCTCGGGATCCCGGACGGTGATGTGGCCGGCTACACCCTCACTGAACCCGAAGCGTCCGAAGATGCGGAAGGCAGCAGCCAGACGTTCTTTGCGGTGCTGCCGCTCTGACACGATGTCGTCGAAGACCGGGATGTCGTAAGGGATTGGCTTGTCGGACCGGATTGCCGGATTGTTCGTGGGTTGGGTCACCGCCGCCTCCGGGTACGGGTCTTCTAGGACCAGTGTAGGTGGTGTTCTGGAGGCAAGCCGAGGCGGCGTTATGCGGGTCAGGCGGGCAAGACATCGACTGTCCGTTGGCGGAGCCAGTGGTCGGCCAGGACAAGCAGGGCCATGGCTTCCACCATCGGTACGGCTCGAGGGAGCACACACGGGTCGTGGCGACCACGAGCTTCCAGCGTCACCGCTTCGTTCTCCGTGGTCACCGTGTCCTGTTCGGAGGAGATGGTGGCCGTGGGCTTGAACGCCACCCGGAAGACCACGTCAGCGCCATTGGTGATGCCGCCTTGGACGCCCCCCGACCGGTTGGATGCTGTGGTGGGGCCGTCGGGGCCGGGGACGAAGGGGTCGTTGTGCTGGCGGCCGGTCATGGCGACGGCGTCGAAGCCGCTACCCACGTCGAATCCCTTGGCGGCCGGAAGCGAGAGCATGCCCTTAGCTAGGTCGGCTTCCATCCGGTCGAACACCGGATCGCCGAGGCCCGCCGGGACATCTCGTGCGACGCAGGTGATGACCCCGCCCAGCGAGTCTCCGTCGCGTCTGGCGTCCTCGATGAGCGTCGCCATGGCGGTGGCGGTCGCTGGGTCCGGGCAACGCGTGGGGTGAGCCTCCACGTCCTCCAGAGTCACCTCCGAGGGGTCCACCTCGGCGACGAGGTCGTGGACGCGTGAAACCCAGGCCAGGACCTCTATCCCGGCCACCTTGCCCAGTAACTGACGGGCGATGGCACCAGCAGCGACACGGCCGATGGTCTCCCGGGCGCTGGCTCGCCCGCCGCCGCGCCAGTCCCGATGCCCGTACTTGGCGTCGTAGGCCCAGTCGGCGTGGGAAGGTCGATACAGATCGCGGAGGTGCTCGTAGGCGGAGGGTCGGGCGTCGTCGTTGCGGACCAGCACGGCAATCGGGGCTCCGGTGGTCCGGCCTTCGAACACGCCGGACAGGATCTCTGCCCGGTCGGCTTCTCCACGCTGGCTGGTGAGGTGGCTCTGGCCAGGGCGACGGCGGTCCAAGTCGGCCTGCAGGTCGTCAGCCGCCAGGGGCAGGCGCGGCGGACAGCCATCGATCACGACGCCGATCCCGGTGCCATGGCTCTCGCCCCAAGTACTGAGGCGGAAGGTATGTCCGAAGATACTTCCCACAAGACGAGCATAGAGGTGAGCCGACTGTCGATCCGGGGAGGTTTACCGAGGGACAGCGTGGCCGGGAGGCCGCCCCGTCGACGGGATCGCTACCATCACCGCTCGTGGAGGGGATCGATGGGGGCCTGAACCTGGCCAGCGCATGGGAGGCGATAGCCGACGTGGTGGGTGACCACCCTGCCGTGTCGGCGGCTGGACGGCGGTTCTCGTGGACGGAGTTTGACAATCGAGCCAGTCGCCTGGCCGGCACGCTGGCCGACCACGGCCTGGGATCGGACTCCAAGGTTGCGCTATATCTCTACAACGGTCACGAATATCCCGAGGCCCAGTATGCGGCGCTCAAGGTGCGGGGGATCCCGGCCAACGTGAACTACCGGTATACCGGTGACGAGCTGGCCTACATCTTGGAGAACGCCGACGCTGAGGCCCTCTTCTTCGACCACACTCTCGTCGACCGGGTGGCGGCCGTCCGCGATCGGTGTTCGAAGTTGCGGGTGGTGGTCCAGGTCGGCGGCGACACCGTGCCCGACTGGGCGATGGGCTACGAGGCGGCGGCATCTTTCGACCCGATGCCCCGGATCGACCGGTCGGGCTCCGACCTGTGGTTCCTTTACACCGGTGGGACTACCGGGATGCCCAAGGCCGTCATGTGGGACCACGCGAATCTGTTCGGGGCCATGGAGGCTACTTTCCGGCCGTTTGGGGAGAACGTACCAACCACACCCGCTGAGGCAGCGGCGTCGGCCGGCCGGATCGTCGCTGCGGGTAGGGAGATCCGCCAACTGTGCGCCGCCCCGCTGATGCACGGCACCTCAGGCATCTCCGGCCTGGCCACTCTCAGCCACGGCGGGATGCTGTCCACGCTGGCCGGCAGAAACTTCGATGCCGACGAACTTTGGCAAACGGTAGAGGCCGACCGGATCACCATGATCAGCATGGTGGGTGATGCCTTCGGGCGGCCCATGGTGGAGGCTCTGGACCGAGCGGCCGCCGGGGGGTGGATGCCAGACCTCTCGTCTTTGAAACTCCTGCTGTCTTCGGGGGTGATTTTCAGCGGGCCGATGAAGGAGGCCCTCCTGGACCACCACCCGTGCACGATCGTGGACGCGTTGGGATCCAGCGAGGGCGTCGGCATGGCCAACCAGGTGACTTCACGTGAGCACCGGGATACGGCAACGGCCCGTTTCGCCCTTGGTGAGCACACCCGGGTCTTCACCGAGGACGGCCGAGAGGTGGACCCAGGTTCGGGGGAACAGGGACAACTCGCCCTCGGTTATCCGCTTCCTGTGGGCTACTTCAAGGATCCGGCCAAGACGGCGGAAGTCTTCCCCGAGGTGGCGGGACGTCGGTGGTCGATTCCCGGCGACTGGGCCACGGTGGAGGAAGACGGCACGATCACCTTGCTGGGCCGCGGATCGGCCTGCATCAACACGGGAGGCGAGAAGGTGTTCCCCGAGGAAGTGGAGGAGGCCCTCAAGGAATTGGACTTGGTGGTCGACTGCAACGTGGTCGGCATCGATGACGAGCGCTGGGGCCAGGCGGTCACCGCTGTGGTTGAGCTAGCGACCCCTGGGGCGGTTCTGGCTGATGATCTGCGGTCTCAGGTTCGGGAGCGCCTGGCCGGCTACAAGGTCCCGAAGAGGATCGTCCTGGTGGACCGGCTGCAGCGCAGCCCAAACGGGAAGGCCGACTATCGGTGGGCCCGGTCGGTGGTTGAGGAGTCGCTCGGCACTTGATGACCGGGTGACTCAGCTCTCGAGGGCTGTCTGGCCGATCGACTCGTACTGGCTGGGGTTGCGGCCCGTGAGTATCTCGGTGTGGCGTCGGGAGATGGCGTCACGGTGGTCGTCGTCGGTGAAGACCCAGAACGTGCCGTCCATGACAGCGCTGAAGACCAGGGCGGCTACCTCGGAAGGGTCCCTGGCATTGGCAGCCATCCACTCCTGCACGGCCCGCTCGCGTGCCAGATCCTCATCGGAAGGCGGTTCGGCCAGTCGATTGACTAGATGCTCCGGGCGGTTGCGACCGGAGGCGAAGATCCCGGTGTTGACAAAGCCAGGGCAGAGGGCACTTACGCCGACCCGGGAACCGAGGGCCGCCAGCTCGTTGTACAAGGTCTCGGCGATGGTAACCGCGGCGTGCTTGGAGGCGTTGTAGGGCCCGATCCCTGGGTGGGAGGTGTGGCCAGCCACCGACGCAGTGACCACCACGTGTCCGGCATCGCGGTCAATCAGGCCACCGAGGAAGGCGTCCAGGCCATGGACAATGCCCCACAGATTTACGCCCAGGACCCACTGCCAATCGTCCAGAGTGTGGTCCACGATGGGCCGGCTGGAGGCCACGCCGGCGTTCAGACAGACCACGTGGGGAGGACCGAGCGCATCGGCTGCCCCGGCGGCGAAGCGGCCCATTGACTCGACGTCGGAGACATCGAGCCGCGCTCCGTAGACGTTGGCCCCCGAGCCCCGGAGCTCTTCCACGGCGGCATCTAGGGCCAGTTCCTCCACGTCCCCGACGGCTACCGCCATGCCGGCTTCAGCGAAGCGATAAGCGAGGGCTAGGCCGATTCCCGAGGCACCCCCGGTGATCACGGCCACCTGGCCGTTTAGTTCCTGCATGACGACGGCTCCGTTCTGGTGGGTCAGAGTTCGAGAAGGGCCTGCTCGAGGACCTCGGGCAGGGCGGGGTGGATGTAAAGCTGGTCTCGGGCCATCTGGTCGACGGTTTGGCCGGCCACCATGCCCTGGATCAACTGTTGGACCAGGGTCGGCGCCTGGGGTCCGAAGACGTGGGCCCCCAACAGGAGCCGGGTGTCCGGGTCGGCCAAGACCTTGACGAATCCGGTGGTGTCCTCCATGGCCCAGCCGTAGGCGGTGGAGGAGTACTCCCGGACGGCCATCAGGTAGGGCCGACCCTCGTCAGCCAACCGCTGTTCTGTCGGACCGATGCTGCCCAGCGGCGGATGGCCAAAGACGGCGTGGGGAACGAAGCGCCGGTCTACAGCCCTCAGGTCGCCGGGGTGGACCAAGTTATGGGCCACGACGCGTGCTTCGGCGTTGGCTGTGTGCTTGAGCTGGACCGGGTTGGTGACGTCGCCCAGGGCCCAGACGCCCTCGGCGGTGGTCCGGAGATGGGCATCGGTGGTTACGTACCCCTGACTGTCCACCTCGATGCCACCCCGATCGACTTCCAACAGGTCACCGTTGGGTTGGCGCCCGGTGGCCACCAGCAACTGGTCGGCCACCACGACGGAACCGTCGGAGAGTTCCAGGTGGAAGGTGTCGTCGTGGAACACCTGGTTGACCGTGATCCCAAGGCGGAGGTCCATCCGATCGCCGTAGATGCCGGTCAAACGGCGGCGCACCTCCTCATCGACGCCCCGTAGCAGCATGTCCCCCCGGTGGACCACGGTGACCCGGCTCCCAAGGGCCTCGAATACGTGGGCCATCTCAACGGAGATGAACCCGCCCCCCAGGATGACCAGACGAGCGGGCATGTCGTCCAGACGCATCACATCGTCTGACGTGAGGTAGGGCGTCGCGGCCAACCCCGGAATGTTGGGCACCGATGCCCGAGCTCCGGCCGCTAACACGATGTGTTGGGCGGTCACCTCTTGTTCACCGAGCCTGACAGTGCGTGGACCGGTGAAGTGGGCGCGGTCCTCGTAGACAGTGACGTCGTCGAGGGAAACGCGGTAGGCGCGTCCAGCGTCGGCGATGGTGTCGATGCGACCGAAGACACGGTCTCGGATGGCTGGCCAGTCCGCTCCGTCGAAGGTGGTGTGGACGCCCAGTTCCGGTGCGTGACGGGCCGAGAGAGCCAGGTCGGCGGCGTGCACAAACATCTTGGACGGGATACACCCCCGATTCATGCAAGTGCCGCCGAAGGCCCAAGGTTCAGCGATCCCGACGTTCCAACCGTCGTGCTCCGGGCCGAGGACGGTGTTGCCGGAGCCGGCGCCGATGATCAGGAGGTCGTGGTGGGTGGGGGACACGCGTCGGGTCTCGCGGTTTCTAGCTCCGGGGAACGTCTAGCCACGCCGCACCCTTGAACGGGTCTGGTTCCTTGGGTAGGCCGAGGACCCGTTCGCCGATGATGTTGCGCTGAACCTCATCAGTGCCGCCAGCGATACTGATCGCTGCAGCACTGATACAGAAGGTGGACCATCGTTCGGCGGGTTCGGACCCCGCCGTGCCGTCCTCCCAGGCCTGGACCTCCGGGCCCAGGACGGCCACGGCCACGTCGCGGACCCGTCGGGCCAACAGGGAACCGGTGAGTTTGGCCAATGAGCCCTCGGGCCCTGGGACCCGGCCGGCGGCCACCGCGACTCTGATCCGCTGAGCCATGAAACCCCGGATGGACTCGTGGATGTGGAGATCGGCCAGAGCCTGACGGACGTTTGGGTCGACATCCAGGCCGCGGTCCCGGGCTAAGGCAACCAACTCGGGGGAGCGAACGGCATTCAACGATCCCCCTCCTGCCCCGATAGAGACCCGTTCGAACATCAGCATGGACACGACGAGGTTCCAGCCCTGATTTACCTCTCCCAGCAGGTCGGCGGCGGGGAGCCGGACGTCGGTGAAGAACACCTCGTTGAACCCCCGAGCCCCGGACATCTGCACGAGGGGACGGATCTCGACACCCGTCGAGTGGAGGTCCACGATGAACATGGACAACCCTTGGTGCTTGGGTAGATCCGGATCGGTCCGGGCCACTACAAGGCCGTATTCGCAGTATTGGGCTCCGGAGGTCCACACCTTCTGACCGTTTAGGACCCACTCATCGCCGTCGCGAATGGCCCGGGTGGCCAGACTGGCTACGTCCGACCCAGCGCCGGGCTCGGAGAACATCTGGCACCACACCACATCGCCTCGGATATTGGGGGCTAGGTAACGGTCCTTCTGATCGTCAGTCCCGTACTGGTTCAGCATGGGTAGGCACATGCCGTGAGAGATGGACAACGGGGCCGTAGGCAGATGCCAGTCCGCCGCCGTCCGGGTGAACAGCTCCTCGTGTCGTGGACTGAGGCCAGCCCCCCCGTACTCAGATGGGTAGGCCAGGCCAGCTAGGCCGGCTCCGGAGAGAGCAGCTTGGAAGGTTCGGGCCGCCTCTAGCCCACTCTCTTCGCCGATGCCGTCGTCAGTACCAGGAGACGGGTCACCGAGACGGCGAGCGTGGACGGCCAGGAATTCCTCCACCCGGGCGACGAAGTCAGCCTCCTCGACCGGGCTGAGGACCGAAGTTCCGTCCTGCTCGCTCACCGGGGCGACGGTACCGGCCGTCCTCGCCAGCCCCGTCATCCGGTACCAATGGTCAATCAACGGGCCCAGCGAGACACCCGCTGGCACTGACCGGAAGGCAGGGCCGTAGGATCCGTCGGAGCCCGACCATCGGGCGACCGCCGGAGGACGACGGGGTGGCCGTGACCGGATCGACCAAGCAACGGGTTCCCGCCGTCGAGGGCCTCTTCACCCTCGACGACGAGCCCCACCTCATCGGCGGACGACTTCCCGCCTCTGGGGGATACTGCTTCCCGCTCCACCTGGGGGGCGCCGACCCCCGCCATCCTGGGGAGGCCGCTGAGGAGGTCCTCCTAAGCCGAAGGGGTCGGATTTGGTCGTTCACCAACAGCGCTTACCCGCCACCGCCCCCCTTTGTTTTGACCGAGCCGTACCAACCGGTAGTGGTAGCCGCCGTGGAACTGGAGGTTGAGAAGATGGTGATCCTCGGCCAGGTGACCCCTGGCTGGACGGTCGATGACCTACGGGTGGGTGACCAAGTCGAGTTGGCGCTAGGCGTTCTTTACGAGGACGACGATCACGAGTACCTGACCTGGCAGTGGCGGCCCCTCGACGTGGAGAGGTGAGCGCCATGGAGGAGATTGCCGTTCTGGGCGTCGGCATGCACCCCTGGGGAAAGTGGGGGCGGAATTTTGTCGACTACGGCGTACACGCCGCCCAGCAGGCCCTGGACGACGCCGAGGTGGCGTGGGGCGACGTGGGTTTCGTTTCGGGAGCCGTCACCGTGCGGTGCGGATATCCCGGCTATGTGGCCGGCTCTACGTTCGCTCGGGCTCTCGGCTTCACCGGAGCCCAGGTGGCCAGCTCCTACTCGGCCTGCGCTTCCGGCGTGACGGCCCTGTCAGTGGCTCGCGGACAAATCCTCTCCGGGGCGTGTGACGTAGCTCTCGTAGTGGGTGCCGACACCACGCCCAAAGGCTTTTTGGCTCCAACTGGAGGGGATCGCCCCGATGACACGGACTGGTTGCGGTTCCACCTCGTGGGGGCGACTAACCCGGTGTACTTCGCCCTGCACGCTCGTCGGCGGATGGCGCTTTACGGGGCCACCCGCGAAGATTTCGCCTTGGTAAAGGCCAAGAACAGCCGCCATGGCGTCCACAACCCGAACGCCCGCTATCCCAAGGAGTACGGCGTCGACGACGTGGCCAGCTCGCCGGTTGTGTCTGACCCCTTGCGGCTATTGGAGATTTGCGCGACAAGCGACGGGGGTGCCGCCCTCGTGGTCTGCTCAATGGACTATGCGCGGTCCCTCGGTGTCACCGATCCGGTCCGAGTCTCCGGAATCTCCACGGTCACCCCGACCTATCCCGACACGGTCATTGACCTGCCCTACCTGGCCACCGACTCGTGGGCGGGTAGCCCGCCCCCGGACCGGGGATTCAAGGAGTCGATCGCCGCACGGGCCTACGCCGAAGCGGATCTGGGCCCAGAGGACGTGGACGTGGCCGAGGTGTACGACCTCTCCTCGGCCCTGGAGCTGGACTGGTACGAGCAGCTCGGCCTGTGCCCGGTCGGTGAGGCGGAAGCGCTACTCCGGTCCGGTGACACAGAGATCGGTGGGCGGATCCCGGTCAATCCCAGCGGAGGCTTGGGGGCGTTCGGCGAGGCCGTTCCCGCCCAGGCGATCGCGCAGGTGTGCGAACTGGCCTGGCAGTTGCGGGGCCAGGCCGGTCATCGACAGGTCGAGGGAGCTCGGGTTGGGGTGACGGCCAATCAGGGACTGTTCGGACACGGCTCGTCGGTCGTGGTCCGACGCTAGGAGAAGGGAACGGCCCATGGCCCTACACGAGACGATTGCCGACGGTGTGGCCACTGTCGTCATGGATAACCCGCCGGTCAACGCCCTGGGCATTGCCGACACGTACGCCCTGGCCGACCTGTTGGACGGCTACGGAAACCAGGCCGATGTCCGGTCCGTGATCCTGACCGCCGAGGGACACGGTTTCTGCGCCGGGGTGGACATCAAGGAAATTCAGGCCCTGCCGGGCAACGAGGGCATCCTGGGCGCCAACCGCTCCTGTCTCCGGGTTTTTCGGTCCGTCTACGAGTGCGCGGTACCCGTGGTGGCAGCCGTCAACGGGTTCTGTCTGGGTTCAGGAATCGGTCTGGTCGGCAACGCTGACGTGATCGTCGCTGCCGAAGGTGCGGCATTCGGGTTACCGGAGGTGGACAACGGAGCCCTGGGTGCTGCCACCCACCTGATGCGTCTAGTCCCCGCCCATCGGGCCCGATGGATGCTCCTGAGTTGTGAACCAGCCTCGGCCGAGGAACTGCACGACTTCGGGTCGGTGCTCCGGGTGGTGACCCCGGATGCGCTTCAGGAGGCGGCCAAGGAGGTCGCCGGGGTCTTGGCGGCCAAGGATCCGACGGTGCTCCGAGCTGCTAAGGCATCGCTGAACGGCATCGACCCGGTAGACGTACATCGGAGCTATCGCTTCGAGCAGGGTTTCACCTTCGAGCTGAACCTGGCTGGTGCCGGCGACGAGGCTCGGGAGGCGTTCCTACGCGGCGACCGGGACTCCGACGCGACAGCCGATTGAGCGGAGGAAACCTCGATGGCCAACGTGACGCTGGTCGTGATGGCCGGCGGCTTGGGCAGCCGGTTCGGCGGGGCCAAGCAGTTGGCCGAGGTGGGGCCGAACGGGGAGGCCCTTCTGGACTTCGCCATCCGTGACGCCCGGGCCGCTGGAGTGACACGGACCGTGGTGGTGGCCCGCTCGGACCTGGAGGACAACCTGCGCGCCCACCTGAGGTCGCACCATCCTGCCGACCTGGACCTAGAGGTGGTCCATCAGGACGCCCATGGGCCCTCCCGGACCAAGCCGTGGGGGACCGGCCACGCCGTGGTGGCCGCCTCCGTCGCTGTGGATGGTCCAGTGGTGGTGCTCAACGCGGATGACTTCTACGGTGAGACCGGTGTGGTGCGGGTGATCCGGGCCGTGGACCGGCAGCCCGATCGGGCTGTGATGCTGGGCTTCGCCCTGGCCAACACCCTCCCGGCCGAGGGTCGGGTGTCACGTGGGATCTGTCGCGTCAGCGAGGGCGGGCGGCTTGAGGGACTGGCGGAAACCCACGGGATCGGGTGGGAGGGGTCAACAATTACCTCGCGAGACCCGCTGAGTGAGTTGGCTCCGGGCACGCCGGTGTCGATGAACATCTTTGGTCTACCCCGGTCGGCGTTGGACACCTTGGCCGGCCAGTGGGAGGCGTTCCACGCCGCCCACGCCGATGACCCGTCGGTGGAGTTCCTGCTTCCCGAGGCGCTGGACGCCCAGAGACGGGAGGGCCTCCTGGAGGTTGACGTGCTCCAGACAGACGAGGGGTGGATCGGTCTGACCAATCGTGAGGACCTGGAGGTGGCTCGGGCGCTGTTCGCCGACCGGTGACCGGGAGACGCTCCTCAGTCGTCTAGCCGCTGCGTACCCCGCTCTAAGCCGGGAAGCGAGGCCTGGAAGTCGTATCCGCGTTCCGCGGCGTCCTGGAAGACCAGATGCTCACACTCAGCCCACGTGCGGGCCCGGGTTCCGGGGAGGTCACGGTTGTAGGGGGCGTCGAAGACGATCACCCGGTTGCCGGTCTCGCGGAGGGCTACCACGTTGTGTGGTCCGTCGTCGATGTAGAGGTCGGCCCCCACTTCGGGTTTGTCGCCCATGAAGCAGATGTCCCGATAGGGGATCTGCACCCGGTCCAACCAGGCCACCGTGTCGGCGATGGCTGTGGCGTGACCCCAGTTGACGTAGAGGCGGTGGGTGATGATCCGGATCCACACGCCGGCATCAGAGAGTCGCCAGAGGGACTCGGCGGCTCCGGTTATCACCGGCATCCAGTCCAGCATCCGGTGTTCGGTTACCGCCAGGTCGTGGAGCCGTTCGAACTCGTCGGCTGACAGGCCCCACTCGGTGAAGTCCCACGATCGTTGGAGTGGGAGGGACTCCTCGTCGATGCCCAGTTCGGTGGCCACGATGCTCCGGAAGGCGCCCGTGTAGTCCCCGCAGACGCCGTCCAGATCGACGCCGAGCACATATGGACGGTCCATGGCCCAAGACGGTAGTGCGCGCTCCCCGGGACGGGGCCGAGACGCTTTCAGCCGGCGGTCAGGCCACCGTCGACGCTGACGATGGCCCCGTGCATCCGGCTGGCCTCGTCGGACGCTACGAAGGCGATGACGTTGGCCAGCTCGGCCGGGTCGGCCATCTCCCGAAAACCCATGTACGGCCGGACCAGAGAGAAGTCCACGTCATCGGGCATTGAGTAATTGCGGGTCATGGAGGTGACGACTCCGCCGGGCGCTACGGCGTTGATCCGGACAGGTTCCTTGGCGAACTCCATGGCCAGGGCCCGGGTCATATTCACCACGGCGCCCTTCGTCGTGGAGTAGGCAACGGTGTAGGCCTGACCCATCAGGCCGGCGTTGGAGGCAATGTTGACGATGTTGCCCCGTGTCTCCAAGAGGTGCGGGAGGGCGGCCTGGCAGCACCAGAAGACGCCGGAAACGTTGATAGCCAACATCCGGTTCCATCCTTCGGCCGTTACGTCGGCGATGTGCTCGCCCCACGCCACCCCGGCGATGTTGGCCAGGATGTCCAACCGGCCGTGCGTGGCTACGGCGTGGTCTACGGCGGAGCGGCACTCGTCGCGGTCCGAAACGTCACCGACCATGGTGGACACAGTGGCTCCAAGGGCCTCTACCAGCCTCGCCATCTCTGCCAGGCCGTCGACGTCTCGGTCGAAGCCAACGACGACGGCCCCGTCCTCGGCCATCCGGAGAGCAGTGGCCCGTCCGATGCCGGAGGCTGCACCGGTGAGTAGGGCCACCCGGCCGTCGAAGCGTCCCATGTCGACAAGGCCTCCCGTCGCTGCCAAGGACACGTTGTCCGGTCGGCGTGGGCAGGCACAGTAGCGGTCGACCGGGTTCCTCTCAGAGGCGGGAGAGACGGAGGTGGTTCCGACCGTGGTGTCGGACCAAAGCCGGGTCAAACTCACGGCCACGGGGACACCGGTAGGCCACGCTGATCCTTCCACCCGACCCTGCGGTTTTCGGTATGCAGTGCTCGAAACGGTGCTGGGTCGGGCCGCCCATGACCAGGAGGTCGCCCGAAGCGAGGTTCCAGGGCCGGGAAGGGCCACCACCCCGGGGACGGATGCGTAAGGTTCGTGGGCCGCCGAACGAGGCCAGAGCGACTGTCTCATGGACCGCTCCGGGACGGAACCGGTCGCCGTGCCAGGCCACGCTGTCGCGGCCGTCCCGGTAGAGATTGGCCCAGCTGGCCACTAGATCAACGCCGTAGTGGTCGGTCAGGCAGTGTGCGATCTCCTGGAGGGCGATACTTGGTTCAGTGATGTTGGTGCTCAGCCGCGGCTCGACCACCTCGCTGTCCACAATCCACCGCCGATGGGACCGCCACGCTAGAGAGTCCCGGATAGCGGCGTAGAGGTCGTCGGCCCCCTGGACCCAGCCCGGCGCGTGATCCACCCAGCAGTCGTCGTCCAGCTGGGTGCGCTGGGCGGTCGCCACAAGGTCACCGAGGTGGAAGGGAAGGCTGCCGAAAAGGGTGGCCTGGAACATTAGCCACCCTATCTCGTGACGAACAGGTGTTCGACGTACCTCTGGACCCCGAAAACGGCGAAAGCCCCGCCGCCCGGAGGCAGCGGGGCTTTCGGCCTACAACTAGCTCAGCGAGCAACGCCCTTACTGAGAGCTGACAATGCCGCGTCCTTCACAGGAACGAAGGCGCAGATAGCGAGAGCGGTCCCAATGTCGGAACCAAAGTCGCCCATGCCGAGGATCTCGGTCGAAGCTCCGTAGCCGAAGCCACCCACCTCGCTGATCACAACGAACAGATACGCCCAGATCAGGTTGAGGTTGGACCCCACAACGGGAATGCCGCTCAGCATGCTGCCGACACCAACTGTGTCGAGGATGCTGTTGAGCACGGCCAGAACACCCTGGAAGACCATTCCAAGAACGATCAGGGTGAGAATTGTTGACATCATTGGATAGGTACCCCTTTTGTTGACAGACGAACCCTGACTCCGGAGACCCGGACCGGGACCGCTGGGAAAAGGCTAAAGGAAGTGCACCGCAGAATCGCGGCAATCCGTAACCTATTCGCAACATCCCTGTTTGGGAAGAGGTATCGCACTACGATTCCCGGCCCATGATCAGCCCGGTCCGGAACCCGCGACGTCGGGCCGCCCGGCTGATGGCCACCCTGCTTCTCGTCCTCGTGGCGAGCAGCCTGTTGGCACCGGACGCTGTGCGATCCTGGGCCGACACCCAACCGGCGGGCTGGCGGCGCGTTCTCGCCCGAACATGGTCCGGGCCCACAGGTGGTCTGGCCCGGGATGCTGGGCTGGACCGGCCGCTGACTGCCGTTCGAGACGCTCTGGATCCTGAGCCAGCGGTCGTTTTCCCGGTGCCGGCCGATCCGAAAAGGGGATTGGTCGTACGACGGGCCTCACCGACCGACCCGTTGCGGGTGCTGGCCGTCGGGGACTCTTTGATGTTGGACCTCCAGTACGGGATGGAACGGGTCCTGGAACCGAGACCGGACGTCGAGATCGAGGGTCGCGGTGCTCTCGGGTTCGGCTTCACGGTTCCCCACTGGGATTGGGAGGAGGACGTCCTTGCCGACTACTCCCGTCTGGTGGCCGAGGTGCGTCCCGACGTGGTGGTGGTGATGATCGGGGCCAACGAGTTCGAAGGTCACGTGCTGGAGGGAGAGGCCCTCGAGCCGGGCTCCGAACGGTGGACCGAAGTCCTAGCCGAGCGGGCCGGGGAGGCCATGGCCCAATGGAGAGCGGAGGGCGCCCCGGTGTATTGGTGGACCACCCCGAGGATGCGCGACACACGGTTTCTCACCGACGACCTGAACGCCATCTGGGACGCCACCACCACGGCTTGGGGTGACGGGGTGATATCGCTGGACAGCATGGTGGTCCTGGGCGACGCTTCGGGCGCCTATCGGGACCGGATGGTGGACGAGAACGGTCGCGTGGTTGATCTCCGCAAGGCCCAGGGTGTCCACTTCCACGAGGTGGGCGCCGACCTCCTGGCCCGTCAGTTGGAGGAAAGGCTGGTCGCTGACGGCTGGTTGGTGGACGACTAGCCGAAGGCTCAGGCCCCGGGGTGCTCCCCGGCGGGTCCGTCCTCCTCGTGGTTCCGGTCGTGGTCGGGCGGGTCGTCGCCCGGCCCACGGAGAAGAGCCAGTTCCTCGGCCAGGGCCCTAATCCGCTTTTCCATCCGGGACATCTCGTAGGAGAAGTGCATGGACAGGAGGAGCAGGAACCCGATGGCCAGCAGCAGGAATAGGGTCGGCTGATACCAGATACCGAGTAGGTCAGCTACCCGGTCCAGCAGGGTAGGAACCGACGCGGTGATGGCTAGCACCAGGCCCACTGTCAACCAGAGCACGGTGTACTTGGCCTTGAGGACCTGTCGGCGCACCAGGCGCACGATCACTGCGACGGCTAACACGGTCAGGGTGGCCAGAAGGGCGTGGGTCTCGACGGTCACGACTGAGTCCTCCGGCGTTGTCCACGGCCCGGATCGCCGGCGAGGAGGACGATCAGGAGGCGGACGAAGTGGTAGGCCAGTCGCAGATTCCGGGTGGAGGCCCTTCCTCCCGATCGGTCGTGCATGACCACGGGAACCTCCCTGACGACGAAGCCCCGGCGGACGGCCAATACGAGGGCCTCCACCGACTCCATGTACTCCACCGGGTACTCGGTAGCGAAGAACTCCAGTACGGGACGGCGGAAGGCCCGAAAGCCCGACGAGGTGTCGGTGAACCGCTGGCCGCAGATCTGGCCCACCATGCGTCGGAGTAGTCCCATGGCCAGCCCGCGGCTGCGGCCCACCCGGTAGCCGTCATCGCCGCCGAATCGGGTGCCGATCACCATGTCGGCGTCCTGAAGTCCAGCCAACAGAGCGGACACCTGGGAGGCGTCGTGTTGGCCGTCGGCGTCGAACTGATAGGCACGGTCGTAGCCCTGTTCCACGGCGTAGCGGAAACCCAACCGGAGCGCCCCGCCGATCCCCAGATTGAAGGGAAGGCGGAGGCAGGTAGCTCCACCGGCCCGTGCGGCGTTGGCCGTACTGTCCGTAGAACCGTCGTCGATCACGACCACGTCATGGTCGGGAACGTGGGCCTCCAGAGCGGCGAGGACCCCGGGAAGGGTGTCGGCCTCGTTGTAAGCCGGGATGATCACCGCGGTGCGCACCATCCCACGGTACCGCTCGCTTCAACCGGGCCGTCCGGCAGGGCCGGATCAGTACGCGTCGAAATCTAGAAACTCGAATCCGGTGATCGAGAGCGCTCCGGGGTCAAAGCGGGGGACACCGTTGTCGGCGAACGGGTGCACGACCAGTACCAGGGGGCTCGGTTGGAGGCGGTGAGGAATCGAGATCCTGCGGAAACGCACGGAGGGGTTGGCACCCCAATGCAGGACCAGGGGCGTGCAATGGTGGGTGGCCAGGGCAGCTGCCAACGGCCCGGACGGGATCGGGTCGGTCTGCACCCGACGGGGGAGCACCTTCAACAGGACAGCTACCCGGAGTCGCCGTACCGTGGTCGTAGTGCTAACGAGGAGGACGTCGTCTCGCTCGTGCACCACGTACTTCGCTCCCGGTCGCCCGAGTCGCCATCGGAGGTGGTCGGAGTCCCAGGTGGCACCGTGCCCGTTGACGGAGACGGGGACCTCCTGAGGCAGCATTTGTTGGATTGTGTTGGAGTCCAGGAGAGAACGATTCACAGGGTGGGCGGCGAAACCGTGCCTTCCGGGCGTGGCGACCAGAAGCCGGGAGGCGAACAGAGGAAGCATTCTCCAGCCCATGGTTTCCACCATGCGGGGAGCCGACTCGGCGTTGGCCACCCCGAGAATTCCGTCCAGACCAGCCTCGGTGCCGACCCGATAGCTGTCCTCGACGGTCCGCCGGTAGGCCCCGGAACCTCGGGCTGCCGGGTGGACGGAAAGGTCGACACCTAGCCCCAGGACGATGGCCGGTCCGGTGGCCGATCGGAAACGCAACGGCACCAGTGCGTAGTTGCCCACCAGGCGACCTTCATCGTGGGCCTGCCCGATGGCCGCCCGCCCAGTCGGGTTCTGGTGGTAATACCAGGCAAGGTGGCTAACACCCATCGGGGGGTCGTGAGCGAACACCGTGTTCAGCAGATCCGCTGTGGCCCGAAGATCCTCCACGAGGATTCAGCTCCTCTGTCGCCGGTCGACCACCAGAACGGATGCTCCGCCGACCAGGAATATTGCGCCGAGTCCGACCCGGAAGCCGGCTCGACTTCGGCAGTCGACGGTGGTGGGCGTCCGGGGGTCGTCGGACGAGGGACGGGGCGTCGTGTAGACGTCGGCCCAGGGACTGTCGCCAGATAACAGTCCGACTAGCGGCGAACGACAGCCAATCTCCGGGGTGGCCTCGAGGGTGTACGGGGCACCGCCGGGAAGGGGACGGGTGAAAGGGGCCAGGGCGATCCACAAGCCGAGGATGAGGGCCAGACCGGCTAGTACCCGTCGTGGGGAGGTTCGGCGGAGGAGGTTCCGGGCCATAGCCGACGGATCCTACCGGCGGCCCCGGGGCCCCTCGGGTGCCCCGGTACCCTCGGGCGCTATGTCCGACGACTCGACGACGCGACAGAGCGGCTTTCGCAGTCGTCGGGGAATCGTTCTGGCGATCATCCTGTTACTGGGCGCTACGGGAACCCTGGTATTCCAGGCCAGTGGACCGGTGCTTCGGGTGGCCTCCCTCGGAGACAGCGTGGCTTACGACGGGGATCCGGGGATCCGCGCTGCCCTAGAGGCCACTGGCGAGGTGACGGTGGATGCTCGATCGTACGGTGGGGTCGGCTTGCTCCGCCCCGGGATCGACGGCTACCTCCGGGAGGCGCTGGACGGAAACCCCGATGTAGTGGTGGTCATGCTGGGTGGCTGGGACCTGGGCGAGATCGTGGCCGACCCCCCGGCGTACGGACGCCGGCTGGACGAGGTGGCCGGCCTGCTGACCTCGAAGGGTGCGACGGTGATCTGGTTGGGGATGCCTCCCACCCCGCCGGCCGAGGGGATCGAGGAGGCTCGCCGGACGGCCAACCGTGAGTTCGCTGCCTTGGCCGACCGCCACGACGGAGTCAACTACCTGGACACCGACCAGATCCTTGGCGACAGGTTCGGGGGCTTCACCCGGATGCGGACCGGAGTGGCCGGAACGGATGTCCAGGTACGGAAGGTTAGGGACGGGCGAGATGACGGCCACCTCTGCCCAGCCGGAGCGGCCCTACTGGGCCAAGCGGTTCTGACTGCCATGCGGGAGACCCACGTTATGCCCGAGGAGATGGAGGGCTGGTGGGAGGGCGAGTGGACGCGGGACGCCCGTTATGAGGACCCCCTGGGGGGTTGCGCCGCGACCACAGACTGACCGGCCAGCACCTCGCTCGACTTCCACCGGTCAAGGGCCGCGTCTACGGCCACGGCGGCCAGGATCACCAGGGAGGCCTCGGCGGCTGTGCGGTAGCGGGTGTTGCCGAAGGCAGTGGCCGCTGTGAAAGTGGCGATCGGAACCCAGGCGGCGAGGACCAGCAGGGGCCCACGTCGACGACGTATCACCTCGAAGCCAGCTACGGCGAGAGGTACCAGAAGCGCGAACTGGACAAGGCCCAGCATGGAGATGGCAAAGGAGCGCCGGTCGGCGTGGACATCCCGGCGGAGTTGACCGATCGGCTCGTAGAGGCCCCACATCCGTCCGATCCTGGCCGGCACCACTACGGTCAGGAGGCGCTCGCGGTTGACCGACATGTACGACGTGGCCCGTTGCCGAACCACCACGTCACGTTCGTACTCATCGAGCAGACCGCCGTCGGCCCCGTAGGGAGTGGGTAGGCCGCAGGACAGGTTCCAGTAGCCCAGGTCTGGCCCGTGGTAGGTGGCGTCGCAGTTGGCTTGGACGAGCACGGTGCCCATTCCGTTGGAAAATAGGACCGGGGCATCGAAGGCGGCCACGTTGCGGGCGAACCACGGCAGGCAGAGGACGAGGGCTGACAGGCCACAAGCCACGTAACGGAGGAGCCGCTCCCGCCACGCGAGGGGGGTTCGGAGGAGGACCACGGCGGCAACCACCGGGAGAAAGAGGACCAACTCCGCCCGGGTAAGGGCCGCCAGGCCCCCGACTAGACCCAGGACCACTGCCGAGGGCCGTGACGGATCGCGCCAGAAGCGGACGCCAACCAGCATGGTGGCTGCCGCCATAGCGATGGCCGCCGTCTCAGCCACGAGGAGGCCGTCGTTCACCCAGATGAAGGCGTAGCCGGCCGTTCCGGCGGCGGCTAGGAGGCCGAGACGATCCGAGCGGAGCTCCCGGCCAAGGAGGCCCATGAGGACGATGGCAGGCGCGCCCAGCAAGACCGATACCAGTTGTTGCTGGAGCACGGTGGTGAAGCCCAGGAAGGCGAAGGTGCCCAACAGGACGGTCCACACCGGGGGGTGTCCTGCTGTGGGTTCTAGGTATCCGATCGGGGTTTCGACCAACACCTCGCCTTCGGCGAGGGGAACCACGTCTACGCCGCCGAAGAAATGACGGAGCGGTTCGGGGAACCCGAGGCCGTCGGCGAAGAGGTTGGCCGAAAGGTGGTAGGCGGCGCCGTCTCCGCTGAGCGGGTTGTCGGCGGCCACCAGCACCAGGTGGAGTAATCGGATCCCGAGGCCGAGCAGAACGATTGCTGTCAGCCGACCTCGGAATGTCTCGGGTAGGAGGCCCTGGCTCATCTTCACCGTTCCCTAAGCCGCCCATTGGCCCAGCGCGCTGCGGGGCCCAGGTCGGGACTCCTGGTGGGATCGACGACCGGAAGCGAGTCGGAGTCGAGGTTGGCCACTGACTCGCCGAGCGGCCCGGCTACCGGGTCGGCGAGTAGACGCCTAATTTGACGCTCCATCCGGGAACGGCGAAGCCAGGCGATCCGACTGGCCAGCATCCCGATGTGGTCGTGCGGGTGGAAAGCCTCGTCGGGGTCGAACTCCCACGGATGGCAGTAGGCCCATAGCACCTCATCGGGATGGGCCCGTCGCAGTCCGAAATGGCGGAGAGCGGACGGAAGCAGGCGCAGGTAGGTCCCACCCAGGTAGGGCAGGTCGATCCCGGGAAGGCGGACCAAAGGGCAGGGAAGCTCGACGGGACCATCGGCCCACCGGAAGGGTCGACGGGGTAGGCCGGGCCAGCCGTACAGCGGACTAGGTCCGGGCAGGACGCTGGAGGAGTAGCTGAAGCCAGCTTCGGTTACAAGTGGGATAGCCCAGGCCGAGGCCGGTACTAGCGACATCATGGGAGCCCGGTACCCCTCCACGGCTTGGCCGGACAGGTCCTGGAGCAGGGCACGGCCACGGCGAAGGTCGCGGCCGAAATCGCTTGGGTTCTGGGTAGAGATAGGCACGTGGCGCCAGGAGTGGAGGCCTACCTCGTGGCCTTCGGCGGCGGCCCGTCGCACTAGGTTCGGCCGGCGCTCGGCCAGCTCACCGACCACGAACACTGATGCCCGGTGGCCAGTCTCGGCAAGCAGGTCCAGAACCCGGTGGGTCATCTCGACGACCCTTTCCGGGAGATCGGTGGTGGGCCGGAGGTCCTCGACGTCGACGGTGATGGTGACGGCCGGGGGCATCACCGGAGTGTAGGAGCGTGTTCCGGGGCAGACCGAAGGTCCCGGAGGCGGGCCAGGGCCACTGCGGCGAGTAGGACCAGTACGACGTCAGTGGGAACCCGGTACCGGGTGGCGCCAAGGGTCAGGGCGGCCACCAGTGTCCCGACGAGAGGCACGGCTAGGAGCGGGACGAGGGGAGTCCCCTGGCGTCGTAGCCAGACGGCACCGGCCACGGCCAGTGGTACTGAGGCGTAGAACTGGAGGAGACCGAGCACCGAGAGCCGGAAGTTCCGACCCTCTACCAGGATGTCGGCCCGGAGCTGCTCGACTGGGGCGTAGAGGCCCCAGAACCGGCCCACCCGCCGGGGTACGGCGTGGGTGAGGAGGCGACCTGGATGGTCCGAGGCGTACCGCAATCCGCGCTCCCGGTAGGCCACGTCACGCTGGGACTCGTCGATCGGGGTGCCGTTTGGGCTGAGCGGTTGAGGCAGCCCGCAATCGAACTCCCAGTAGCCCTGCTTTTCCCCGTAGTAGGTGGCATCGCAGTTGGTCTGGGCGACGAGGATTCCCACGCCATTGGTGAGCAGAACGGGCTCCTCGAAGGCAGCCAGGTTGCGTACCAGCCACGGTGCGAGCACGGCGATTGCCACGAGGCCCACGCCTACGTACCGAGCCAGGCGGGTTGCGGGGGCCAGATCGGCCCGACGAAGCACGGGGAGAGCGATCAGCGGAAGGGCCAGAAGCAACTCGGCCCGGGTGAGGGCACACAGCCCGCCGACGGCGCCTAACAGCAGGACGGAGCGGATATCCGGCGATCGGTGGAACCGGAAGCCCACGATTACGAGGAGAGCGACACAGCCCACCACAAGGCTTTCGGACATCACCAAGCCATCGTTTAACCACAGGCAGGCGTGGAAGGTAGCCAAGCCGGCAGCTAGGAGACCCGTCCGTGGTCCATCCAGGGAGCGCCCGGCCCAACCGACGGCCGCTACACCTGCGGCACCGACGAACGCCCCCACCAGCTGGTGCGCTGTGGCCCCGGTCAGGCCCAGGGCCGAGAAGAGGCCAAGAACGATCACCCACAGCGGAGGGTGACCAGCGGTGGGCTCTATGTGGCCGACTGGCAAGGCAGTGTTGGCAGTCGGCAGTACGGCGGACGGATCGTCTACGAAGAGGAGTTCCTGGCCGCCACCGTGGAGGTATCGGTATGGCTCAGTAAATCCCAGGC
>Ga0207965_1000021_pt1 | contig 40552 bp, 35 predicted proteins | sample Knorr_S23_td_O2m_FD_185609 | JGI IMG/M metagenome (GOLD analysis project Ga0207965, IMG submission 185609) | Marine microbial communities from Southern Atlantic Ocean transect - Knorr_S23_td_O2min_ad_571m_LV (SPAdes) (version 2) | ecosystem: Environmental > Aquatic > Marine > Oceanic | place...
TCGCTGTTAGTGCTAACAATTACTACCGCATTATCATCTAATTTGCTTAACAACTCTTTTCGTCTATTTTGATGTATCATTTTCTTAAGGGTATTTACTCTTTGTTGACTAATTTCAAAACGATACCATGAAAAAGATACGGCTGTATCAAAATACTGCTTTCAAAGTCGGCGACAAGGTTGAACTAGATAAAGATAACAGTCATCATCTTCTTAAGGTGTTACGTTTCGCTGTTGGTAAAAATATTACATTGTTTAATGGTGATGGACAGGATTACAGTGCAAACGTAATAAGTGCTAAAAATGTAACTTTAGTTGAGATTAACTCAAAACAAATAAATGACACTGAATCTAAGTTAGATTTGACCCTTGCTCAAGGAATTGCGAAGGGTGAAAAAATGGATTTTTTAATTCAAAAGGCTGTAGAGCTAGGAATTACTCGTATCATTCCTATGCAGACAGAACGATGTGTTGTTAGACTTAGGGCTGAAAAAGTCCAAAAAAAAATTGAGCATTGGCAGAAAATAGCAAATCATGCCTGTGAGCAATCAGGTCGATCAGTTGTTGTTGATATTTCATTACCAAGAACACTTAAAGATTTATTAGCTGAACCGAACCATAATGGCTTTGTTCTGCATCACCGTGCAACTTCTGGCTTTGCTAAATTGAAACATTCATCCAAGGCAACTATTTTAATTGGTCCCGAGGGTGGTTTAACCGACCAGGAAATTAAAGAGTCAACAGATGCAGGATTCAAACCGCTCTTGTTAGGTAAAAGAGTTTTGAGAACTGAAACCGCATCACTTGTAGCCATTGCCAATATGCAGCTTTTATGGGGTAGCTGAGGTCAGCAATCCGCATTAGGAGTGTTAGGTTTTATTTTTTATTCAGCATCTCCCAGCTCATTGCTGAGCTCCCGAGCCCGATCATAAGCAGCTCTAGTAGCATTTGCGACTATCCCTTCAAAGTTTTGATCTTGGAAGCTTTCGATGGCTGACTGAGTTGTTCCATTAGGTGAAGTAACTTCAGCACGTAAAGTTCTAGAGTCTTTTCCAGTCTTATTTGCCATTAAGCTAGCACCATAAGCTGTTTGAATACTAAGAGAGTTGGCAGTTTCTTCATCTAATCCGAGAGCCATACCTGCTTGCGTCATGGACTGCATTAGTAGAAAAAAGTATGCGGGTCCACTTCCTGAGATAGCTGTTATGGCATCAATAAGTTTTTCTTCATCAACCCAAAAGCATTCACCCACCGAAGATAAAATTGATGACACTAATGATTTTTGCTCATTATTGACAAGTTCATTTGCAAACAAACCCGTAACTCCAGTTTGAAAAAGTGCAGGAGTATTCGGCATTGTTCGAATCAGTGCAAAGTTACCACCAAGCCAGCGATTAATGTCACTACTTCTAATACCAGCAACTATGGAAACAAAGAGATGTTTTGATTTAACGACACCCTTTAATTCAAGACAGACACTTGAAAGTACTTGAGGCTTTACTGCGAAAAAGATAATATCACTATTACTTAATAATGAAGTATTATCTGAGTAAGTAGTGACTTTGAGTTCTGACTCACGGCTTTGTAATAGCTCTTCGTTGGGGTCGCTTATATTAATCTGATTGGCATCAAAACCATTATTTAATAAGCCCTTTATAAGTGCATATGCCATGTTGCCGGCACCAATAAATCCAATGACAGTTTTGTTTTCCATATAAAATATCTCAGTTGTTAAGGCTTAAGTTAATTCTACCAAACTTGTTGTAAATAAAGAACATTAATGAAAAAATTCAATCCAAAACTAATAATGATTGATGTTGACGGAACTCTAGTAGACAGTGTTCCAGATCTTGCATACTGTGTCGATCAGATGATGATTGAGCTTGGAATGAAAGAAAGGGGTGAGGAAAAGGTTCGTCACTGGGTAGGTAACGGTATTCCAAAATTAGTAGAGCGTGCCTTGACTGATGATCTCGAAGTAAGTCCGATAAAAGAGGTTTTTAATGTGGCTTATCCGATTTTTTTAGATCTTTATGCTGATAATACTGCAGCAAGATCGTGTCTTTATGATGGTGTTAAAGAAGGTCTTGATTATTTAAAGTCTAAAGACTATCAATTGGGTTGTGTTACCAATAAAGCAGAACAATTTACCCATCCACTGCTTAAAACTTTAGGTATTTTTGATGACTTTAAAATAGTAATTTCTGGTGATACTTTGGCCAAGAAAAAACCAGACCCTTTACCGCTAGTTCACGCAGCAAGCTACTTTAATATTTCACCACAAGAGTGCCTTATGTTGGGCGATTCAGTGAGCGATGTAAAGGCCGCTAGAGCAGCAGGCTTTAGTATTATATGTATGTCTTATGGGTACAATCATGGCAATGATATCGCTGATGAAAGCCCTGACCTTGTTATAGATTCAATGAGCCAGCTAAGGGAATACTTATAATGAATATTGATGAGCAACATATTTGGCATCCTTATTCAAAAATTCCTAATACAGTTCCATCGCATCTTGTAGAGTCAGCAGACGGAGTCTATCTTAATTTTAAAAATGGCAATCGTGTAATTGATGGCATGAGTTCCTGGTGGTCAATGATTCATGGATACAATAATTCTTATATCAATCAGGCAATGAAGAGTCAGATTGATTCTGTATCTCATGTCATGTTTGGAGGTTTGACTCACCAACCAGCAATCGATTTGTGCGAAAAACTTATCAAAATTACACCTCAAGGTCTCGATAAGGTTTTCTTCGCAGACTCAGGCTCAGTTTCAGTTGAGGTGTCCCTTAAAATGGCTTTACAATATTGGCACAACAAAGGGAAAATAAATAAGTCACGTTTCGTTACTCCAAGGGGTGGTTATCATGGAGATACTTTTGGAGCAATGAGTGTTTGTGACCCACAAACAGGCATGCACCATTTGTTTAAAGATGTATTGTCTCAGCATTATTTTGTAACTCAACCGACACTAGGCAATACAAAAGAAGCGCTAACTGATCTTGAAAATAGATTAGAAAAAAGTCACAATGAAATTGCAGCAATGATCCTTGAGCCAATCGTCCAAGGTGCCGGAGGCATGAATATCTACGAGGCAGATTATCTTAAAGGTGTCAGAGATTTATGCCACAGATACGACATTTTAATGATTGTAGATGAAATTGCTACCGGGTTTGGTAGAACAGGAGAGCTTTTTGGATGTGACCATGCAGGCATTTCACCCGACATACTCTGCTTAGGTAAGGCATTAACTGGTGGCTATATGACTATGGCTGCTGCATTAACTAATTCAGAGATTGCAGAAACAATTGGCGTTTTAATGCACGGACCAACCTTTATGGGAAACCCATTGTCATGCTCTGCAGCAAATGCAAGTATCGAAATACTTTTAAATAGTGATTGGAAAAAAAGAATATTGCAGATTCAAAATCTACTTAATTCACAATTATTGCCGTTGAAGGGTGAACAAAATGTAGTTGATATAAGGGTGATTGGTGCAATAGGCGTCATTGAATTTGAAAAGCCATTAGATATGAAGTCAACCCAAGAGCGCTTAATTAATGACGGAGTATGGTTAAGGCCTTACGGGAAATTGCTCTATACAATGCCACCTTACATCATAAGTGATCAAGAATTAACAACAATCACTCAGGCAATGATTCAGGTGGCCGACCAGGATTAAGTTAGTAGCTGGAACAGGCACAAATACTTAACCGCTCACAGGCTAACCATTAATAAGCTCTCCCTTGACATAGCGCTTTAACTTATTGTTTCCAAAACCTTCAGTCCTTTAAGTAATCTACTCGATAGGGTCGATATCTATAAACCAGCGAACTGTTGAACTTATTTTTATTGTCTCCAAGTGCTTATAAAAAGTTTTTATTACCCGATGTAACTCATTTCTGTTTGTAGATTGTAAATACAAATTAAAGTAGTAGTAGTTAGATTTTTTTTCTATAACGGCTGGGACTGGCCCCCAAATTTCAACTGAATCCATATCGATATTATTAATTAGATTTGCAACCTCACTTAAAAATTTTTCAGGCGCATCTTTGTTCTTAGAATTTGCACAAATTAAAGCTTGGTGTGCATATGGAGGTAGTTGAGCATCCTGACGTTCTGTCAATAAGTGAATTGCATATTTGGTATATTGAGAATCTCGAATAAAGTTAAATATAGGGTGATTTGGATATCGAGTCTGAATGTTAACCTCACCTTTATATTTTCCTCTTCCGCATCTTCCAGAAACTTGAACTAATAACTGAGCTAAATGTTCTGTAGCTCTAAAATCAAGAGACATCAAGCCAACATCTACATCTAGAATTCCAACAAATGCAAGGTTAGAAAAGTCATGACCCTTTGCTAACATTTGGGTTCCAACTATAATGCACGACTCCCCTGAGTTGATTTTTTCTAGGTGAGTTGTAAAAGCTTTTTTTCTGCGAGTAGTGTCCCTATCAATCCTAATAACAGTGGTGTCAGGAAAAAAGGACTCAAGATTTTCTTCTAACCTTTCGGTACCGTAACCCAGAATCTTAAGGTCGTGATTTTTACATGAAGGGCAAGAGGATTCTGGAACTGTCTCTAATCCACAATGATGGCATTTAAGACGATTAATATTGCGATGATAGACAAGAGTAGAGTCACAATTATTGCACTCCGCTCTCCAGTCACATTCAGTGCAATAGAATACAGGTGCATAGCCACGTCGATTAATGAATAACATCACCTGTTTATCTTCTTTTAAATAATGCTCCATTTTGGAGACAAGAGGTATTGACAATGCTTCTGAAGCTTGACTTCGCATGTCTATCAAGTTAATCTCAGGCAAGATTGCACCTCCAGGTCGAGAACTTAGTACTAGACGAGTGAGTTTTTGATCAACTACATTTTTTAGGGTTTCAAGTGAGGGTGTTGCTGTGCCTAAAATTAAAGGTATATTGGCAAGCTTTGCTCTCATAAAGCTTAGATCTCTTGCTGAGTAGCGGAAGTTTGATTGTTGCTTGAAAGAGCCATCGTGCTCTTCATCAACAATCACAAGGCCAAGCTTTGGAATAGGGGTAAAAATCGCAGAGCGTGTGCCCAGGATTACTTTAGCTTCGCCACTTTTAGCCATTAAATAAGCATCCTGCTTTTGAGTTTCGTTTAGTTGGGAGTGAACTGCAACGACTTTGGCTTTAATTCTTTCTTCAAAACGCACAATCATTTGTGGGGTTAGTCCAATTTCAGGAACCAATACAAGAACTTGTTTTTCTTTTTTCAGTAGCCATTCAGTGATACTAAGGTAGACTTCAGTTTTTCCACTCCCAGTTACACCATGAAGTAAGAAGCCATGGAAACTATTTTCATATTTTAGAACATCTGCGACTGCTTTTTTTTGTTCAGATGTTTGTTTTAGAGGATTAGTTGATGAGTTATCATTAATCGTAGTTTCTTTCTTAATAACTGCAGGTTTGCCAATCCTAAGATTTTTTGGTATTGCGTTAGATAGTACTTCCCCGATTGGATGATGATAATAGCTTGCTGACCAGAATAAAAAGTCAAGAATTTCTTTGGATAAAAGTGCCTCCTGGTCCAGCACTTCTTCAACAGATCGCAATTTATCAAATTTGCTTTTATCTTTATACGAGAGAACGATACCTGTAACTTTTTTTTGACCAAAAGGAACTTTTACCCTGGCACCAATACTAACTTTTTGACTACATAGATAATCAAACGTATTGAAAAGGGGTACTGGAATGGCTACTTCTATTATCAACGACAAAGCAAAATGTTTTAGGGATAAAATAAGTATTTTATCAATATTAATAAGCCATGGTAGTTATTCAAAATATCATTAATGATATAAATGTAGATGAAGAAAGACTAAAGCTTACTTGCCAGCAATTTATGAAGGAATCTTCAGTTGGAGATAGTGAGTTATTAATTCGACTTGTCTCTCCATTAGAAATTCAGGTTCTTAACAAAGAATACCGATCAAAAAATCAAGTTACCAATGTACTTTCTTTTCAAAGTGATGTCCCTGAAGAAGTTGGTGAGCCCATATTGGGCGACGTAGTTATTTGTGTGGATGTAGTAAGGGAAGAGGCTGTAGTCGGAGGTAAAGCTTTTTCAGATCACCTATCTCATATGGCGATACATGGCATTCTTCACCTAATAGGCCATGATCATACCGATCTAGTTTCTGCCAATAAGATGGAGTTAATTGAAATTGATTTTTTAAAAAAAATAGGAATTGATAATCCTTATCAATAGAGCAAAGGGTTAACTTTTTATGAGTAGACTTGCTAACTCCTTAATACTTTCCTCTTGCTGGTTATTTTTTCTATAGATTACGCCAATATCTCTCTTAGTTTTAGTTGAACTCATGTCTATTGAAATATTTGGGTAGTGATTAAGTATTCCATAATCAATTGCCATTTTAGGTAAAAAACTTACTCCAATATCTGTATCAACCATCGCTACTAGAGTTGAAATACTGGTGCATGAAAAATTTGAAATATGACGATTTAATATGGCGTTGTTCTGCATGATATGAGACCTTAAACAATGACCCTGCTCAAGTAGTAATAGAGACCCATTATCGATTGCTTTGTTGTTACGATTATTATGATGAATAAAATGTATTGAATCTGAGAAAACTTGAAAATTTTCAATAGATTCAGGCAATTCATATGGAAAAGCAAATATTGCAAAATCTATCTTCGCTTCATCGAGTTGCTTTAAAAGATTATCACTTGTATCTTCTTTAAAGATGATTTTAAGTTTTGGGTAATTCTTATTTAGGTTAGACAAAAAATTTGGAAGAATATAAGTAGAGATTGTAGGTATTACACCTATGGACACTTCAGATTCAAAAAAATCTAATTTTGCAGTACTAACTAAGATATTTATTTCAGCCATTACTGAAATTGCTTGATTGACAACACTTTTACCAGTTGGTGTAAATAAGACACTCTTATTGTTTCTTTGGACAAGTTCTACATTTAAGTCACTCTCTAGTTTTGCTATCCCTGCACTAAACGTAGAAGGGCTAACAAAGCATTCACTTGCTGCCCTTGAAAAATGATTGGTCTTTCTAAGGGCAATTAGGTATTGTAAATTTTTTAATGAAGGCGTCATCTTTATATTCGTTTTTTACGAACATTATATGCGTTTTTATTCAATTTAACTTTATATAAATAAATGGTATGATATTCTTTCGTTTAACCAATCGGAGGAATTTATGTCATTAAACGGAAGTAAAACTGAACAAAGCTTAAAAGATGCGTTTGCAGGTGAATCTCAAGCGAATAGACGTTATTTATATTTTGCAAATCAATGCGATATATTGGGAGAGCCAGATATGGCTGCATTATTTAGATCTACAGCAGAAGGTGAAACAGGCCATGCGCATGGTCATATGGAGCATTTAATTGAAGGCGGTGTTGGTGATCCAGGTACTGATATGCCTGCAAAGGAAGTAAAGGAAATGTTGGCGAGTGCAATTCATGGTGAAACCCATGAATATACTGATATGTATCCTGGCATGGCTAAAACTGCAAGAGAAGAAGGATTTGATGAAATTGCAGATTGGTTTGAAACACTCGCAAAAGCTGAGCGTTCTCATGCAAATCGTTACCAAAAAGCATTCGATAGTCTATAAACAATCTGTTGCCATGAGTTTATGGCTTATGGCAACAAAAACCCACTAAAAATGAGTAAATATAAAGAAGGGAACTTAGAAGCACCTACTCGTCATCCTTTAAATTGGAAAGATGAAAATTTTTATAATGAACAGTCTCTTAATGATGAGTTAGAGAGAGTTTTTAATATTTGTCATGGCTGTAGGCGTTGTGTAAGCTTGTGCCAATCTTTTCCAACATTGTTTGATTTAATTGACGAATCAAAAACATTTGAGGTTGATGGTGTTGATAAGGCAGACTTCAAAAAAGTTGTTGATCAATGCTACTTATGTGATTTATGCTATATGTCAAAGTGCCCTTACGTTCCACCACACGATTGGAATGTTGATTTTCCTCATCTTATGCTTCGTGCAAAGGCAATTCAATTTAAAAAAGGTGAGACTAAGCTTTCTCATAAAATATTAACAGCGCCACAAAAAGTTGGAGCTGTTGCTTCAAAACCGGTAGTTTCTTCAATTGTAAATTGGTCTAATAGTAACAAAACTATTAGAAAGGTGACTGAAAAGGTTTTGGGAGTCCATGTTGATGCGGTAGTTCCAAAATATCATTCAAAGAAACTATCTAAAGTTTTTATAGAAGACAATACTGAAAGTAAATTCAAGGTTGCAATATTTGGAACTTGTTATGGTGAATATAACGACCCTAAATCTGTTCTTGATTTAGTTGATGTTCTTAGACACAATAAAGTTGAGGTAAAGTTAATCAAAAAATCACAGTGCTGCGGCATGCCAAAGATGGAGTTAGGAGATCTTGAAACAGTCATTAAGTATGCCAATGAGAATATTGTCCCACTAAAAAAACTAGTTGATGATGGCTATAAATTGATTGCTCCAATTCCTTCTTGCGTATTAATGTTTAAGAATGAATTGCCAATGATAATTAGTGACAATGAAGATGTTAAGTTAATCTCAAAAGCCTTTTTTGACCCTTTTGAATACTTAACGTTTTTGAATGAAAGTGATCAACTAGACACTAATTTTGAAGCAATTGATAAAGAAGTTCTATACCAAATTGCTTGTCATCAGAGAGTTCAAAATATTGGCTCACACACTAAAAGAATACTTGGGTTAATTCCTGATTTAGATGTTAATATCGCCGAAAGATGTTCTGGCCATGATGGTACATACGGCGTTAGAAAAGAAACGCATACCTACTCAGTTAAAATTGGCAAACCGGTTGCAAAAAAAGTTACTGATAATACAGATTTAGTTGTGAGTGATTGCGTTATGGCGGGAAAACATATAGCAAAAATTGCAACTCAAAATATAGAAGCCATCCATCCCATTACTTTGGTAAAAATGGCTTACGATTTATAATGAAAGATTGATAACAAATATGCTAAAAAGACAAGATTTATTGACATTAGAAGAGTACGCAGAAAAGCGTTCAACGATTCGTAAAGATACCATCGATATAAAAAAAGATAGAGAGGTTAACCTAGGAGAACATATACGTTTATTGTTTGAAAACAAGCAGACTGTTCAATATCAGATTCAAGAGATGCTTAGAATTGAAAAAATATTTGAAGCGAGTGGCATACAAGAAGAACTAGACGTTTACAACTCTCTTATTCCTGAAGGCTCTAACCTGAAGGCAACAATGATGATAGAGTATGAAGACGTTGATGAGCGTACAAAAGCTCTCTCTAATCTAATTGGAGTCGAAAGAGGCATATATTTTAAGGTTGGGAATCACCAAAAAGTATTTGCTATTTGTAATGAAGATTTAGAAAGAGAGACAGACGTAAAAACCTCAGCGGTTCACTTTATGCGCTTTGAGTTTAATCAATCCATGATTAATGATTTTGTGACAGGCTCTATAGTTAAAGTTGGTTCTGAGCATCCAAACTATCTTTGTGAAGCCACCATAGAGACAAGAATTCAAGACTCATTAAATCAAGATTTTGGTGAGAATTAGAATAAATCAGTTATTACTAATTGTAAATATTTGAGATTAAGAAGTACAGGGTTTAATAGTTAAGGGTCGCTCATTTCACCTAAAATTTCCATAGCACGCAAAGAGCCATCTATATAGTACATCCTTAATTTGTCTCTCTCCCAGGGCGGAATCTTTGATTCTTGTAGTATTTTTTTAAGTGATTGAGAATGGGTTTTGCCTTTTAACTTGACGCGTTGACCCTCTCGACGAAACCTTATCTCAAAATTAGGAAGATCTTTTAAAGATTCATAATACGGGCATGGCGCAGTAGTTTGGGTTTTGAATTCGTCAAAAAAATAAAGCTCATTAAGATAACGCCTCACTTGATAGTTTTGCCACTTTACAATTGATTTTGCATCAGCTTTTGCATTTAATAGAGATATGATTTCATCAAGAACTTTACTGGAGGGTAAAAGAAAGTTTTGTTTGCCAATAAAGTAACGAATCACATTGACTAATCTTCTTTTTGGTAGTTCAAGCAATGGAATGACTTGAAGTCTATCCTTAACTATCAATACATAATTAGTAATATCAAGTTCAGCTAAATCATGCATTAATTCTAATGCTTCAGCTTGATGTTTAGCGCTTCTAGCTATATTTTTTGTTAGGCTATTAAACACTCCTGATAGTTTAGGAACGAACTCAATTCGCAATAAATTCCGTTTAAAATGGATGTTTTGATTACTATCATCTTCAACCCAGTTAAGTTTGTTTTTTGAAGCATAATCCAGAATCTGCGTCTTTGAGATGTTTAAAAATGGACGGTATAGTTGAGATCCATTAATAATTTTTTTTTCTGGCATAGATGCTAATCCTGCAACGCCACTCCCCCTAAAGAGTTGCAATAAAAAGGTTTCAGCTTGGTCCTCTTGATGATGACCTGTGCAAAGTATTTCACCATTCAATATTTCAGACGTTAGTGAAAGATAGCGTTTTTTACGTGCATTTTCTTCGATATTAGATGATTTTTTAATAATAATATCAATACTTTTAAATTTGATATTGTCTTTTTTACACAAATTTTTACAAAAAGAACTCCACTCTTTACTGTATTTGGAAAGATTATGGTTAATATGAATAGCTCTAATATTACCGGGATAGTGCCTATTTAAGAAGTGAAGAAGCACAACAGAATCAACGCCTCCACTGAGGGCAACGACAATTTTTTTGTCAACTAAAGATGAATCTTTATTCGCTAAATCTTCCAAAGCTTCGTAGTTTCTCGTGTCTATCTTTAATCAGGTTTTCAATTGGAACATCCAATAAAGATTTCAATTCCTTGGTAATCGCTTTCTTGAGGAATTTAGATGCCCTATCAGGGTCTCTATGAATTCCACCGAGTGGTTCTGGTATGACTTTATCAATTAATTTATTCTTTTTTAAGTGTTTGCTCGTTAATTTAAGGGACTCTGCAGCAATAGAGGCCTTCGATGCATCTTTATAAAGAATAGATGCACAGCCTTCAGGTGAAATTACAGAATAGATGCTATATTCAAACATCATCATAACGTCACACAGACCAATTGCAAGAGCACCACCAGATCCACCCTCACCAATCACTATGGATATAATTGGGGTTTTTAAGGTTGACATCTCGAATAGATTTCTTGCTATCGCTTCACTTTGGCCTCGTTCCTCAGCACCAATTCCAGGATAGGCGCCAGGGGTATCAATAAAGGTAACCACAGGAAGTGAGAATTTTTCAGCCATCTTCATAAGTCTGAGAGCTTTACGATAACCTTCAGGTCTAGTCATGCCAAAGTTATGGTATATCTTTTCTTTTGTAGAGCGTCCTTTTTGTTGACCCAAAAATATAAATGTGAAGTCGTCTATCTTAGCAATACCACCAATTAAGGAGTGATCATTCGCATAAGCACGATCACCACAGAGCTCAGTAAACTCATCAAAAATTTTATCGATATAGTCCAAAGTGTAAAGCCTTTGAGGATGCCTAGCCAGTTGTGAAATTTGCCAATCAGAAAGAGAAGAAAAAATTTTCTTTGTCAGTAGCTCGCTTTTTAATTTTAGAGAATCCATCTCCTTTGCGATATCAGCATCATCTTTGATACTTTCTAAAGCATCAATCTTATCTTCAAGTTCGGCAATCGGCTGTTCAAAGTCAAGATAATTTAAGTTCATTTAACGGGCTCAATGATAGTAAATAATTAATGATAATTATAGCAGATGCAATGTTTATAATCTTCCAATGGATTTGTTTACCTTGCTATCATTAACGTTTGCTACTTTTGTATATGCAATTTCACCAGGACCTGGTTTATTTGCAGTATTGGCAATCTCAACTAGATATGGCCCTATTCCAGCCATCTGGCTTTCGCTTGGGCATACTATAGGTGACATTATCTATGTTGCGCTTGCAATGTTGACGCTCAATGTCTTGTCTGAAGTAATTAGTAATAGTATGCTTTATGTGAAAATACTAGGCGCATCCTATTTAATTTATATTGGTTATCAGCAGTGGCGTTCAAAAGGCATTAGTTTTGAGCAATCAAGTCAGAAAAATTCTACCTTGAAGCTTTTGATGGCAGGTTTTGTAGTTGGAGTAACAAATCCAAAAACAATTATTTTTTATCTGTCTTTTCTACCAATTTTTATTGATTTAAATAACTTAACAGTTGTAACTGAAATTGAAGTGATTTCAGTTATAGGATGTACCGTTTTTTTTGTTCTTAGTCTTGCAAACATAATGGGTATTAAGCTTAGAAAGCATATTGAAAATCCAACAATCATTAAACGAGTCAATGAATTGACTGGTATCACAATGATTTTGGTTGGCTGTTTTGTAGCTTTATATTAATATAATTTAGGGAAAGTAATGTTTCAATCAGAAAAATCTATGACATTTATCATGCTCCTTGTTCCATTGGTTTGGGCTTTGTCTGGAGTTTCTGCAAAATATCTTTCTTTTTATATCAGTGAAGATGAAATTGTTGTTTATAGGTTTTTCCTGTCAGCACTATCAACTCTCCCTTTACTTCTTTGGATGAAAATTCCCATGAATATTAGTCCTAAAAATTTTGTTATATGTATATTGCTTGCATTTTTTCTAATAGGAAATTATAGAACCTACTTTATGGGAATGCAAAGAGGTGCGGTTGGTTTAGGGGCGGCTTTAGTTACAGTTTTGATTCCAATTTTTGTTTATATTATGATGATTTTTTCAAAAAAATCTAAACCTATTTTGAAGGATTGGCTTGCTCTTGCTATGGGAGTTGCAGGTGTTGCTCTAATGCTTGATTTAGATCAACTCAATCTGGAAAGATTAGTCACTGGGGGGAATATCTATTTTGTGTTGGCTGCTCTGACCTATGCTATGTTCACGGTTGCGGCATCATACATGAGAAGTATTCATGTCTTGACCATTAACTTTTATGTCTGTCTTATAGGTTTCTTAATCGATTGGAATTTATCCTATGATAGCAATCATCTTTTTACACTGGGGGGCATGGATTATATATTTTGGATTAATATTCTTTTTGTTTCAGTAGTTGCAGGAACTGCTATTACTGCAGTTTACTATACAGGACTAAGAATTATTGGCTCTAAAAAAAGCTCAGCTTTTTCGATATTAACTCCATTCTTTGCAATCGCATTAGGTGCAATTTTCTTTGGAGAAATGATTACTATTAATAATGCTATTGGTATTGTAATGGCTGTTATGGCCCTTTTTGTACTTAACGACTTGAAAATAAAAAATATGATTCCTTTTAGGTAACCAATGAACTGAGTTTAATTATGGAAATAAATATTTTTATAGTACTTGGTTTTACTCTTTTTATTTTTGCAGTAACTCCTGGTCCTGGAACTCTAGCATTGCTTTCTATTTCTACTTCGAGAGGGCTAGCCTCAGGAATATTCTTTTCAGTTGGAATGACGCTTGGTGATTTGTCATATTTAACCATTGTAATTTTTTCTTTAAATGCACTGGCTGACTTGATTAAACCTGTAACTAACGCGGTCCAATATTTTGGAGCCTGCTATTTATTTTATCTGGGTTATTCTCAATGGAGGGCTGGAAAATTCAATATGGATAATAACGTTTCAGCCCAATCTCATTTGAGAGAATTATTGTCTGGGCTCCTTTTGGCTGGAACTAACCCAAAGGTGATGATTTTCTATTTGTCAGTCCTTCCATCTCTGATTGATCTCAATCAAGTTAGTTTATCTTATGGATTAAAAATCGTAGCTACAGTTGCCATTTCACTGTTGCTTGGTTTAGTAGTTATTGGTGTTCTAGGAAAGAAATTAAGGAAGCTGATAAGGAGTCAGAAAATGGCCTTGAGGGTGAATAGGATTTTTGGGGTGATAATGATTGGTGTTGGTTTTAGCCTTTTTTATTTTTAGAAAATTAAGTATTAGCATCTATATCACGAGTCGATAAATCTTTCATGATTGCTGTTCGCATTTCATCAGAATAATCAAACCAGTCAAATATCTCGCTCATATGGCGATTACATCCAACGCAGAAGTTATTCCCATTGTATTTACAAATACTGACACATGGGCTTGTAATTTGTCTTAACTTGGTTTGCTCATCCATGGCGAAATTATAAATTGCTATACAACATCATGGAGTTTTTATGAGCAAAGTTTTTCATTAGTTTGATCATAAGAAGCATTCATCGATACATGACAACTTCTAGAGCCAAGGGAAGTCTCCACAGTGAGACTCGCTCCATCATTGCAGTGTTCAGTTTTGAGATAGGCAAAAGCGATACTATGACCAACCCTGTGACCATAGGCACCACTTGTAATAATGCCAGTAAGTTCTCCATTAGAAAAGACTGCTTCATTTCCAAAGCACTCTGCTGGAACTTGGTCATCAAATACAAGGTAAGCTAGCTTAGTTTTAATTCCACTAGACATGCGTTCACGTATGTTATCTGCACCTATAAAATCTCGATTTAGGTCAAGAAACCTTTCCATACCAGCTTCTAACGCAGAAATTTCTTCTGTGAACTCTGCTCCATAAGCTCTATACATTTTCTCTAATCGCATGCTATTAAATGCCTGACCACCAAAATCTTTTAACCCCAAAGGAGAGCCCATTTCAAATAAAGATTCATAGATAGATATTACTTGCCAGCTTGGCATATGCAGCTCCCACCCCAATTCACCAGCATAGGAAACTCGCATTGCGAAAACATCAGCTGAATCAATCTTAATTGTTTTACAGCTTAACCAAGAAAAAGCATTGTTGTTGAGATCTTCTTGAGTACATTGACTTAAAATATTTCTGGCCTCAGGGCCAGTCAATAAAAGTCCGCCCCACTCCTCAGTTAAATTTTCAATAGTTACATTGAGTTCACCGATATGCCACTCAAGCCATTGATAATCCTTTACCTCAGAACCAATAGCTCCCATCAATAGGAAGTGCTCTTTGTTAATTCGACTAATTGTCTGCTCAGCTTTGATGCCGCCCTTCGGAGCATGGAAAAGAGTTAAGCCAATTCTTCCATCCTTTGAGGGAAGCTTGTTGCAGGACAATTTATCAAGAAACTCAAAGGCATCTTTTCCAGTAATTCTGAATTTTGCCGTACCACTTATATCGGTAATGCCGCAAGAGTTTTGAACTGCTTTGCACTCTTGCATGACTGCATCATGAGCTTCACTGTGGGACCAGGATAAAGACTCATCTCTGATCTTATCTGTTGTAAACCAAGAGGGTTTTTCAAAGCCAGTATTGACTGCATGGATCGCACCTTTCTGACTCAATAGAGTATGAAGTGGGCTAACCCTTATAGGTCTTCCGTGTGGACGATTTTCATTAGGCGCTGCATAGGCATACATACGCTCATAGGACTCGATGGCTCTAGTAGTACAGTAAGTTTTATCTGCCCATGTATCAAATCGTCTACTATCGAGCGAAGCCATATTGAGTTCTGTTTGCCCATGTACCATCCATTGTGCTAAATATTTACCAATACCTCCTTGAGCAATTCCGATACTTGCGCCACATAAGTTCCAAAAATTTCTTAACCCTTTTGCAGGACCAACAAGTAAATTATCATCTGGTGTATGAGTAATCAATCCATTTATTACAGTGCTTATTCCGACCTCTTTAAAGAGTGGGAAAATATCCATACATCTCTCAAGCCATGGCATGAGTCTCTCAAGGTCTCCCTCAAAGAGCTCTCTATCGAATGACCAGTCCACCCCATCTAGCGCCCAAGGTTTAGATCCTCTTGTTTCATATGGACCAATTAAGAAACCGCTACCTTCTTGTCGAATATAGGAGGCTGCAATAGAGTCACGAGTTACGGGAAGTTCTTTTGTAAGAGCGGCAATATCAGGATGGTTATCAGTAATTAAATACTGATGCTGTAAGTTTACTAATGGCACATAAGAGCCAACCATTGCGCCAACTTGTGGTGAGAAACAGCCACCAGCATTGACAACATGCTGAGCGATAATATTACCTAATTCAGTAATAACTTCGTACTCACCAGTTGGAAGAATATTAATATCAATCACTCGGTTAAAGTTGCTAACCTTGGCACCTGCTTTTTTGCTAAGTTGTGCTAATTGAGTGACAACTGTTGTAGGGTCTACATGACCATCGTTAGGTGTATATAAAATGTTTCTTGCTTTATCAAAGTCCATCATTGGGTTGATAATTGAAGCCTCCTCCTTTGAGACAAAATACATTTCACAGCCAATATGGTTTGCTCTACTTATAATGTTGTTAAACCATTGCTCTTCAACTTCGTCGTGTCCAACTCTTAATGAACCAGTTTTATGAAACGATGAAGGGAGTCCAGTTTTTTCAGGAAGAATCTCGTCGTATAGCTTTATTGTGTATTCATGAATGTTAGATAATGTATGGTTGCCATTAAAATTTGGGCACAATCCAGCTGCATGCCAGGTCGAACCACTAGTAAGCTCTCCTTTTTCTACTAGAATGACATCAGTCCAGCCTTCCAGTGTGAGGTGATACATAAGGTTAACACCTAGCGAGCCACCACCAATGATTACAACTTGAGCATGTGATTTCATATTAATTATCTTTTTTAAAGTGGTTTTCGACCAATATCTTTTCTGCTTAATTTGATATTAAATTTCTCGCGCAATTGTTGGTCAACATCATCACTAATATGATTTGGAAAATGTATTGATAATATTTCTTTTTTTTGTTGTATTGCTTTTTCCAATATAACGGGTTTACCCATATCAGCCCAATCATTAGGGCTTTCTCTATCACTGAAATCTGGATAGATATACTCACTTTGCATAACGTTTATTGTTTGTTCTGATCCTAAATAGTGAGCTTTATCGTTCAAACAAACATCTTTAATCGTTTCAAAACAAAGAGACTCTTCGCTATCATCTCTGAATCCTTTGGTCATCCTCATTGACGCACCCAATAAGTCATTGTCCAGTAGTAAACTTTCAGGGCAAGTTCCTAAAAGGCTTGCGTACATTCCTGCAGATTCATAAATTATATTGGCTCCAGCTATTGCTGTGACAGTATGAGTAGACGCTCTCTCTGAGCCTGCCTGAAAATCTGGGAATTTAGAGTCTGTCATTCCTGCAGGTGCTCCAGTTGGTAGATTCAAGAAGTTGCCCATCTGTGCGCAAGCTGCAGAAATTAATCCTTGTTCTGGAGAACCTCCACACATTGAGCCGGTTCTTAAGTCAGATACAAAAGGCCAAGTACCAAGAATTGCTGGTGCGCCCGGTTTAATAGCGTTCACATATACTAGTCCACCAAGACATTCAGCCCATGCTTGAGATACAACGCCTGGAAGAAGTGGTGGAGCTGTCGCTCCAGCTTGACCTGCAGATAGAAGTAGTATTGGCATGCCACCTTCAACCCCTACACGTAAACACTCTAAAGACTCTTCTGCAAATTTCATTGGAGGTACAACATGGCAGTTACTCATACTTATAAAAGGCCTCTCACGCCATTTTTCCTCACTTCCAGCAATAATATGAAGCATTTCAAGAGCATCAGTAACGTGATGTGACTCTGTAAAACTAACACCCGCATGCTTATCAGTTCCCATAGCTACACAATAAACTGAGTTTTGATCCATCTCACGCGGGCTATCAATATCTCTTAAGACACAAGTTCGTTGAAACATATGAATATGTTCACATTTATCAGCAATTCTCGCCATATCATATAGATCTTGACTTTCGGATTCTCGATACTCATTGTTTTCAGGATCGGCAATAAGAACTGCAGCACCAGCTGTAGAGAAGTGAACTCTTGAACCACTTAAATCTAAATCATGTTTTGGAGATTGACCGTGAAGAGTGAGACTACGCTGTGAAAGATTCATAGCTTTTTCGACAACTTCTCTTGGCATTCTTAATCTGCCATCAACTCCTAGAATCGCACCAAAAGCAACACAAGTCTCGATGCAGTGAGGAGTGGCGTCAGCAAAGCCAATTTCTTCTAGGATTCGATAAATATTAGCTTCAATTGATAAAACTTGCTTATCACTTAGTGGTTTATATCTTCCACCAATTTCTCCAGCATGAACTGGCTTTTCTTCTTCAGCTAGAGGAGCATTTCTTATGGCAATCCTTGCCTCTCTTCCTCCTGACTTTCTCCTAGTCATATCTATAAATTGAGTTTAATTATATTTTGCATTTTGATACTAAATTACATAACTGTCAATTATTTTTTTATGTGGCTGCTTTTGATAAAATCTATATCATATGCAGTTTAATGACCTTATGATAAATAGTAATGCCCAGCAATAAATTATTGATTGATTATAGCGCTTCACGAAAGGCTATTAGAGATGCACGAGTTATGAAAGAAAGTGAGGCTATATCTCGATTAATCCAAATAGAAAATACAACGGTTAATCAGAGAGTTGAGATTAGCCAGAAAACATCCAACTTAATTATTAAATTACGTAAAACTAAAAGACCGGATTTATTGTCTCAATTTATCGCTGAATACAACTTAAATAGTGAAGAAGGCCTCTCTTTAATGACTCTAGCCGAGTCTTTTTTAAGAGTTCCAGACAACAAAACGAGAGACAAACTTTTTTCTGATAAGATCTCTAATAAGCCTTGGTCTAAACACTTACGTGGTGGAAAATCTTCGATAGTCAGTATTGCAACTATTGCTCTTAGTATTGCAGATATGATGATCAGTCATGGCCATAACAATTCCATTAAAGATCGCATTAAGCATGCATTAGAAATTTTGTCTAGGCCAGGAATTCGTTTTAGTGCAGGCAGTGTAATGAAGTTTTTTGGAACTCAATTTGTTTTTTCAGAAGACATAGAAAGTGCTTTATCTGCAAATAATCGGGATGTACATTCTTTCGATATGTTGGGAGAGGCTGCATGGAACATGGCTGATGCAGATCGATATTTCAATGCATACAAAAATAGTCTAATTGCTATTGGTAAAAATAATAAAGGTAATGATGTATATAAAGCCGATGGTATATCTGTAAAACTTTCTGCGCTTCATCCAACCTATAACTTTATGCACAAGGATCGTGTTATAACCGAATTAGTGCCTAAAGTCTTGGCTTTGGTTGAAATTGCTCAAAACTATAATATTGGTATCAATATTGATGCAGAAGAGTGCGAGCGCTTAGATATTTCGCTTGACGTTATTGCAGAAATAGTGAATTCAATTGAGCATTCAAAATGGCAAGGATTTGGCGTTGTTGTTCAGGCTTATCAAAAAAGAGCGCCTTATGTTATTGAATGGCTTTATGAGTTAAGTAAAAAAAGCAACTTAAAGATCATGGTCCGATTAGTTAAGGGCGCATACTGGGATAGTGAAATTAAGAAATCTCAAGAGCTCGGTGATATTGACTATCCAGTGTTTACAAAAAAATCAAACACAGATTATTCGTTTATAGCTTGTGCACAAAAACTACTGAGTATGAGGGATTATATTTATCCACAGTTTGCGAGCCATAATGCCCATACTCTAATTAGTGTGTGTGAAATTGCTGGAGATAATAAAGGCTTTGAAGTGCAACGACTTCACGGAATGGGTGAGTCACTTCATGCAATTCTTTCAAGCCAATATGGAGTTTTGTCAAGAGTTTATGCGCCTGTTGGAAGCCATAAAGACTTACTCGCATATCTAATGAGAAGGCTGCTCGAGAATGGTGCTAACAGTTCATTTATTAATCATTTGTTTGATAAAAGCATTAAACCTGAGGAGTTAGCATCAAATATACTGACTGAGGTTGAGCAAGACAAAGAGCATACCCATCCTAAGATTCCTTTACCTAAAGATATTTATCAAAGTATTCGAGAGAATTCTAGTAGTGTAATGCTGTCAGAACAAAATGAAGTTGATCTTTTATATCAACAGCAGCAGAACTGGTTAAAAAATAAATGGCAAGCTAAATCGATATTATCTAGTTGTGATAATGATAATCGAGCTACTCAGAAGGTCATAAATCCGGCTGATTTTAGTGACGAAGTTGGTGATGTGATTTATGCTACTGAGTCTGACCTTGATGAATGTTTAAGTACTGCAAACGAGGCGTTTACTAATAAAGAATCAAGCCACCCTCAAATACTTAAAAGCCTTGCGCTTGCAGCTGACCTTTACGAATCTAATCGAGCTGAGCTTTTGGTTATAGTAATGAGGGAAGCTGGAAAAACTTACCAGGACGCGATTGATGAAGTTCGAGAGGCAGTAGATTTTTTGAGATATTATGCAAACTTAGCTCAAAATGTTATACCAACTAAGCGAGAAGGGCTGGGTGTTTTTGTTTGTATCAGTCCTTGGAATTTTCCTTTGGCAATTTTTACAGGTCAGATTGCTGCTGCACTAGCAGCAGGAAATTCTGTAGTCGCTAAGCCCGCAGAAAGTACCTCTTTAATTGCCTTTAGAGCAACACAATTACTCATTGAGGCTGGAATCCCACTAGGTACTTTGCAATTAGTTTTAGGTCAGGGGTCGGATGTAGGGTCCTACCTTGCTAGTCACCCAAGTATTTCTGGTGTGGCATTTACAGGTTCTACAAATGTAGCTAAATTAATTAAAAAGAACTTAATACAAAATGGTAATTCGAGCGCAAGGGTAATCGCGGAGACAGGTGGATTGAATGCTATGGTTGTTGACTCCACAGCGCTATCTGAGCAAGTAACACGAGATGTTATTGATAGCGCATTTAAGAGTGCTGGTCAACGCTGCTCCGCTCTTAGAATTCTGCTTATTCAAGATGATTGCTTTGACACTACAATTTCAATGATTAAGGGTGCTATGAAGGAATTAATACTTGGAAATCCACAAAATTTAAAGACTGATTGCGGACCAGTAATTAATTTAAATGCAAAAACGAAGCTGCTTGAACATATTAAGAGTTCAGCTATAAAAAATACAGTCTCATTATCATCCAGTAATGATCTTAGTAATGGTCACTATGTTGAGCCCACTATTATTGAGCTTGATGATATTGATCAGATTAATGATGAATTTTTTGGTCCCATTCTTCACGTGATTCGTTACTCAACTGATTGCCTAATGGAAACAATTGATAAGTTAAATGAGAAAGGTTATGGGTTGACGTTTGGTGTTCACTCTCGAATCAAAAATCAAGTGGACCAGATTGTTTCTAGAATCAATGCAGGCAATATTTATGTGAACCGAAACCAGGTTGGAGCTATTGTAGGCTCACAACCATTTGGTGGTGAGGGTCTATCAGGAACTGGTCCAAAAGCAGGAGGTCCACATGCACTTCATGGCTATAGTAGAAGTGTATCAACTGGACGAATAAGTAATCAAAAGTTAACATTATCAGATGCCACTTTTAATATAGGTGATATTGAAAAGAGTAGCCCTATGATTGATGATGATATGGTGAAAAAATTAAGACAAGAATTTTCTTCACTTGGCGAAGAATTTTTTAATTTTTTAACTGAAACAGTTGAATCCTATAGCTCTATTATTTCTTTACCTGGACCTACAGGTGAATCCAATGAACTGACATATCAAGCAAAGGGCTGCGCACTTTGTTTTGGACCGTCAGAGACTGACTTGATTAAACAAACTATTTTAGCTTTAGCACTTGGTAATAACGTCATCAGTCAAATAAGTTCGAAGGTTGTTTCTTCTTTTGTTGGTATAGGTTTTAATAAAAGCAGTATTACTAAAATAAAAGGTATGCCAAGTAATGAAATTTTTGAATACAATCACTACCATGCCATCATGTATTTTGGCGATGCGTTGTCAGTTGAAAGAATTTTAGAAAATAAGCGTGAAGAAATAATCCCAATTATGAGCTCGATTTATGAACCCTGGCAATTGATTAAAGAGCGGGTAATATCTATTGATACAACCGCATCAGGGGGAAATGCAAATTTATTAGCGCTATAGATTATGGAGACGTTAAACGTCTTTACCGCTTTCGAAATTAAATTTTGCACCCTTTCTGATTCCTGATGGCCATCTGGAAGTGATTGTTTTAAGTTGGGTATAGAAGCGAACTCCTTCCATTCCATGAATTGAAGAGCCACCAAAAAGTGAACGCTTCCAGCCACCAAAACTATGCATTGCCACCGGAACTGGAATTGGAATATTGACGCCAACCATACCAACCTTAACGTTTGAGGTAAAGTGACGCGCGGTATCACCGTCACGTGTGAAAATAGCAGTTCCATTGCCATACTCATGATCATTTACAAGCGTTAAAGCTTTATCATAAGTTGGCACTCTTACAACCGATAAAACAGGGCCGAAAATTTCATCAGTATAAATAGACATATCTGACGTTACATGATCAAAAAGACATCCTCCAACAAAAAAACCTTCTTTTTTAGTTTCAGACCTTCCGTCAACTTTTAGTTCCGCACCCTCATTAATACCAGCCTCAATATAGGACACAATTTTTTCCTGACTTGCTTTAGAAACAACTGGACCCATCTCAACTTCTGGATCATCATAAGAGCCAATATTTAAAGACTTAACTTTCGGCATTAAAGATTCAATCAGTTGATCTGCAGTCTCATCACCAACTGCAACTACAACTGAGATTGCCATACACCTTTCACCAGCTGATCCATAGGCAGCACCAATAATGGCATCACTACTTTGTTCCAGATCAGCATCAGGCATAACAATCATATGATTTTTTGCACCACAAAGAGCCTGAACACGTTTGTTATTTTTTGAACCTTCTTGGTAAATGTATTCACCGACATTAGTCGAGCCTACAAAACTAACAGCCCGAACTAGTGGATTGGTTAGTAATTCATCTACAGCCTCTTTGTCACCAACAATTGTATTTAAAACACCTGTAGGGAGTCCAGCTTCGTGCATAAGTTCCGTTAACCTTAGTCCACATGAAGGTACTTTCTCTGAGAGCTTTAAAACGAAGGTATTACCACATGATATTGCAACTGGGTACATCCACATAGGAACCATCGCCGGGAAATTAAAAGGGACAATTCCAGCACATACACCAATCGGTTGGCGTAAGTTATGACTATCAATTCCTCTTGATACATCAGCACTGAAATCAGATTTAAGATGATTATTGATCGCCGTGCAGTATTCAACTATTTCTAGACCTCTTCCCACTTCGCCTTTAGCGTCAGCGAAGGTCTTACCATGTTCTTGAGAGACAAGCTCAGCTAATTCATCGGTATGTTTGATAATAAGTTCACGATAAGTAAACATAATTTGAGCACGTTTTGATGGAGGTATTTGGCTCCAGCCTTCAAGTGCATTACTGGCCACTTGGATTGCATTTTCAGTATCTTTTGAACTCGCCCCTTCTATTTGCCTAATAACCTTACCCTTAGCTGGATTATATATATCAAAAATACGACCAGAACTACCTGAAACTTTTTCGCCACCAATGATGTGTTGTAATTGATTAATAGACATAATATAAATTATTGAATTATTAGGGTGAGTAATATACCAAGAATTAGATATTTTTTTTAATGCCTTAAATGGACTAGCTATTAAAGCACTTTGATCTAATGTTGATATTTAAATATTATAACATATGTTCTATTTTTAAAATAATAGAAAAGATATATATGAACTAATGTATACTCAAATCTTGAAGTAAAAAATAAATGCTTCAATTTTGGAGTTAATTTTGACTCCAAATAAATTAAAGACAGGAGATAAAGTATTATGTTAAAAATAACTAAATATGCTTCGAATCTAGTTCTTGCGGTATTTGTTCTTTTTGGAACAGCCATGTTTGGTAGTTCAGCCGTACTTGCTGATGGAGAGAAGTTCGTTCTAGTAAGCCATGCGCCAGATTCTGATTCGTGGTGGAATACAATTAAAAATGCAATTGGGATAGCTGGTGATCAAATGGGTGTTTCTGTAGATTATCGTAATCCTACTACTGGTGATTTAGCTGATATGGCACGTATTGTCGAGCAGGCAGCAGCAAGCAACCCTGATGGCATTATTGTAACAATTGCTGATTATGATGTTCTAAAGGGACCTATTACTTCTGCAATAGCAAAAGGCATTCCAGTTGTTACAATTAACTCTGGAACTCGTGAACAATCTGAAATGCTAGGTGCATTAGCGCATATTGGTCAGCCTGAGTACGATGCTGGTTTTGGTGCAGGTAAGAGAGCTAAAGCTGCTGGAGTAACTAAGTTTTTATGCGTAAATCACTTTTTTACAAACCCAGTTTCAGTTGATCGTTGCCAAGGCTATGCAGATGCACTTGGTGTAGATCTAGGTAATCAAATGATAGACTCTGGACAAGATCCAACAGAAATAAAAAATAAAGTTATGGCTCACCTTAGGTCTCACCCTGATACAGATGCCATTCTTACTTTAGGTCCAACTTCAGCTCATCCAACGCTTTCAGCTTTAGATGACATAGGTCGTTCGGGTGATATCTATTTTGGAACTTTTGACCTTTCAGGAGAAATTGCAGCCGCCGTTAAATCAGGTGTTATTTCTTTTGCCATTGATCAACAGCCGTACTTACAAGGATATCTACCAGTTGTTTTCTTGACTAACTTGTCTAGATATGGTGTATGGCCTTCTGGTGCTATCAACTCAGGACCTGGATTTATCACTAAGAGTAACATTAGCTTAGTTGAAAAATATGCAGGTGTATACCGTTAATAGTTAGTGTAGTTTATTAACGTGCTACCCATCATTGTCTTAGATTGGTGGGTAGCATTTTTTTTATCTTTATCAGATATAAAATTTAAATTTAATTCTTTTAGAATAATCAATAGGATCCAATCATGTCTACAAGTTTTATAAATATGTCATCAATTCGTTCCAAGTTTAGCAATGCAATGCTGCGCCCTGATTTAGGAGCTATAGTTGGTGTTATATTAGTTTTTCTATTCTTTTTTCTAGTGGCGCGTGATACTGGAATGTTTTCTTTAGAGGGCTCCATGAATTGGGGGATAGTATCATCTCAATTCATTATTATTGCTGTTGGCGCTTGTCTACTTATGATCGCTGGAGAATTTGATCTTTCAGTTGGATCGATGATAGGCTTTGCTGGGATTGTAATAGCAGTGACTTCAGTTGTCTGGGGTTGGCCTGTTTGGCTCAGTATTATTGCAGCCTTTGTTATATCAATGTCCATAGGTGCATTAATTGGCTATATTACAGTCAAAACAAATTTACCATCTTTTATTGTTAGTCTTGCTTTTTTATATATTTTGCGAGGAATGACAATCTTTATTGCTATTGTAAGCACTAAAAAAACCATTATTGGAGGTGTAACCGAAGCTGCTCAAAATGACTGGTTAGCTCCAATCTTTGGTGGAAAAATATTCACAGGCGTATTCGAATGGCTTGCTGAGCATGGTCTGATTCAAACTTTTGTAGCTGGCACTAAAGCTGGTCAGCCAGTTGTATCTGGAATTCCGGCAATGATGGTTTGGGCGCTCGGTTTAATTATTTTTGCTCATTTTTTGTTAACAAAAACTCGTTTTGGTAATTGGATTTATGCGGCCGGTGGCGATGCACAAGCTGCACGGCATATTGGTGTCCCAGTTAACAAGGTTAAGATACTCATGTTTGTCTTTACAGCTTTTTGTGCAACCATATTTGCTACTACTCAAGTTATGGAGTTTGGCTCGGCTTCAGCGGATAGAGGTATTCTTAAAGAATTTGAAGCAATTATTTCAGTTGTTATAGGTGGCGCTTTATTAACTGGAGGCTATGGATCAGTTATTGGTGCAGCTCTTGGTGCTGTAATATTTGGTGTAGTTCAACAAGGTTTATTTTTTATTGGCGTGGAGAGTTCATTATTTAGAGTTTTCCTTGGGGTACTTTTGTTATTAGCAGTGATACTCAATACACATATCCGTAAATTAATTACAGGGGCGAAATGATGAGTGATGCATCAATAATGAAGCTTAAGGATATTCATAAAAGTTTTGGGAATGTCGATGCCCTTAAAGGAGTTTCAATTTCTATTAATAAGGGGGAATGCCACTGTTTATTGGGTGATAACGGAGCTGGAAAATCAACGTTTATTAAAATCATGTCTGGAGTCCACCAGCCCACAACTGGACAAATCAGCATTAATGGAAAGGATACTGTAATAAATAACCCTCGTGATGCAATAGATTCTGGTATTGCTACAGTCTACCAAGATTTGGCACTGATCCCATTAATGTCAGTTTCACGTAATTTTTGGCTCGGTAGAGAACTGACAAAAAAAGTTGGCCCAATTACTGTAATGGACTTTGAGAAATGTAACTCAATTTTGATGTCAGAGATGGATAAGATTGGGATTCAATTGCGAGACCCAAATCAATCTATAGGAACACTTTCAGGTGGTGAAAGGCAAACAGTAGCGATTGCTCGTGCAGTATTTTTTGGCGCTAAAATATTAATACTTGATGAGCCAACTTCGGCTTTGGGTGTATACCAAACTTCAAATGTATTAAAAACTATAGAAAAAGTCCGGGAAAAAGGTGTTGCAGTAGTGTTTATATCTCATAATGTTTCACATGCTTTAGCTGTAGGAGATAAATTTACAGTTTTATCTCGAGGTGAAACTCTTGGCACTGCTCTTTCTGGAGAGATTAATTATGAAGAATTGCAATCTATGATGTCTGGACATAAGGAATTATCAGAATTAAAAAATAAAAAATAAAAAAAATATTATGAAAATATGTTTAATTGGTGCGGGTCGAATAGGTACAGTTCATGCTATTGCAATAGCAAGTGAAGAAAGTGCTGTCCTTCATTCGGTTGTTGATTTTCATCCTGAAGCAGCAGAGCAGCTTGCAAAAAAGCACAATGCAGCCACCCTAACTCTGGACCAAGCATTTAATAATAACGAAATAGATGCTTTTATCATTGCCAGTAGTACTTCTACTCATGCAGATCTCATAGAACAGTGTGCTCGAATAGGTAAGCCTGTTTTTTGTGAAAAACCTATTGATTTAAGTCTTGATAGGGCTTTATCATGCGCTAAAGCTGTTGAAGAAAGTGGTATTGTATGCATGCTTGGTTTTAATAGGCGATTTGATCCACATATGGCCAGTTTAAAGAGCAAAGTTGATGAAAATCTTATTGGTTCGATCCAATCTTTGACAATTACATCTCACGATCCAGAGCCACCTTCCATGGAATATATTGCAAGTTCTGGTGGGTTATTTCACGACATGATGATTCACGATTTTGATATGGCATGCTGGATTCTTAATGACACTCCAAGCTGTATCTATGTTGCAGCTAAGGCTGCAAATGATGATATCGCCAATCAGGGTGATGTTGATACAGCAAGCGTTATATTAAATATGAAGGGGGGTTCAATAGTAACTATTATCAATGGACGCCAGGCTTCTTTTGGCTATGATCAAAGAATTGAGGCTTTTGGTGAGAAGGGGATGCTACAAGTGCAAAATCCACTTGAAGATAGTGTGGTAATAAGCAATGCAAATGGAATTAACCAAGCTAAAGCGAAATATTTTTTCTTAGAAAGATATGAAAAGGCATATCACAACGAATTGGTACATTTTATTAAATCAGTTCAAACAGGGGTTAAACCTAGTGTGGATATTTCTGATGGTGTATTAGCTTTAAGAATTGCTGAAGCAGCACAAAAGTCACTTAAAACTGGAAATCCAGTTGATTTATAACAATTGAAAGAAAAGAGAATGCTTCCAAATAATATTAATAAATTAAACAATTTACTTCAAGAGAGTTACCCAACTTTAAGTAAAAAAATGAAGTTGATAGCATTCTACATTATCGATCAACCTCAAAAACTCGCACTAAACACTCTTGCTGTGATCGCTGAAGATATTGGGGTTTATCCGTCAACTCTGGTGCGCTTTGCTAAACATTTTGGTTTTAGTGGTTTTGCAGAACTTCAAGAGCTATTCAAGGTCAAAATTTCTCAATCTGCTATCAACTATCATCAGCGTATCACAGATGTACAAAAAGTCACTGTAGGTGATGGAAAAACGAATAGTTCGGATATATTTCATGATGTTACTAGTCGTAATATTGCTGCTACAAAACTACTATCTGAACAAGTAAATGAAGAGATATTAGAGGAATCCGTGCAGGCGTTGTGTGCGGCCAATGAGGTAATTGTATGCGGTTCGAATAGAGCTCAACCTATAGCAAACTATTTTTATTATATGTTAAATAATCTAGGCATTCGATGCCGTATTACCAATATCGCAGATGAAGAAGAGAACCTATCACATTGGCTTGATGAGAAAACTGTATTAATTGCAACCACTTATAACCCTTATTCTAATTGGACAATTGAAGCCGTCAAGAAGGCAAAAAAATCGAATGCAACGGTTATTCTGCTGACCGATACAAAGCTAAATCCTATTGCCCATCTTGCGGATTATTTATTTTGCATACATGAAGCAGAAATCCACACTTTTAGGTCTTTAGGGGCAACAATGAGCCTTGTTCAGGCTATATGTATATCCATTGGATACCATCAACAAGGAAATTAAATATGTCTCTTTTATCTCGTCCCAAATTAAGTTCAGATGGCTGTTATCAAAACATTACACCAAAATCAGCCAATTGGAAATATGTCGGATTTCAAGCACATGAACTGGCACCTCAACAAACTTTGAATTGGATTGATCCAGATAAAGAATCATGCTTGGTAATCTTATCTGGCAAGGCTGATATTAGAGTAGATAAGCAGACTTTTCATGGTCTTGGCGATAGAATGAGTGTATTTGAAGATAAAAAACCGCATGCAGTATATGCACCCAATAACAGTCAAGTATCTATCAAAGCGATAACCAAACTTGAGCTGGCAATAGCAACTGCCCCTGGCTTTGGAAATTATTCTGCCAGGCACATTAAGCCTGAAGAAATGACCAATGAGGTTCGAGGAGAAGGCAGCAACACAAGATCTATTTGCAACATATTGCCGGAACAAGACAAAGCTGATAGTTTGCTGGTTGTCGAAGTTAAAACTCCGGCTGGAAACTGGTCAAGTTATCCACCACACAAGCATGATTCAGATAACATTCCGGTTGAGACATATTTAGAAGAAACATATTATCATCGAATTAATCCACCTCAAGGGTTTGCTTTCCAGAGGGTTTATACCGATGACCTTTCAATTGACGAAACAATGGCGGTAGAAGACAAATGTGTTGTTCTTGTTCCAAAAGGATATCATCCAGTTGGTGTTCCTCATGGATATGATTCATACTATTTGAATGTAATGGCAGGCCCTAAAAGACAATGGATTTTTAAAAACCACCCAGACCATGAGTGGATGTTAGATAAATAATGAAATCAATTGATATTATTTGTTTAGGAAGAGCGGCTGTAGATTTTTATGGCCAACAGATTGGATCTACGTTAGAAAATATGGGGAGTTTTGCCAAGTATCTAGGCGGCTCTTCTGCAAATATTGCATATGGCTGCTCTAAGCTTGGCCTTAGTTCTGCAATGCTTACTCGAGTTGGTAACGAGCATATGGGTCGTTTTGTCCGTAATGAACTTGAAAGTGTCGGTGTAGATACGTCTCATGTAATTACTGATAATGAGCGATTAACTGGCTTAGTTGTTTTAGGGATTCAAGATAAAGAAACCTTTCCTCTTATCTTTTATCGTAAAGACTGTGCTGATATGGCAATCAGTGAAACGGATTTTACAAAAGAGTTTATCGCGAGCAGTAGAGCATTGTTGATTACAGGAACACATTTTTCCTCAGATAATACTTATAAGACAAGTATGAAGGCAATAGAATATGCAAAAGACTCTGATACCCAAGTAATCGTTGATATTGATTATCGACCTGTGCTTTGGGGGTTAACAGAATTAGGTGATGGCGAGTCTCGTTTTATTGCAAGTGATGATGTAAGTCAACACCTACAAACAATTCTTCCACATTGTGATGTTATTGTTGGCACTGAAGAAGAAATTCACATTGCTGGAGGTAGTGAGGACACTATCACCGCATTGAGAAAGATACGTGAGCTGAGTAATTCAATTATTGTGTTAAAGCTTGGCCCGTTAGGGTGCACAGTCATTACCAGCAACATTCCAAATAGCACTGATGATTTCAATGTAATCAAAGGTAATCAGGTGGATATCCTTAATGTTTTGGGTGCTGGCGATGCTTTTATGTCAGGTTTTTTAAGAGGTTATCTTAGGAGCGAGAGCCTTGAAAAAAGTGCTAACTATGCGAACGCATCTGGTGCATTAGTTGTATCTCGTCATGGCTGTGCTCCAGCAATCCCTAGTGAACATGAGTTGTTATATTACTTAGAAAATGCAGATGACATTCCAGATCCAAGTATAGATTTAACGCTAAACCATCTTCATAGAGTCAGCTTTAGAAACAAAGAAGAGCCAGAAATATTTGGGTTTGCTTTTGATCATCGAAAACAACTTAGTGATCTTGCAGTCAAGTATGGTGAAGATTTAAGTCAAATCAAAAAACTTAAAAAACTATTTATTAGATCAATAAAAAATACTATTGATAAATTTAATATTCCTGAAAAAAGTATCGGAGTTTTAATTGACGATACTTATGGTGAAGATGCACTCAATTCTATTGCTGAAAAACCATGGTGGATTGGAAGGCCTGTTGAACTTCCAAGCTCAAGACCCATAAAGTTTGAGGGTAACCAGTCTATTGGCTCGAAGATACAGTCATGGCCACTATCACACGTTGTTAAGTGTTTATTTTTCTACCATCCAGATGACGCTGTTGAACTGAAACTTAAGCAAGAGCAAAAAATAAAAGAGCTTTATTTTGCATGTATTCAAAGCGGACACCAATTATTGCTAGAGGTAATTCCGCCTACAGAATATGAAGAGGATGAAGCGACAATACCAACAATCTTGCAAAGATTTTATGAAATAGAAATTAAGCCAGACTGGTGGAAACTTCCAGCACTTCAAGAAAAGTCTTGGATTCAGGTAAGTGATGTCATAAATACTCATGATCCGCATTGTCAGGGTGTATTATTACTGGGTCTTTCTGCTCCAATCGACATTGTTAGAGAATCATTTGCTGTAGCAGCAAAGTATCCTATCTGTAAAGGCTTTACAGTGGGCAGAACTATTTTTTATGATCCTGCAAAACAGTGGATGCAGCATAATATAAGTGATCAAGAGTTGGTTGATTCTGTAACTACTAATTACATTGAATTGATTCAATCTTGGAAAAAATACAGAGAGGAAGGTAGCAAATGAAAACAATTAGACTCACAATGTCACAGGCAATAGTTAAATATTTATCAGCACAATATATTAAGATTGATGATGAAATTCAACCGATATTTGCTGGAGTTTTTGCCATCTTTGGGCATGGAAATGTAGCTGGTATAGGTCAAGCATTATCAGATTATGAGGAACAGTTGCCTACATTCCGTGGACATAGTGAGCAAGGAATGGTTCATACAGCTATTGCTTATGCAAAGGCTAATCATCGTCAGAGAATGATGGCTTGTACTAGCTCAATTGGACCTGGTGCAACCAATATGATTACTTCCGCAGCACTTGCACATGTTAATAGATTGCCAGTATTATTATTGCCGGGTGATTATTTTGCAAGCCGAGCCCCAGATCCTGTTCTTCAGCAGTTAGAAGACTTCTCAGATCCTACGATTAGTGTCAATGATTGCTTTAAACCAGTGAGTCGATATTTTGATCGAATTATGAGGCCTGAACAGATAATTAATAGTTTACCTGTTGCAATTCAGACTCTTTTAGATTCAGAAAACTGTGGTCCAGTAACTTTATCTTTGCCCCAAGATGTTCAGGCAGAAGCATTTGATTACCCAGAAGATTTTTTTGTAAAGCAAACTCATTCAATTCGCAAGATAAAAATTGATGCTGCTGAGTTAACTCGTGCAGTTGAGACTTTGAAAAATTCAAAAAAACCTTTAATAATTGCGGGCGGTGGTGTGCATTATGCTGACGCTTGTATAGTTCTGCAAGAATTTGCAAAAAAATATCAAATTCCTGTTGCAGAGACTTCAGCTGGTAAAGGTGCTCTAGCTTGGAATCATCCAACTTACATAGGGGCTATTGGTGTGACAGGATCAAATGCAGCTAATAATATGGCAAAACAAGCTGATACAGTTTTGGCTATTGGCACAAGATTAAATGACTTTACAACTGGCTCTAGAGCTTTATTTTCTGACAAAACAATATTGCAGTTAAATGTTGCTCGTTTTGATGCAATAAAACATAATGCATTGTCATTATGGGGCGATGCAAAGCTTGGAATTCAAAAATTAGATAAGGAGCTTTCATCTTGGAAGGCACCTATACAATGGCAAGATATGGCTCAAAAAGAAAGTTTAAAGTGGAATAACTACTATGAAGAAATCACATCAATTAACAATTCATCCAAAACTAAGGACATATTACCTACTGATGCTCAAGTATTAGGTGAAATAAAGCGCAATGGTCTTGCCAGCGATATAGTTGTCTGCGCTGCAGGAAGTCTTCCAGGAGAATTGCATAAACTCTGGAGAACTGAACAAACTGGAGGTTACCATGCTGAATATGGATTTTCTTGTATGGGATATGAAATAGCTGGTGGTTTGGGGGTGAAAATGGCCAAGCCAGAGCGAGAAGTAATTGTTCTTGTTGGAGATGGTTCATACTTAATGCTAAATTCAGAGTTGGCAACCAGTGTCATGTTGGGACATAAAATAATTGTTGTTGTTTTAGATAATAGAGGTTTTTCTTGTATTAACAGGCTTCAGAATGCAACTGGTAATCGTTCTTTTAATAATCTATTAGAAGATTGTGAAAGTGACGATGGTCATCCAGTGGTGAATTTTGCACTACATGCAAAATCTCTAGGTGCTAACTCTGAGTATGTAGAAAATATTGATGAATTGGAATCAGCCCTAGAGCGTGCTCGCTCATCCTCTAAGTCTTACCTCATTAGTTTAGTGACTGACTCTCATAAAATTAGCCCAGAAGGCGGATGTTGGTGGGAGGTTGCTGTCCCTGAAGTGTCATCTAATGAAAAAGGCGAGGAAATTTATGAGTCTTATAAAAAAGCGAAAAAAAAGCAACCTTATTAGAAATGAAAAAAGAAGTATCAAAATCGATTCAAGATGGAGTTTTTTTTAGTGAATCTGATATTAATTATGATGATTTGAAGGATATCTGTTCCCAAAAAACACTCAATGAAGATTATCCATTTTCAGACTCAGTTACAAATAATGTTGTCGTTTATGATGCAAAAAAATTCACTTCATTTATTGGCATTTCAGAAAAAGAAACGACACTCAAAACTGAGTTGCATAATGTTTTAGAAAAGGGCCCTGGGGTTTTTGTTATTCGCAATCTTTATGAAGATGCAGTAATAGAGCAGAGTAATGCTATTTTTGAGAAAATTGTTGAAAGAGAGATTGACACAAGTAACGATCATTTTGCATCAGGAACAAATACAAGAATATGGAATAGTTTTCAAAAAGTTGCTTTGGAGAGTGCTGATGCTTTTATTAATTACTATTCAAATGATATTTTAAAGTTAGTTGCTGAGTCATGGTGTGGCCCAAATTCTCAAATGACAGCTCAAGTTAATATAGTAAGGCCTGGTGGTGAAATGCAAAAACCACATCGCGACTATCATTTAGGTTTTCAAGAAAATGAAGTCATTGAAAAATTTCCAATCTCTAGTCATCGTTTATCAAACTATCTAACCTTGCAAGGCGGAGTAGCACATACAGATATGCCTTTGGAGAGTGGTCCAACGGTTGTATTGCCATATTCACAACAATATGATTTAGGGTATCTAGCATGGAGAGATGCTAAATTTAGTGATTTTTTTAATCAAAACTCAGTGCAGAATTCAATGAATAAAGGTGATGGGATTTTTTTTAATCCAGCCGTATTTCATGCAGCTGGTTCAAATACTACCAAAGACTTTCAGCGGATTGGTAACCTTTTACAAATTTCATCAGCCTTTGGTAAAGCAATGGAGCATATAGACTATATAAAAATTATTACTCATATTTATCCATCTCTGCTTAGGCATTTAAATAAAAAAACCCTTTCAGAAAAGCTTATTGATAATGTTCTCATATGTGCAACTGATGGATACGCCTTTCCTACAAACTTAGATTACGATAATAATTATGATTCTAAGCTACAAGGAATGAGCATGTATGAACTTACAAAACAATCGCTTCTAGACTCGCTGAGTCTAGAGAAATTTAGCTTAAAGCTCTCTGAGCTCCAGCATATGAGGCTTGCTGGTTAAAATATTATGAACAATTTGGAGAAGGTAAATGAGTGTGAAAATTGGTGTTAGCCCTATATCATGGACCAATGATGATTTGCCCGAGTTGGGTCGAGATACGACTGTGGAGCATTGCTTGCAAGAAGGGAGACAAGCTGGGTATCGAGGGTTTGAGTTAGGCGGTAAATGGCCAAGAGAAGTATCAGTACTGGAGCCTTTATTTAGCAAACATGGTATGGAAGTTGTTTCAAGCTGGTTTTGCGGAGGTTTACTTAAAGATACTATTGAAGGTGAAATAAAGAGAATCACTCCACACATGCAACTTTTGAAAGACTTAGGAACTGATGTTATTGTTTATTGTGAAATGGACTCTTGTGTTCATGGAGATATCACCTCGCCACTCTCAAAACGACCAACGCTTGACGATGACCAATGGAAAGAATGGACTGAAAAGCTTGATCAGCTAGCTAAATATACTTTGTCGCATGGAATGAAGCTTGCTTACCATCACCATATGGGGACAGTAGTTCAAATTGAAGAAGAGGTGGATAAGTTAATGGCTATGACTTCAAGTGATCTTGGCTTGGTATTTGATACTGGTCATTTTATTTATGCTGGTGCAGATCCTCTCAGTGTTTACAAAAAACATAGCCACAGAGTGCTGCATATTCACTGCAAAGATGTGAGAGAAGATATATTAAATGATGCACTAGAGTCAGACTCAAGCTTTTTAAATGCTGTTTTGAATGGAGTTTATACGGTTCCTGGCGATGGAATGTTTGATTTTCTAGGTTTATTTAAAATGGTAAGTGAGAATGATTTTAAAGGATGGATTGTTGTTGAGGCAGAGCAAGACCCAGCAAAAGCACACCCATTAACTTATGTCTCAATGGGCTATAAAAACATTGAAAGCTATTGTGAAAAATTTGGAATTGAAATAGAGGAAAGAGAATGAAAAAAATTGGCGTAGGTGTTATTGGTACAGCTTTTATGGGCAAGGCTCATTCTATTGCCTATGCTGCTGCTGGCAGTGTGTTTGGAGATGGCTTGAGACCAAGTTTAGAGATGATCTGTGACTATAATCCTGATAGAGCTGAAGTGATGCGAAAGGAAATGGGGTTTTCACGCTGCACAAGTTCATGGATGGATTTAGTTAATGATCCAAAAGTTGAACTTATTTCTGTATGTGTACCAAACTCATTACATAAAGAAATCTCGGTGGCTGCTCTAAAGCTTGGTAAGCATGTCTGGTGTGAGAAACCTATGTCCACAAATTTAGCTGACTCTGAGGCTATGTTTGCAGCAGCGGCAGAGGCTAGCAATTCACAAACCATATTAGGCTATAACTATACTCAAAATCCTGCGGTTCAAAGCGCCAGAAAACTTATAGAGGAAGGTGTTATAGGTCGAGTGATTGGCTTTTATGGAAGCTATGATGTTGATAATGAAGCCGATCCAGATAGACCCCATTCTTGGCGAATGAGTCGTGAAGCCTCAGGCTCTGGTGCTAATGCTGATGTGATGTGCCATTTAGTGAGTATGGCTCATTATATGACAGGTAGCGAAATAACTCGGTTAGTTGGGGATTATGATACAGTTCATAAAGAGCGTCCTGACCCAAAAAATCAAGGACAAACATTGGCAGTTGACAATGATGATGTTTGTACAGCAATGGTCCATTTTGAGAGTGGAATTAAGGGCACTTTACGTGTTAGTCGAGTTGCTTGGGGAAGAAAGTGTGGATTGCGTTGGGAAATCCATGGATCACAAGGAATGATATGTCACGATCAAGAGCGCTTAAATGAAATTAAACTTTATACTCGAAGCGATGATCCAAGGCAGGAAGGATTTAAGACTATTTTGAGCGGTCCAGCGCAGCCACCCTATGATGCCTTTTTACCTAATGCAGGACATAGCCTCGGCTTTATCGATGTCAAGGTGTGTGAACTTAAACATATGTTGGATGCAATTGAAGCAGGTCAACCAGTATGGCCAAATTTTGCTGATGGTCTAAAAATTGAAAGAGTAATGGATGCTATAGATCGCTCTGCACTTTCTGGTCAGTGGCTTGATGTCTAATATTGAAGTACAACATTTGAATTACGAAGACACTCGAGAATGGAGTGCCTTAGTGGTGGGTCGAGCTGGTCTAGATCTTTATCCACAACCATCGGGTACGAAGACGATTGATGCCGATTCATTTGCTAGTGATGTAGGTGGTTCTGGCGCTAACATAGCAATTGCTATGAAACGTTCTGGCGGCAATATTGGACTTATTTCAGCTTTGTCTGATGATTCTGTTGGTTCCTATGTAGAGAAGCGGCTCAAAGATGAAGGCATAGATTTACAATTGATGCAAACTACGAATGGTAATGAAAGAACCAGTCTAGCAATTGCCGAAGAGCGCCCAAATGATTGCGAGGTAGTAATATATCGCAACAATCCTGCAGACCTTCGAATTACTTGTGATGATGGTATAAAAGTAGCAATTACAAAAAGCAGCAATCTAATTGTCACTGGAACTAGTTTAATCGAGGATGACTCAAGAGAGCAAGTTTTAAAAATGATGGATCATGCTCAGAAAAATGATTGTAAAGTTTGGCTAGATTTAGATTATCGGCCTTGGAATTGGCATGATAAAGAAAATACTCGTTTAGCATATCAAGAAGCATCAGAATTATCGAATGTTTTAGTAGGCAATGAAGAAGAATTTAAAATTCTTCAAGATGATATCAATATTCAGATTAAGGAGTGCACTTCAAAGAGTCAATTAATGATTCTTAAGAAAGGTGAAAATGGATGTAGCCTATTTTCTGGTGAGGCTCGACTTGATGCCGGAATTTATACACTCCCAGTCCTTAAACCTTATGGTTCTGGCGATGCTTTTCTAGGCAATGTGGTAATCAACTATATGTCTTCTGGAGACTGGCAACAAGCAATTGAGGCTGGAAGTGCGTCAGCAGCTATAGTAGTTTCTAAGCAAGGTTGTGCAAGTGCTATGCCGAGTTTAGAAGAAATTAAATTACTGCAAAAAAATACAACAATCAAACCAACAACGGCGTGGAGTTAAATATGCATATCCCTCAACATAATAACAATAATCAGGCAATTGTTGATTGTAATAATGGCATAGTGCCATTATGCTATTTCAATATCATTAAGCTAAAGGTAGGCGAGTCGTATACCTATCAATTAGCTGATTATGAAACTTGTTTAGTGCCAGCCACTGGAAGTATTGACGTAGAGGTCCAAGGTGAAACTTTCAAAGAGGTTGGGAAACGTCAACATATTTGGGAGGGAGATCCTGAAGGTGTTTATGTTCCTGTTAACTCTGAAGCTAAATTAACTTGTATCAGTAATGAAGTTGAAGTTTTCATTTCAGGGGCAAAGCATAATGAAACTCATGAAGCATTTGTAATAAGGCAAGAGGATATTGATAAAGTTCAGTATGGCTCAGATGAAACTAAAACTCACCGAAAAATTAAGCATATTTTAGGAAAAGATCCAGCTGGCAAAGTTGGTAAGTTATTGGTTAGTGAACTATTTACAGTGGGAGAAGGAGGATGGTCAGGATTCCCTCCTCATAAACATGAAACAGATATGCTTCCAGAAGAAAGTCGCCACAATGAAGTTTACAATTTTAGATTTAATCCTTCAAATGGATTTGGCGCTCAGTTTTTAACTCCAGATGGAGAAGATTTTGGTCCTGTATATCATGTTCGTGATGGCTCAACATTTATTTTTGATAAGGGCTACCACCCTTGTGTCGTAGCTCCAGGATTTGAAATGTACTACTTCACTATTTTAGCTGGAGAAACTCAAAGACCATTGCATATGAATTATCAGAAAGATTATGCCTATCAGTTAGAAACTATTCCTGGTATGCAAGACATGCTTAATAAATTTAAATAATGATTTCTAATCTTGAAGATATTCTTATACTTGCTCAAGACGAAGGCTATGCTGTCGCTTGCTTCAATGTATTTGGCTACGAAGATGCACGTGCAGTTGTTGATGCTGCAGAAGCACGCAATGCTTCGGTAATTCTCTCCATCAATCTCGATATGCGCCAATTTATGCCTATGGAGCAAATTATCGGCATGTTAAGACCTATGGCCGAAAATGCTCAGGTTCCAGTCTGTCTGCATCTTGACCATACCTACGAAATTGATACAGTTAAAGAAGCTGTTGATACTGGATTTAATTCTGTAATGTTTGATGGCTCTCAGTTGCCTATCTCTGAAAATATCGCCGCCATCCGCGACATTGTTTCCTATGCACATCCTAAAGGTGTATCGGTAGAAGCTGAAGTAGGTTCAGTGCCTTATTCAAGTGGTCGTGACCATATTAAGTCTGCCATAACTGAGGTATCTGAGGCTCTAGCTATGGAAGAACAAGGACAACCAGATGCACTAGCAATTTCAATAGGGAATGTACATCGCTTGGAGAGTGGATCTGTAGCAATTGACTTAGTTCGTTATAATGAGTTGGAAAAAGCTTTAAGTCTACCATTGGTAATTCATGGAACTAGTGGCCTAGAAGATAAAGATATCCAGATGTTGGCATTGCGTCAGGTTGCTAAATTTAATGTTGGTACTATTTTGCGAAAAAGTTTTGGCAATTCATTACGAACCACGCTTGAGTCTGATCCTGATCTTTTTGATCGTATCACTATAATGCAGAAAGTAATTCCAGATTTGAGAGCTACGGCAACTCAAGTAATTCATTTATTGGGCCAGTAGTAAAATACTTTTTAGATAGAATTTTTAATTCAAGTTTTGTGAAACTTAGTAAGTTGCTTAAGATAATTTTTTCGATATATTTTCTGAAAAATTCCTAATAATACTCTGAGTTTCTTCCCAGTCTATACAGCCATCTGTAACAGATACACCATACTCCATATCATTTTTATTATCTAATATTTTTTGTTTTCCAGCAAATAGATTACTTTCAAGCATTAGTCCAAAAATTGATTTATTTCCAGAAACTATCTGCTTAGTAATTTCTTCAATTACCTTACCTTGATTTCTATAATCTTGATTAGAATTATCATGAGAACAGTCAACCATAATTCTTTCAGCTAAATCATTTTTCTCGAGAAGTTTTTCACATTCAATAATGTCAGCAATATGGTAGTTAGATTTTTTGCCACCCCTTAGTATAATGTGAGCTGATTTATTACCTTTAGCTTTAAATGTTGAAATCTGCCCCTTGTCATTAATTCCTAAAAAGCTTTGAGGAGATGAGCAAGCCTTAATGGCATTAATTGCCATATTGAGATTTCCATCGGTGCCATTCTTAAAGCCAACAGTCATTGAAAGGCCGCTTGACATTTCACGGTGAGTTTGTGATTCAGTTGTTCTTGCTCCTATGGCACACCATGAAATAAGGTCTGCCAAATATTGAGGTGTAATTGGGTTAAGTGCCTCAGTTGCAGATGGTATTTCTTGATCCGCTAGCCAAGATAGTAACTCCCGACTTTGATGTAGTCCTTTGTCAACATCAAGCGAGTTATCCATATCTGGGTCACTAATCAAACCTTTCCAGCCAACTGTTGTTCTTGGTTTTTCAAAATAAACCCTCATTACTAAATATACTGACTCTTTTAATTCTTCTTGAAGGGTTTTTAATTTCAGTGCATATTCCTTGGCGGCATCAATATCATGGATTGAGCATGGACCAACAATTAACATTAATCTAGAATCTTTTTTTAATAAGATATCATTCACTATTTTTCGGCTAGCTAAAATATTACTTTTACCCATTTCGCTAATTGGAATTTTTTTATTTAGCTCTATGGGTGAGATTATGGTAGTCTCACTTTCAATATTTTTATTGTGAATTTGGTTGTCCATATAAATTGCCTTTTTTTATGCAAATGGTGATTTAAGCATAAATTTCTATATTATTTTTCTTTTCATGAAAAAAATATAATTATTAATTAGTTAAAAAAGTTTTATGAGTATTGGTTTTTAAAGGTTAAAAGTATGCAAAAAATATTGAAAAAATTCTCTTTAATTATCTTAATCTTTTTGACTGGATGTAGTTCTACAACTTTTATTTATAATCGGATTGATTTCTTACTTCCTTGGTATTTTGCAGGTTATGTTGATCTTAGTCGTGATCAAAAACAGTATTTAGATGAGCTATTAATTCCATTTTTTAGCTGGCATCGTCATGAAGAATTGCCAAGATATGCAGATATAATTAATAGTGTAGAGGAGATTTTAGATTCTGAAGTTAAAGTTGAAAATATTACCTTAATTACTCAAGATGTTGAGGAGTCTTGGTTTCGTTTG
>Ga0207965_1000022_pt1 | contig 39659 bp, 32 predicted proteins | sample Knorr_S23_td_O2m_FD_185609 | JGI IMG/M metagenome (GOLD analysis project Ga0207965, IMG submission 185609) | Marine microbial communities from Southern Atlantic Ocean transect - Knorr_S23_td_O2min_ad_571m_LV (SPAdes) (version 2) | ecosystem: Environmental > Aquatic > Marine > Oceanic | place...
GGTTGTCTTCAAAAATGAGAGTCTAGACGGCTGGGGATGGTCGTACTGGGAGAGCACCGCGAAGCAGTACAACATCAGCATCCGCAATCGGTAAGAATCCCCACCACGTTTTTTCAGGAAACGGCGTTTCAGTGGCGACGATGTGTGCGGAGTCGCACTAGTACCTCCCCCCTTCTGGAGAAAGAGGGGGAGGGGCATCATTGGCAGAAGTTCCCAACCTTTGATTACCCATCGTGATATGCCCAAAACGAGTACAACGGTAGACTTTTGGTAGACTTTATAGCTCTACGTCTACTTAGACAGAAGCCATGCAAGCGTGTAAGTGCTTGCAGGGCTTCATCTTCCTGAAGTGGAGCCAGGCGGAATCGAACCGCCGACTTCCTGCTTGCAAAGCAGGCGCTCTCCCAACTGAGCTATGGCCCCGGCGGGCTATTTGAACTGGAACTATACCTTCGCCGGCTACCCGTTGGTAGATGACCTGACTCACGTCTGGGTATTCATAACACGGGACATTTCTCGTTCATCTTACGGGGACTCGACCACTTCGGTATCCGCCCTGTACATTCGCCGACTAACCGCGGAATGACTGTAAGACCTCAGGAGGTCCCAGTGCGCACCACCAAAACAATTTTTCTAGCACATTTTCTCTTGGTCCTCTTTCCTAGCCTACAGGGGCTGGGAGCACAGCAGATTCCAACTCCAGAAGAACATTTTGGATTTGTGATTGGCACTGACAAGAAGCTCGCACATTGGGATGGCATACTTGAGTACTTCACCCTAATAGCCGACGGGTCAGATCGTATTCAGGTAGACACTGCAGGCCCAACGACACTTGGCAATCCGTTTGTCTCAATTACGATCAGCTCGCCCGCTAACCTCGCCCGGTTGGATGAAATCCGTGAAGCATCTAAGCGCATTGCTGACGGAAGAATCGATAGAGAAGAGGCTGAAAGGATCGCGGCGACGACCCCCGCAACTGTGTTCATCAACCACAACATCCATTCGACTGAGATCGGCTCATCACAGACAAGCGTCGAGCTAGTACATCACCTTGCGACTGCGGAAGATGATCTAACAAGTCAAATTTTGGATAACGTTGTTACAGTGCTCGTTCCTTCTGCGAATCCGGATGGCCAGGTCCTAGTTACAGATTGGTATGAGCGTAATGTGGGCACTGACTACGAGCGTGCCCGTATGCCGTGGCTTTACCATTACTACGCGGGCCACGACAACAACCGGGACTTCTTCCAGGCCAATCTTGTTGAAACACGGTATTGGATGGATTTGATGTACCGTACGACTTACCCGCAGATCTATCTTGACCAACATCAGATGGGTAACAGTGGGCCCAGAATCTTTGTGCCTCCCTACCCTGACCCGATGAACCCTGATATTCACCCGCTGCAGTGGCAGCAGCTTCGCTTTATGGGTGGTGGGATGGTCGCGGACCTGCAGGCAGCCGGTAAACAGGGAGTTGTAACAGGTTCGATGTACCGAATTTGGGGACAAGAAGGTGCACTCACTGGTCGATATCACAATATCGTCGGCATTCTCACGGAGACGGCCAGTGCACGTATAGCAAGCCCAGATACCGTAGCCCTTGAAGCACTTGAGCGGGGTGCCGCACCGGGCCGAGGGCTTGGTGAATATGGATTCCAGATCGCATTCGTCGATCCCTGGTTGGGCGGGGAGTGGACGCTCGGAGACATTGTTGACTATCAGATGATCGCGGCCAATAGCGTGTTAGAGCAGACAGCAAAGTTCAGCCAGCACTATATCATGGGCCGATGGCAGATGGGATCTGAAACAATCGCAAAAGCGGAAATAGAAGGACCACATGCGTATGTGATCCCACGTAATCAGGCCGACCCAATTGCCGCTGCTGAAATGGTGGGCAAGCTCATCCTACAGGGCGTCGAGGTTCACGAGTCAGTCGGAGCATTTGAAGCAAGCATAGCAGATGGTCTTTGGTCATCCCCGGACAACAACGACCTGAGTGAAAATGAAGACTCCACGGAGGACGCCGCTGAGGAGGATGATCTCCCCGACGAGGATGAAGGTGATACTGAGCGTGAAGAGGACACCGATGAAGAAGCGGTCGAGGACAACAAACCTGAAGAAGAACTGCGCAGCTTTGCTCCAGATTCCTGGATCGTGTATGGAGCACAGCCCGGAAGAGCTGCGGTACTCGATTTGTTAGAGCCGCGTCGACGCCGAGTCCAGCACGAGTGGCCGGGAGGGCCATTCATGCGCTCATACGATGGGGCCGCGTACACGATGCCGATGCAGATGGGTGTTGAGATTACACGTACGGACAATCCCTTCGAGGCTGACACTCGACTAGCCACTTCTGCTAGAGTCGTTGCCCCGCCAATGCCTATTGCCAACGATTGGTACGCGATCAGTGCTGAAGTTACTCGCGCCTACCAAGCAGTGAACCGCATGCTCGAAGCAGGGCTTTCAGTCTTCAAGGCTGTATCAGAGGACGGCCCCCTCTTCATCGTATCTGCCTCAGATCCGCAATCCAGATCCCTTCTGACAGAGATCTCCAACGAGATCGGCGTCACTGTCGTCGCAGACCCACCGACTCTTGGCATGTCAGCTCAACAGCAGGCTGCGCGTATTGGAATCTACCAGGGCTGGGCTGCCTCGATGGATGAGGGATGGACCCGCCTAGTACTTGAAGATTTTGACTACACGTTCGAAACACTCATGAATGATGATGTGCGAGAGGAAGGCCTTTCGGAGAGGCTCGACGTAATCATTATTCCCTCTCAAATTCCTCTGAACCGACTTATTGAAGGCGCAAGTGACGAGGACGCCCCTCCCGGTTTTAGAGGGGGTATAGGAGAAGAGGGTGTCGAGAACCTGAAGGAATTTGTGCGCAACGGAGGGACACTTGTCACGTTCGAAGCAGCAGACGCACTTGTACTCGAGCACTTCGATGTTCCGGTACGAAATGCACTCGAAGACGTCAACGGATCAGACCTCTTTCTGCCCGCATCCCTACTGCGCATAGAACTGGATGAGAACCACCCGCTTGCGGTCGGAAGCCCCAACGAGGTCGCAGCCAAGTGGGCTGGTGGGCGGGCATACGAACCAACCGACTTCGGTGGTGATGCAGGCCAGGTTCAAGCAGTGGGCAGTTGGGCTGAAGACCCTGAGCGGCTCTTGATGAGTGGGGTAATCGTCGGGGCGGAAAAGCTCGCCGGAAAAGGCGCAATCTTAGATGTGGAGTACGGAAACGGACGCATCTTAATGTACGGCTTCAGAGTCCAGCACCGAGGTCAAACCCACGGTACTTACAAGCTCCTTTTTAATGCTCTGTTGAAAAACAGCCCACGGACAGCAACCGAGGACCGTTAGGCACTCTGAACCCGAAGAATCTATGGATACCGAAACAACCAACATGCTCAACGACCCGAAGAGGATGATCTAGAAATGCAGAGGGACACCACAGCAATGCGCCTGGCTAAGATTAGCCGAATGAAGAAGCTTCTTCTTATCGCACTCTCCTGTGCGACACCTATTTCTTCTGTCTCGGCCCAATCAGGAGGCGAGGTAGCACGCGCATACCGGGAAGCGCACGAAGTTGAAATCCTCAGAAACTTTGCGGAACTACTGAGTTATCCCAACCGAGCCCGGGACCTAGACGACATCACACGTGCGGCGGAGTATATCCGGGACGAACTTCTCGCCGTCGGTGTTGACTCCGAACTCCTTCAACTTGAAGACGTACCCCCGATTGTCTACGGTGAACTTAATGTCCCAGGTGCGACCCGGACGTTAGGGATTTATGTGCACTATGATGGCCAGGCTGTCGACCCATCCAACTGGACGCACCCTCCATTTGAGCCGACACTCTACTCGGCCCCAATCCCAGAGGGCGGACGACAACTTCCGATGCCAGAGCCGGGTGAGGCAGTTGACCCTACCTGGCGCCTCTACGCGAGATCCGCCGGAGATGACAAGGCACCCATAGCTGCAATCCTCCCCGTACTAAAGGCCTTCCAAGAAGGCAACGTTCAATCTACCTCGAACTTGATTTTCTTCTTTGATGGTGAGGAAGAAGCTGGATCACGGAACCTCCCGCGCTATATGGAAACATTCAAAGATCGCCTCGATCCGATCGATATTTGGCTGTTCTTTGATGGGCCCGCACACCCTAGTGGGCGTCCGCAAATCACGTTTGGTGTGCGTGGTTCAATGGGAATGGAAGTCACCGTGTACGGAGCTGCACGAAATCTTCACTCGGGACATTATGGGAATTGGGCACCGGACACAGGTGTAATCCTGTCACGGCTCTTAGTGTCAATGAAGGACGAGGCCGGACGCGTACTGGTGGACGGTTGGTATGACACAGCCGAGCCAATTGGAGAAGAAGAGCGTGCCGCGCTGGCAGCGATGCCTGCATGGGATGAACAACTGAAGCGTGAACTTGGGATCGTTCGCTCCGAAGGCGAACCCGAATCCCTACCTGAGCGACTGATGGTTCCTGCCCTAAATATTCGTGGGATCACGAGCGGTAACACGGGTGCTCTCGCCCGCAATGTGATCCCGAATACCGCAGTTGCTGCTCTTGGAATTAGGCTCGTGAAGGGCAACGACCCAGCGCACCTCCGACAGCTGATTGTCGACCATATCCAACGCCAAGGGTTCCATGTTGTCTCACAAGATCCAGATATGGAGACGCGTCGCAGCTACCCATTGATCGCAAAAGTCACCGGCGGTGGTGGCTCCAGAGCAGCCCGTACTTCGATGACAAACCCGTTCGCCCAGAGTGTGATGGCAGCAGCCAGTATGGCCGCGAACCAGGCCTTTGGGGAGGGCTCACTAGTGGTGGCACCAGGGATGGGCGGGACGCTGCCAATTACACCCTTTACAGAGATCCTACAAAAACCTGCAATCATCGTCCCCGTCGCGAATCATGATAACAATCAACATGCTCCGGACGAAAATCTGCGCATCGCAAATCTTTGGTATGCGATCGACCTTTACGCCCAACTGTTGACTATGCCAGCAACCATCTTCTAGGTCTGATATCAGATCTATCGTCAGGGCTCACTATCTTGGGCCTACTCTTGCCACTAGAGAGTTTAAGATGCGTGATCAATATCGAGCCCTACACGGGTAGGGGGCTGGCATGCTGCTCAAAGCCAACCGATATTGACGCCTCTACCTTGCCTCTCACCTAGGAGATAGGCACAGATGCGCAAATTGATCGCACTTGGTCTTCTCGCAGGAGTGATCGCGATGGGCGCACCGGCAGAAGCCAGCGCTCAGGACTCGGGCCTCCTTGCTGTTGGTGCCATGGCCCCGGATTTTGCTCTACCTGGCGCGACCCGCTACGGGTTGCTCCAGGAACCAATCCGCCTGAGTGACTACCGAGGCGAAACGGTTGTCCTCGCGTTCTTCTTCCGCGTCAGGACACCTGGCTGAACAGTCCAAATGACAGCGTACCGTGATCAGTACGCAAGCCTTTTCAATGAAGGACGAAACGTCGTGCTTATAGGCGTTTCTAATGACTCACAAAGTGAACTCGGATCGTGGTTGAAAGATGCAGATTTTCCGTTTCTGTTCGCCAGCGATGCCTCTAACAACGGCGGTACTTACGCTGCCTTTGGTGGAGGTCTGCGCTCAAACAACATGGTGGATAGCCGAGCGGTAATCGTGGTCGGGCCAGACGGCCGGATTGCGGAGACAATCGAGAGCTTCAATCAGAACGATCCGATGGCCTACGAACATCTTGCTGAAGTCATCGACCGAGTTACGCCGGAACCGGAAGGAAACTAGACTTTTACGGTCGTAGCAGTATATAGAGAGAGGCTCGACACGGACGCTGTCCGTATCGGGCCTCTCTTTTTTTGCCCGTTATCGCTAAGACCTTCGACTTCTAGCGTTTAAGTAGCTCCTGAGCCGCCCCAACCAAGTCCTGGGAAGTTCCGACGCCGGTGTAGACAACCTTCCCGTCACTGTCGAGCATCACAACGATCGATGTGGTCTGAGCGTTATACGCTCTAACAGCTGCTCCACGCGCGTCGTACAAGTACGGGTAGCCAGGATTATGATCTTCGAAGTGCCGTTTTACACGCCGCAAACTCTGGGCGACACCAACAGCGACTGCAACGATCTTCATCTGTTCGCCATGCTCTGCCTGGATACGATCAAGTTGTGGCTGGAGCACCTCGCACTGCTCGCACCAACTCGCCCAGAATTCGATGAGAGCCGGTGTTCCTTTGATGTAATCAATCAGATCGACAGAGTTGCCCTCCAAATCCTGCAGGGCTGCTCCAGGTCCCACGCTCCCGAAGGGAAGAGATACAGAGCCCTCTCCGGCAACCTGCGCCCAAATCGGTCCCGGCACAGCAAGTGTCGCAATGATAGCCAGCCGCAATATGCAGACGTTTGCTCTCATCATTTCCCCTAAAGGTTGTAGCCGGCCAGCACAAAGTAATACTCAGCCATCCCAATCATGATGACAGCGGCGACTCGTTTAATCCACACCATCCACGCTCCTGAGTTCGGAAGAAGCGCCAAGGTCCCAGAAAATAAGCCGACCACAATGAGCAGCGCTGTCATTCCGAATGAGAACGCAAACAGATATACGAACCCCATTAGTCCCGCTCCAGTTGCGGCCACCCAGGTAAGTGCGACTGCGAACGCTGGAGCTCCACACGGGGCAGCCACAACTCCAGACATCGCGCCCATAACAAAGACTGCTCCGTAGGATCCTCCTTCACTCCGACTAGCACGCTCAAGCAACTTTCGAGGCACGGGCATTGGTAAGACATCGAGCATCACCAGGGCGAAAATCACGAGGAAGTTGCCTATGGCCAGACGAGCCCAAGGGCTGGCGCTGACCGTCCCGAACAGTTGCCCCGTGACTCCAGCGATTGCGCCAAGGATCGCATACAGCATGGCTAGACCAACGGCGTAGGTGAGCGTAAGGCCAACCGTCCTCGCCTTCGACTGATCCTCACTTGCAGTCCCAGCGATCACAGCTGATGTGATCGGTATCATAGGGTAAACACAGGGGGTCAGACTGGTGAGGACACCTGCGAGAAACATAGACCCAATCGCTAAAAATGGGCTTTGGCTAAGGGCCTCAGTTAGCCCGCCAGGCGGCTCAATCTGAATAAGAAGGTTTAGAGTCACGAACAAACGTTAGGGCTGAATTCGCACCCGGTCCAACCCCCACGGGAAAACTCAGGGGAAATCATGTATGCACTTTCTTCTGTGTCCCTAGGGGTCGTCCTCCATCTACAGGAATAACTGCCCCAGTCGTCATACGAAGTGATGTTGCAACAGCCAGCACCGCTTCTGCGACATCGTTGACACCTGCCAGCTGTCCCAAAGGAGTATCTGCAATCATTCGCTCACGTACCTCGGCCGACCAACCCCGGGTGAATTCAGTATCCACAAGCCCCGGGGCCACGGACATGACTCGGATCTCAGGTGCCAACGCCCTAGCAAGAGACATCGTCATATTATCCATCGCAGCCTTAGAGGCGCAGTAGGCCACATTGCTTCCATTCGCCATCCGTGCAGCCAATGAGGAGATATTAACTACAAGACCTTCGCCATCCTTTGCTAAAAGTGATTGAAACGCCCGGACCGCTGCAAACGCACCACGTACATTCGTGCACATAACCAAATCAAAGAGTTCATCGTCTAACGCTTCAAGGTCACGATGGGGTACCACTTTTGACGTACCCGCATTGTTTACGAGGATATCTAAGCGACCCTCAATCTGCGCTGCCGAAGCAGCAGCAGCTCTGAGCGCATCTGAGTCTATCACTGATGCTTGAATGACCCGGTGCCCTTTTCCAGAAAGGCCCCTTAAAGTCTCTTCAGCGCCTGCCGCACTATCACGGTGAACAACTAGGATTTGGGCACCAGCTTCTGAGAGGATTTGAGCTATCGCACGACCTATCCCACGACTCGCACCCGTAACTAATGCCACCTTACCTGCAAGCTTTCCCATCCTCTCCTCTGATTATCTGAGAGCAGACTTAACAATGAATCAAATGTCTTATGTGGCCAACCTGGCACACGTAGACCCAGAGAGCCACGTTGCCGACCCGAATCACTAAACAATCAGGGCGATGCTAAAGGATACAGCGTTCCAGATGGCGGCCTCGAATATCCGATTTGGCCGCGGGATCACGGATGAACTCGGAATGGACCTGGTGGCGATGGATGTGCGCCGGACCATGGTCGTGATTGATCCCGCTCTAGTGTCTCTTCCAGCTGGAGAAACTGTGCTGGCATCGCTAGAAGAGAACGGAATTTACTACCAGGTTTTCGACGCTGTCTCAGTTGAGCCTACGGATTCCAGTTTCAAGGCTGCAGCTGAATTCGCAGTCTCCGGGAATTTCGACTCGGTCGTTGCAGTCGGCGGCGGTAGCACCATTGATACGGCAAAAGCCGCGAATCTGTACTCAACCTACCCCGCTGACTTCTTCGACTATGTTAACGCCCCAATTGGAAAAGGCTTACCCGTCCCCGGCCCTCTTAAACCGCTCATAGCAGTGCCGACAACTGCAGGCACCGGAAGTGAGACAACAGGTGTCGCGATTTTTGACTATGTGGAGAAGCACGCTAAGACTGGGATCGCGCATCGTCACCTTAAGCCTACCCTGGGTATTGTTGACCCTGATAATACTGTCTCACTTCCCTCAGCCGTCGCAGCAGCAAGCGGTCTTGACGTCTTGAGCCATGCACTCGAGTCGTATACCGCGATGCCATTCAATGAACGGCCAATGCCTCCACGACCTCTGGAGAGACCTGCCTATCAAGGCTCGAATCCGATCAGTGATATCTGGGCATTGACGGCACTGGAATTGATGGCGGAGTTCCTGCCGAATGCAGTTGCTGACACGAGTGACGTCGAAGCCCGAGAAAAGATGCTACTAGCAGCAGCACTAGCGGGGATCGGGTTCGGAAACGCTGGCGTACACCTCCCGCACGGCATGTCCTACCCAGTAGCAGGTATGGTAGCTGGCTACATACCACCTGGTTACGACGTGGATCATTCGATGGTGCCCCACGGAATCTCGGTAATCCTAAATACACCGGCGGTCGTCCGCTTCACTGCTCCTGCATCACCTGAGAGACATCTACGAGCCGCAGCGGCTCTCGGAGCAGACATAGAAAGAGCATCGACTGCGGACGCCGGTGAAATACTCGCGGATCGTGTGATTCATTTCATGCGCATGCTGGATGTACCAAATGGACTTAGTGCAGTAGGCTACACCACTGCGGATATTCCAGGACTTGTCGAAGGCACCCTACCCCAGCATCGGGTGACCAAGCTTTCACCAAAGCCCGCAAACGAATCGGATCTGACGTCGTTGTTTGAAGCGTCAATGACGATCTGGTGAAGACCCAATCGCAACTTCGTCAGGCGGATCGATCTTACCTGATAATCTTGATACTGATGATCTCCAGCGCGTGTGGTAAGAGCACACCACCAGTCATCACGGTTGGGGTGGTCTCATTCACAGAAGACGAACTTTTAGGCCTGTCCCCAGCCCGCCGCACGACCCTTGCACAACTCACCGCGCTAGCCCTTGCGGTGGCGGACTCCAGCACGGATCAGCTAGGTGAGCCGCTCCTTGAGAAATGGGAAAATGACCGGCTACTCGACATTTTCACAGCCGAGTTAACGCTCATGAAGAATGGTATTGATGACGCGGTACTGGAGGCGCATTACCTGACCGATCCAGAATGGGAACTCACGGTGCGCCACATCTTGTTCTTCAGTGAACGCTGGAGGGATCGATCACACCGCTTGGAAGCGCAAGATAAGGCGGGGCGGGCAATGGAGTTGCTCTATGAGGGGGCCGACTTTGCCGAGACAGCATCACAGCTGTCAGAGGAACCGGGAGCTGAAGGGCGACAAGGTCTTCTCACACCTGGAAGAGAAGGGTCATGGGTCCCGGAATTCTGGGCTGCTGCTCTCAGCCTCCAACCCGGTGAGATTAGTCCAGTCACAGAAACACAGTACGGCTACCACATCCTCCGCTTGGAGGACCGGCAGATTGTACCTTTCCCTGAGGCGCGCACAGTGGTTTCCCGGTCCGTTGCAAACCGCATTGAGGATCCAAGGGCCGTCTTACAAGCTTGGCTAGAGGACAATGCCGGAGAAACTGAAGATGTTCGGCGGTCTACAGCACTAGCGGAAGCTATTCGCCTAAACCTCAAAGTTCCGGCTGGGGAAATCACTGACCTCGAGCGTGCTTGGGATGACATCACTTACCGGTGGTCTACAGCCTTAGGGTTCGGCTATGGCCTCAACACTTCCGAAACCGCCAACGCCGCTCTTGGTGCTCTCGCAAATTCATCACAGAATGCTACGATTGCTCGGAATGAACTGGCTGAACACGATGCGATGCTGAGAGTCAGATACGAGTTCACTTTCTCATCACCGCCGGGTTAGTGGAAACAACTAATAGCCCATCACAGCAGGTATATCGAGAAATATCATACGGCATGAGCCGTTTGAACTGTGGTATCCAATGAAACAGAAACTCGTCGGAAAGCTCCGGTTCTTGTCTGGCTTTGCAATGTTTCTTGGGGGGCTTTGGTTCCTATGGGATACTCCGCTGATATATCCGCTCAAAATTTTTGTCGTGCTACTCCACGAAATCAGCCATGGCATCGCAGCACTAGCAACCGGAGGATCAATTGAAAGGATCACCCTGGATGCAGAACAGGGAGGTGCATGTTATTGCGATGGTGGCAACGCATTTCTGACACTTTCAGCCGGATACCTTGGGAGTCTTCTTTGGGGTGGCTTGATATTTTCAGTTGCGCGAATGAAGCGGGTGAATACGGGGTGGATAAACAGCTTAATTGGGGTGGCGGTGATCGTACTAAGCCTAATGTACATTCGGAGCGACTTCGGCCTTGTATTCGGCCTTGTATTCGGTGTCACTCTCTTCTTCGCAGCACAGAAAACTGGCCCAGCAATGAACCGGGGAGTGTTATTCGTACTCGGACTCACTAGTGCCCTCTACGCAATCCTAGACATCAAGGGTGACGTACTCGACCGACCAGAGGCACTATCAGATGCTCGTATGCTTGCTGACCTCACTGGTATACCAGCTCTGGTATGGGGCATCGCCTGGATCTCTATCGCAATTATCTACAGCCTCTGGTTACTGTATGGAGCCTATGAAGAAGCCTGAAGATAGGTCACCAGAAGCTAATTTATCCCTAATCTAGTAGCCGAACTGACTACTCTACTACAGGCGTCCTGTACCTCGTAGGAGATACAGGAATAACCCAATCTATAGTGCCTTAAGACATCCTTGCTATCGTGATTCTGGATGAGTATCATGGCCGCCATTAGAATAGTTGGTCTGATTTAATGTTCGCCCGAAGTCTTACCCGAAAAAGGAGGTGGCCCCTTGTCTAGTCCGAGTACATTGTCCAGCCTGGCACGGGCAAGCGATCTCTGGAGCGGCTCCTAAAAGCCAAACTGAATTGAATTAAATCGCTGTGTTTGCGCCGTATCCCGGCATCGCGCCGGGCTGCGACAATTAGACGCCACCGGCTCAGAACTTCCGGTGGCGTCTTTTTTTATCCAAACCAGTCTGGAGCATTGCCAGGCTTCCACTTGATATTGCAACCCACACTAGGGATTTGTATGTCCGCAGGGGTAATTCCAGCGAGTACAGCGTCACTAGCATCTCGAAGATCAGTACCTGTAACTGGTGTCTCAAGAGAAGGCCTGCTCCTATCAAACTGGCCTCGGTATACAAGCCTGAAATCATTATCAAATAAGAAGAAATCAGGGGTGCAAGCAGCCCTATGGGACTTAGCAATCTCCTGTGACTCATCCACGAGATACGGGAATGTGTACCCACGCTGACTTGCCTCAGCAACCATGTGTTCAGAACTGTCCTCTGGATGGGTTTCCGCATCGTTGGAATTGATTCCAACAATCGCGAGCCCTCGCTTTTGGTACTCGACCGCGAACGCAGCGAAATCACCGGCAAGATGCTTCACGAACGGGCAGTGATTACAAAGGAAGGCAACTAATAGTCCTTGTGCACCAGCAAAATCATCACGGCACACTTTGCGACCGGTAACCGGATCCGGAAGTGAGAAGCTTGGGGCTTCTGTGCCAAGCTCTAACATCGTGGACGGGGTCTTAACCATAGACATACTCTTAGGCTGAAGATGATTCCGATGGATAATCCTAATCCACGACTCTATTGACCCCCAAACCTACTTTTTTGTGCGGGAGTCAGTCTTCCAATTGCTGGGGAAGCGTTGAGACAGCTAAGACCTTGTAAAGCCGTTGCCCAGCTGGAAGCTGAATCGTCACATCTTCTCCTTCCTTCACTCCCAAGAGTCCCCTACCGATCGGTGATTCAAGTGATACCTGACCCGCATCCAGATCGATGAAGTCGCCCGCGGTAATCGTAAAGACAAAATCTTCCTCCAACTCCACATCGTGGATCTTCACACGAGAGCCGAAGCCAACCCTATCATATGCGAGATCAGTCAGATCAATCTTGGACAACTCGGTCATTCGCGTCGTGAGATGGTCGAGGCGAACTTCGACAAAAGCCTGTCGTTCTTTCGCTGCTTTGAATTCCGCATTCTCCTTGAGATCCCCGTGTTCCATTGCAATCCTGATGCGCACTGGGAGGTCAACGTTCAATTCATGCATCAACTTGGATATCTCTTTCTCGATCTTGGTCTGGATTTCTTCAAGCATTGGTCACTCTCTTCAGTCATAAACCGTCGAACGTGATCCGACAGTAAATTTTCTGGCCGCAGTTAGTCTCGTGGGTCGGAGTCAGCCAGGGCTTGGCGTTGACGTTCTGCCCTGTCGGCTTGAACCGCATCGCGAATCTCAGGGTGTTTGAGGCCAAGAATTTGCCCTGCAAAAATCGCTGCATTCACCGCTCCAGCCTTACCAATCGCTAGAGTACCAACCGGTACTCCGCGTGGCATTTGCACGGTGGAGAGGAGCGAATCCAAGCCATCCAGCGACCAGGCCACCATTGGCACTCCCAATACAGGGAGTGTCGTCTTAGAAGCGAGGACACCGGCCAAGTGAGCAGCCCCACCCGCAGCTGCAATGATCACTTCAATTCCTCGCCCCTCGGCCATTGATGCATACTCCGAAACCACATCCGGAGTGCGGTGTGCGGACATCACCTTCACTTCGCATGGGATTCCCATACTCTCTAGAGTGGAAGCCGTGTGCGACATAGTGGGCCAATCGGACTTGGAGCCCATTACGACACCGACTAGTGGCTCCGCCATTATGCTCAATCTCGTTCAGAAGTAGCGTGACATATGTGAAAGAAGAAGCGGGCACGTTGCACAGAGGATGGAGAGGGGTCAAGTCCCTCTTCACTCTAGGGAAACCATACACAATGCAGGACATTGCCTTAGATACAAGCTGAAGTGCCCGTCATCTAGGACTAAATTATGTCATTCTGGAGCCATCAAAATCCCACCCGGTCAGACCGGATTGATATTCGATTGTTCCAGTTGGACTAGTTAGTCCTGACTTGCACTACCCGGGCGTCTGAGAGTGGCCACCACACCGGCTCCATATTCATCCTCCGCCACAAATTCCAGCGTAAGCGTGCCATCCTCGTTCAACATGTAGTTAAGACTCCGAGCGTTGCCTTCTCCCCCCATTGGCTCGAAGCGAGACATATATGCGGGATCTCTAGCTATGTACGCCTCGTAGGTAATCACGTCAGGCGTTGCAGTATACCGCCCCGAATTCGCAACAAAACCCATGTAGGCCTCTGCTAGTTGTGCGTCCGAAGCCTCCTCGGACGGGGTTGGGAGAATCGGTCTGTCCGCTGATGGGACCCACATCATGCTGTAATGGCCAGATTCCGTGAACAGAAACAGTCCATGCTCAGCAGCCATGGCCATAACTTCATTTTCTGGCATAATCCACTCGGAGACTACCCAGCCTCCATGTATCCCCTGTGCTTCCTCAGCATGATCCTCTGCTGCCGGTTCAGCGCATCCATTAACTACCAACGATGTGATCAACAACGTGGAAACTCTAATGAGCTTCATTTATTCAGTCCTCCTGTGATGAGAATACCTTTGGCTGGCCCTATGCTGTGGTGCAGAGTCCTAGCTGACTCACTCTATTCACAAACTGCTACTAGATGGTAGGCTCTCTTACCCTTCCGAAGTAGCAGGTAACGCCCTTCGATCGCGTCTTCCATTGATAAAGCTCGAGAAACATCCTGGATACGCTCACCATTGAGGTATATTCCCCCGCCCTCTATAGCCCTACGGGCATCTCCCTTGGAGGAAGCCACACCAGACTCGGCTAGAATCTCCACGAGCTGTAGGCCATCTCCTCCTAAGCGAGACTTTTCAAGTTCTGACGACGGCACATCCGCGAACACCTCACTAATTTCGCTGGCATTCAATCCTAATATATCTCCTCCGAAAAGAGCTTGTGTAGCTTTACGGGCAGCTGCTAGTCCCGTTTCACCGTGGACTCGATCTGTCACCTCATCAGCTAATACCTTTTGAGCTGTGCGTTTGTCAGGTTCAGCCCGGGTAGCTTCCTCTAGTTCACTAATTTTGTGCTGGGAGAGCAGAGAGAAGCATTTCAAGAACCCAATCACATCACGGTCGTCAGTGTTGACCCAAAACTGGTAAAAGGCGAATGGTGAAGTGAGCTCTGGATCGAGCCAAATATTTCCTGCTTCAGTCTTTCCGAACTTAGTACCACTTGCGTTAGTCAGTAGCGGTGACACGACCCCGAATGCTTTTCCACCTGCCACCCGGCGAACCAAGTCAGTACCCGCTGTGATATTACCCCACTGATCACTACCTCCTAACTGAACCGTGCATTGATCACGGCGGTACAGCTCAAGGAAATCATATGACTGAAGGAGCGCGTAGCTAAACTCCGTATATGAGAGCCCCGTCTCTTCATTATCCAAACGGCGTTTCACAGATTCCTTCGCTAGGAGTTGGTTGACCGAGAAGTGCTTCCCGATATCCCGCAAGAAGTCCACCAGAGACAGTTGTCCAAGCCAATCGAGATTGTTTCGCATGATGGCCGGATTTGATTTCACATCGAAGTCGAGAAAATGCGCGAGCTGGCCACGAATTCCTTCAGCATTTTCTGCCGCGATTTCCTTGGTAAGCAACTGCCTCTCAGAGGTCTTACCCGATGGGTCGCCAATTAACCCAGTACCACCACCGACCAGCGCAATGGAGGTATGGCCGTGCCGTTGCATGTGCACGAGATCCATGACCACGAGCAGATTGCCAACATGGAGGCTGGACGCCGAAGGGTCGAAGCCGATATACCCAGTGCGCGGAGCCCCAGCCAAGTGCTCGGCTGCCCCTTCGGTTGCATCTTGCAGCAACCCTCTCCACCGAAGTTCTTCTATCAATTTACTCATGCGCCCAAAGGGTAGCCGGGGTTGGCAGATGGTCAAGTGTTCTGAGCATGTTGTATTCCACCATCACCCTCCCTTAAGAATGAATAACATCAAAAGGAGATATGCTCATTCACGGTCCCTTGAGCACCTGTATTAGACAACCTATAGGGGGGCCGAAAGAACAGATTCCACTCCCAATAGCACGAATTAAAGCGAACCTGTCCAAAAAAATCCAGGATGAATATTCGCTACAGATCTAAGAAAGATCAGGTCATTGGAGTTCCCAGATACTGTATATCCTTGTTATATATGACTGAGGATCTTATCTAACTGTTATTCTTTCTTTTTACCAGTTATTTGATTAACTAACTGGTTTCTATCTATTTTACCAGTTATATGAACCAGAACAGTCAATTTGTTTTCGATGCAGGAACACTAGCACTTGACCTGCTCAATACGTGGCGTTTCGATGGGGATCAGGCCCTAGATCTACTGCAAAGCCCAGAAGATGTAGTCACCTGGTTGGCTGCAGTTGGCCTGCCGGGTGATGCTTCCTTCCCCGAATTATCGTCGTCACCCCCTAACCGTCGTATACTGCTCGATGAAGCTATCTGGCTCCGGCAAGACATTCTCCTAATCGTCCAGAGTCTTGTGGACGAAGAGCTCCCCCCACCCTACACCGTACATGCCCTAAACCGCATTCTCACAGAAAGTGGAACCTCATTCCGGCTAGATTCGCTCATTATCACATCCGAAGAGGAACAAAGTGAGGGTATGCAAGATCAGTTGGTTCTTAATGCACACGAGTGTGCCTCGTCAGTGCTTGGTGTACTCCAACCGATAGCGCTCTCGGCAGCACGCATAGTGACTGAAGCAAATCCAACCCGTATTCGACAATGTGCGGCCGAGAACTGTATGTACTGGTTTCTAGATACGAGCAAAAGTGGGCGTCGGAGATGGTGCTCTATGTCACGCTGTGGAAATCGGGCCAAGGCCGCAAAGCATTACCGTCAGCGGAGTGAACCCTCTTGAGAGCTCGACGCTTGCTCACCCATACCGTGCTCACTCATGTTGCGCAACGCGATGGGTGTAGCCCTTTGAGCATTGTCCACCTAGCTACCAGACCAGGACGCACCATCCTTTAAGTCGCACATATCCGCAGAACCGAGGAAGAGGTATGAAGCTTCAGGTCCCGATTGTGATCATGCTTTTGGTTGCCCTGCTCACGACAGCACCATCGTCGGCTCAAGGCCCTGTGATTGACCCTCAAATCGTCGAAGTAGTCCGGAACGTCTCTCCGGAACGGCTTCATGAGTACCTGGAAGCACTTACAGGCTTCCAAACCCGACATTCGCTTTCTCTTTCGGACCGCACGGACTGGGGGATCAGCCCAGCGCGAGAGTACATCTTGCGAACCATGCAGAGTTTCAGTGACCGCCTCCAAGTTGATTTTGATTGTTATCAGGTTGAGCCCCAGGGACGGATCGCGCAGGAAGTTGAGCTTTGCAATGTGGTCGCCGTACTGCCTGGCAGAAGCAATCGCCGAGTTTACGTGAGTGGTCATTACGATACTGTTGCACGGCGAATCGATAGTGGGCAATTCGATTGGACCCGATGGGATAATCCCGCACCGGGCGCTAACGACGACGGTAGCGGAACTGTTCTCACGATGGAGGTGGCCCGTGTAATGGCTCAAAGCGGACTTCAATTTGATGCGACCCTGGTATTCATAGGCTTCGTCGCTGAAGAAGAAGGCCTGGTAGGGGCAAGCCTTCATTCCGCAAAAGCAGAGCGTGAAGGGTGGGTGATCGACGCCGTCTTCAATAATGATATCGTGGGGAATACTGAGGGTGGGAATGGGATTGCTGATGGCAGGACCGTCCGGGTCTTCTCAGAGGACCCTATGGACTCTCCATCTCGACAACTAGCGCGCTTCATCCGCAGACATGCAGCAGTCTACATGCCAGGGCATGAGGTGCGCCTGATCGCGCGTGAGGACCGCTTCGGCCGTGGCGGTGACCACACGGCATTCAACCGCCGAGGGTTTGCAGGAGTTCGCTTTACTGAATCCCGAGAGAACTATAGTCGTCAGCATGAGCCAGAAGACACACTTGGAGGTGTTGACTTCGAATACCTTGCAAAGAACGCTCGTGTGAACGCCGCCGGTGTAGCGACAATCGCACTGGCTCCTCCGGCTCCCAACGTGATGGAGGAGGGCAATCCACGTCTCGGACGAGGTGAGTCAGGGTACGCGGCCTCAATGAGTTGGGAAACTTCCCGAGGGGCGTCCTCCTACAGAGTAGTCTGGCGTGAAGCCTGGACTCCAGAGTGGCAATTTGGGATTGACGTCGGCAATGTCACTGCGTACGTGCTTGAGGATATCTCGATAGATGACTACGTGTTCGGAGTTATGGCTATCGGTCCAAATGGGCATGAAAGCTTGGTGTCAGCCTACACTCGATCTCCACGAGTACGAAGTGATATCCGAGAAGTTGGTAGATAAGATCGGAATCAACTCGGTGAAGTCTTCTTAACGGATAGACTCCCATCCAACTGACGCCTGGCACTACGTGGTGATTGGAACTGTCAGCAACTCACACAGTTGTGATTGTTCTTCGCACCTAGGCTCTCAAGCAGTGCCATTGCTTCTGGGAACGGCTGGATCCGTTGCTGTGGGCCGTTCGCCATATCGACTGTCGTCTGCCCCCGGCGGCTCACCACCATAACGTCTGCTCCCTTGTCCACAAGGTAGCGAATCATGTCAATATCGCCGCGAGATGCAGCATTATGGACTGGCGAATATCCGTTGTGATCTCGCGCGTTGACGTCAGCCCCATGCTCTTCTACGAGATACTTCACGGTCGTAAGCCACGCATCCGGCGCATGCCTATGCGAGTAACCCGCGTAACCGGTTCCGTATCCATGACCTGCACCTACATGAATCGGGTAGATAGCCGGCCCACCAAATGGCACTGGGAGCAGTCCAGAGGGGTCTTCTCCCCCACCCCCGCGTGAGCGACGATCCTGCCCCTTGGTCGTGGGAATGCCAGGGTCAGCACCATATTCAACCAGAAGCTTCATCGCCGGTACATCAAGTGCATGGGTTGCACGCCAGAACGGAGTTGCTCCGGAGGCGTCAATGCCCAGATGGCTAAATGTGTATTCCATGAACCACAGGTGCTTAGTCAACCGCGCATTTGGGTTGGCTCCAGACCGTAGCAGAGCCTCCATCAACTCTAGGTGTGTTGCCTGTTGCTGCTTGTGGGCTTCTTGCTGCGGATAGCGAGCTTTTGGTGCCCATCTCGTGTTAACTGCGGCGAAAAGTGGTGTCGTACCTCCCGTACTCGCGAGTCTCGGGTCAGCACCACGCTTAAGCAACTCAAGAGCAAGATCAAAGTGGCCGTTAATTGTCGCACTAAGTAACGGAGTAGTCTTGTCACCTGCACTCGGTTGATTGATGTCCGCGCCGCGATCCAAAAGCACTTGCACTGTTTCGGCATGTCCTTCTCGAACGGCATGTATCAGAGCAGTAGTCCCACCCATCGTACCTACAAGATCCGCGTAGGAGTTCCCACCGGGGACACCGATCTGTTCGTTGTATGCGTCCTCATCCTCTTCTTCAGGCTCAGCCGACTCATCTGGATCTATCCTAGAGGACTCCATTGCTGCCTGTACCTCTGTCGGACTTGGTCTCCAGGACTCGGAGCCTGAGATATGCTGGGCACGGAATCCATCGAGCACTTTGTCCCTACGCTGTCGAGCAGCACGGTCTGCATCCTGAAGCGCCGGCAAGTAGACAGTGGAAGTGGTAACCGATGCGTCCGCTCCTCGGCTGAGCAATAACTCCACGATGTCAGTACGTCCGAGTGAGGCAGCAAACATGAGTGGTGTCTGCTCCCAGGCACTCTCACGAGCATCAATCTTGGCACCGTGATCAAGCAAGGAGATCACTGAACCCTTACTTGATGCTGATGCTGCGAAGTGAAGGGGTGTAGCTCCACCCGCGCTACTCCTGACTGCTGGGTTTGCACCAGCCTCAAGTAGTTCCTGAACAACTGCCGCGCTACCAGCCCGTGAAGCCAGGTGCAATGATGTGTAGCCGCCGATCCGGGTAACAGCCTCCACATTCGCACCAGCATAGATAAGCATCGCAGCCATCTCGGCACTGCGATGCTCAGCTGACCAGTGAAGCGCCGTCATCCCGTCGCCCTGAGCAACGTTTACATCCGCTCCGCCCTTAAGAAGTACCCGTACCTTATCCAAATCAGTTCGCATAGCGGCGTCTGCCACCGGTGACTCGGGAGGTACCGCGCCCCATAACAGTGCACTAAGACCAAGTACACTTAAGGACCTGAAGAAATGCAAACTCATCTTTACGAGCCTGCGTTAGTAAGGGCGTTGGCAGGCATTGATAAGGACAACTCTGCAGTACTGTCACCGAAATCATCCATATCATCCATCCCCAACGCATGAGAGAGACTTAGCATAGCATTCGCCATCGGGGTTCCATCCGGTGTCTTAAGATGAAGCCCCCCTTCCAACCGTCCATTCGCACCACCCATGACAAAGAGGGGGGCACGACGATGGTTGTGGAGATTTCCGTCTGCCATCGGTGATCCATAAACGATCATCGTCTTGTCTAGAAGGTGAGTATCACCCTCTTGTATGCTCTGGAGCTTCTCGAGGAAGTATGGGAGCATACTTACGTGGTACCGGTTGATCTTAGCGAAATCGAGGATTGCTTCCTCTCGCCCGCCATGGTGTGAAGCGGGATGGAACGGTCGATCTGAGCCACTCTCAGGGAAAACCCGCGCCGATGAGTCACGGCCCATCTTCAGAGAGAACACCCTAGTCACATCTGAAGAGAACGCGAGCGCTTGCAGGTCAAACATCAACCGGGTGTGTTCTTCAAAGGAGTCCGGTACCCCCGCCGGTGCCTCCGGTAATTCTCGAGATTCACCACTCGTATTCTGGGCTTCAGTCCTTTGGATGCGCCGTTCGATCTCCCGAACGTTGTCCAGGTACCTGTCGAGTCGTTGAATATCGTTAGGGCCAAGCTCCCTGCGCAGTTGGGCCACACGACCCGTGATCCAGTCGAGTATACTCTTGTTTGTCCTACGGCGAAGTGCACGCTCCTCAACGGTTCCTCCAGCACCAAACAATTGGTCGAACGCGACCCTGGGATCGCGAATAACCGGCAATGGCTCAGTAGGCGAAGCCCAACTGATTGAGTCTGTGTAGACGCACGTATATCCGTATGCACATCCACCAGATTGATTGATGTTTTCAATGCATAGCTGCATGGAAGGGATCGGCGTGTCCTGTCCAAAACGCTGAGCGTAGAGTTGATCAAGAGAAGTTCCAACGTATACGTCTGAACCTTCCGTCTGCTTCGGGTGTGACTGAGTTAGGAAAACCGCACTTGAGCGAAAATGGTCCCCACCGATTTCGTACGGCTGGAAAGCTTCTGCCATCCTGACATCGGTGTTGCTAATGATGGTTAGATAATCTCGGAATGGTTCAAGTGAGCTCAGTGAAGTTGGCGCGAGATCAAAATCACGGCCAACTGCCTCCGGAGACCACAAGTTTTGCGTGGCACCCCATTCGTTACATCCGGCAGCCCCATGGACCATCTCAATCGCGACAAGCCGGGTAGGTAAAGCGTCATCGGTGACGCGCGACCAAACACGCCCAGCTGGGATCATCGCTTCTAGAAAAGGCAGAGCCACCGTTGCACCCATCCCTCGTACGAACGTACGACGGGGGATGTGTTTACCGGTGATGAATTCCATAATCCGAGTTTCTCCTAGTAGCTATCGCTAGTTGATCCCACTTCCATGATCTGCAACCACATTCACCTGCTGCATCCTAAAGGCATCACTGAGCACAACTCCAAGTATGAACGATGACATACGATAATCGTATTCCTCAGCTTGCGAAGTGATAGACCTGATTGTCGGTTGGTCATAATACTCAACCCTGCGGCCAAGAGCATATGCCATAAGATTTTCTGTGAAAGTTCTAACAAGCGGGATTGGCCGCTTCACAAGAACTTCCTGAAGCGCTGAAGGAGTCTCAATCACAGTCCCATCATAAAATTCGCCCTTGGTATCGAGCGGCATGCCATTCTCGCGAATCCGCCATCTGCCTGTCACATCATAATTATCGAGTGCGAGGCCTATCGGGTCCATGAAACGATGGCACGAGTTGCAGGAGGGGCTTGAGCGATGCAGTTCCATACGCTCACGGGTAGTCAGTAGGCGCCCATCTTCGGAATCTTCGGTCTCCTCCAAATCAGGGATACCTGGTGGTGGTGGCGGCGGCGGTGATCCCAACAGCACCTCCAAGACCCATTTACCTCGCAGCACTGGGGAAGTTCGATTCGCGTGTGAGGTAAGTGTAAGAATGCTTCCGTGCCCGAGGATTCCTCGGCGGGTATCGTCCGGGTATTGGACCTTACGGAAATGGGTTCCCGTAATTCCCGGAATGCCGTAGTGCTTTGCCAGGGCTTCATTCAAGTACGTGTAGTCCGCCGAATACAACTCAAGCGCGCTGCGATCCTCACGAACCAGACCATTGAAGAACAGTTCGGTCTCCCTCAGCATCGCGTCGGCAAGCTGTTGGTAAAAATCCGGAAAGAACAGTCGGTCTGGGTGGACTTTGTCCAAGTCCTCCAAACGGAGCCACTGACTCGCGAACCGCGTCCCTAAAGCTTCTGCCCGTGAATCTTTGAGCATACGCCTGACCTGCGCAGTTAACCCGCTTTCTTCAGATAATTCACCCTTTTCAGCCGCGGCCAATAACTCAACATCTGGCGGAGCGCCCCAAAGGAAAAATGAGAGTCGAGATGCCAAGTCAATATTGCTTACCGTGTAGCTTTCCCCCGCCTGTACCCCATTGGGTGCCTCTTCAAGCCTGAACACGAAGTCAGGACTAGCCAACATGGCTTCTATCGCTGTCCGCACTCCAAGCTCGAAACCCCCGTCGGAAAATCCCAGTTCGTAGAAGGACATCAATCCCTCAAGGTCCGCCTGTGTGAGTGGCCGGCGAAAAGCCTGAGGACCCAGTCGGGATATAATTTCTTCCGCACACGTGGGTGCTTCCTCCGGAGTAAGCGGCCGGCAACTGAATACTCGTCTCCGACTCGGAGTCTCTGAAACACCGGTGGGCTCGTGGGGACCTGTGATAGCTAGATCTTTGAGGTGAGCAAGTGCTGTGACTCCATAACCGCTTACCCCAATCTGCCTATCGCTTAGCGACCACTCATGAGGTGAAACCACATCCTCCCTAGGCCCCTCGGCTTGTCTCAAGAAAGCTGCACTCACCCGGTGTGGACCCGCACGCACAAAAATCGGCTCACTTTGCATGTTTGCGCCGTTCGGATCTGAGACGTTCATGAAGCGGTCGACCCAATAGAGTGCAATGCGCTCACCGTCAATCGAGATCTCGATCTGCTCGTCCCTAGAAGTGCCGCCGAAAAATCCCCCGGTCGTGGTATGTTCAAAGGCCATCTTGAATACATAGTCGCCGTCAGCCGGAAAGGTGTGCATGGCCGAGATTCCACCACGCGTCCCGAACGGTGCACCCTCTACCTGATCCCACTGGGAAACATATCCCCCATTTGTGTACGTCTTCGAGGACGGGAGTACATTTGGATCTCCGACAGCGAGTCGGCTAATCTCAGCAGCGGCACGGAAGTACGTACCAAGCAACATCGGCGAAAGCATCTGAGCGTCAGCGATATTGTCGAAATTCGCACTCTTAGTATCAAGTGGGAGGTAATCACCAGCATCTATCTCTAGGTCGAGCAGTTCAAGAATAGAGCGCCCATACTCAGCCTGGTTTAGCCTTTGAAAACTGCGTCCCCCCGGGTTTGGGTTCGCTACCGCTGCAGCATCCATGCTGGATTCAAGGGCCAGGACAAGCGACAAGAGTGTATCTCCAGCAGGACGCCGCGCACCCGGCGGCGGCATCATCTCCGCTCGGAGCTTCCGGATCATCTTCTCTGACAATTCAGCGTTCCGTTCCGGAGCTGAAGCATCAAACTGCTCAAGCGACATGTTGCCAGTCATTCTGCGGTCGTTATGGCACCGTACACAGTACTGTCCAACAACCTCAGTGTGGTCGATATCCGTCTCCGTCGACCCTGTATAGCTCCCCAAGCTCAGGTGCACGAACTCGGGCGATGACTCCAGTGGCAAATGGGGCTCATAGGCTTCACCACCGATGAGCACTAGGGTAAAACCCAAAACCGCAGAGACGCCGGCCAAGGTCTTCATACATGTCCTCTGAGAGGGATCTCGCTTGTTAGCATAGAATTTTCCACATGTATTATAGGTGGGATAGCCCTCACCAGCCACAAGAACTACTACAAATGGCAGACCATCAAGCCATCAGATTTTTGGCAAGAGAGGGAGTCGACAGTATGATCCTTAGGCACCCAGCCTGAGAGTGATCTCAGAGGAGATATAGTGAAAACTGAAGTCTGGAGAGCTTTTAGTGTCACTGCTGTTATGGTCGTGATGACATGGCTATTTGTGGTGGCCCCTTTGCCCTTGGAAGCACAGACCCAGGAACTCCCTCAGGTAACGACAGAGCGCATGACCGTGTTCGTTGAAGCTCACATAGCAATTAGCGAGCAGCGGGACGACTTTCACGCGGAGCTCGGCCGCACGCACGAACTTCAAGAGCGTGAACGCATACGAGCCCGTTTTCAGGAAAGAACTCAAGAGATCCTTGCTGACAACGAGATGACCCAGCTCGAATATGACGAAATTACGCTCGTGATCAGCATTGATGAAGAACAGCGCTTAATTTTTGAGCGTATGCTAGAAGAACTCTCTAGCGGCGGAGGTTCGGGCCAGCGGACCGACTAGGCTATCAGCAAGACAAGCAGTTGTGATTGTTCTTAGCACCTAGGCTTTCCAGCAACGAGATCGTCTCCGGGAATGGACTGATCCGTTGCTGTGGACCGTTCGCCATATCAACCGTTGTCTGCCCTCGGCGGCTAATAAACGTCACATCAGCACCTTGCTGGACCAGGTAATGGATAAGTTCGTTGTCACCGCGAGCTGCTGCATGATGAACCGGACTGTAGCCGTTATGGTCTCTAGCATTTACATCTACCCCTAGTTCTCCGATCAAGTATTTCACCGCAGGTACCCAACCATCTGGCACATGCCGATGTGAATTGCCTGCATATCCCTCTCCATACCCAACCCCACTTGCAGCGTGGATGGGAAAGACTCCTGGACCACCATCAGGAACAGGCGTTAACCCCGAAGGATCTTCGCTCGAACTGGACCCACCACGTCCACGGCCAGGTGGTTTCAGTGTTGGAACCCCGTAATCTGACCCGTACTCCACAAGAAGCTTCATCGCGTCGACATCGGTAGCGTACGCTGCGCGCCAGAAAGGAGTTGCACCAATTGTGTTCACTCGGAGCAGGTCGAAAGTGTAGGACATGTACCAAATGTGCTTCCTGAGCCTGACATTCGGATCTACACCAGCTTCTAAGAGCCTCTTCATCACATCTAGGTACGTCGCATCCTGCTGACGATACGCGTGCTGTTGAGGATACCGGGATTTAGGCGCCCAGTGTGTATTCAGGGACGAAAAGAGTGGTGTTACACCAGCATCACTAGCGACTGTTGGGTCCGCACCGTGATCAAGGAGTAGCAGCGCTAGATCAAAGTGCCCGTTTATTGTTGCCATTAAGATCGGGCTAGTGCGGTCTCCGTCGCTTACCTGATTGATGTCCGCTCCGAAATCCACAAGAGCGAGTACAATATCCACGTGACCTTCGCGTACCGCATGGAGTAGCGGTGTAAGCCCGCCCTGCCTGCCTACCAACTCCGTATAACCAAGTGGGGCCTCCAGTTGAGCACCAGGTTGCTCTTCCCGCTCTGGGGCATCCGACACACTCGTCAGGGAGCGCTGAACTTGTTGGGCTGCCTGCACTGCTGCCCGCACCTGGCTGGGCTCTGGCCGCCAACTAGGCCCTCCCATTGCTGCAGATTTGAAGGCCTCCAGCATTTCGTTACGAACCGCACGAGCTGTTCGGTCTACCTCATCTAGCACAGGAATGTCGACGACCTTCGTCGTCAGTGAAGCATCAGCTCCATTCGAGAGCAACACATGCACGACATCCAGATGGCCGGCTGAAGATGCAAAAATTAAAGGTGTTTGGCCCCAAGTCGATTCACGTACATCTACATCCACACCATGGGCTATTAAAGAAGACGTCAACCCAACCTCTCCGGCAGCTGCAGCGAAGTGGAGTGGGGTAACCTTACCCGTCTCGGTTTCAGCTCGTGGATCAGCGCCTGCCTCAAGGAGACTCGAGGCAACCCCTCTGGAACCCTTCCTCGTCGCCAAATGAAGAGGGGTATAACCGCCTATACGCGTCACAGCCTCAAGGTTTGCACCAGCTGCGACAAGCAGCGAACTCATTTCTGTATGCGCGTTTTCTGCGGCCCAGTGGAGCGCGGTCATACCATCTGCGTGAGCAGCGTTCACATCTGCTCCCCCACTCAAAAGCAAGCGCACCTCGTCGAGATCCCCCATCATCGCTGCATCGGCGACTGGTGAGTCTCCGGGTGTGCCCGCAAGAATCAGCAAGCTAAAGCATAGTAAGCCCGCAACCTTCAGACTTACCTCACGCCCTATCAATGCTCGCTCCTCAGCTGTTAGTAGACAAAGGCACCGGCATCGACAATGAGAACTCCCCACTGCTGTCTCCGAAGTTCTCCAAGTCATCAAGCCCGAGATCATGGAGCAAGCTCAGCATTACATTGGCCATTGGGGTCCCGTCCGGAGCCTTTAAGTGGAGATTCCCAGGGTTGTGCCCCCCTGCACCCCCGAGAACGATCAAGGGGCAACGTCGGTGGTTGTGGAGATTTCCGTCCGCCATCGGTGACCCATATATGATCATCGTGTTGTCCAGCAGATTACCGTCGGCTTCTTCAACGCTCGCGAGGTTGTTCAAGAGGTAGGGGAGCAGACTCGTGTGGTACTTATTGATCTTAAAGAACTCAAGAATTGCCTCCTCACGTCCTCCGTGGTGTGAAGCTCCATGGAACGGTCGATCAGTGCCGCTCTCTGGGTACACACGACCAGAGGCGTCCCGACCAGTCTTGAAGGAAAACACACGAGTAACGTCTGATGCAAAAGCAAGAGTCTGAAGGTCAAACATCAGCTTGATGTGCTCTTCGAAAGAGTCGGGCACACCCGCAGGAGACTCAGGTAGCTCACGAGATTCCCCACTCATGTTCCGGGCTTCAATTGCCTGGATGCGTCGCTCCAATTCGCGGACGTTGTCCAGATAGCGGTCCAACCTAGCGTGGTCCGTGGGTCCTAAGTCTTTCCTAAGAAAAGCAATTTCTTCCGTAATCCAATCAAGTATACTCTTATTCGTCTTCCTACGAGCTGCGCGTTCTTCTGCAGTTCCACCTGCCCCGAATAGCATCTCAAACGCCACGCGAGGATCCCGGATCATTGGGAGTGGTTCACTCGGTGATTCCCAGCTTATCGAATCTGTATAGGCACAGGCGTAGCCATAAGCGCACCCACCAGATTGATCTACCGGTTCAATACACAGCTGCATTGACGGAATCGATGTCTCCTGACCAAATCGCTGCGCACACAGTTGGTCAAAAGATGTTCCAGCGTAAAGGTCCGAGCCCCTGGTTTGCTTTGGGTGAGACTGGGTGAGATAGACTGCACTCGATCGGAAGTGGTCACCCCCAATCTCCGGCGGCTCGAATGCCTCGGCCATCTTAACATCAGTGTTACTGATAATCGTCAAATAGTCGCGGAAAGACTCGAGAGGGCTAAGCGCACTTGGCGCTAAGTCAAAGTCACGCCCAACTTGGGCAGGGGACCACAAGTTCTGGGTAGCACCCCACTCGTTACATCCAGCAGCTCCATGGACCATCTCAATTGCAATCACACGGGTCGGATCTGACTCCGGCAATGCCTTTGACCACACACTACCAGCTGGGATCATCGCATCCAGAAAAGGTAGGGCCATCGAAGCACCGACACCTTTCACGAATGTACGGCGCGGTATCTGCTTTCCCGTGACAAAATTCATATAACTTGTCTCCTCACAACTAATTTGGCAGATCTTGCAGCTGATTGTCGACCACTCTTGCCACTTGCTGAACCTGAAACGCCTCGCTTTCAACTACCCCCAGTATAAAAGCAGACATTCTGTATCCCTCGGTAGCAGCAGCCCGGGTTATCGATCGAACAGTTGGTTGATCATAGTATTCTACCCTTCTTCCTAGGGCGTACGCCATCAAGTTTTCAGTAAATGTCCGAATCAGGGGTATTGGCCGCTTCAAAAGCGCATCCTTAAGCTCTGATGGATTTGAAATAGGCGTACCGTCATAGAGTTCTCCCCTTGTGTCGAGGGGCATACCATTCTCGCGTATCCGCCACCGGCCCGTGACATCATAGTTGTCGAGTGCGAGACCGATTGGATCAATAAACCTGTGACAGGAATTACAGGTAGGACTTGTTCTGTGTAGCTCCATACGTTCACGAGTAGTCAGCATCCTTCCCGCTTCTGAGCCTTCAGTTTCCTCAAGATCTGGAATTCCCGGTGGTGGTGGCGGTGGGGGCGAACCCAGAAGAACCTCCATGACCCACTTCCCTCGAAGCACAGGGGATGTGCGGTTCGCGTGAGAAGTCAGCGTGAGGATACTGCCGTGCCCCAAAACCCCTCTCCTATGATCATCCGCATATACAATTCGACGGAAATGATCACCCACAATACCTGTAATGCCGTAGTGCCGAGCCAGACGCTCGTTCACGAATGTGTAGTCCGCTGAATAGAGGTCTAAGATACTCCTGTCCTCACGTACTAAATAGTTGAACAACAACTCTGTCTCTTGCCGCATCGCTTCTGCAAGCTGTTGATCGAAATCAGGGAACCAGAATTGATCAGGATGGACCTTATCAAGGTCCTGTAAGCGAAGCCACTGGCCTGCGAACCTCGGGCCAAGAGACTCAGCACGCCTGTCACTCAGCATCCTAAGTACCTGATTCTTGAGCTCTTGCGAATCAGAGAGTTCCCCTTGCTCAGCAACTTCTAGCAATTCAGAGTCAGGCGCAGTCCCCCATAGGAAGAAAGAAAGTCGCGACGCCAAATCGATGTCACTAATTCGATAGCTTTCTCCCGGCTGCGTGTTCGGAGGAGCTTCTTCAAAACGGAATACGAAGTGAGGACTTGCTAGAATCGCCTGGAGTGCGATACGGATTCCAACCTCGAAACCACCACTCGCACCCTCCTCATAAAACGACATTAGGAACTCAAGATCCCGCTCATTGAGTGGTCTGCGGTATGCTTGTCTGGCTAGTCTGGAGACAATCTCCTCAGCGCAAGGGTATGCCTCATCAGCCAAAGTAGGACGACAGGTAAAAACATTCTGCCGAATCGGCGATTCAGAGACACCAGTAACCTTACTCGGACCTGAAATTATCAGATCGCGGACGTGTGGTAGAAGAGTCAAACCGTAACCACTGATACCGGTATGACGATCAGCAAGAGACCAGTCATGTGGGGACATCAGGTCCTCCACTGGTCCTTCTGTTCTCCGAATGAAAGCAGCTGTCACACGTTGCGGGCCAGCACGCACAAAGATCGGATCGGTCCGCATCGAAATCCCCTCAGGATCAGATATGCGCATCCATTGATCCAGATCCAAGAGCGCAACTCGTGATCCATTAACTGAGACCTCGACCTGCTCGAATCTCATGATCTGGCCAACGAAACCGTCACCGGTCGTGGTATGTTCAAAAGCGATACGGAAAATGTACTGCCCATCTGCTGGGAACGTATGCACGACCGAGACGCCCCCTCGTGTACCAAATGGCGCACCAGGAACCCGTTCTGTCTGAGAGCGGTAGCCGGAGACATTGTAGGTATGCTCAGCCGGTCTTGCATTGGGGTCACCCAACGCGAGGCGGCTGATGTCTGCAGCCGCATTCAGGTAGGCATCAAGTAGTGTCGGAGACAGAAGCTGCACGTCAGCGATGTTGTCGAAGTTTTCACTCTTGGTATCAAGCGGTAGGTATGCTCCCGCATCAACTTCAAGGCCAAGTAAATCATAGACTGCACTCTCATACTCCGAACGATTAAGGCGCTGGAACGTCCGGCCACCTGGGTTGGGACTACGTGCGGCGAATCCGTCCATATGTATCTCAAGTTCTTCAGCTAGAACTCTGAGAGTGTCGCCCGCCGGACGCCTCGCACCGGGTGGGGGCATCATCCCGGCACGGACCTTCCTGATCATTTTCTCAGCCAGCTCTGGATTGTCTTCAGCCGTGGCCAAGTCGAACTGCTCCAGAGTCATATTCCCCCGCAATGCGCTGTCATTATGACAACGCACGCAATACTGCTGGATGACATCATTGCTTGAGGCTGCGCTTCGTTCGATTACGGAGACAGGAAGATCAACCCGTGTAGTCTCCAGATAATGCTCCCCTACAGAGGCGAGTAGCACCCCAAGTGTCGCCGATAGCACAGTAAATATCTTCATGATTCCGGCCTTTCGGCCATGCTCATCTCCCTATAGTCCTCTGAAGTCCCCCGAAATCCCCACAGCAAATCACCTCTGACTTAGGACACACTCACTAGCAATAACGATCGATAAGATGAACTCGTCACCCCTGAGGAGCCAGTCTAACAACAATTTAAGGTGTCTCTGGAATGCTCTTCTTTAGTCATCTACCAGACAGAGCCCCTTGCCACCAACTGCAGATTCGAAGTAAGGTCGGATTATGATTAGACTACGCTCGCTTTCGACTCTCACCGCCGTCCTCCTCGCGGCGGGCTCTAACCTTGAAGCCCAAACGACAGCTTACGTCGGCGGTTCCGTATGGGATGGCACCGGTGCTTCTATCATCCGGAACGCGACAATGGTTGTAGAGGACGGTCGCATTACAGCGGTGTCACCGTCAGCCGAAATTCCAGCTGGGACAGAGATCGTGTTCCTTGAGGGCAAAGTCTTGATCCCGGGGCTGATCAACACCCACGGTCATGTAAGTGGTCTATGGGCAGCCGAGGACGTTGTTGATGAGCAAGACCGTATCCGTGGTGACCTCGAACTCTTTGCGAAGTACGGAGTCACGACAGTGAATAGTCTCGGCGACGGCCTGGCCGTGATAGAAGCACGGAAATCTTCAAGCCCCCTGGATCCACGAGCTCGGCTGCTATCGGCCGGAGCGGTAATCGCTGGCAATACTCCAGAGGCAGCTCGCAATCAAGCGATCGCTAATGCAGACGCGGGTGTTGATTGGCTCAAGCTCAGGGTAGATGACAATCTTGGCTCGTCCCGTAAAATGCCGTGGGATGCGGTCCAGGCTGTGATGGACGTCGGAAACGAAAGAGGGCTCCAGGTTGCCACACATCTTTTCTACCTTGAAGACGCCAAGCGCCTGATTGATATGGGAACTGGGATGATCGCGCACTCCGTAAGGGACACGGACGTGGATCAGGAGTTCATAGATAGTCTTCTCGAAAGTGGCATCTGCTATGTTCCGACTCTTACTCGTGAAGTAAGCACATATATCTACGGCACAAGACCAGGATTTTTTGACGACGAGTTTTTCACAGAGTATGCCAAAGAGAGCGAAATCGAGCGACTGAGTGAGCCTGCTTACATGGAACGTACCCTGGCGAGCGCCTCCGGTGCGGCCTACAGAGTCGCGCTCGTTCAGGCAATGGAGAACATGGTAATCCTCCAAGATGCCGGCGCGCCCGTCACGTTCGGGACTGACGCGGGACCTGCAGGCCGATTCCCCGGTTACTTCGAACATATGGAGCTAGCACTGATGGTCGGAGGCGGACTAACACCGACGCAGGCCCTGTTAGCGGCCACAAGTGTGGCTGCTTCGTGCCTCGGCATAGATGATATTGGAACCCTAGAGCCAGGGAAGTGGGCTGACTTCATCGTGCTGGATGAAGACCCTACACGGGACATCACATATACACAGCTGATTGATCAGGTATACGTCGCAGGCCAACCGGTACGAACCAAGACTGAGAACTAGCAGCAATCGCTTGTTATCAATACTTCTCGAACTCCACGAGCCATGGCGCGCTATCTGACAGAGTTGATCGGCACCTTCTTCCTAGTCTTCGTGATTGGGATGACGGCTGTAACTGGACTTTCTGGGGCCCCGATTGCAATCGGCTGCACACTGATGGTGATGGTGTACATGGGAGGGCACATCTCTGGCGCCCACTATAACCCAGCCGTCAGCATTGCCGTCTTCCTAAGAGGCTCACTGGAAAAGAGTGACTTAATTCCCTATGTCGCAGCTCAACTGCTTGGGGCGTGGCTCGCAGCTAGTGCTGTACTGGCGGTTACGGGTGCCACATTCGCTCCTGCACCTGGTGCCGGGTATGAGACTTTGGCAGTCGTACTTTCTGAGGTCTTGCTGACCTTTGCACTGGTCCTTGTCATCCTCAATGTAGCAACGTCACCAGCTACTGAAGGCAACTCATACTACGGGCTGGCAATCGGCTTCACCGTACTTGCAGGTGCCTATGCTGTAGGGCCGATTTCAGGTGGGGCGTTTAATCCCGCCGTCGGATTTGGTCCAATTCTCGTTGACACGCTGGCCGGCGAAGGCTCATTCGAGAATTTGTGGCACTACATCGTATGGCCGATAGCGGGTGGTCTCCTCGCGGTACCGGTATTCCGCATGCAGCACGGTGCAGAATCCGACTAGCCTGAGTTGAGTTTAAACGCCTCGAGCTAATCAGCCCTTAGGTGCTGATCTCGTGGGCCGCGCCTGCTCCCTTGGGCACGCGAATCATTTCAACGAGTTGCTGTACCTCAGGTGGCGGCTCTGGAGTGAATCGCGAGACTGTAAGCGTGATCGCAAAATTGAGTAGCATGCCGACCGTGCCAATCCCCTGCGGACTAATCCCAAACCACCAGTTGTCAGCGTTATTGAGTTCTGGATGAATCAGCGTGAAGTAAGCGATGTAAGCCGCGGTCAGGGTTATACCAGCAACCATGCCAAGGATCGCACCCTCTCTCGTCGTACGTTTCGAAAATATTCCGAGGATGATGACAGGGAAAAATGAGGCCGCAGCTAAGCCGAAGGCGAACGCAACGACCTGTGCTACGAAACCTGGTGGATTAATACCGAGATAGCCCGCAACCAGCACGGCTGCACCTGCCGAAATCCGCGCAGCGATTAGTTCACCACGCTCTGTGATCTCCGGCATAATAGATCGTTTTAATAAATCGTGACTCACCGCAGAAGATACGACAAGAAGAAGGCCGGCCGCGGTAGATAGGGCTGCTGCAAGGCCACCAGCCGCTACAAGTCCTATGACCCAATTCGGTAAGCCGGCAATCTCCGGGTTCGCAAGGACGATGATATCGTTGTCGACTGTTAATTCATTAGCTGTCGACGCATCTGGGCCCACAAACTGGATGCGGCCGTCCCCATTGAGATCCTCGAAACTAAGTAACCCTGTACCTTCCCACGTCGTAAACCACTCAGGCACCTGGGCGTAGGGTACTTCCGAAACGCTGTTGATGAGGTTCGTGCGAGCGAACACGGCTACCGCTGGAGCGGTCGTGTACAAGAGAGCGATGAATACGAGAGCCCATCCTACGGAGAGGCGGGCATCGCGTACGCGTGGGACCGTATAGAAGCGGATGATCACATGCGGCAGACCAGCGGTCCCCACCATGAGTGCTGCTGTTATAAAGAAGACATCTAAGCGGGACTTTGTTCCAGACGTGTACTCCGAAAATCCGAGCTCCTGATGTAGACCATTCAGCCGTTCTAGTAGTGATATTCCCGAAGCCTGGTCAACATCGCCGAAACCCAACTGGGGCACAGGGTTTCCGGTGATCAGCAGAGATAGGAAGATGGCAGGAACCAGATAGGCGAAGATCAGCACACAGTATTGGGCAACTTGTGTGTACGTGATGCCCTTCATTCCACCTAGGACAGCGTAGAAAAAAACAATCGCCATCCCGATGTAGACTCCAACGTTTACATCAACTTCTAGGAAGCGGCTGAATACAACGCCCACACCCCGCATCTGCCCAGACACATATGTGAACGAGACGAAAATCGCACACACAACCGCCACAATTCTTGCGGTCTGAGAGTAGTACCGGTCACCGACAAAATCGGGCACCGTAAATGCTCCGAACTTCCGTAGGTAGGGAGCCAACAGCAGTGCGAGTAGCACATACCCACCCGTCCAACCCATAAGGTAGACCGCACCATCGTAGCCCATGAAGGAGATGAGCCCGGCCATCGAAATGAATGATGCGGCACTCATCCAATCGGCAGCGGTAGCCATCCCATTGGCCAAGGGTGAGACGCCGGTACCTGCGACGTAGAAGTCTTTTGTCGAAGTCGCGCGGGACCAAACTGCAATCCCTATGTAGAGCGTGAACGATGCAGCTACCAATAAGAAGGTCCAGGACTGGACGCTCATACGTCGTCCTCTTCTCGTAGGTCGAACTCACGATCCAGCCGGTTCATCAGGAAGACGTAGACGAAAATCAATGCTACAAAAACGTAGATTGCGCCCTGCTGTGCGAACCAAAAGCCTAGGGGAAAGCCCGTACCCGGCACGGTCACCGTATCAAGGGGTTCTACCGCGATAATCCCAAAGCCGTATGAGACGACGAACCAAACTACCAAAAGCATTCCCACGTACCGGATATTCCTTCTCCAGTACTCCGTAGCCCGTGCTCTAGTTGATGAATCAGGCCCGTAGCCCGCAGAACCTTGAGAGGGCTGTTCGCTCATAGAACACTCCGGCAAAGGGTCGGAAACGCGCAAACACTAGCAGGACGGAAGTCCATGCGGCAAATGAGTCTTTGGGTATTCGCGATAATGACGGGCAAGCAACACCAGCACAAACTCACTGAACCTGAATTCGTCAATTTACTCCTCCGTTCCGTAGACGAAGCGCTCCAGTTCACCATGGACACGTTCGATTGTTTCCCTCGAGGGCGATGGCGTAACAGCCGACACACTAATTGCCACCGCAGTATTGATGAGAAGAGACCAGACCGCGCCATGCAACCCGAGAGGGTGCGGTAAGACGACCAGCGTGATGTATAACGCAGCGAGTCCTGTAGAGATTCCAGCAACCACACCTGCCCTAGTGAGTGTACGACCTCCGGGGAAGCACACACCCAAAATCGCCGGCATAAGCTGCAACGCTCCGGCTCCTGAAAGTGTGACTAGTACCACCAAGAAGTCGAGCGTCAGCACCGAGAGGTAATACCCCACGACAAGAAGTCCGAGAACAATTCCTCGGCCGACCCACACGTAATGTGCTTGGCTCTCGTCGGGCTTGATATACCGCTGGTATACGTCCCGAGTCAGTACAGTCATGTTCGCATGCAGGATCGAATCCAGGGTGGACATCGCAGCCGCAGTCGCGCCCGCTAAGATGATACCCGTCAGCCATGGCGAAGCGTACACGAAGAGTAGCTCAGGAAAAATTCGGTCGGCAGCTGGTCCCTCGAGCCCAGGCATGACGATTGCCCCACCCATCCCGATCAAAGCCGCGGGAATGAACAAGGTCATCAGGTAGATCGGCGTCGTCGCCCCGAGAAGCTTGAGTGTTTTAGCGTCGATCGCTGTGTAGTAACGGATCATCATGTGTGGCTGGAAGATGACCCCAAATGAGAGCGTGAGGGTCATACCAATCCACATACCGGGCGTGAAGAAACCCTTCGGACCCGGTAGGGAGAGCAAATCGGGTCGCTGTTCTGAAACTGCACGCCACAGTTCCAGCGGCCCCCCGAAAAGCTCGTAGGATAGAACGAGTGCCCCCACCCATATTGCCAAATACATCCAGATCCCCTGGAGTACGTCAGTCCAATAGACCGCCCGGAGTCCACCAGCCATCAGATAAAATGCTGCCACGACCAGGAGAATTAGTGTGCCAAGTTCAAGGCCAATACGGCCGTCCGAGGCAACGTTAATGATGTAGCCTAGACCCTGTGCCTGCGCCTGGATGTAGAGAATCGTGAAGACAACCGAGACGACTGCCACAGCGATACGTACGGCTTCTGACTCGTAGAAGTCAGCCAGCATGTCCGCGGGAGTGATATAGCCGAAAGCCTTTCCCAGGGCCCAGATCCGAGTACCAATCACATAGGTGATCGCACCGACCAGAAGTGTCCATGTTCCGGCCGCCCAGAAACCGACACCATGCGTATAGAAAAATCCGCCTGAACCCAGAAACGCGAACACAGAGTGGAAGCTTGCTACAACCGTCAGATAAAGGACTATGAAGCCAGCACGACGACCGTAGAGGAGGAAATCCTCCATATCGACTGTCATCATGCGATTGGCGACAACACCTAGGACGAGCGTGAAGACCAAATAAAGAAAGATCAGGCTGGTCGCGATGACCCAGGTTTCCATCAAACTGTCAACATCAAGCTATAGACCCCGCCTCAGGGCCCAAACCAGAACACCAATCAGGACGGTGTAGACTGCGAACAGAGTCACGTAGATAAACGGAAGCCCCAAGATCCAGGGATCAGTGCGATTCAGGAGGGTGTGCGTGACCGGTGGCATAGCCAGCATGAAGATCACGAGAAAAGAGATGCACGCGATCCACCCATCACGAGTACGGGGGATAAAGTGAGATCGCCGCGTCGGCTGAGATTCCATGGCTCGCGAAGATGGATCGAGTGTCGGCAGAACAGCAAGGGTCCGCCCAACTCTAGTACACTTTTGTGTCCTTTTTGAGTGACATCCTGCTGAGTCAAGCACAGGATTAAAATACTGACTGAAGCAGCCTAACTCTCACTAAGACAACGACTTAAGTGATTCACCTATCAACGGCATAGTTATTGAACCTACATTCATTATACTTCGGCTAGTAATCACACTTACCGGCAAAGCAATGACGAAAGGAAACGCTTCAGTGACTGCATGCATTGGGTTAGGGCTGCTTCTGATGGCACAGGGTCTAGATGCACAAGTGCTACCAAGAGCCTCGGAATCCAGGCATCCATTCTTATATCTCGACTTCGCAGGACTTGCCAGCAATGCGGTAGGTGAGTTTGGTGATCTCGTCGGCGTCGGAGCGGGAATGAACATGAGTGTAAAGGCATTCCTTCCTGAAGACTCCAGGAATTTCGGACTGCGGGCAGATCTTGGATGGGTTGTCTATGGTTCAGAAAAAGTACCTACATGCGTCAGCGACCCTTGCCGTGTCCAGGCGAACATCAACACAACCAACAACATCTTCTACTTTGGCTTGGGCCCTGAGGTCATCCTGATACGGGGACGTTTTGAACCCTACATCTACGGAACCCTGGGAACTTCGGTTTTTAACACTGGGTCAACGCTCCAGGGTAAATACTTTGAGGGAGCCGAGACACATTTCAACACCATTCACCTCAATGATTGGACCTTCGCCTGGCGTGCAGGCGGGGGCATCCGCTACGACATCTGGGAAGACTTCTCAGTGGATTTCGGGGTGGAGCACCACGGCAATGGTGTAGCCGATTACCTCACCAAAGGTGATGTCACCGACGACTCGGATGGCAAGACCATCATCAACCCAAGACGCGGTGAAGCCAACTTGCTGACCTTCCGACTCGGTATGTCGGTTGGGCTAGGGGGCGGCACGGAGAGATAGTCATACCTTGAGCCTGGAATAAACCGGAGTGTTCGTTACTGGCACACCTCAGACTTCTAGACGCAAAACCTAATCCGCTTGGCTCACATCAAGTTCCAGGGCCTCCCGAACTCTGCTCCTCTCGACCTTACCATTCGCGTTCCGGGGAATCTCTCCCCCGATGAGCCAAACACGCGGCCGCTTGGCTTCACCCAAAGATTGCCGGACATACTCTTCGAGAAGGTCTAGATCGAACCCGTCACCGGTTGGCACAACCCACGCACCAACAATTTCCCCCCACTCAACGTCTGGAATACCTACTACACAGGCGTCCTGGATTCCCTCATGTTCGCACAGCACATCCTCTATATGAGTCGCATCTATGGTGATTCCACCCGACACGATCCGGTCTGAGCGTCGTCCGGTGATCCATAGATCTCCGTCCTTATCAAAATGTCCCAAGTCTCCTGTACGATACCAGCCTTCAGCATCAGCTAGCGGTTCAGTGATACCGACATAACCCTGAGCTAGTGTGGGGCCTTGAGCTAGAATCTGTCCGTCATTGTCAATCTTGATCTTCGTTCCCATCAGTGGACGACCGACCGAACCCGGCTTTTTCTTCACTTCAGAAGGCACCGCAGTAGCCACCTGAGAAGTCATCTCGGTCATACCGTAGGTCAGTGCGAGCGGCCATCCCGCTGCGAGGCTCTGTTGAATAAGATCTAGTGAAGCATGAGCTCCACCGATCAGCCCGCATTTGAATGAAGCAGGCACCTGGATGCCGTCCCGGTGCTCCAGTAAGCGAATCAATTGGGTCGGCACAAGTGACATATGAGTCACCGGAGAAGCCCTACCTGGGAGACCTTCACCCTCGATGAGTTGAGAAGCGATATCTGCACGAAAAGACCCGCAAGCAACCAGAGTACAACCCAGAAGAAAAGCTCGGGTCAATAGAGCCAGGCCGCCTACGTGCGCCGGAGAAAGGGACAATAACCAGACATTCTCTGATCCAAGATCCAGTCTCTCAGTAACAGCTTCAGCGCTCGCACAGATATTATCCAGCGTTAACAAAACACCCCGGGGTCGACCTCCCGTCCCGGAAGTCCAAAGAATTGCCCGGGCATCGGTCTCAAGACCATTGAGCATCTCTTCGGCTCTGGATTTCTCAAGCCGTGTTAGCCGAGGATCGAGTGGGGCGATGGACGCACCTGTCCGCCAGTAGGCTAAGAATTCGATCACCGTCTTCGCTTCTGCGTGAGCGTCAATTATATAAACTCGCCCCGGCTCGACTCCTTTGGTGGCTAGTTCTGTCGCGCGCTCCTCTACAGCATTACCCAGGTCCGCGTATGTCCAAACTCTTTCGGCTGATACAAGCGCCAGCCTATTAGCGCTCGTGCTCACTGTCCCTTCAAGCAGTTCGAGAAGCATCAGCCGAGGGCAAACCCGGCGGCGATAGCCAAGCCATAGACCCCTACCAACTGTGCGGTCTCTGCTAGGGCTGGTAGTAGATCGCGGGCTTCCGCGTGCCCAATCACCTTCTTCACTGGACTAACAGAGAGCGGGATCACCAATAGTGAGCAGAGTACAGCGACCGGCCAATCCAGAACTATCCAGCCAAAAAGAGGCACAGAAATAGAGATGGAAAGCATGAGGAGGTACTCGAGCTTCGAGAGAGTTGGACCAATACGAACGGCGAGGGTCCGTTTCCCCGCACGGGAATCTGTATCGATGTCCCTGAGGTTGTTCACGACAATGAGAGCGGTGCTGAGTGCACCGATACCCGACCCTACCACAAAAGCGTCGACAGACCATGAAAGGCCCTGCACGTAGTAGGTACCCCCAACCGCAACGAGTCCGAAAAAAATAAAGACGAAGAGATCACCAAGGCCGTGGTATGCCAGCGGAAACGGCCCTCCGGTATAGAGAACGGCACATGCGATCGAGGCTAACCCGATCCACAGGATAGGTAACCCTGCAACCCACACCAGATAGATACCTGCGATCATCGCCAACCCAAGGGCCTTAACCATCCCAGCTCTTACAATCGCTGGTGCCAGAATTCCAGCCTGAGTGACTCTGACTGGACCAATACGGTCTTCCGTATCTCCACCACGAACGAAATCGTAATAATCGTTGCCAAGATTAGTACCAATCTGAATACAAATGGCCCCAACCAGAGCAGCGAGCGCCGGGAAAAAAGTGAACACCCCGTGATAGACGGCCAATCCTGTCCCTGCGATAACGGGAGCTACACCTGCAATGAGCGTCTTGGGGCGAATAGCGAGAAGCCAAGCGCGGATCCTGGAGATCTCAGAAGGTGATGCGAGAGCTTCCATGAATGCTTTGAGTAACTGAACGAAGACTGATCAGCATTCCAACTTCAATCACCAAGGCAACCACGGGTATTTGCGGAATTCGGGATCTCGCTTCTCGAGATATGCCCTTTTCCCCTCCTGCCCCTGTTCCGTCATGTAGAATAGTAACGTTGCATTGCCTGCTAATTCCTGGAGCCCGGCCTGGCCATCGACATCGGCATTGAAGGCACTCTTGAGAAGCCGAATCGCTAGAGGACTCTTATCCAGGATTTCTTGGGCCCATCTCCAGCCCTCGAGCTC
>Ga0207965_1000023_pt1 | contig 39364 bp, 36 predicted proteins | sample Knorr_S23_td_O2m_FD_185609 | JGI IMG/M metagenome (GOLD analysis project Ga0207965, IMG submission 185609) | Marine microbial communities from Southern Atlantic Ocean transect - Knorr_S23_td_O2min_ad_571m_LV (SPAdes) (version 2) | ecosystem: Environmental > Aquatic > Marine > Oceanic | place...
CGCCCCAATACCTAAAATTGGAAGTCACTCCAAGTGGTAGCTTCTGAATCGCTTTCTGAAAATGCTTGTTACTTTTTTGTAAAGATCTTTTTGTCATGTTTGAAATTAGAATTTAACCCGAAGGTGTTGTGGTTGTATGGAATTTGAAAACAAAATTCCCGCTTTAGAGGAGCACGGATCAGAATTTAATTCGTGTGTATATAATATTAAATGGAGAATTTAATAAGTACGTCATCCGGATATCATAATAAAATATTTCTGTCTTTGGTAGAACAGAATCGAATGTTATCTCTATTTCATTAGGGGTAATATGAGGCTAGTAAATTTTTTCAAAGGAGTAACACATGCATATTGATTTACCAGAAAATGCAAAAAAATGGACTTCTATTGCTAAACAATTTCTTGAGGAAACCATGCCCTGGGAAGTTGAAGCTGAGATGAATGAAGGAAAACTCCCAGAGAAAATAGACGCAGAACACAGACAAATGGCAATAGATCTTGGCCTCAGCTCCATGGATATACCCAAATCCTATGGCGGTCAGGAGTTGAGCATTCTTGAACAAGTAGTAGTCTGGGAAGTTTTAGGACGAGGAACAAACGCTCTCACTTGGTGCTTTTCTGAGCCTCAGTCGTGGATGTTGGATGCTTGCGACGAAGCACAAATTAAATCCTACATCTTGCCATTGATGGATGGCACAAGGCACGAATGTTACGCAATTACTGAACCGGAATCAGGATCAGAAGTACATGTAGACACATCCGCAAATAAAGTCGAAAATGGCTACCGAATCAATGGCGAAAAATGGTTCGTTACCGGGGCAAATCACGCAGATTTTTTCTTTATTCAAGCAAAGGTTTTCGATGGAAAAGAAAATCTCGGTGATGCCTTGTTTTTTCTTGATATGAAAACAGAAGGGATTGAGCTCGTTCGCACTCCTTCATTTTCTCACACCTTTGACAGCCACCATCCCATTTATAAATTTAACGATGTTTTTATCCCGCAAAAAAACCTTATTGGTGCAGAAAGCGACGGCATGAGTTACACACGCTCTTGGTTTCGCAGAGAGAGACTTATGATCGCAGCCAGATGTTGTGGCGCTGCTGCCAGACTGATTGAAGAAGCAACTGATTTTGCCAAGCAGAGAAATATTCAAGGGGAACCATTGTCTGAACGTCAAGGAATACAATTCATGCTTGCAGACTCCGTCACAGAACTCTGGGCTGCCCGATTAATGCTCTATGAAACAGCTAAGGCCCACGATCGTGGAGATAACTTAAAATCCCTTCATTATCGCTGCTCTGCGGTAAAACTGTTTGCTTCGGAAATGGCCAATGAGGTTGCTGATAGAGTAGTTCAAATCTTTGGCGGCCGTGGTTATATGAGGGAATACACGGCGGAACGATTCTATCGTGAGCTAAGGGTTGACAGAATTTGGGAAGGCACTAGCGAAATCCAAAGAATTATCATTGCCAGAGGGCTGATAAATAAGGGACTAAAAAATTTATGACCGCAAAAACCAGTGCACTAATAATGGGTGTAGGACCTGAGCAAGGGCTTGGGGCAGCGCTCTGCAAGCGCTTTGCCCAAGAGGACATTCAGATTTTTGTCTGCGGCCGGACTACAGAAAAAGTTGAGCATGTAGCAGAACTAATAAATACCACTGGCGCTCAAGCCCAGCCCATCACAGCCGATGTCACCAAGGAGGCTGACATTAGTGCGATGATCGATCTGGTAAGTGCTAGCGGTCTTCCCTTGGAATTGGCAATTTACAATGCCGGTAATAACCGTCCTGAACCGTTTCTAGATGTTACCCCGGAGATTTTTGAAAGCATGTGGCGGGTGCTGTGCATGGGAGGTTTTCTAGCTTCGCAAGCGGTTCTGCGTTTGATGTTAGAACAAGGCAACGCTGCTCCCAAACGCTCGCTGCTGTTTACCGGTGCATCGGGTTCGCTGCGCGGACGGGCCAATTTTGCCGCCTTCGCCGCAGGTAAGGGTGCCCTGCGTATGATGGCTCAATCATTAGCCCGAGAGTTTGGTCCCAAAGAGATCCATATCGCACATGTGATCATTGATGGGGCAATTAATGGAGACAAAGTTATCAAAGGGTACCCTGATTACGTTGCTGGACTGGGTAAAGATGGGTTACTGGATATCCATGCAATCGCCGAAACTTTCTGTACATTGCACAACCAGGAACGGAGTGCTTGGACACAGGAAATAGATCTGCGTCCATTTAAGGAAAATTTTTAAGCAATTGTTACGGTGAAAAAATTATTCTTAACAACCACACGATAAATTACATTCAGTGAATCAAAATCGATCTGCCCTTGATTGGCTTTACATCATAGGCCTCTCTGCTTTGTGGGGAAGTGCTTTTGTTTTCATCAAAGTTGCAACACCGGCCATTGGTGCGGTTGGCCTGGTGTTCTTACGATTGGTTTTAGCCTCGTTACTGTTGGGAGCCCTGTTTATTAGAAAGCAACATTTTAAAATGATTAAGGAGAATATATTCCCCATCATTTTAATTGGTGTTACGAATGTGGCGCTGCCATTTTATTGCTTTTCTTATGCAGCACTCGAGATTAATGCAAGCACCATGGCAGTAATCAATGGAAGCACGCCTCTGTTTGCTTTTGTGTTTTCAATATTTTGGTTGAACTTTCAATTCAAATGGTTTCAGTTTCTGGGAATACTGATTGGAATGTCAGGGCTGATGGTATTTGTCGGTTACGAGTCCTTGGAATTCAAGCTATTCCCAATGTTCATGGCGATGATTGGCGCCGCCATGTATGGTCTTTCCATGAATTACATTTATAAACTGAATGTAGTGGACACCGGAGTTATGGCAGCTGTAACCATGGTTGCAGCGACAATTATGATTGCCCCTTTCTTGTTGCTGGATCCGATCATAATGGAAAATTGGAATTTGAAAATTGCGGCAAGTGTTATTTTCCTAGGCGTGTTCTGCACCGGTTTGGCCTACCTTCCCTATTTCATTCTCATTAAAAGAGTCGGGCCAATCAGTACTTCCCTGGTGGCACTGCTCGTGCCAATATTTGGGATGCTTTGGGCTTATCTTTTGTTGCAGGAAACGATAACATTGGTGATGTTGACTGGTTGTTTACTGATCATTGGTGGTGTGGTGCTAACCAGTCGATTGGGCAAGGCTAATCGGTGAATTACAATGTATAGGATAAAAACAAACGGATGAAGAAGGTGGGCAAAAAACTCTGTTGGAAATATTTGATCGCAATTGCCATTGCAGTTGTCCCTTTGCAGCCGATGGCGCAGAGCAATGAAAAGATTGTCAACGTTTTCAATTGGGCTGATTACATTGGTACCGATACGGTAGAAAACTTTGAAAAAGAATATGGGATCAAAGTCAATTACGACGAGTATGAATCCAGTGAGATGGTTGAGGCAAAACTATTGAGTGGTCGCACCGGTTATGACGTTGTGGTGCACAGCAGCATGTATTCAAAACGTCTTTTTCCTCTAAAAATCTTTCAAAAATTGGACAAAACCAAATTAACCAACTGGAAACTTTTAGACCCGGAGTTGATGGCGTTATTGGATCAATTTGATCCGGGTAATAATTTCATGGCTCCTTACAGCTGGGGATCCACAGGTGTCGCCTATAACGTGGATATGGTTTTGGAAAGATTACCAGATGCCCCGCTTGATAGTGGAGACATGCTGTTTGATCCCGAAGTGGTTTCTAAATTCGAAGATTGTGGGGTCAGTCTTCTCGACTCTCCAACTGATGTCGTTCCACAAGCATTGGTCCATTTAGGCTATCCTGACAACACCAGAGACCCAAAGGCGATACAAGCGGCAGAGGATCTGCTGTTGAGTGTACGTCCCTACATCAAAAAATTTACCTCCACGACCTACCTCAATGATTTACCCAATGGCGACCTGTGTGTGTCTCAGAGCTGGGCGGGAGACTACGCAACGGCTTCGGCAAGAGCTGAGGAAGTGGGCTCGGATATCAATCTTGCCTATTTTGTACCAAAAGAGGGAGCCATAATGTGGGTTGATATCATCATCATCCCGGATGATGCACCCCATACCGAGAATGCCTATTTATTCCTTGATTACCTATTAAGACCTGAAGTAACAGCAGACTTTGTAAATCTAACCCACTACGCAAGTCCCGTACCTGCGGCGAATGAATTCATTGACCAGAAACTTTTGAATGACCCTGCAATTTACCCAACCCCAGAGATAATGAAGCGTTTGTATCTTACTGAAGTTGATCCCCCAAAATACCAACGCATAAAAACCAGGGTTTTTACCAGAGCAAAAACTGGACTAAAAAATTGATAAAAACTGTATTATTTTGAAATGAACAACGACAATCAAACAACTAAAAAACAACCTTTTATCGAAATCAAAGGAATCAGCAAGCACTTTGGCGACTTCGTGGCAGTCAACAAAGTTGATCTGACTATTTTCAAAGGCGAATTATTTTCTATCTTGGGCGCATCCGGTTCAGGCAAAACAACGTTGCTCAGAGTCATGGCAGGTTTGGCAACGCCTACTGAAGGTTCCGTAGTCATCGATGGGATCGATATGACACATATTCCACCGTATGAACGTCCTGTGAATATTATGTTTCAGAACTATGCCTTGTTCCCACACATGACCGTATTTGACAACGTTGCTTACGGGCTAAAAAAAGAGAAAATGCCCAAGGAAGAAATTAAATCAAAAGTAGCACAGATGCTTGAACTGGTGAAGTTGTCCGAATACAGCCATCGCAAACCGGATCAGCTTTCAGGAGGTCAGTCGCAACGGGTTGCTCTTGCCAGGGCACTCGTCAAACAGCCAAAAGTGCTTCTCCTTGATGAACCCATGGCTGCACTGGATAAAAAATTGAAACAAAACACGGCATTCGAGCTGGTAAACATTCAAGAGGAACTTGGAGTCACTTTCATCATCGTAACCCACGACCAGGAAGAAGCCATGACCTTGTCAGACCGGATTGCTGTGATGGAGGAAGGACAATTCCTGCAAATTGGCCCACCCAGTGAAATTTACGAAAACCCAAGATCAAAATTTATTGCCGATTTTGTTGGCAACATAAATATGTTTGCAGCAACAATCCTCTCAAAGCAAACCAATAAAATTGTGGTCAATTGCCCTACATTGGGAGGCCAACATGAAATTGATTTCGACGGCAGCATTGCCGACGATATAGAATCGATCACTCTCGCGATTCGACCTGAAAAAATTATGATTGACAATCAACTGTCTGGCTCTGAAAACACTTATATAAAAGGCATCGTTGAAGATTTCGGTTACTTTGGCAACCTCTCAATTTACCGAGTAAAAACTTCGGATGGAAACATTATTCAGGTTAGTAAACAAAACCGATACAGATCAGAGAGAGTCATCAGTTGGGACGATGAGGTTTATCTTTCATGGGAGCCTTCTAACCTTTTGTTGTTGACTGAATAATGTCAACTGTATTAACCAGCATGGATGCGACATTCAGAGAAAGACTCTGGAAGAAGTTTATAGTTTTTATACCTTATTTGTGGTTACTTCTTTTCTTTCTAACTCCTTTTTTAATTGTTCTCAAAATCAGTTTTGCTGATCCACTTGTAGCCCAACCACCATTCACGCCCTTGTTTCAAAAATCAGTGGAAACAGGTCTTTCCATCTACACCACTTTTGATAATTACCTCTATCTGTTTCAGGATTCTTTGTATCTGGTTACCTACATCAATTCGGTCAAACTGGCTTTTATTTCAACTTGTTTTTGCTTGATGATTGGCTACCCAATTGCTTACGGCATTGCTCGCTCTCCACAACCGACCAGGAACATCCTGCTGTTGATGGTGGTGGTGCCATTCTGGATTTCATTCTTGCTTCGAGTTTACGCATGGATGGGCATTTTAAAAACGAAAGGGCTCCTTAATGGTTTTCTTCTTTGGACCGGTATTATCGATCAACCACTGGAATTGCTCTACACAGACACCGCCGTTTATATCGGGATGATTTATTCATATTTGCCATTTATGATTCTTCCCCTTTATGCAAATCTTGAAAAACTTGACATTCGATTGTTAGAAGCTGCTGCGGATCTTGGGGCCAGACCATGGAAAGTATTCAAGGATATAACCTTCCCTCTCTCAATACCTGGGGTCATTGCGGGTTGTTTACTGGTATTCATACCAGCCATTGGCGAATACGTCATTCCAGCATTGCTAGGCGGTGCCGATACGTTAATGATTGGGCGGTTGCTCTTTGACGAATTCTTCCTCAACAGAGACTGGCCGGTAGCATCTGCGGTGGCAATAGTTTTATTAATGTTACTTGTCCTGCCTATTGTCTATTTTCAAAAAAGACAAAACCAAGAACTTCTGGAACAACAATGAACAAAAGATCTACATTTATCTTCTCTGCACTTTGTTTTGGTTTTGCTTTTCTCTATATACCCATTCTCCTGGTCGTCATTTATTCTTTTAACGATTCAAGACTAGTGACCATTTGGGGGGGTTGGTCCATCCGATGGTACATAGAACTGTTCAACAACGACAATATTTTGGATGCGGCTCTCTTGAGCTTTCGGATTGCGGCAGTGAGCGCCACATTCGCAACAATAATGGGAACGTTAGCTGGGATAGCTCTGACAAGAATTAGGCAATTTAGAGGCAGGCTTTTGTTTACCGGAATGATTGCTTCACCCTTGGTTATGCCAGAAGTGATTACCGGTTTATCGCTGTTACTGTTCTTCGTGAGCTTGCAGCAGTTAATCGGTTGGCCAGGACAAAGGGGTATAACCACAATTACCATTGCCCATATCACGTTCTCAATGGCTTATGTTGCAGTGATCATCCAGTCTAGGCTCACCGATATGGATGAATCCATAGAAGAAGCAGCCTTGGATCTGGGAGCAAAACCGATAAGAGTGCTTTGGGATATTACCCTGCCGATAATATTCCCAGCCATGATCTCAGGATGGCTGCTTTCATTTACCCTGTCCTTGGATGACCTGGTGATTGCAAGTTTTGTATCTGGGCCTGGTGCAACCACATTGCCGATGTTGATTTTTTCAAAAGTACGCTTGGGGATTGCCCCAGATATCAACGCGTTGGCAACAATCCTGATAGCCGTCGTAGCCATTGGGGTATCGATAGCAGGTTGGGTGATGCACCAGCAGAGCAAAACGAAAAAAGCGTGAATCTTTAGTAAAATAATACTTCAAACCCAGGAAGAGTATGGCCACCAATGAACTTGCAGCCCTGAAGGCATCCTTTAACAGAGCAAAAGCTTTTTTGAATGCAGGCGATGCAAAAATGGCAGAAAAAATATGCCGTTCTGGACTAAAACAAATCACCAGTGGAGATCCGAATTTGCAAGTCCTGCTCTGCGTAGCAATGATTCGACAGGGTCGATCAGGCGCAGCAGTGAAGAGATTGAAACACGCTCTGAGAATGTTTCCAGATTTTCCCCAGGCCCATGAAGAACTCGGCAACGCATTTCTAGGACAGAACAAGCCAGAGAAGGCAATTGAGTCTTTTCAAAAAGCAATCGAACTTGATCCAAACAATGCCAGTGCACGTATTAAATTGGGAAAAATTTTTTCAGCACTGGGTCGACACCAAGAAGCAGATGAAGCATACAAAAAAGCTCTAAAGCTGGATCCACTGCAAGAAAAGTTGGCCTCTGCGGCCCAATTGCTCAGACAGAATAAAGTCGAAGAAGCTGAAAGAATCTGTCGGCAAGCTCTGCGGGAACAACCCGATGATGTTAATGGCTTGAGGTTGCTTGCCTCCATTGCATCGCAACTGGAACAAAAAGACGACGCTATTGTTCTTTTGGAACGGGCGGTAGAGTTAAAGCCAAAATTTTCTGGTGCCTGGTCTGACTTGGCCGAAGCCTACTCAGACACAGACGAATTTGGTAAAGCGCTCGATGCCGTTCAGCGGGTCATAAAACTGCAGCCGGACCTTCCCTTTGGCTTCATGGTTCGTGCAGGTATTTTGACCAAATCAGGTGATCACCAGGGTGGCCTAGAAGCCTATGAAGAAGCGTTAAAAATAGAACCCGATCATGTGGGTAGCAATATGGGTATTGGCAATGTTTTGAAGACGGTAGGTCGCTTTGACGAATCGGTAGAAGCCTACAAGAAATGCATTAAAACACAACCACTTTTTGCCGAGGCCTATTGGAGTTTAGCCAATCTAAAAACATACCAATTTAAAGCATCAGAAATTGAACAGATGGAACACCATGTGAAGAATGAAATGATGCTGGAAGAACACAAGGCTTTTTTCCACATTGCTTTGGCAAATGCAAAAGAGAAAGAGAAAAAATTCGATGCAGCTTGGCAGCACTTTATGGGTGGCAACACCATGAGAAGGTCAGGCGAAATATACGATGCAGTCCAAACTCAAGTGTCCCATGACGAATTAATAGATACCTTCACTGAAGATTTTATTAAGGCTAAGAAAGATTTGGTGGGTCATCAAAGCAATGCACCCATATTCATTGTGGGATTGCCACGTTCAGGGTCTACACTGGTTGAACAAATTCTTGCAAGTCACAGTCTTGTGGAAGGCACCAAAGAATTGCCAGACCTGCCTCTCTTGGGACGGAAACTGAGCAAATCAAGAGGAAGGGGAATTAAGTATCCAAGTGCTGTGACCACCATGACCGATGCTGAATTTGTAGAATTCGGTGAAAGCTACCTCACCACAACCCAACGATATCGAACCGACAAACCCCATTTCATTGACAAAATGCCCAATAACTTTGCGAGCCTCGGTTTCTTGAAATTAATCCTGCCCAATGCGACAGTTATTAACGCCAAACGACACCCACTTGATTGTTGCATTAGCTGCTTTAAACAACTTTTTTACAAAGGGCAATCATGGAGTTACGACCTCTTTGAGATCGGAGAATATTACCTTGAATACGACAGAATGATGAAACACTGGCATACGGTTCTGCCCAACGAGATTCACGACCTTGAATACGCAGAAATGATTAATGATCAAGAAAATGTTACCAGACGATTGCTCAATTTTTGCCAGTTGGACTGGGAAGAAAAATGTTTGAGATTTTATGAAACCAAACGGTCTATAAACACCGCCAGCTCAGAGCAAGTAAGACTACCCATCTACAAAGGAGCATTAAACTCCTGGCGTTTGTACGAGGAGCATATTGGACCCCTGATTGAAATCCTAGAACCCATTCTGCTGGAGCTGCCAAAAGAAGACAGGCCAAAATTACTCCAATAAGCAGGAAACTTTAGTTCAGAGATTTTGCTTTAGCTCTAATTTCTGGTGGCATGTAGTCAAAAATAAAAGTAATTCGATCATCCTTTCCGCGGTTCATGACACTATGGCTTGATTGATTGTTGACTTCATAGGCCCGTCCAAGCTGCAATTGATAAGGTCGACCGGCTATGGTGAAACGAACATGTTCATTGGTTGTGATTGGAATGTGAATGCGGTGTGCAATGTGAAAGGACGGATGTTTGTCTACGTGGGGGCTAATTCTTTCTCCTGCATGTAGTTTTGCAGCCATGGCCCTGATAATGGTTCCACCAGGCTCATAGAACCTGTTGATAACATCTTGCATCACAGGAACTGCAACCTTTGCCAGACGGTCCCAAGCCTCTTCTTTTGTAACCTTGATTTCAGGCCATCCGTCACAGAACACAAGCATTAAAGAGCTGGTTTTCTTATGCACATCAAATATCTCCTGGCGAGTTTCATTCTCGTGCCAAGCTTCTTTATCAAGATTGATGATTGCGTCTCTTAAAGGTTCATAATCAATGGAACCTAAATCTTTTAACGGTTGATCAATATTCATTCGATTCTCCCTAAAAACGCAACTTTTAGTGCATAAAATTAACTGTGCATTTTGTTATTGTAAAAAAAGAACCCCAGCAGTCAACATACGATGTCCTTAAGTTTATGCAATTTAATTGCATACAAAAAGACGGAGAGTCGGTAGCAATTAATTTCGTTGTTAATAAACAACATTTAACTGGCTAATCGTTGTATAAATCCCCAGAATTCTTTGTTGCAAAGGCTTGTAATATAATCCCGGTGTTATAGTATCGTTGAACAGAAGGTTTTTTCTAAGCTTATTGGGAGTTTGGAAGATTGCTTATCATGGAAATTAATTTTATTACTGGGGATTAAAATTATGTCTGGCATAACAAGAACACAAAAAATAACAACCGTTGCTGCTGCCGTCACGGCTGCTTTAGCGGGTTATTCAACCGCAGAGGCACAACTAGAAGAAATCATTGTTACCGCTGCGAAAAAAACACAAAACCTGCAAGAAATTGCCGGGTCTGTGCAAGCCATCAGTGAGGCCGATATCAAAAGAAATCAGGCAGTCAATATGCAGGATTATGCCAAGCTCATACCGACCATGAGTTACGTTAATTACCTGCCAGGTACGGGTAAAGTCTATTTCCGTGGGATAGCTGATGATAATGGAACTTTCATATCAGAAGAATCGGTCGCTACGTACATCGATGAGCAACCGGTTACTCAATCCGGAATGCAGGTTGATGTTCGCTTGGTTGATATCAATCGTATCGAAGCTCTTTCCGGACCTCAAGGCAGTCTCTATGGCTCCAGTGCTCAATCGGGTACGATCCGCATCATCACCAACAAACCTGACCCCAGCGGATTTGAAGCCAGTGTTGATGTAACAATGAGGGCATCTGCAGCTTCCCCCAGCAACGAAGACAGCTGGGATATCAGTGCCATGGTCAATGTGCCTGTTACCGAAAACTTTGCCATCAGAGTGGTTGGATTCACCGCAGAAGACGGTGGTTTTGTCGACAACATTGAAGGCGTCAGTGCTCGGTTTGGTTTGAACAAAAACAGCGACTGGGACCCCAGTGTAGTCCATGAAGATGTCAACTCTTTCAAATCCGAAGGCGGGCGTATTTTTGGCAGGTGGGAACTTGATGACGGCTACGTCCAGGCAGGTGTTTCTGCTCAGAATAATCATGCCGACGGCTACAACAACTTTGATCCAACAATTGGCGATTTACAGAAAATTGCCTTCTTCGAAGAACCTCGCACCGACGATTGGACACAACTGTCTCTGACCATTGAGAAAGATCTGGGCTGGGCAACATTGCTTTCAGCCACCTCCTATTTTGACAGAGATGTATTCTACACCCTTGACCGAAGTGTTTATGCGAACTACTTTGGAACCTTCTGCTATTACTACAATGGCTACCCGGCTGGCTGGAGCAAATATTGTTTCCAACCCGTGGGTACTGCCTACTGGTACAACGACACAATCGGGTGGCAAGATTTGTTCCAATGGAACAGCACCAAAACCCAGGAATTCAGACTGTCCAACCAAACCGATCAAATGGATTGGGTATTTGGGTTGTTTTACCAAGAACGTGAGGAAGGCTGGGATTTTCATACCATGAGCGTAAATTACGCAGACTCTGTAGGTTTTCAGAATCGATTGAATTACATCACCTACTATATTCCTGACCGACTTCCAGTTGCGCCAACAGATGTTTGGTGGTCGTCTTACGATAGAACCACATGGGAGACCATGGCCGTCTTTGGACAGGTCGACTATCGGTTCAATGAGGATTGGGAGCTTACCCTTGGCGGACGCTGGTTTGACCGTCAAGCGGACAAGAGATACTGGGTGGAAAATCCAGGCGGTGCGCTGACTGCCGATGGAATTCTGCCAAAGAATGACTACGGTAATCCAGGCGACAGTGACTTTGTGCCGAAGGTGAGCATCAAATACAGACTCAGTGACGATGCATTGGTCTACGCTCTCTATTCCGAAGGCTACCGACCGGGTGGAGTCAACCGTGGTCGATCATCGGCTCCTATTTATCCCGATGTGTATGAATCTGACTTCTTGTCGAACTATGAATTCGGCTACAAGGCAACCTTGTTGGATGGCAGGTTCAGGCTGAACTTGACTTACTTCACCATGGATTGGGAAGACTACCAAATCGAATTGGTGGATCCAAGCAATCTGCCTTGCGGTTCAGCGGATGCATATCCAGCACCGCAATGCGGCCAACCATGGCAGAAAGTGGTTGCCAATTTGGGTGACGCGGAATCAGACGGGCTAACGATGGAAGTTCTTGCTTTGATCGGTGATTCAACCGAACTTGGCTTCAACTCTCAATGGGTTAAGGCAGAGACTGCATCACCGCTGGCAGACGGCAGTGCACCAACTGGTTCACGGTTACCACAAGTACCTAAGTTCAAGGGCAACATTTGGATCGAGAAAACCGTGGAATTCAATAAATTTGGCGCCAACGAGGCCTTCGTCAGAGGATCCGTTTCCTACACCGGAGACAGTGTCAGTGCAGTGCAACCAGGTTACGCTTTCGCTCAAGATTCTTTCACAATCGCCGATATGAAGGTGGGAATAATGGGTGACGATTGGGAATTGGATTTCTTCATCAGCAACATATCCGATGAGCGAGCTGAAATAGCTGTCAACGATTGGATGTTTGACTATTTCTTCGGCAGAGGTAGACAATACACCAACCGCCCAAGGGAAGTTGGAATTCGATTCACCAAAACCTGGTAAGTCGTAAACTTAATAAAAAGACCCGAGTCATTTTCTCGGGTCTTTTTTTTGGTATATTACTGTGAACTTTTTTACTTTCACTAAAGAACTATAAAACAATCAAAATAAAAACTATGCCAAAAACGTCACCCGACAAAGAACCCGCGATCACCACTGGCCCTTACAACTCATTGAGGGAATACATGGCCGCGATTGAAGAGCACGGCAATGTGCTTAAAATTAAGGAGATTGATCAGGATGCCTACGAGCTGACTGGCCTGATATACAAACTTATTGACAAACACGGTTGGTTGGGGGCACCTGCAGTCGTCGTTGAGAACGTCAAGATAGATGGCCGTTGGATGAAAGGCCCGATTATCGTCAATCATTACGGCCTGGCTGCCCACGAAGCAATAGCTGTGGGGGTACCATTCAAAGACATCGGTAACGATCAGATCGAAAATTTCAAAAAAGCACTGAAGCAGGTAATGGACCTTGGTCAAATACAACCCGTCAAACCGGTTGAAATTGAAAAACACCAAGCCCCTGCCAAAGAAATCATGCTGCAGGACGAAGAAATCAATGTCCTTAATTTTCCTTTTTTGCAAAGCAATCCAGGGGACAACGGCCGTTTTATAAACACCGGTAATTTGGTGCTGATTGACCCAGAAAAAGGCAGGAATGTTGGCACCTACAGAATGCAAATTAAAGGACCCAGAAAGATAGGGATTAATCCAGAAAGGAAGCAACATGGCTGGGAATTTCTGATGGGCATGAAAGAACGCGGGGAGAAAGTGGCCCAAGCGGCTGTTGTCTTGGGTACAGACCCGATTGTGTTTGCAATGAGTAGCTCAAAAACAGCACGACTTGGCCAAGATGAATTGGAAATTGCAGGTGGGTTTAAAGGTTGTCCCGTCGAAGTGGTTAAATGCGAGAATAGCGACATCACTGTACCGGCAAATGTTGAAATGATCATAGAAGGTGAAATACCCCTGGATGATATGGAGGAAGAAGGCCCCTTTGGGGAAATGTATGGCTATATGGGTTTACCACACGCCGAGCAGTTTTACATGAACATCAAAACCATAACGCACCGTGAAAACCCCATGTTTGTGAATCAATTCACCGGGGTTACCCGAGGCTTTATTACCACACCCAGCGAAGCCAGTTCAACCAGGAACTTCAGGCAATTTATTCCAGAACTTGTTGGTGCTCACGGTCCCCCAGATTTCACCGGTTTTTTCTTTATTAGCATCGATAAAACAAGACCGCACCAAGCGTTTGAAGTTGCAGAGAAACTGAATTTTTTACCCATTTCAAAAATCATGGTAGTTGTCGATAAAGACGTAAATATTCACGACCCCATGGAGATGATTGCAACTGTGGGTGCTCGCTGGCAACCCCATCCCGGGGGGAAAATTATAGAAGCAGGTCCCGGTTTTTTTCTAGATCCCAGTGCCAAAACAAGAGGCCGATCTTCAAAAATCATTATCGACGCTACACGACAATGGCCAGAAGAAGGTGGGCCCGATCGGTATCCTAAATTAAACCGAGAACATCTTTTGGATCATGCTCCTGATATCTTTGCTCTGATCAAGGAAAAATGGGGCCACTTACTTTAAAATGTTGAGCTATATTACAAGGAGAACATAATGTCTGAAGAATCAAGTTTGGCACCATTTACCCAAGGAGATGTTTTTGTCGGAGCCACGGTTTTAAATAACCCAGATGACGACCACGCAGGAGACGGTCGGATTATCCAATTTGATGAAAATTTAAACCAAAAAGGAGTTTTATGGACGCAACACACAACCCATTTAGTGGGCGGTTTAAAATTTGATCAAAACCAAACACTCTGGGCTTTTGACAGTCAAAATTATTCTGTTATTAAGGTTGACAGCGACGGTAATCAACTCCCAAAAACTGATTTTGGCCAACGGTCCTATTCGAACGTTAGTTTTGCCAACGATGGAACCCTTTATCTGGGCGAACATTTGGTTGGTGATGAGTCCAACAACAAGGCATTGGAAGGTCCGAGAAAACTAGAAACAGTTCTTCCCTTTATGCCAGGGACAGAAAAATATGGGGATGGCAATATTTACAAATTCACCCAAGAAGGTGAGCTGCTTGAAACCTTTGAAACCGAAACTCACGGAGGCATGCCTGGATTTCTTGGTGTTACTGCCTCCACCATCAGCCCGGACAATGCAAAATTAATTTATATCTCTGAATTGGGCAACCGAATCTTTCAATTTGATTTAATGAATCGTGAACAAATGGATGATCTGGTAACGTATGCACCTGACAGCGGCGACATGGTGATTGCCATTAGCTACGCTCCCAACGGGGACTTGTATTCGATAAAGGCAAACTTTAGGGCTGGATTCAGCTTGTGTCGTCATGATGCAGAATCTGGAGAAATTTTTACCACCATGGATCTTCCGGGCCCAGGTTGGGCCGCTTTAACTTTATCAAAGGATGGAGAGTCAGCTTATATAGGCAATTTTTTCAACGGTCTTCTGGGCAAATTTAATTTGTCTTCTGGAGAAATGACCGCCAGTGCCGAAACCAGAGTAGAGCGATCTCTGGCTGGTGTTGCAGAATATTAAACCCAATCTTTAGTCTTTTTACCAAGGCACCTGTTGGCCCTTGTAACTGAGGTATGCGCCCGTAGTTTCTATGGAGAGAGCATCGATGTTCCGCATCATATCAGAGACTGCAACTTCGGTTTTTCTCAGAGGAAATCCCATCGCAGCCAAACTGGCCATGAAATCTGTACCTGTTGCACCGGGATTAACCATAGCTACTATAATTCCTCTGTCCTTCAACATGTAGGCGAGATTGACCATTACCATATTCAGTGCCGATTTACTTGACCGATAAAAAAATAACCTGCCACCTCGCTTGAAAACATTACTGATGGAACCTTCACTACTCGAGACGGTAATGATTTTCTTATGTTGGCTGTCTCGAACATGCGGGTAAAATGCCTCAGCCATTTTCAGTGGACCGATGGTGTTGGTCTCCAAAACAGCGTTGTATGCCTCATAATCAAACCGTCCAAAAATTTGTTCTTTTTGGCCGCCAGATATGCCTGCATTATTCAACAATACATCAATGAGAGTGTTGTTGTAGCGTTCGGCCAAAAGATCAATCTGATTGTGATCACGAACATCTAGCTTGTCGATAATCAACAAGTCTGGATACTCTGCTTGTAATGTTTTGAGATCGTCTGCAGCTTCTGGTTTGCGGCACGTGGCAATAACTCGCCATCCTTTTGCCAAATACTGTTTTGTAAATTCAAACCCTATCCCACGATTTGCACCGGTAATTAATGTGGTGGGAATGTATCCATCAGCCTGATTTGCATCCGCCCTTATAGCAAAGCTTGAAACAAAAAATATCAAAGCCAATAGACAAAGACTTACAGTTTTAATGATCTGATTTGGAAATGTCATACTCTCGAGCTTATTACTCATTGCGTGCTCCCTTTTTTGATTTTATTTTATACCTGATTAGGTTGTTTCGTTGCATTTTTTACAGTAAAGGTTTACTGCTCACCCAGATTTTGTAATGGAACTTGGTTTTTGCGCATCCAATTTTTTCGCCACAATTGTAATCACGATTATGCATGGAACCAAAACTAGAACTCCCAGGTAAAGAGGGGCATTCACCCCAATAAAACCAAAAACAGCGCCGGCAGCAAGTGGTCCTGAGATTCTCCCGAGCCAAGAACTGGACTGATATACACCTAAAACAAAGCCTTTTTCCTTATCGCCAGCGACCTTGGAAACAAAACTTGAAGCAGCAGTTCCAAAAGCAGCGCCACTTGAGGCAGCTATAGTTAGCCCAAGCAGCATAATTATCCAGGATGGTGATTGGGCCATAATTATTAACCCAGTGGCATAACCAATAAATGTCAATCGAATGACTCTCGCCTCACCCAAGATAGGTACAATTCTGCCCACCACCAACGCTTGCACCAAAGCCACAATTAGGCCTATGTAAGTCATGCAATAGCCAACTTCCATTGGACCCCAAACAAACCTTGATTGCGTCCACAATGGGAATATGGTTTCAAATGTCCCGGTAACAAACATCATTGCCAAAGCGAGCAAAATAATGTCCATTAAGATGGGTCTTCTGAAAACCAAGCCCCAATTTTTCAATAACGATGTGTTTTCTTTTGTTTTGGAACTTCTATTTTCTGGTTGCAGACTTTCCTTTAGAAGAAACAAAGTCGCTATACCAGTTGCTAAGGAAAGGCCTGCAGCAACAATTGCCGGATAAAATAAGCTAGCGCTACTGGCATCCTGTCCACCCAACAAACCTCCCAGTGCCGGTCCAATCATGAAACCAATACTGACACTTGCCCCAATGTAACCCAACCATTTTGCACGTTTCTTCTCATCGGTAGAATCAGCTACATAAGCCATTGCTGTTGAAATATTTCCTGAAATCATTCCACCAAAGAAACGTGCAGCTGCCAACATCCACAAATTGGATGACAATGCTAGCCATACAAAACAAATGCTTTGACCAAAGATACTTATAAGCAAGACTGGTTTTCTTCCGATACGATCACTTAATCTGCCCCAAATTGGGGTACCAATGAATTGACCCATTGAATATGTGGCAATAATGACAGTTGCTATGGCGGGTGTAGCGCCCAGATTTTGGGCATAAAACAAAAAAGCTGGTAATACCAATCCAAAACCAACGGTGGCTAACCCCGTAATGAAACAGAGAATGATCATTCAGCTTAAGACAAAGGTATCTTGTCGAGAACCCAACCTTTCTGCTTGTTTCTCCCCGGTGAAGGGATTGCGTAGGCTTTCTTGCCATTATTGGCATCAACTTTTCTGCTGTCTATTTTCCAACCCTTTGTCTTCCAACCATCAAGCAACTTTCTGTACTTAATACAAGGTTCATCGGCTGGAACGAGAAACTCCTTGGTATTGGAGTCAGGTGTTAAAACCGGATTCAGTTTTTCAAGAATTACAATATCTTGTTTTGCAATCGCCATACAACGATCTGCAATTGCTTGGTCCATATTTTCATCCAGCATCATTTTCCGCATGTTGATCAAGAAAATCTTGACGTGGTTCTGTTCCATGGGACATTCAAACATGTACTGCCTAAACTCTGAATCTTCACCGAAGACGATATAAGTCCACATTTGGTTGGGGCCCACAATCCCAGAACCTGCCATGCGCTCATCGCTTGCTTCCTTTATCTGAGGACTATCTTTTTTAGACGATGGCGATTTAAAGGCATGCCAAAAACCAAACCCCCATTTTTTATCGCCAAACATATTGTCAACATAATCAAAGGCATTGACTTTGTAATCTTCATCTGTACCTTCGTGTCCATGGGTGGGATGGACGAATTCATTGTGGCCAGCATCAAGACCATTCTCTATTGAGCGTTCAAAATTTATGTCCGCCTCATACGTTAACCAATTGGCCCGCCAATTCTTTCCATCCTCAAGTTCAGCAACTGGCATAATTGGTGGTCTATGTTCCTCCTCTAAATCACCTAAGAAAGTAAATACTATGCCGTTTTGCTCCTGAGTTGGGTAAGCATCCACACGTGCTCTTTTAGGAATTTTTGCATCCTTACCCAATGATGGAATCCGACGGCAATAACCCTCACCATCATACCGCCAACCATGATAAGGGCATTGAATACAATCGTCTCTGATAATCCCTGCTGACAATGCTCCGCCTCGATGTGGACAGGTATCACTAAGTGTGTGGGCTTGACCTGTTGAATCTCTAAATGCGACAAAATTCTGTCCGAGTATTCTTGCCCTGATGGGTTCGTCTTTTAACTCTTCACTCAGTGCCACTGGGTACCAAAAATTTATATACATTTCCTACTGCTTCCTCGTGATCAAAGATAGGTGATTCGGTTCATAACTTTAATATAATTCTATAGATTAGTAACAAACGTTAATAGATTAAATACCAAAAATAGATATTAAAAGATTCAAAAAATTAAGTAGTATGAGATTATTGTCTAATTAATTTGGATGCAAGTGGACTTATTGTAATCAGAAAGGTGAATAAAATGGCTATGATGCAAGGAAGCAATAGACCAAGAAAGGTAGAAGAACAAACTGGGTCTCCAGTTACGAATGAGGCAATGAAACCAGAAAATCTTGCCCCACCAACCGGAATGGAGGGCAGGGAAGAAGATTTAGCAAAAGCCATGCAGATGCTGGTGAAAACTATAAAAATCCAACAACCCTATCCACACGACACCAATGATGCATTGCTAAAAGCTCATCTCAATGCCATTCAATTTGCCAAAAACCAGGACTTGCTTGAGGAATTGGTTGCTCATGACTGTGAAACGATGCAACCCATTTTGAAACGGTGCAAAGCAATGATTGAAAAAACTGGGAACAAAGAATTGGCATTGGTAATGAATTTTGAGCGTACTGGTTGTCATTTCCAGCTGGTACTAGAAACCCAAAATGAACCCGGCAAGCGAACATTCATTTTTCCCTTCAAAAAAGTATTAAATGCAGCCAAAAGATTGGGTCAATTTGATCTCACTGAAGAGGAAATACTCGAGAAATGGTGGAAGCCCCGCTACATGAATTATGCCAAAGCCTTGGGTGTGGAATTCAAAATATCAGATCTGGACGAAAACAGTCGACTTACCGTAGAATTGATGGGTTGAAGCAGCTGCTATCAATCATCACATAACCTACACGGGTTCTATGAACACAAAGAAAAAATCTAGTAACGTGCCCACAAGAAAAGAAATAATCCAGGCGGCTGCCGATCTTGTGCCTGTATTGAGAGAAAGAGCACAATCAGCAGAAGATTTGAGAAAAATGCCTGACGAGACTATTGCAGATCTAAGGGCTGCAGGAATCCATAAAATTTTTACCCCAAAACGCTACGGCGGGTACGAAATGGAATGGGGAACTCATGTCGATGTTGCCAGGGAGTTGGGTAAGGGCTGTGCTTCCACTGCATGGACTTCTTCGGTTGTGATGTCGCACACCTGGATCTTAGGTAGATTCCCTGCTGAAGCTCAAGAAGAATTTTGGCCCAGTTGTCCAGATGCGATTGTTGGGACTGCCTTTGCTGGTGGGGGTGGAATGGAAGAGACCGAAGGGGGCTTCATTTTAAATGGCCTGTGGCGCTTTTCGAGTGGAATTGATCACGCAGACTGTGCTCTTGTTGCCGGACGATTTGCCAATAAAGATACTATTGCATCTGGTGGGACTGCCTTGGAATATCGCATGGCACTGATCATGCCAGATCAATATGAAATCGTTGATACTTGGCATGCCGAAGGACTTAAAGCCACAGGCAGCAAAGATGTTAAAGTGGTGGATCAATTCATTCCTTTCCACAGAACGGCCAAATCGATTGAAATCAGCGGGAATCAACCACCCGGTGCGCAGTTGCATGACAGCTACATCTACCGAGTGGAGTTGAACATGTTTTTTAGCACATTACTGTCGGGTCCAATGTTAGGGGCTACTCATGGGATTATGCAAGAGTATCTGGATCAAACACGATCGCGATTTGGAGCATTATTTGGAGAAAAGGTTGCTGAGCAATCACCGGTTCAACAAAAAATTGGTGCATCTTATGAAGAGCTAAGAATGGCTGATTTAATTGTTGACTCACTTTGTGATTTTCTCCATCAAGAAGGGCAGGCAGGGCGAACAATCAAAGGTATTGATCGTTTGCGAACAAAAAGAGAAACCTCAATGGCTGCCCAGTTGTGTATGAAATCTGGCACTCGTTTGTCTACCATGATGGGTGTTACAGCACAAACAGGCAGAAACCCAGTCCAAAGACACTTTAGGGATTTGAGAACAATGTCCACACACGGGGCTCTTCATTGGGACAATGCCACAACCCCAACAGGACAGTATCTGCTTGGTATCGAGACAGGCGACGTTTTGATTGATCAAGAGAATGAATATCTCAAAAAACAAGAGAACAATTAATGAGGATTGGTTTATTAGTGTTAAGGCTTTTTGAATCGCAGTAAGAATCGGCTGGTTCGGTCACGAATGTGTTTTTCAAATACCATATCCGTTAGATTATCGTCTGGATTTTCCAGAAGATCGGATTCGTCTTCTAAATCAAAACCGGCTTTGAGAACTTCATTTACAACAAAATCTTTTTCAATCCGATGAATTGAATGGCAATCATCAATTCCCTGCCCTGTTTGCGCGTGATGATCCAATATTCCATAGATACCGCCACTTGATAGTGCGTCAAAAACACTTTGATTCATCTGATCACGATTTACTTTTGTCCAGACTGAATCGTGGTAAGTCATGATGATGAGTACCTTATCCAGTTCAATCGGGAAATTGGGCGATTCCATTTCACCTACAACAGAATGCATGTTGTTTTGGGGAAATTTTTTTAATCGTTTTTCAATTGGGTCCCCTTTCCACCGTTTCACGCTCAAAGGTGAAATGTGAGCATAAACCAAACCATCAGTGCCAACTGCTGCGGCAACAATACCAGATACATAACCCCGTCCTGCATTCAGTTCCCCTACTTTATCGCCTGCTTCAATCTGAAAAAAAGTCAGCACTTCTCCGGGTTTTCTAAAACCGTCTCTTTCTCGATCTCCCGTTGGTCTATTGTTGCTTTGGACTGCTTGTTGAATATGCGTTGGTATTTCCATAAACATCTAATCTTATTGATTCTTTAATAAAACCCTGCCTGGCAGCACACCTGTTGACTTGCCTTGATCCAATACTCTTTTGCCATTGATCCAAACAGAATGGATGCCTCTAGATCTTTGCTGAGGGTTCTCGTACGTAGCCTTATCAATAATATTGACGGGATCAAATAAAACTAAATCCGCAAATGCACCTGGTTTGATAATACCCCTGTTTTTAATTCCTATTTGCGCTGCAGACAAGCCTGTCATTTTATAAACTGCTCTTTCAAGTGAACCAATGCCGTCTTTACCTAAATATCGACCCAAAACCCGAGGAAATGATCCACACCCTCTTGGGTGTGAACACTCCAATCCTCCGTCGCTGGTGACATTAGCATAGGACCAATTCATTAATATTCTCACATCTGAATCGATCATTCCCTTGGCGACTACGTATTCATTCAATGCCTCGTTTAGGTAACTATCAGATGCCAGTTGCCTTAGCATAACCTTGTTTTCAACCCCTGCGTCCAGGGCAATCTCCTCTACGGTTTTACCCACATACTCAGGATGCAGTGAATGATGAACAAATCTAATGTCTTCAGCAGAAGCAAGGTTCTCGAGAATAAATTCTGCTTCGTTCAAATCGTCAAAATTACGATCAGGAAACAAAGTCGTAATACTACTGGACCAAGCTACGTAAGGATACACATCTGCCGTAATTTCTATACCTTGGGCTCTAGCAGCGTCAAGGATTTCAATTACCTGAGATGTCTTACCCCAAAGAAATTTCGCGCCCAATTTCCAGTGATCAATATTTACTGGTATCTGTGCTTGTTTTCCAATTTCTATTATCTCGTTCACAGCCTGCCAATAGTATCGATCCTCACTTCTTATATGACTCTTATACTTACCCCCATAATTTGCCGCCACTTTTGCCAAGGCTATTACCTCTTTTGTTGAAGAATAAATACCTGGGTCGTATTCAAGCCCAGTACTTAAACCATAAGCACCAGCTTGCATATCCAATGCCACCAGATCCTGCATTCTTGTTATTTCATCCTCTGACGCTTCTCTCTTGTAATCTTTCCCCATGACTTGCGAACGGATGCTGTTGTGGGCTGAGAAACTAGCAACGTTAATCGCGACTGGATGAGAATCATAAAAATTGGAGTATCTGGCTAGAGATGTAAATCCTCTCTCATCCAATCCGCTGGCACTTCCATCCATCCCTCTGACAATGGTTGTAATCCCTTGGCTGATAGCAGCAGAAGCACCGGTTTCAATAAAAAGACCTTCATCGTGGTGGCTGTGAGTATCAATAAAACCAGGAGCTAGAATCAATCCATTGCCATCAATAACGATGTCTCGGGAAGTTTCCTCTAAATTCCCTATACTTTTGATTGTTTCTCCTGAAATTCTAACGGATCCTTCTTTGCGTAAGTCTCCTAAACCATTGATAATAAAAACATTTTTAATAAGAATATCCTTAGAATTAAGTTCGCTTACAGGAGATGTTTTAGCACCAATGGAGAAATTAACAACACTAATAAAGACCAAGAAACAGCAATAGTAAAAATATTTTTTTATCATAAAACCCTATCCATTTGTATTTTTTACTATAATCCTTTTTTATGAAAAACGGAAAAATTGTCCATATCAACAATGAATCATCATAAACCAGTTTTAGCTAAGTCATTTCGAGCGTTGCGCCCTATACCAAAAAAGGCATCCGAGGTTATTGCTCCACCGTATGACGTTCTGAATTCAGATGAAGCCCGAGAACGGGCAACGGATAAGCCACTTAGTTTCCTCCACGTTTCAAAACCTGAAATTGATTTACCTGTAGACACGCCATTTGATGATCCCGAGGTCTATAAACAAGGCTCAAAAAATCTATCCAGGCTTATCAGTGAAAAAATTTTGATTGAGGAGGATGCTGATTCTATCTACATTTGTGAAATATCAACAAATGGCTGTAAGCAAACCGGTGTAGCGTTTGCGGCATCACTGGAAGCATACGACTTAAACTTAATTAAAAAACACGAGTACACCTCGCCAAGAAAAGAGGCTGATCGAGTCCAGAATATTTCCACACTGAATGCTCAAACTGGCCCAGTATTGCTAACTTACAAAAGCAACATGCATCTCAAAGAAATTCTTTCAAAGATTATCGCACAAGACCCAATATACGATGTGTATGCCGATGAAGGGCCTAGACACAAAATATGGAAACTCAGCAATGTTGACGAGATTGACTCCATCCTAAAGATCATCAATAACATGGATGCCCTGTTTATTGCAGATGGACATCACCGCTCTGCTGCTGCTGCACAGGTTAGAGATCAAAGAAAACAAGGTAATGCAAATCACAACGGTAGAGAAAATTACAATTACTTTCTTGCCGTTGCATTTCCTCACAGTGAAATGAACATCCTTGGCTACAACCGAGTTGTTAAGGGCATCAACAATCATACGCAAGAATCCCTACTCCAAGCGATCAACTTATCGTTTGATGTTGAATTATCACCAGTGCCATTTAAACCATCTAAACCCAAACAATTTGGCATGTATATTGATGGAATGTGGTACAAATTAGAGCTCAAACAAATCCTTCATAATATTGCAGACCCGGTAAAATCATTGGATGTATCCCTTTTGCACGATTACCTTTTGGAACCGATATTAGGGATCAAAGATGAAAGAACAGATCAACGCATTGATTTTGTCGGAGGGGCCAAAGGACTGCAGACATTAGCAGCAAAGGTGGACTCCAAGGAAATGGGAGCTGCTTTCTCATTGTACCCCACTGCTATTGATGACCTTATCTCGGTTGCAAAGGCGGGTAAAGTCATGCCGCCTAAATCCACTTGGTTTGAACCCAAACTACTGGATGGTTTGCTCTCACATCGAATTGACTAAAACTGTTTTTTTTAAGAAATTCTGCTTCATGTTATTGCAAAAATTTGACACAATTTGGTTTCAATATTTATTTTAAATTTGATAAGGGAAATATTATGGATGCAGAAAGCATAAAAGCAAAAGCAAACAGCGCAGATGAGAATATTACATTCACAGACGATGCTTGTGAAGCATTGACACAAGTCCCAGATTTTGCAATGGATATGGCCATTAATCACATGGTCAACGCTGCAAAAGACCAAGACGTTGATACAATTGATCCTGCCTTTTTGGAAGCAAACAACCCAATGGGCTAGTCCCGTTTTTGGTTTGTTCTAAATTGTCTGGTGGTGATGGGTGGACTTGAACCACCGACCTTCGCGTTATGAGTGCGATGCTCTAACCAACTGAGCTACATCACCATGTACATTGAAAGGGGATTTTCAATCCCAATTCCTCTCCTGTCAAGCCTGTGTAAAAACATTAGCCGAGGTAAATCAACTAAACATTAAAACGAAAATGGATCACATCACCCTCGGACAAGATGTAATCTTTTCCTTCCAATCTCAGTTTACCGGCAATTTTGCAACCCTGCTCGCCCATGAATTGGGTGTAGTCTGTGTAACTTATAACCTCAGCACATATAAAACCACGTTCAAAATCACTGTGAATCACCCCCGCCGCATTGGATGCCTTGGTTCCCACTTTTACAGACCAAGCTCTGATCTTTTTCGAGTCTGTGGTAAAAAATGTTTGCAATCCGAGAAGCTTGTAACAGGATTTAATCAATCTGTTTAATACCGGTTCTTTTAGGTTTAGATCCTGTAAAAATGCGCTTTTTTCGTCTCCTTCAATCAGAGAAAGTTCTGATTCAAGAGCACCACAAATCAGAATCAAATCAAAATCTTGATTTTGACCAAGGTAACCTGCAACGTCATTGGAATAGGAGTTACCATTGAGAATACTCGACTCGTCAATATTGGCCACATACAGAGTTGGCTTAGCAGTTAATAAACGCAAGTCTCTAAACCATAATTTGGCTTCCTCAGTTGCAGGCCGGAACTCTCTTGCAGGTCTTGATTGATCTAAATGTTGAAGAAGGGTTTTGAAAAAATCCCTTTGCTCTGAAGCGCCCTTATGCGCTGCTTTCGATCTCTTTTCAGCTCGATTTAAATTTCTTTCAACAGTCTGTGTATCTGCGAGAAGTAATTCCGTATTGATTGTTTTGATATCACTGCTGGGATCAATCGTTTTGGCAACATGTGCAATCTCATTGTTGTCGAAACATCGAACAACATGAACAATAGCATCCGTTTCCCTAATATGCCCCAAAAACTTGTTCCCTAAACCTTCACCTTGAGAGGCGCCTTCAACCAATCCTGCAATATCAACAAACTCAATCAAAGAAGGGATAAAAGTTTGTGTCTGCATAATTCCAGCCAAGGTAGCCAATCTTGCATCTGGAACAGCGACGCTATGAATGTTTGGATCAATGGTGCAGAACGGGTAATTTGATGCATCGACCCCAGCCGTTGTCAAAGCATTAAACAAAGTCGACTTACCCACATTGGGTAAGCCTACAATTCCGCATCTAATTTTCATACCATAGCTTATGATACACAATGAGATATTTTATAATGGTTCCTGAAGTGGTCCCGTACAATTGGGGCATACTGAAAAGTAGGTTTAACAATTATTTTAGAAAATTATGACTCAAAAACTTTTGGCAACAACAGCAGGCAGTCTGCCAAAACCACAATGGCTGGCAGAGCCTGAAAAACTTTGGCCTAAGTGGAATCTCCATGAAGATGCATTATGGGAAGGACAAAAAAAAGCAGCCAAGACTTGGATAAAAAGGCAAGAGCAGGCAGGCCTTGATATTGTTTCTGATGGAGAGCAATTTCGTATTCATTTTGTTCACGGCTTTCTGCAAAACATTCTCGGCATCAATTGGGATAAAAAAACTCCAATGGGTATCAGAAACAACCGGTACACAGTTGAAGTACCAACGGTGGTTGAATCGGTTCAAAGACCGGGTTCGATTCATGCCAGGGAAGCAGAATTTTTAAGAAATAACACAAAGAAAAAAATAAAATTTACCCTGCCTGGCCCTATGACAATTTGCGATACAATCGCGAATGACTATTATGGAACTCGTTCGCAAATGGCATACGCATTTGCATCAATCCTCAATGAAGAAGCTAAAGAATTAGAAAAAATTGGTGTTGATGTTATTCAATTTGACGAACCGGCGTTTAATTCCTTTACTAAAGAGACACTTGAATGGGGCATCGATGCCTTGGAAAAAGCAGTTGAAGGGCTTGCGTGCACAACTGCAGTTCATATTTGTTACGGTTATGGCATTCGAGAAAACATAAATTGGAAAAAATCACTTGGTGAGAATTGGAATCAATACCAAAACATTTTCCCTGTGCTTAATAAAAGCAGCCTGAACCAAGTATCACTTGAATTTGCAGGATCGAAAGTTCCCCCTGAATTAATGCGATTGTTGCCTGATAAGGAACTGATGGTTGGAGTCATCACGGTCGTTGCTAATAAACTAGAAACGCCAGAAGAAGTAAAAAAAAATATACTTTTATCATTAAAATATGTCGATTACGAACGTTTAATTCCTTGCAGTAATTGTGGCATGGCTCCTTTGCCAGAAAAAATAGTCCTAGAAAAAATTAAAGCTCTGGGTAAAGGAACTGCATTGGCCAGCAAATAAAAAACCTATACCGGGTTGCTGTGCAAAATATCCATGGCTTTAGCAACACCCAGATTCATCATATCTTCCACGGCTTCGACAGAAGCACCCAAGGCCAATGTGATATCAATCGATTCTTCTACAGTGGGCTTGGATAGAACATAGTCAATCACATCTTTTTTTTGTGGGTGACCAATTCCTATTCTGATCCTTAAAAATGAAGAGCCACAAAGATGGATGATATTTCTCAACCCATTATGACCCCCATGCCCACCGTCGAATTTAATTTTTGCAATCCCGCAATCAAGATCAAGATCGTCGTGGATGATACAGATCTGTGTGAGACTTAACTTGTAATAGTCTATAAATCGTCTGATTGACTCCCCACTTTCATTCATATACTTCGATGATTTAAAGAGCAATAACTTTTTGCCCTCAAATGATGCTGTGGAGAGATCTCCAGAGAGTTTTGATTCTGGTTTAAAAGCAGAAGCCTTATACTTTTCCGCAAGCAAATCCAGAAAATGATAGCCCACATTGTGTCTAGACCTGTTGTATTTATCTCCAGGATTGCCCAGACCGATAAAAATTGTGGGAGAAGAAAGTTGAGCCGATGTCATTAGCAACCCTTATTTCTAGGAATTGTCGTGTTTGTTGTCCTTAGAATCAGTATCGGTATTATCGCCCTCCGATTCAGTGGTTTCGTCAGTTGCTTCTGTTCCTTCAACTTCTTCGCCTTCTTCACCTTCTTCACCTTCTACAACTACTTCTTCTGGCTCTTCTTCCTTAATCATCAATAATCTAATAGCCACGATAGGTTCGTTGTTGGGTTCTTCTTGAGTAAGTTGAGTTATTTCAATTCCTTCTGCAAGAGGTATATCTGATAAGTAGAGCAGTTCATCCAACTCCATTGCTGCAACATCAACTTCAAGTTTTTCGGGAAGGTCTTTTGGTAGACAGCTAACTTCAACCTCATTCATCAGAGCGCTTACCGTTCCGCCTTCAAGCTTGACTCCTGGTGCTGAATCTCCATTGAGGAAGTGAATTGGAACATTGACGCGTAGAATCTGATCCGCTATTACCCGTTGCATGTCTAAATGCATAACTTGTCTTTTGGATGGATGAATTTGAATATCTTTAACCAAAACTGATTCTTCCTTGTCCTGAATTTTAATGCTTAAAATACTCGTCAGGAAGCTTTCCGAAGCTAGTTTTTTTAGCAAGTGATCGTGATCTATAATTAAACTTAAATTCTCCCGACCTGCACCATAAATAACGGCCGGAACCATCCCAGATCGTCGTAAACGCCTAGAATTTGAAGTGCCTGCTCCATCCCTCAGTTCAGCAATTAAATCAAAGTCTTTAGTCATATCTAAGCCGGTACAATTGTCCTGTTTGGTTAGTATTCATAATTCAAATAAAACGGGGGTGAATAATAACCGATGTTGGTTTTTGAAACTAGATTATATATTGATTTTATTGAATTAATTTAGTTGCTAATCGGCATACAGTGAACTGACTGACTCGTCGGCTATGATTCTTCGGATAGTTTCTGCAACCAATTCGGCAATTGAAAGTTGCCTAATTTTTCCTGTATCTAACGCATCTTGGGACAAAGGTATTGTGTCGGTCACCACCAATTCATCCAACTCTGACTCCCGAATCCTCTCAGTGGCAGGTCCTGATAAAACAGGGTGAGCAGCGTAGGCGACGGTTTTATTGGCCCCTTTTTCTTTTAGGGCTGCAGCTGCATTACACAAGGTACCTGCCGTATCAACCATATCGTCAAAAATTACCGCTGTTTTATCCTGAACATCACCGATAATATTTACCACTTCCGATTTATTAGCTCGTTCACGTCGTTTATCAATAATTGCCAAACCCGCATTATCCAAACGCCTAGCAATCGCACGTGCCCTTAAAACGCCTCCAACATCAGGTGAAACTAAGACAAGGCTGCCATATTTCTGCTTCCATATATCGCCCAAGAGCACTGGGGAAGAATAAACATTATCGACTGGTATTGAAAAAAATCCTTCAATCTGATCTGCGTGCAGATCTATTGTTATTAGCCTTGAAATTCCAGAGGTCTCAATCAGGTCTGCCACCAATTTCGCTGAAATAGGTCCTCGGGTATTTCTTGGTCTTCTATCTTGCCGAGAATACCCAAAGTAAGGAACCACAGCAGAAATAGTTTTAGCCGATGCTCTGCGACAAGCATCTGCCATAAACAGTAATTCCATCAGATGCTCATTGCCAGGGGGGCAGGTTGACTGAATCAAGAAAACATCCATGCCCCTTATATTTTCTAAAATTTCAATCCTCGTCTCACCGTCACTAAATTTTTCAACCTGGATAAAACCAAGAGGCTGCATCAATTGCTGAGCGACACGTCCAGCAACTGTTTGGGAGGCATTGCCAGCAAATAAAACAATATTATCTCGATTCATAAAGACACATAAATTATTGTTAAGTTACCAATAATACTTTGGTTTGGCTGGGGTGGCAGGATTCGAACCTGCGAATCACGGGATCAAAACCCGTTGCCTTACCCCTTGGCTACACCCCAAAGACCCTCTTATAAGATTTAACTCAGTTATTCTGAGGTGGGTTCTATGGACTGTCAAGCAGACAACTCCAGAATTACTAAACAATCTCCAACCGATTGGTAACTAAAGTTAAACGAAACGACTGCCCAAAAATAAGAATCTTTCTCGGTAGGACGATGCCATTGAGTTCTTGAAAAGAATCGTAGCGAATTGTCCAATCTGGGTATTTGATTTCAACCAACCAACCCTTGTCATCAAAAGTAAGCTGTTCTTGGTTTACACCCGATGGCATGGCTAACAACCAGTTCAAGAAATTAATTTTGCTACCCTCTGTAAAGCCGAGATCGGTTTCTGATGTATTAAAAACTGTATACATATCCCGAAGTTTAGTATTTTTGGGATCGTCATGAAATATCAAATTGCCAAAGTAATCTCGCACAATAAATTCCGAAGATGCACTACTGTTTTTGCAATCAAAGTTACCAATAAACGAGCCACTCTCAAGCACCAGTGACAAAGAACCCTGCATTCTAAAGTCTGAGAGTTTTTCAACAGTTTGCAATCGATCTGCCCAAACTATTGTCTTCCCTACCCATTGATCTTTAACGCAACTTGCAATAAATAGGTGAGAAAATACAATTAAGATAAACAACGACAATCGGTTGTTGATAATCAAATCCCATTCAGTTTGGTTTTTTATTATTTTTAGAAACATTATGAAAGAATCGGTCATTAAAAAATTGCAACAACTAGTAGAACAATACCATTCTATTGGAAATCAATTGTTAGATGAAGAAACTCAAAAAAACAATACATTAATGATTGAACTTTCCAAAGAGCTTTCACGTTTAGAGCCCGTTGTGAAGCTTTTTGAAAAACAACAACAGCTCGTTGAAGAAAGAAACAAAACCGCTGAAATAACTGATGAAAAAGACGAAGAATTAAAACAATTGGTCCAAAAAGAACTGCAAAGAATAGATCAACAGCTTTTGGATACAGAAGAGCAAATTGTACCCCTCCTATTACCAAAAGACCCAAGAGATCAAAGCAATATTTTTTTAGAAATTAGGGCAGGTACAGGAGGCCAGGAAGCTGCTATTTTTGCCGGTGATATATTCCGAATGTATTCACGATTTTGTGAGCAAAAAAATTGGGAACTTGAAATTCTAAACCAGAATGAGAGTGGTCAAGGTGGTTTTAAAGAAATTATTGCCAAAATAATCGGTGACGGTGCTTTTTCTCAACTCAAGTATGAATCGGGAACACATAGGGTCCAGCGTGTGCCGAAAACGGAGTCTCAAGGAAGAATTCATACCTCAGCCTGTACCGTAGCCGTAATCGCTGAGGTGGAGGATCTTGGAGAAGTTGAATTGAATTCCAGCGATATTAGGCTGGATACTTTCAGGGCATCTGGAGCTGGAGGACAACATGTTAACAAAACAGATTCTGCCGTTCGTTTGACTCACATGCCAACTGGAATTGTGGTTGAGTGCCAAGACAGTAGATCACAGCATAAAAATAAAGCCATGGCCGAAACTCTTCTGAAAGCCAAAATATATGATCAAGAACAAGAAAAACTCACCAAACAACGTGCAGAAGAAAGGAAAATTATGATTGGAAGTGGTGACCGTTCAGAGAGAATTAGAACCTATAATTTTCCCCAAGGCAGAGTAACGGATCACAGGATTGGCCTTACTCTTTACAATCTCTCAGAAATCATGGAAGGTGAAATAACCGAATTAATTGAGACCTTAATTCAAGAGAATGCAGCTAAACAAATGGCAAGCCAAGCAAATTGACTTGCAATAGCCATGAACAATATTTCCAGTTATTCGTTGATTCTAGGAGGTGAAAAAGCTCTCAATAAAATCAGTCAAACTCCACGCTTAGATTCAGAATTGCTATTGGCAAAGGTACTAAAAATGGGCAGAGACCAATTTTATTGCAAGGATATTTTCCCAGAAAGAAAACAAATTCAAGCATACGATGCGCTATTAAAAAAACGAATACAGGGTACGCCAGTTGCCTATTTAACTGGATATAAAGAGTTTTGGTCATTGCCACTTAAAGTAAATCAAGACACTTTAATACCCAGACCAGAAACAGAACATTTGGTCCAGCAATCATTAGTTAGATTGGCAGATTTGGAAAAAAATTATCAAGTACTTGAACTGGGTACTGGCTGTGGTGCGGTGGCAATAGCACTTGCAAAGGAAAGGCCTGAGGCAAGCATTTTGGCCACAGATGTATCCCCAAAAGCTTTAAAGATAGGAAAATACAACGCCAACAAATTTCAAATTAGCAACATCCAATTTATATGCTCTGATTGGTTGAATGGCATCTCTGACTTGAAATTCGATTTGATAATTTCTAACCCACCTTATGTTGATGTAAAACAAACCAACGATTATGACTCTGTATCTTTGTCCCATGAACCTAGAGTTGCATTATTTGCTGATGACCAGGGCAGATCATGCATTAAAGAAATCACTCAAGAAAGTATCAAATTTTTAAAAAGAGATGGCTGGTTAATAATCGAGCATGGGTATAACCAATCTGATCTTTGTCAACAATTAATGCAATCCTTTCAGTTGAGAGCAATACAAACCACTCTGGATTACTCAGGAATAGGGAGAATTACAGCAGGACAAAGATATGCTTAGTGTCACATGACTGAGAGCCATGAAATACAAAATCTTCGTTACAGTCGTCATTTGGGATTGGATGACTTTTCACAACAATCTCAAAAAAAACTTGCCACAGCATCTGTTTTCATAATCGGTATTGGTGGTCTAGGTACCACGGCAAGCCTTTACCTCGCAAACAGTGGTATTGGCAACATAATACTCAATGACTATGATTCGGTAGACATAACTAATTTGCCCAGGCAAATTCTTTTCAATTCCGGTGACCTTGGCCAGAATAAAGCTGAAATAGCCAAGAAAAAACTTCTAAAATTTAACCCAAATATTAACGTCCGGTCATTAACCGAGAAACTAAAAGAGGAGAAGCTAGGAGAAATGGCCTTGGTTGTTGATGCCGTGTTGGATTGTACAGATAACCTTCAGTCTCGGCTTTTAATCAACAAAGTTTGTATCAAGAATAAGAAACCACTAATTTCTGGTGCCGCGATTAGATACGAAGGCCATATCGCAGTTTTTAGGAATGACATTGCAATTAAAAGTTGTTACAACTGCTTGTATCAACAAGACGATGAAAACATCGAAGACTGTGAAGGCAGTGGTATTCTGGCTCCTGTAGCCGGGACTGTAGGTACGGTAATGGCAACTGAAGCAATCAAGATTTTAGTTGGGAAGGAATCAATGTTGGATAATAGATTATGGATTCTGGACGCTAAAAACAACACCAATCAAGTCCTCAAAATACGAAAATCTAAAACGTGCCAAGAATGCAGTTTATAAGCTAGTTATGTTCTTATCTTCTTCTATTATCTTTGATCATGCAGGTATATGATTCGATCATCGTTGATTTATTAAAAGATTGAGTTTACTTATTTTTGATTTTTTCCTTTAAAATCTTATTGACAACGGATGGATTCGCCAGGCCTTGGGTGCGTTGCATAACTTGACCAACAAAAAAACCAAGAATTTTTTCCTTGCCGTCTAAATATTCCTGCAATTGGTCTGGAAAAGTTTCCAGTACTTCAACGATAATGGACTCTATTTCACTGACATCACTGATTTGCTCAAGCCCTCTTGATTGAATAATAACATCCACCTCTTTCTTCTCATGAACCATGGAGTCAAACACATCTTTTGCTATTTTGCCTGAAATTGTTCCATCGGTAATTCTTTGCAACAACCGTGCAAAAGACTCGGGAGAAACACCGAGTTGATCAATGCTCAAACCATCTCTATTCAAAACGAACAATAACTCCGTTAAGATCCAATTGGCGACCAGCTTGTTGTCGCTATTAAATACAGCGGTCACTTTTTCAAAATAACGTGCCAGCTCTATGGTGTCGGCAATCTTGACGGCATCGTTTTCCTTAATGCCATAATCACGAACATAGCGTTGGACTTTTGCTTCAAAAAGTTCAGGTAATTGGGAGCGAATTTGCTCGATCGTCGATTTATCTATTTCGAGTGGCAACAAGTCTGGATCAGGAAAATACCTATAATCGTTTTCTTCTTCCTTGGTTCTCATGGTTCTTGTTTCATCCGTATCAGAATCATACAACCGTGTTTCTTGAGTGATCTCTTTGCCCTCATTAAGCAATTCTTCCTGTCTTGCTATTTCATAAGTAATGGCTTTCTCAACAAATTTGAACGAGTTGAGATTTTTGATCTCTGTACGAGTTCCCAGCTTACTTGTAGCCTTTGGTCTAAGCGAAACGTTTGCGTCACATCGAAATGAACCCTCTTGCATGTTGCCATCGCAAATTCCTAAGTACTTCACAATTTGGTGAATTTTATGCATATAAGCCGTTGCCTCTTTAGGCGAGCTCATCTCCGGCTCCGAAACAATTTCTAAGAGGGGTATGCCAGCTCTGTTTAAATCAATGGCTGTTTCTTGTTCAAATTTGTCGTGAATTGATTTGCCTGCATCCTCTTCCAAATGTGCTCTGGTAATTCCAATTCTTTTCTGCAATCCGTTTTGAGTTTGAATTTCAAGAGATCCATTGAAAACGATGGGCAGTTCATATTGGCTGATTTGGTAGCCTTTGGGTAAATCGGGGTAAAAATAATTTTTTCTAGCAAAGATTGACCGTTCAGCGATCTGGGCATTTACAGCCAAACCAAACTTGATCGCCATCACCACAGCCTCTTGGTTCAAGACCGGTAAAACACCTGGATATCCAAGGTCAATTAGGGAAGCTTGGGTATTTTGTTCAATGCCAAAATTTGTCGAAGATCCTGAAAATATTTTGCTTTTACAGGCTAATTGAGCATGTATTTCTAACCCAATAACTACTTCCCATTCCATGGCTGTTTACCTCTCTAAACCCCTATGCTTCATTAAGATCAGGTGGTTGCTTTTGGTGCCAATCTGTCTCTTGTTGAAACAAATGTGTCAGATTTAACAATTCTGTTTCAGCAAAATGAGGCGCAATAATTTGTAGACCAAATGGAAGATTTTGAACAAAACCACATGGATGTGAAATTGCAGGCAACCCTGCTAAATTAGCTGCTATTGTATATATATCATTCATGTACATGGTTACTGGATCGTCTATTTTTTCACCAATTTTAAAAGCCGGTGTCTGTGTTGTGGGCCCCATAACTGCATCAATATCCTGAAAAGCTTTTTTGAAATCTTGACTAATGAGTTGCCTAACTTTTTGTGCTTTCAAGTAATAAGCATCGTAATAACCCGCAGACAGAACATAGGTTCCTGTAATAATTCTTCTCTTAACCTCTGCACCAAAACCAATTTGTCGATTGGTTAGATAAAAATCATCCAAATCGTCTATTTCATCGTGCCTGTAACCAAATCGAATGCCATCATATCGAGCTAAATTTGAGGAGCATTCAGCAGGTGCAACCACATAATATGTTGGGACCGACAGACCAAGATGAGGCAAAGAAATATCTTTAAATTGCACCCCCAAACTTTCATAAACCTTGATCGCATCCAAAAACACTTGTTCGGACTCAGCATCAAGACCTTCGTCAAAAAATTCCTTGGGAATGCCCACGGTTTTACCCTTTATAGAAACATTCAGTAACTCAGAGTATTTTGGTACATCTGTCTCCACACTGGTTGAATCCATGGGGTCAAATCCGGCCAAAGATTCCAATAAAATTGCAGTATCTTCTGCAGTTAACGCCAAAATACCAGCCTGATCTAAGCTGGATGCAAAAGCGACCATCCCATATCTTGAGCAGCGTCCATACGTGGGTTTCAGGCCGGTGATACCGGTAAATGCAGCAGGCTGTCTTATCGAACCCCCTGTATCGGTTCCCAACGCTATAGGTGCCAAGCCGGCGGCTACTGCAACGGCTGAGCCACCAGAAGAGCCCCCTGGGGATCTTGCCAAATCCCATGGGTTATGGACCGGTCCAAAATAGCTTGTCTCATTGGAAGATCCCATAGCAAATTCATCCATGTTAGTTTTACCCATAAGGATGGCGCCTTGGTTATTTAGATTGGAGATAACGGTTGCATCATATGGTGGAATAAAATTTTCAAGCATTTTGGACCCACACGTTGTTTTGATCCCTTGGGTACAAAAAATATCTTTGCCCGCGTAAGGGATTCCAGTAAGAGGCAGTGGATCACCTGATTCTATTAATCTGTCTGCCTGAATAGATTTCTCAAGAGCGACATCCTGGCTTAATGTGATGTAAGAGTTGAACGACGAATCATGTTCGGATATCCGTTGTATATACATTTCGAGAATCTCATGGCTTGAAATGTCCCGTGAACGAAGCATTGCTACTAAGTTTTTTAATGTATAACGCTCCAATGATCTATCCTCCTTTGTTATATGTTCACTCTATAACTTTGGGAACTTTGTAGAATCCTTCTTCAAGCACAACAGCATTTTTTTGATACAACTCTCTACGGTTCTCTTCAGTAACTAAATCCAGCCTGAGTCTTTGCTTCATATTTAATGGGTGGGCCATGGGTTCAATATCATGTGTGTCAACCTTCTCCAATTGTTGAATCATCTCTAAGATTTCTGAAATTTGGCGAGTGTAGTTGTCCATTTCCGCATCTTCCATTTTTAATTTTGATAATGAAGAAATGTATGCAATCTCTGATTTTTTTACGCTCATGGTCTGCTCAAAAAATGATAATACCACTCTAATAATAACTTCCAGTTGCCGAAAATCCTACACGTTGTTAGAGTAGAATTTCTGGAATATTTTTTCGTGCGTTTTAAATTCTATGCTGAAAACAATTACGGGCTACTTTTCCAACGATCTATCAATTGATCTTGGCACAGCAAATACGCTTGTGTATGCAAGCGGCAGAGGTATTGTGCTGAATGAACCGTCCGTTGTGGCTTTACGAAATGACAATGGAAAGCCTGGCAAAATTGTGGTTGCAGTTGGTAGCGATGCCAAAGCAATGCTGGGAAGAACACCTGGAACGATCGATGCCATTCGCCCTCTCAAAGACGGTGTCATTGCGGACTTCATAGTTACAGAAGCAATGCTTCAATCCTTTATAAAAAAAGCCCATGGGAGTCGGTATTTTAGACCTAGCCCAAGAGTTTTAATCGCTGTGCCCTATGGATCTACCCAAGTTGAAAGGCGCGCTATAAGAGAATCAGCAGAGGGAGCAGGCGCAAGAAAAGTGTTTTTGATTGAAGAGCCAATGGCAGCAGCAATTGGAGCCGGCCTGCCCGTCCACGAGGCAAGAGGATCTATGGTTGTCGATATCGGTGGTGGAACTTCAGAAATTGCTGTTATATCTTTGAACGGTATTGTCTATGGTGTTTCTATCAAAGTTGGCGGCGACACTTTTGATGAATCAATTATTAATTACGTTAGACGGAATTATGGAATTCTGATCGGTGAACCAACCGCAGAAAGAATTAAACACGAAATCGGCCATGCTTATCCAGGTGAATCAGTGGAAGAAATCTCCGTGAAAGGCAGAAACTTATCAGAAGGAATACCCAGAACGTTTACCCTGAACAGCAACGAGATTCTCGATGCCTTGCAAGAGCCACTGCAACAGATTGCTAATACACTTAAATCAGCGTTAGAGCAAACCCCGCCAGAATTGGGATCAGACATTGCTGAAAGAGGAATTGTCCTGACTGGTGGTGGCGCACTGCTCAAAGGTGTTGACAAATTGCTAATGGAAGAAACAGGTCTCCCTGTTATACTTGCGGACATGCCATTAACATGCGTTGCCAAAGGTGGTGGTAAGATCATTGAACTTCTTGACAAACATGGACTCAACCTTTTTGATTTGGATTGATTATTGTTAAAACCCTCTAAAACGGTTGACTGTATTGATGCCGTTATCAGGTGAGGCAACAACGACTCGATCTAGGGGACAATTTTCCACCTCGAAACTTCTTTTTTTTCTGATCCTTTCATTTGGTCTGATGTATCTGGACTACAAAGGTCAATACCTCAATAAAGTGCGAAGCTACATTTCAGTAACAACATATCCCATTCATGTTGGCGTGAATGCTCCGAAAAATATTTTTCTTAAGCTCACAGAATCCATGGGTCAACGAGAGAAAATTATCCTTGATAATCAAAAACTGAAAACAGAAAACATAACGCTTGGTTCACAAATTCAACAAATTTATAGATTAGAGAAAGAAAACAAGAGACTGCGTGAACTATTAGACTCCAAACCAAAAACGGAAGATATATTTGTACTCGCTGAAATCGTTACCGAAAACCCAGATCCATTCAAGCATCGGATTATTATTAACAAGGGCAGCAAAGAAGATGTGCATACAAACCAAACGATAGCAGATTCCAAAGGCATTATTGGGCATGTTATTCGCGATCAAATATTCGGGTCAGAGGTTCTTCTGATCACCGACCCTGAGCATGCGATACCGATAGAGGTTGCACGAACAGGCTTGCGTTCCATTGCCCTGGGAATGGGCAGTTATGAAGAAATAAAATTGAGCTACCTGGCCGTAAACACGGATATTCAAAAAGGTGACATACTCCTAACCTCTGGCTTGGGAGGGCAATACCCTGCGGGATACCCCGTAGCGATCATCGACAAAGTTTCTGCTCAAGAAGGAGAATCATTCCTGGAAGTGCGTGCCAAGCCGTTTGCCAACCTAACAAACATTAATGAAGTCTGGGTTATACAACGGGCTGTTGATGGAGCCATTGAGTTTGAATAGAGAACTAAAAAATACGTTGTACACATGGGCCATTTTAATAATCTCGTGTTCCTTGTTGGTGGTTCCATTGCCAGAATTTCTCTCATTTTTCAGGCTTCCGTGGCTGTCGCTTGCAGTTATATTCTTTTCCATAATGACTCCAGCAGGCTTTGGCGTTATTAGTGCTTGGATCATAGGATTGTTAGCAGATGTCCTGCAAGGAAATATCTTTGGTGGGAATGCTATGGCGCTCTCACTGATCGCCTATTTATCGTATCGATTTCACCTTCAAATAAGAGTTTTTCCCATGTGGCAAATGATGTTATCTGTTCTGCTAATGTTGTTATTAAATGAACTGCTTGTTTTGTGGGTCGAAGGCATACAAGGACAAATGACCTTCAATTACATTCGCTGGCTAGGAATTGTCCTTGGTACTTTAATCTGGCCCATTTTTATGGCCTTCTTACTTAACTTAAAATCAAAAATCCTCTAACAGTAAAATCTATGGAATTTAAATCAGACGCCACTCAAGAGACCGAAAAAAAAATATTTTTGAGTCGAATTCTTTTTTCGATTGTCGTGGTCTGCTTGTTGGTGATTCTTATGCTACTTCGACTGGTACAGTTGCAAATTTATGACTCAGATAAATACAAACTTCGCTCAATGAACAACACCATTAGAACTCATTCATTGCCTGCAACTCGAGGACTCATTTACGATCGAAACAATCAGATATTGGCTGAAAACCAGCCAGTATTTCAATTGGAAATGATTCCCGAACAAATCAAAGACATTGAACAGACACTAAAGAGTTTAATTGAGCTTGAGCTGATTAATGAAAGAAAATTAGAAACTATAAAGGATAACATCAGCAAGAATTACCAATTCAAATCAATCGTACTCAACAACAGGTTAACTCAAAGGCAAATGGCGGTGTTTGCAAACAATCGGACTGGATTTAAGGGCGTGGACATTAAAGCAAGACTATCTAGGTATTACCCAAAAAAAGAGGTTACTGCCCATGCCTTGGGTTACGTCGGCACAATTTCACCCATGGACTACAGCGTTTTTAATCCCTCTCTCTATACAGGACAAGAACAGGTCGGCAAAACGTCCGTTGAAAGAGATTACGAACGTCTGCTTCATGGCAAACCTGGCAATGAGGAAGTGCTCGTAAATGTCAGAGGCAGGGTCATGGAGAATTTGGGCGGAAAGCCATTTGCTCCGGG
>Ga0207965_1000024_pt1 | contig 36453 bp, 23 predicted proteins | sample Knorr_S23_td_O2m_FD_185609 | JGI IMG/M metagenome (GOLD analysis project Ga0207965, IMG submission 185609) | Marine microbial communities from Southern Atlantic Ocean transect - Knorr_S23_td_O2min_ad_571m_LV (SPAdes) (version 2) | ecosystem: Environmental > Aquatic > Marine > Oceanic | place...
TCAGGGTTTCTTTCTCGGTACGGAGCGTGTCGCGGGTCATTTTAAATAATTCATCATTATCATGGAGTGCTTTCTTTTCAATCCTTCTCTGGGTTTCCATTAATTCCATTTCCCTGGACATCTGGTCACTTTCCTGATCCATAATAATCATTTTTTGCCGAAGGTTTTTTATCCGTATCTGTCCATTGGTCAATTGTTTTTCCAATCGTTGTTGCTCTTTATGGTGGGCTTTCTCACAGGCGCTGAGGTCATCTTCGATCGCATGCAGTGATTCTAGAGTAAGGTCCAACTGGTCCTGTTCGTCCTTGATTTTTACTTCTAATGTTTCTAACACCTTTTCAATCGTTTGTTTTTCAACCGTTAACTTCACAAGCCGCTTATTATGATCCTTGATAGAATTCACTAGTTTTTCCAGAGTGGCGGTATAATCCTGCTTATCTGCCTTAAATTGGGTAATAGACTTTTCTAGCGAATATTTTTGCTTATTAAACGCTTTTTCCTGTTCCAGCATTCCGGCTAGACGTTTCAAGTTATTCTGGTCAGTGCTGAGCATTACGCTCATTTTATCCTTTTCATTCACCAGTTCACTGTGCCCTATCTGTAGATTTTTTTGCATCTTATTGAAGTGCGCATAATTATAGGATCGGGTCAGTTCCCGTTTATCTACTTGTTGTTCCACCAGTTCCAGCTCATGGTTTAACCCCGTAGTATCTTTTGGTTTCATGATCAGACTGTTTTCAATCTTGTTGTTCCTAGCTCCAATAATAGTGAACAATTTCTGGGCAACTTTATTCAGTTTCTTATAACCTTGCTTTTTATTAGTATACTTTTTCCTGTGCCGACGCAGAGATATTAATATTTCATCCAATACTTCCTTCTCGGCGCGGATCTGATCTTCCAGAGACATGCGCTGATCATCCGCATTTTGCTGTTCTTCTGTACGAATGGCCATGTTTGTAACTAAGTCTGTGATATCTTGGTCCAGATCAGAAATTGTTTGTTCCTGTTTTTCAAGCTTCACTGTCAATTCAGTCAGGACATCATTGTAAAAAGACTGTTTAGCTGCAAACTGGGTATCTTTTTCATTTAGGATGTTTCTTTCGGTCTTGTTTTTCACAAGTAGTTTCTTTAGCCAATTGTTTAATCTGGATATATCTGCTTTACCGCCAGGTATTTTTTTATGCACATCTTTTATCCGTGCTTCCAGGACTATAAGATCTTTATCAGCTGTTTCTTGTTGATCCTGGAATCCATTCAGCTCTTGATCTTCCCTTTCTAACTTTGTTGTAAAGGATTTAGCCCGTTCTTTAAAGGCGCGTTTTTCTTCACTGGCTTTTATATCCAGTTTCTGATGTTCGCGATTATTATGCCGTACTTTTTCGCGGTTGGTTTTGGCTGTGTTTGTAGCAGCGCTTACCCGTGCTTCCAGGTTTGCTATCTCTTTTATGATAGCGTTATTCTGTTTTTCACCACGGTTTAGATTCCCATGAATTTGTTTCAAACGTTTGGACAGCGCAGTTAATTCTTCTTTTAAGCCACTAGAGATTTCCTTCAGGCGTATTTTGTGTGCTTCTTTATGGATAGATTGCTTGAGAGTTAACTGCTCTAGGGACTGCTCTAGCACAATATCAACTTTTTTCAGATTATCTAGTTGTTGTTCTTTGGAACGTTCCTTCCGAGCCGCAATTTCTGCCAATCGCGATTGAATAGTTTCCTGTGATCGAATGAAGCTGAGATCCGACTCATTGTGTTCGCGCTCTGTTTGCCGGTAATACCGATCCAGTTGATCGACATGGCGTTCTAAGTCTTCCTTCTTATTAACTGCACGGCGGTGTTCCTTTTTCATCAGCCGATGTTTTCTAACCAGTGCTTTTTCTTCATTTTCGATATTACGGATGTCAGCAATACTAGCGGCCACAGACTTATTAAAGGCTTTCATCTTATCACCACTGGATTTTATTGCATCCTTGCTAATCAGTATACTGGCTCGGGCAGCATCCAGCTTGGATTCCAGCCGTTTTATTTCTTTTTTTAAGGTGTTAGCTTCATGGGTTGGCACGTCATAAAATCCCGCTAGCTTAAGTTTTTGTTCCCGGATTTCCTCTTCCAGTGCTGGGATTTCATCCTGATTAAAAACGATGTCTTTTTTACTACTGGCTATGGTTTTTTCAAGTTTAACGGCCTGTTCTTGTAAAGTTTTTTTCTCATCACGCTGGTTTAATAGTTCCTTGTGTTTTAGCACCATTTTGCTTTCCAAGGAAACTAGTTTTCTATCTAGTGTGCCTATCTCCTTCTCAAAATTTTCCAGTTTTGGTTTGGATGATTTTTTTACTTTATTGAGTTCTTTTAGTGCATCATTACGCTTTTTCCCGCGAACCGACAGTTTGTCCTCTCTATCGTCTAGGCGTTGCTGTAATTCAGCTTCCTGGGCTGTGAATTTTCCTATTTTCTCCCTCAGCTCTTGTCGATAGGTATCCTTGGATTTTGCAGCCTGGTCTTTTTCATCAATTTCCTCATGAATCACATCACCTAGATCCTTTTCCAGTTGCACTTTGGAATCTTTTTTGTCTTGGGTGGCTGTTTCCGCAATGGCAATCTTTTGTGTTGATAGCAAGTCCAATTCCTGCTTCAGTGCTTTCTTTTCTTTTTTCCATTCTTCAATTTCCGGCTTGATTTCACTTATCTTAGTACGTTCTAGCACCAGTTGTAATTCTAGGTCGCGGTTATCGATTCCAATCCGTTCGGATGATTTATTAAGCTGGTCCATTTGGGCAGTCAATAGATCATTTAATCGATTATAGTTCCTTTCATCTTCTGCCGCTTCCTTTTCTATGTTGGATATCCTAGCCTTTTGATTATTAATGGTGGTGCGAATATGAACTAATTCACTCAGCGCATGTTTATGCTGCGCCTGGAGGTCCCTTAAATTCTCATAATTGTTCTTCAGTGTTTCCAGCTGTTGTTCCAGATCGGTTATTTTTTCATCCCGGCCGGCTATCGCTTTTTCCTTTGTATCCTTTGCGTTGCTGTAGCGCTTTTGGGCTCTTTCAAGATCAGCCTCATTCTTCGTAATACGTTTCTGGGTCAATTGCAAGGCATCCGTTTCTATTTTGTGCCTTACTTCCCGATCCTTGACGTCCGTACTCAGTGTTTCCAATTCCGCAGCCAGATCAGAAAGCTGTTTACGCAATTTGTCTAGTTTAGAATCGATGTTTTTGATCGTGGATTCTTTAGACTGCTGTTCTTTTTCAAGAGAAACTATCTCGCCATCAAGAGCTATTAGTTCCCCTACGTAATCTTTCAACGCTGCTATTTTAGGTGTTATTTCATTTATCTTATCAATGGCTCCATTAATGTCAGAATATGTTTTCCTTTCATCTTGTTCTTGTTGGCTGAGGTCATTAAATCGTTCCGCAAGAGTAGCGTTCCCCATTAAACTGGAAGGCAACCTTCTTCGAAAATCTGGCAATCTTGAATTAGCAGTAATGATCACTTTATTGGCTGTATCAAGTTCGAAATTATAGATCTTCTCTAGCTTATCAACTTCCTGCTGGCGTTCGCCGATAGAAAGTACTAGTGCATCAATAGTTACAGTAGTTGTTTCTTGATCCGCTTCTAATATGTCCATTTCACTAACCAGATGATTCTGACGGTTGGTTAGGGTAGACAGTTTTTTATTGTTGTGCCTAACCGTTTTCTTATCCGATATAATGACAGCTTCTTGTTTATTTTTTACCACTGCTATTTTATCTCTTGATGCGGTTAGTTTCCCTTTTTCGTTTTTGAATGATTGGTTCTGGTATTTTATCCCCAGTTCAGAAGCTGAAATTTCCGCATCAAGCTCCTCTTCGTTACTTTGTGCTTTTTCATAAGCTTCAAATATTTTAGAAATCTTTACATCCAGCTTTTCAATTTTTTTTCTTATGAACCGCAATGAAGCATCGTGCTCTAGTCTTTCTTTTTCGAAATCACTTACTGCTGCTCGCATATCCACCTCATTTTTATCAAGGGCAGAAAAATTTTCTGACAAGTCCGTTGAGCAATTTTCAAAGTGTGTCTCGGCTTCATTTAATTCACTGTTTATAACCTCGATGCGCTCATTAATGATTGCCAGTCTTTTACTTAAATCTTGAATAGTTCCCGCATCCACTTTCATGTCAATTATCGTTTTTTTCTTCTGCTTACGAAGCTCAAATTCCTTCTGATCAATCTGTCGCTGTTGTTTTTTAAACACAACCTGCCTTTTCCGTGGTTTCATTTCGTATTCATCTCTCTGACCATAATTAAAATTTAGATCACCAGTTGTTTCATCTTGTTCTTCAATATGCTGATCTATATCTTTCTCCAAGTCCTTTATTCGAGCCACACAGAGATCAACACTATCCTTAGTTTTACGCAGTTCCTGCTGTAGTAATTTTTTCTCTCGGCCTAGTTCTTTGACCTTCATGCGCAATTTTTTTTCTATGACAGCTGATTTCTTTTTTTTAGCTGTAATTGGCGCCTTAAGTTTCTGGAACTTCTTTTCAATAAGGTCATGCTCAGTATATATAGGCATTACCTTACTTTGCTGTTTCTGCAGATCCTTTTCAGCTTTTTCCAGATCGCTTTTGTTTTTGTTTTCTTCGTTATTGTATTCAGTGCCTATCTGATTAATATGCTGTTTATTTGTTTCCAATGCATTATTTGCTACAGCCACATCCTTGATCGCGTTCTGTTTTTCTCTCATCTGGTTATCGATCTCTTTGGCCATTGCCTCCGGATCTTTGAAAGCTCGTATCATTTTTTCAAGTTGGATTACGTCTTCCCTTGACTTGTTTATTGCAGAATTGATCCTTTCCCTATCCTTCAGCATAGAATCTCTATTTTTCAAAAGTTTCTTTTGCTGTTTGGTCACATTCATTGATTGAAACAAATCTGAATATAAGCTGTCAATGTCTTCCACTGTCTTGCCCAACGTACGTTCTGCCAATGTATTAATATGTTTGATGTGGCTGCCCGGGCCGCCAAAATAAACTCCATCGATTTCCATAGTTTTGTTAGAAATGGTACTGCGAACATCAGAAAAATATTTCATAGAATTGTCCAGTTCCTTGCCAAACTTAGCAACTGGTGTGGCTAATAATTGCTGTGCATCTGACCAGGGTATACTATCTGTTTCACCTGGTATATTATCATCTACTTCTATACCATATTTAACTAGGAAGTCCTCGGCTATTCCTCGATCAACATCCAGAACTTTCCTTCCCACCTTAAACATTTTACAGAGTGGTAGATAGAAATCTCTTACCCCTACCCAAAAATATCTTGATTCCACTAATTGAGAGTTTTGGATCAGGGCCAGATTTGTTCTGCGCTCATCCATATATATAATGAGTGCATTGCCTGAACCTGAACCGCTAGCCCCATAATTATATATATTGTGCAAAATTTTTGGCATTGCAGTGGAATAGCGAGGTTGTATACCAGCATCTATAAGATTTGAATAATCATTTTGTAATGTTGAACCCTCTGCAGAATAACATACCACTGCATTTTTTTCATATTTATCATTTAAAGACCAGTCAACGATAGCTTCGTCTAGTTTCAGGTTATATGATTTTGTTAGATTATAAAACAAATAGTCCTTGAATTCTTTTTTACTGCCTTCCGGTGTAGCTACGAATGTCATTTCATAATTATAGCGGGTTGAATAAAAAGCCAAATACTGACCGCGGGTTTTCTTAGGGTCTACATAGTTGGCATATACATGTTTAATTAAATCGGGCAATGTCTTAATAGCATGACCATTATACTGGTAAGGTAAATCATAGATCTTTGTTTGCTGTATTTCAAATGAGTCCATTTTCCTTGTCGCTTGTAAGAATGTTACATTATCGCCTGTATGAATAAATGTCATGGCCTGATTAAGCCCATTTAAGTTCATCCTTACTGATTCCAAGAGTTTTGTTGTTTGTTTTTTTTCAGTGAAAGTTTTAACCGGTGCTGCTGCTTTAGGTTTCTTCGCTTTCTTTTTTTCAGCTTCCAGTCGTCTGTCTATTGCCTTGCGGCGATCAGCTAATACTCTTTTTTCAATACCCTTACGTCTTTCTTGTCCGGAACGTTTTTCACCACCAGAAATTTTTCGTTTTTGTTTTACACGTCGTTCAGCGCCTTTTCTACGTTCTGTTGTTGTACGCCTGTCTCCTCCCCGCCTTCTATCAGCGATAATTCTTACCACATCCGTTTCCGCCCCAGCTGATTTTTTTCCTTTATCGGTGGGTTCTTTTATTTGTGTAGCGGGTATTTCTTGTTGGGTGATTTGCCCAGCAGGCCTACCTTTTGCTTTCATTAGAGATGCAAGCAGTGGATTCCCTTCAGGGGTTGGCGCATCATTTTCTTTTTCAGTCTCTTCGCTATCACCTTCAATTACTTCATCTATTGCCTTTTCATCAACATCTTCCCTATCTTCGCTTTTTGAGGATTGGGGAGCCTCTTCCCCAATAAGAGTAGTTTCTATTTCAAACTTCTTTGCAGCGTTTATGAATTTATTTTGTGTTATCCCCTTTACCTTTTCTGACTCAGCAATTATTAATATTCCATTTGTTTGAAGCTTTTTTATATGGTAATAAATCTTATCCTTTGGATAGGATATTTTATCTGCTATTTCAGATGGCGTGAGCGGTTTATCATATAGAACGTCAATGATCTTTTTCCTGGTAGGGTCAGAAATGACCTTTAACAACTTTATGTTGTCTATTCTAATGATATCTTGTGGTTCCGAGGCCATGTATCCGATTTAAATTAAAAGATAGTATAAAACATTAATATCTATACGATGGTATGGTCCTACCATTTAGTGCCTACCTATTATTGTTAATGTGGTCTCCGCAGTCAATTATTACTTAATCAAAAGCAATTACAGCAAATTTATGTGTTATATACATTAATTATCAAGGAATCATTTAAATATTTTTAACATTGTAATAATTGTTATTAAAATGATTGATTACCCTAGTTGGGGTCATGATGGCCTGTAATAATTTATAGGTTTGTAATATTTACGTAAAATATATTTATAAGTAAAATTTATATATTTATTGACGATAGTTGAATATCCTTTAACAAAATATTTACAGTGATTATTATCCAAATTAAATATTACAGACACTAACGTGATAGTTAGAGTTCTTGGTGTTGTAATATATATATTTCGTGTTACAGTGTAAATTAGAATAATTATTCCTTGTTAAATATTCGTTGCTGGGTGTAATTATAATAATATTAGCACATTTTCTGGTGGTCTTCCAATTATCCCTTTTTCGCCCTTAATTACTATAGGCCTTTCCAATAATCTAGGGTGCCTTACTATTTCATTAATTATATCATCATTTGAATCATTCCTTGAAATGTTTAATTGTTTGTATTCCTTTTCATTCTTCCTAATTATGTCATTGGCTGTTAAATCCAATTTTCTGCATATTTCTTTTAACTCTTTAACGTTAGGTGGGTATTTAAGGTATTCAATTATGTTGGGTTCAAAGCCATTGTCACGCAATAGCTGCAGAGTTTTTCTGCTTTTTCCTCACCGTGTGTTATGATAAATGGTTATACACATTATATTCACCTTTCCTGTTTAAATTATATTAGCGTAATCAGAATATCGTTTTTTTTGTAAATCTGGGACGACAGCACTCTTACCCGGATATCCTATAGGAATTAGTAAAAAAGCTCTTTCGTTTTGTGGACGTTCACATATTTTTTCCAAAAAGCCCATCGGGCTAGGAGTATGTGTCAACCCCACTAAACCTGCACGATGGATCGCTGTCAAAAGAAAGCCACATGCTATACCAACTGATTCATTCACATAATAATTCTTATATTTTTTGCCATTATTTAAATCATAGATTTGTTTAAATACTATTATCAGGTAAGGAGCTATTTCTAAGAATTCTTTATGCCAATCAGTACCAAATTTATTTAAATCGGATAACCAGCTTTCGGGGGCTTTTTGTTTATAAAATGCTTTTTCCTCACTTTCTGCGCCAACTCGTATTTCCTTCTTAACTCCTGGATCTTTTACTATAGTAAAGTGCCATGGCTCTTTATTTGCTCCCGATGGAGCAGAAGCGGCAGTAGATACAATATTTTTCACTACTTCTATAGGTATATCACGACTTGAAAATTCTCTGACTGACCTTCTCAATTGCATAGAAGACAAGAAATCACTTGACGCCCGGGCCATATCAACTTCAGAAAGAGGGCTATATTGCAGTTTTTTATTACTCATTATCTACTACATAATATAATAAATAATATTTAATAATACATGGGGTCTGTAAATAATTACAGACACCATGTTCACGTCATTAAACATAAGTATATAATTAACTTTCAATCAGTGCATATATTTATGTGAATGGATCGTTGATACTATAATAATTTCAGACTAAACTTTGACAGTCCTTAAACAGAATATTTTATCTTGTATATCATACTTTTACCAAACCAGCGCCGGGATACATGCCTCTAAATAGTAGCAAAGTAACCGTCGTTGTAGGTGCCCAATGGGGCGACGAGGGTAAAGGCAAAATAACAGATTATTTCGCAAGACATGCTGATTACGTCGTTCGATACCATGGTGGTAATAATGCCGGCCACACTGTAATTGTAGACGGATCCGAATACAAACTACATTTAATCCCTTCCGGTGTATTGTACGATCATCCAATCAGTGTCATAGGCAATGGTGTAGTCATCGACCCAAAAGCATTACTAAATGAAATTGATTATTTAAACAATAAAGATATTAAACCACACCTTCATGTCAGCGATCGGTCACATGTAATCATGCCATACCACAAACAAATGGATGCGGCCCTAACAAATCATCAAGGCAAACTTGCTGCTGGTAGCACTATGCGAGGTATCGCCCCTGTGTATGCAGATAAAATGTTTCGTCATGGCATTCGTATTATTGATCTTACAGACCCAGATATATTAAACGAAAAACTTAATAAGGCGTATCAATTCAACAGTAGTTTAATTAATGCTATCAGCGATCAGGTTATAGATGAAGATGAAAAATCTATATTCAATGAATACATAGAGTACGGGAAACAACTGTCCCCATACATTAAAGATGTATCCATTGAATTATACCATGCCCAGCAAAATGGAAAGGCAATACTTTTTGAAGGTGCGCAAGGTATTTCGCTCGATGTAGACCACGGGATATACCCATATACCACATCAAGTAATTCAATCGCTGGCAATATCGCTACTGGTACCGGGGTTAGTTTTCGGGACATTAACAGAATAATTGGCGTAACAAAGGCCTATATAAGTCGCGTAGGAATTGGTCCATTACCAACAGAGCTATCTGTAGAACAAGGGGATTATCTAAGGAAAAAAGGGAAAGAGTATGGAACTACAACAGGGCGGCCGCGGCGAGTAGGTTGGTTAGATCTTGTACAAGTGCGGCAGGCTGTGCGTGTTAATGGATTAACCGAAATCGCACTGACCAAACTTGATATATTGTCTGACAATGGAGATCTATCTGTTTGCACTTCTTATAATATTAATGGCCAACAAGAGCAGGAGATGCCTGCCAGCTTATATAGATTCAGATCAGCTGAACCAGTATACCAAACATTACCCGGCTGGGGACAATTATCGGACGATATGGCTGAAAAAGGATATGATAGCTTACCAAAAAATCTTAAACATTATGTAAAATTTATCGAAGATCAAGTTTCCTGCCCTGTTACTATTATTTCTATTGGCCCTGAAAGACACCAAACCATCATTCGCTGAAAATTGGCTTTCACAAAAGAAACGCTTGATTTTAACGGCAAAACTGAAGCCGAAATAATCAATATATTAGAAGAGTACAATATTCCTCTTACACCTGAAGAGATAAAAAAAATACAAAATGATTTCTTAGCCCGGGCACCTTCAGTCGCTGAATGTGTCCTCTTTTCGATTGAAGGGTCAGAGCATTGTTCATATAAAAGCAGCCGGACTCACTTGGAACAGTTTGTAACTACTGGTCCCGATGTGATACTGGGAGCAAAGGAAGACGCGGGGGTGGTGGCGGTCGCAACTGACAATGCTGGTAAGCGTTGGTGTATTGTAATGAGCCATGAGTCCCACAACCATCCATCACAGATCGTTCCCTATGAGGGTGCGGCTACTGGGGTTGGTGGAAACGTCCGAGATGTTTGTTGTATGGGCGCTGAAGTCATTGCTACAACAGATAGTTTCCGGTTCGGAGATATCCGATCAAATAAAACTAAGTGGATTCATGATGGTGTTGTAGATGGTATTGGCGGGTATGGAAACCCCCTGGGTATTCCCAATATTGGCGGAGATATATATTATCATAGTGATTATAACGATAATTGTTTAGTAACCCTAGTTACGCTCGGTGTAGTACGTGCCGATGAAATTTTTCATTCATATGCTCCAGAAAACGCAAATGGCTATGATCTGGTTCTCGTTGGAAAGCCAACCGATAACAGTGGTTTTGGCGGAGCCAGTTTTGCATCCCTAGAATTAGAAGAGGGGAAAAAAGAACAGAATAAAGGCGCTGTTCAGGAACCAAATGCATTCCTCGAGCGCCACATATTAAAATCAACATATTCTCTCTTTGATAAAATTAAAAAAACGGGTTTGCTGGGCAAGGTTGGCTTCAAAGACTTAGGGGCAGGAGGTGTGGCTTGTGCCAGCGTTGAGTTGGCAGACGCATCTGGTTATGGGTCGGAGGTGTGGCTAGATAATGTTCATATAAGTATGCAGGATCTTCATCCATCTGTTATATTATGTTCAGAAACGCAAGAACGTTTCATGTGGGTTTGCCACCCAGATATCACTGATCTAATCATTGATCATTACAACAAAACCTTCGATATGCCGGGTGTATCAGAATTGGCTCGTGCTTCAGTTATAGGAAAAATTCGCAATGACAATCAATATATAGTGCATGTCAATGGTGAAGAGATCGTAAACGCACCCGCGCAAATGGTTACCAAGGGATTTAAATATAACCGCCCGGTCCAGTCTCCAGATTCAGTATACACCGAACCTGACCTGCCAGAACCAAATGATTACAACGCTGTACTGTTGGATTTGATAGAACATGAAAATATTTGTTCTAGGCTGGGGATATATGAAACTTACGATAAACAGGTTCAGGGCAGAACCATTATTGAGCCAGGTAAGGCAGATGCTGGGGTTTTGGCGCCATTCAATGATGAAAAGTTTCCTGAAGAAATCCGCCATATCGGCATTGCCCACGCTACAGATCACAACCCTTTATACGGAAAGATCGACCCTTACTGGTGCGGTATAAATGCCGTTACCGAAGCAATGCGAAATGTGGCTGCGACTGGAGCTACGCCCCACGCAATGACCGACTGCCTCTGTTTTGGTAACCCGGAAAAACCGGAGCAAATGTGGGAATTTGCAGAAGCAACTCGTGGTGTTGCTGATGCCTGTAAAGGAATCCATCTAAAAAACAATAGAGATTATCCCGTACCCATTATTGCCGGCAATGTAAGTTTTTATAATGAATCAAAAATGGGAGCCATACCTCCAAGCCCAATCGTGAGCTGTTTGGGAAGGATAGCTAATGTGGGTAAGGCAATTACCAGCGAATTCAAAGAAATTGATTCCACAATAATACTGATTGGAGAAAGAAAAAATGAATTAGGCGGTAGTGCGTATTATGCGCTATTTGGTGAATTGGGAAAAAATATACCTAAGCCTGATTTGGCTAGGGTAGAGGCAGAAATATGGGCCCTTACTGATGTAATTGATGGTGGCCTTGCTTTAGCAGCCCACGATATTAGTGATGGTGGATTAGCTGTAACCCTGGCGGAAATGTCATTCGAAAATGAGATTGGTTTTGAAATTGAAATAGACCAAGACATGCGCGCCGATAAATGGTTGTTCTCCCAGACGGGTGGTTTCATATTGGAGGTAAATTATATCAATATCCCAGCAATTATTTCTATAATGTCAGGCTATGGAATTCCTGTAACAAAACTAGGAAGAACTACAGCACACCAAACAATGGATTTTGGTAATGTAATACATATGGCTCTGTCCAAGGCAAAAGATTGTTGGACAAATGGATTGCGTGACAAACTAAGATAAATTGGATTTATAAATGATAGAAAAAATAACCAAAAAAATTGTGTTTAAGATTATTAAGGAACGTTTTATAAATGAAGTTCCTTTCCTCAAATTATTAGGCATCAAAGTCTCAAGATTTAATTATCCGGAGGTCGAGATGGTCTTGGACTGGAACAATCAATTGGTAGGTAATGTTGTTCAAGAATCTCTGCACGGTGGCGTTACGGCCACAATTCTAGATTCTGTAGGAGGGTTAGTGGCCATAGGAAACTTTATTTCGACGGAAAAAAACCTGACTGCTGATTATCTGAAAACCCGTATTGGAAGTATGGGTACAATAGACATGCGAGTAGATTTTTTATTGCCGGGGAGAGGGACAATATTTACAGCAACGGGGCGAGTCATCCGGGCTGGAAAAAGAGTCACGGTTTGTCGCATGGAAATGCATAACGATAAAAATGATTGCATTGCCCTAGGCACTGGTTCTTATTTGTGGAGCAATAATAAGGACCGTGCTTCCAAATAAAATGGATTATAAATCAGCTGGTGTAGACATCAATGCCGGTAACAAAGCGGTAGAGCGCATAAAAAAAGGAGTGCAGTCAACATTTACAACTAATGTGCTCACTGGGTTAGGAAGTTTTGGTTCTCTCTATAATCTCAAATCCATAATTGATGATTATGAAAATCCCGTCCTGGTCCAAAGTATTGACGGTGTCGGAACCAAAACTATCATCGCTCGCAAGTTGTGCAAATTCAATACTATCGGTGTCGACCTATTAAGCGCCTGCGCAAATGATATTTTGGTTATGGGAGCTCGGCCGCTTACTTTTTTGGACTATATTGCAAATGATAAACTGAGGCCAGATATCATTGAAGAAATGGTGGCTGGTATGGTAAAAGCATGTCTAGATACCGGGGTGTCTCTTGTAGGTGGCGAAACGGCTGAGATGCCTGATACATACCTCCCGGGTGAGCACGATCTTGTGGGTGTCATAACCGGTGTTGTGGAAAAAAATAAGATCATTACTGGTCAAGATATCCATCCCAGCGACGTAGTGCTTGGTTTACCATCTAGTGGGCTACATACAAATGGCTATTCCCTTGCCCGTAAACTTTTCTTTGAAGTAGGCGGTTATGATGTGAACGATACGATCCCGGAACTAGAAAAATCGGTTGGGCTTACATTGCTGGAACCCCATATCAATTATACCAACCATGTATTTAGCTTGTTGGACAAAGATATTGGATTGAAGGGTATTGCCCATATTACCGGCGGGGGACTTATAGAAAATATTCCAAGAATTCTGCCAGATGGGTGTTGTGTTGAGATCCATAAAGGATCATGGCCGGATGTGCCTGTATTTAATGTAATGCAATCCATCGGCAAAATTGATGAAAATGAAATGTACCATGCTTTTAATATGGGTATTGGCATGATTATTATCGCTGCACCAGACCAAGTAAATAGTATCAAGAAAATAATTGATGTACATGAAATTGGTTTTGTGGTTGCGGGTGAAAATCAAGTGAACATTATTTAATGCGGGAGGACATAGCCATTGTCCAATTTCCCGGATCCAACACGGAGCGGGAAACATTTATGGCATGCCGCCGGTCGGGGTTAAACCCGGTAGAATTCTTATGGAATGAAACTCATGAAAAACTAACCAAATGCGCTGGATATATAATAATAGGTGGTTTTTCATACGAAGATAGATCCAGGGCTGGTGTAATCGCTTCTCTAGACCCAGTTATCAATGTAATCAAGGCCGAGAGCGAAAAGGGGAAACCTGTGTTAGGTATTTGCAATGGAGCACAAATATTAATTGAGTCTGGTTTGGTCCCTGGATTAAATAATTATACTCTTTGTGCTGCCCTTACGGATAATAAACGAGTAATAAATGGAGATGTTCTTGGTACTGGTTACTATAATTCCTGGGCAAACATCGCTTGTGTGGTTGAATCAAGTCAAACTGCTTTTACTAGGCATTTAGATACTGGTGAGTTTATCCGCGTCCCATTCGCCCATGCGGAAGGTAGGTTTATTATTCCAGAAGATTTACTTACTAGCTTAATCAATAACAATCAAACGCCATTCCGTTATTGTGATGATAGCGGTAATATTATTAACGAGTTTCCGGTTAACCCAAATGGCTCAGTATATAATGTGGCCGCAGTTTGTAATCCTACAGGCAATGTAATGGCCATGATGCCGCACCCGGAACGCACACCTAATGGTGATGTAATTTTCAAATCTATGGCTGAGCACATTAAAGAAGAACATGGCAATGAAATATTACCCTTAGACTATGAGCCACAAAAATATTCTATTCAACAATATTCTTCAGATCCTGACGGAATTGAGTGGTTGGTGAACATGATCATAACCGATAATGAAGCTGTCTCAGTCCATAACGCTTTGGCCCATTTAGATATTCCAGTCACAGTACAACGAATGAGGCACTGGGAAATCATAGCCGATAATAAAACCAGTTCGTGGCAAAACGCTTTAATAGAAAGCGGAGAACTGTTCAATAGCAATAAAGAATTCATTGCTAACAATAAGACAAATAATAATAGTGCCACCTTCCTTGTACGGCATAAAGAAGATATGCTAGGTAGACAAAAACAGCAGTCTCTAACCAACCGGTTTGCAATTGATGGTATCCGCGAAATTCGCCATGGAGTCCTGTGGAACATAACAGTAAACAGTGGTAACTTTGAGGCGGTTATCAAGCAAGTTTTGGATAACCACATTTTATACAACCCATTTTCACAGAATTGCTATAAATATGGATAATGGTTATCGGAACCGCATAGCTTCAGAGTTGGACAACTGTTTAACCGAAACATCGCTTACTGCCGGTAAAAAAAAATTGGGTAAAGTCCGCGATCAATATGACCTAGGTGATAAAATTGCCCTTATTACTACAGACCGTCAAAGCGCTTTTGATCGAGTGTTGGCAGCCATCCCGTTTAAAGGCCAAGTTTTGAACCAAACTAGTGTCTGGTGGTTTAATCAGACAGAGAATATTATTCCGAATCATTTAATCGCAATACCGGACCCCAATGTAATTGTTGCCAAAAAATGTTCCGTGTTTCCCATTGAATTTGTTGTGCGCGGTTATATCACTGGCAGCACCAATACCTCTCTATGGACAGTATATAATAGTGGCAATCGAGAATATTGTGGCAATACACTGCCTGAAGGACTGATGAAAAACCAAAAACTGAAAAATAATATGCTAACTCCGACCACGAAAGATGTACACCACGATCGGCCTATTTCACCTGATGAAATCGTAAGCGAAGGCTTGATGACGCTTGAAGACTGGGAATATTGCAGTTCAGTAGCATTAGAACTTTTTACCTTTGGGCAGCATCAGGCAGCAAAACATAGTTTGATTCTCGTGGATACTAAATATGAAATGGGGCGAGATGAGGATGGTAATATTTTACTGATTGATGAAATCCACACGCCAGACTCAAGTCGTTACTGGATCAATGAATCATACGAAACAAGAATGGCCGCAGGAGAGGAGCCAGAAAACATCGATAAGGAATTCTTGCGGTTATGGTTCGTTGACAATTGCGATCCCTACAATGATGCCGAGCTGCCGCCTGCACCAGCCGATCTAATTATTGAGTTATCAAATCGATATATCTATTTGTATGAAACTATAACTGGCGAACAATTCCCTCTACCGCCCGATGGCGAAATGATATTGGATAGAATTGCTTCAAACCTGAAGGATTACTTATAAATGAAAACAGTTATTATTATGGGTTCAACATCTGATGAGCATCACGCCAAGAAAATTACCGATAAACTGGATGCTTTCGGGATACACTGGGAACAACATGCCGCTTCTGCACATAAGGATCCACGTAAAGTTTTGGATATCATAGACGCCAATAAGAATGAAAAAGATCTGATCTATATCACCATTGCCGGCCGATCCAATGCTCTGTCTGGATTTGTGGCTGCCAATTCAGAATTTCCAACCTTAGCCTGCCCGCCTTTTTCTGACAAGACGGATATGCTGGTTAATATCCATTCCACGCTCCAGATGCCTAGTAATACACCTGTGCTTACTGTGCTCGACCCGGGGAATTGTGCTTTAGCAGTAAAACGGATATTTGGTGCCTGATCAACTAAACAGTATTTCACCTTTGGATGGCCGCTATAATAAAGATGCTGCTGTCTTATCACATTATTTCTCTGAATCGGCACTAATGCGCTACAGGATGCAGATAGAAGTTGAATATCTGATTGCCCTTAGCAATGAAAATAAAATTGCTGCCCTGCCGCCAATTCCAAAGACATTGCAATCAACATTAAGAAAATTCTATGAGAAATTTGATTCGCGATCGGCGAGACGAATCAAAAAAATTGAAACTCAAACGAATCATGATGTAAAAGCAATAGAGCAATACATTAGTGAAAAATTACAAAAAATCAATTTAAGCAAATTCATTCCCTGGGTTCACTTTGGACTCACATCTGAAGACGTAAATAATATTGCCTATAGCTTGATGTGGCAGGATGGAATAAAATATGTTTACCTGCCAAAGTTAAATGCCCTGCAAAAAATAATTATGAAATTAAGCCGTCTTTACAGTTCCGTAGCTATGCTGGCCCTTACTCACGGTCAGGCAGCTACGCCCACCACTTTCGGCAAAGAAATGGCCGTATTTCACCGCCGCCTGAACAAGCAGGCGGCCATGTTAAAAAAACAATGTTTACAGGGAAAAATTAGTGGTGCTACTGGTAACTGGGCCGCCCATACCGTGGCCTATCCGAAAATCGATTGGATACGCTTTTCTGGGCGCTTGGTAAAGCGGTTTGGCTTGGATCCAAGCCCTGTGACCACCCAAATAGAACCACATGATTCCCTAGCAGAAAGTTATCATATTATCGCTCGTATCAATTCCGTTCTAATTGACTTTACACAAGATATGTGGCTATATATCAGCCGTACTATTCTTGGTCAGAAAAAGATAGATGGGGAGACCGGCTCATCTACAATGCCCCATAAAATAAACCCTATCTATTTTGAAAATGCCGAAGGGAATTGTGGTCTAGCTAATGCCATATTAAACCACCTCGCCAGTAAACTAACAGTATCCCGCATGCAGCGCGATTTATCTGGTAGTACTGTAGTTAGAAATCAGGGGGTAGCGCTTGGGCACAGTTTTGTTGGATTAAACAATGTGATGAAGGGCGTTGATCTCATTACTATTAATCAAGAAAATATGAGTGTTGAATTAGATAAACACTGGGAAGTATTGGCTGAAGCAATACAAACAATAATGAGAAAAAACGGAATCCCGGGCGCCTATAATAAAATGAAAAATTTAACACGGGGCAACTATCTTGATCGGGTAACAATTCATAAATTAATTTCTGATTTAAACATTACTACAGATGATAAAAATATTTTACTGAAATTGACACCGGCAGATTATACGGGTTTAGCAAATAAACTGGCACAATTGAAATAATGTGCGGACTTGCAGGAATTTATTCTCATAAACCAGTAGCAACAGAGCTCTACGACAGCCTGATCCATTTACAACATCGCGGTCAAGATGCGGCGGGAATTACTACCTATAATAAACACATGCATAAAACGAAGGGCATGGGTCTGGTGCGTGATATTTTTACCGAAAAAAAGATAAAGCGCCTGAAGGGAAATATAGGAATTGCTCATACCCGATATCCTACCCATGGCGGCTTTGGCCATGGTGAAATACAGCCATTTTGGACGTCTGTTCCCTATGGTATCGCCCTGGCGCACAATGGAAACCTTACAAACTATAATGAACTTGCAAATAATATCACAAACAAAGAATCCCGTTATTTAAACACTAATAGCGATACAGAGGTCTTGTTGCATTTATTTGCCGAACTATTGCATTATAAAAATAAACATGAAAATGATAAACAATTTTTCGATTGTCTTTGCTCTGCGCTAGAAAATATTTACAAAAATGTACAGGGAGCCTATTCTGTTGTTGCATTGGTTATCGGCAAGGGTTTGGTTGCTTTTCGGGACCCACAAGGTATAAGGCCTTTGGTTAAAGGGGTAAGACAAAATAGCAATGGTAAACATGATTATATTATTGCTTCAGAGAATACCATGTTTTACACGCTAGGATTTAAACCAGATGGGAATGTACTGCCGGGAGAATTAATTTATATAAGCGAGGAGGGAAAGGTATTTAGTAAGCGTCTAGTGAAAAAGTCATTTAACCCCTGTATTTTTGAATACGTTTACTTTGCGCGGCCAGACGCTACTCTAAATGATGTAAGCGTGTACCGTGCACGACTACGAATGGGACAAAACTTGGCAGAGAGATGGAAAAATAAACACCCTAAAAATATCCCTGATATTATTATTCCAGCGCCAAGTACAGCAAATACTGCTGCTCTTTCAATGGCTACAGCGCTGGGTGTTCGTTATTCAGAAGGATTATATAAAAATCCTTTTATCGGGCGAACGTTTATTATGCCCGGACAAAAAGCACGTAAAAAATCATTACGATATAAACTAACTCCTCAGACCACAGAAATTGCAGGGAAAAAAGTAATGATTGTTGATGACAGCATTGTTCGTGGAAATACTTCCCGTGAAATTGTGCGCATGCTAAAAGACTTTGGTGCAACTGAAGTATACTTTGCCGTAGCATGTCCACCGGTGCAGTCTCCTTGTTTTTATGGAGTGGATATGCCCACTCGCGCAGAACTAATAGCCAACAAAAAAACCGTAAATGAAATCAAACAATATCTGGATGTCGATTTATTGCTTTACCAAAAGATTGATGACTTGGCTGAAGCAGTTATGCGCAAAGGTGATCATCATATTGATCGACCCTGTATGGCTTGTTTCGATAAACATTACATTACCAGTGATATGAATAGAGAAAAAATTCTATCGCTGGAAACGATGCGTATAAACGACCGCAACGGCAAATAAGTCTACTATGAATATATTGGTTATTGGCTCTGGAGCTAGAGAACATGCAATTGTAAGAGCGGTTGAACAATCGCCAAAAAATAAAAAAATTTTCTGTCTTGGATCTAATGTAAATCCAGGCATTGCAGAACTTTGTTCTGATTTTACGGTTGCGAATATTAATCACACACAAACAATAACCGACTATGCCGAGAAAAAGGCTGCTGATCTAGCAATTATAGGTCCCGAAAATCCGCTGGCTATTGGTGTGGCTGATGCGCTTTGGGATGTTGGAGTTAAGGTTGTAGGCCCAATGAAAGATCTGGCCCAGATAGAAACATCAAAAGCTTTCGCTCGCGACCTACTAACTGATTACAATATTCCTGGTAATCCTAAATACAAAACTTTTTCTTCCTTGGGTGGTGTTACAGAATTTTTAAACGAACTGGGTGAAAACTACGTGGTAAAGTTCGACGGGCTGGCTGGAGGTAAGGGAGTTAAGGTATCGGGTGATCATCTTCATTCGCATGATGATGCGAAAGTTTATTGTCAAGAACTCGTAGAAAAAGGAGGCATTTTCGTAATTGAGGAAAAACTTATTGGACAGGAATTCTCACTAATGAGCTTTTGTGATGGGGAAACCCTCAAACATATGCCTGCAGTACAAGATCATAAGCGTGCCTATGATGGTGACACCGGTCCCAACACAGGAGGTATGGGAACCTATTCAGATGGGGACCACTCCCTGCCTTTTTTGACAAAAAATGATATTAATCAAGCCCATGAAATCAATATAGCCACCGCAAAAGCATTAAAAAACAAATTTGGATATGGATACAAAGGTGTGCTCTACGGCGGATTTATTGCAACGGCAGATGGCGTAAAATTAATTGAATACAATGCCAGATTTGGGGATCCTGAAGCCATGAACGTACTTTCGCTTTTAGAGTCTGATTTTATTGAAATTTGCAATGGTATTACAGATTGTAGACTGAATCAGGTTAACGTGCACTTCAAAAACAAGGCTACCGTGTGTAAATATGCTGTTCCGGAAGGCTATCCCGATAATCCCGTAAAAGGTGAAGCTATTGATCTTTCAAATATAGATAACCCCGATACCTTATTTTACGCGTCGGTTGATATACATAATGGACAACTTATAGAAGCAGGAAGTCGAACTGTTGCAGTAGTTGGTATAGCGGAAACTATTTCTGCAGCAGAACAAATAGCAGAAAAGGAAGTTTCCACCGTGGGTGGGCCATTATTTCACCGGGCAGACATTGGAACAGACGTTTTGGTTCAACAACGAGTTGAACAGATGGAATTACTACGATGATCCGGCTTGGTGTACTTGGTTCAACCAGGGGCACCGATCTACAGGCTATATTAGATGCAATCCAAAACCATACGTTGGATGCAGAGGTTGTAGTCGTGGTTTCAAACAGGAATAAATCATACATTTTAGAGCGCGCAAGACACCATAATATCTCAGATGTTTTCGTTTCCCAGAAAGGAAAAACAAGAGATGAATTTGACCGAGAAATAACAGCAACATTACTTCAACATGGCGCTGACCTAGTTTTACTGATAGGTTTTATGCGAATTCTAAGCGCAGAATTTTGCCAAAAATGGCATGATCGAATACTGAATGTGCACCCATCTCTCTTACCCAAATACGCCGGGGGTATGGATAACGATATTCACGAGGAAGTTCTGCGGAACGGCGATGTGGAAACGGGGTGTACAATTCATTTTGTAACTGAAGAAGTGGATGCAGGGCCAATACTAATCAAGAAAAAATGTACTGTAGCTGGAAAAGATACGGTCGAATCACTAAAAACAAAGGTGCAACAATTGGAGGGAATGGCGTTCATTGAAGCCATCAAAATGATTGCCAATAAATAGAAAATCATCAAAAAAGAAATATATAATTTTTGGATTTTATGAGATTTAATATTGACAAACCCAACCTACCGTGAATATTGTCTCATTCATTACAATAAATACTTAATTGAAACAACCGGTTGTTCCATCCACTTAAATAAACAAAAAATAAAGATCCAACGAGCCTTAATATCTGTCTTTGATAAAACAGGAATCGTGGGTCTGGCAGAATCGCTAAACCAACATGGTGTTGAAATTATATCAACCGGTGGCACAGCAAAAACATTAAGTGATGCCGGTTTGCGAGTTACAGGCATAAGTGCCTATACTGGATTCCCAGAAATAATGGATGGAAGGGTAAAAACAATTAACCCGCTGGTTGAGGGCGGCATTTTGGGTCTGCGGGATAAACACGCGGAGGATGCAAAGGCCAACAATATCATGTGGATTGATCTTGTGGTTTGCAATCTTTATCCATTTTCTAAAACTATCTCTTGGGCTGAGTGTGATTTGATGGCGGCGATGGAAAATGTGGATATTGGGGGACCAACAATGATTCGTAGTGCCGCTAAAAACGTTGGTTGGGTAACTGCGGTGGTTGACCCGCAGGACTACCAAGGTATAATCGATGAGCTAGACGAGTTTGTAGAAATCAGTTTCGAAACACGTAAAGAGCTATCTGCAAAGGCATTTGGGCATACCGCACAATATGATACTATTATTCATAATTACTTGAAAGATGAGAAGCTGTCGAATGACCTTTCTTTGACCTATAACAAACACTCTGCAATGCGTTATGGCGAAAACCCACACCAATCGGCTGCGGCATATCAGCATCCTAACGACCGTTCAAAAAATATCCTTAACGCAAAAATTCACCAAGGTAAACAGCTTTCGTATAATAATATTATGGATGCTGATGCAGCTTTAAGCTGTCTAAAGGAATTTGACCAAACAGCTTGCGTTGTTGTGAAGCACGCTAACCCCTGTGGTGTAGCTATAGGTGAAGACCTAACCGATGTTTATACCCGGGCTTTCAACTCCGATAGTCTTTCCGCTTTCGGTGGTATTATTGCTTTAAATAGGACTTGTACCGTTGCTGTTGCGGAAGCTATAAGCAGTGTATTCGTTGAAATTGTTTTAGCTCCTTCATTTGATGAGGATGCTTTATCTGTTCTATCAAAAAAGAAGAATTTACGAGTTTTGGATGTGGGTGAGATCACTGCACGGGAAAACAAATTGGAATATCGCAATGTAGACGGAGGTATTCTTGTGCAGGATACAGACACCAGTGTATTGACTTTAGACGAATTAAAGACAGTAACCAAAGCTGTTCCATCAGATACTGAAATGAAAACGATGCTTTTTGGTTGGAAGGTGTTGAAACACGTGAAGTCGAACGCAATATTATTGGTGAAGGATAACAAAACTATTGGTATAGGCGCAGGTCAGGTAAGCCGTGTGGATGCGGTAAATATCGCTTTGAAAAAAGCTGGTGAAAGACTGGATAATAGTATTTTGTGCTCTGATGCCTTTTTCCCGTTCCGCGATAGCATCGATAAAATTGCCAATACGGGTATCTGTGCGGTGATTCAGCCGGGTGGGTCTATTCGCGATCAAGAGGTAATTGCTGCCTGCGATGATCATGGTATTGCCATGGTGTTTACAGGCAGACGCTGCTTTAAGCACTAAGTTATATTTGAAAGATTATTCTACTAATTCATAACTGACAAAGGCTATGTGCTCACTACCCGGTGACCATGACGGCACATTAATAGTTCCTTGACCCCCAAATAGTTTGGTTAGCACGATCGGTTCTCCACCATCCGTATTTATCATACGCAGCATAACTTGTTTAAATGGCGGGTGCAACCCTGGGTCCACTTTATCAATATAGCTTAAAAATACGACCCACTTTCCGTTTGGTGATGGGTGTGGAAACCAATCGTTATATTTGTCAAACGTAATTTGTTCCTGATTAGACCCATTGGTGGCCATACGCCAGATCTGCATTGTCCCCGTCCGGACCGAGTTAAAGTAAATATATTTTCCGTCAGGTGAATAATCTGGACCATCATCAAGTCCTGGTGTATTTGTCAGGCGTTTTTCTTTGCCTCCTTTGATGGAAATAGTATACACATCATAATTATTATTTCTTGCGGCGCAGTAGGCAAGTGTTTCGCCATTTGGAGACCAGCCGTGCCAATAAGAGGGCCCTTTTTCTGTGATCAGTTTAGGTGTGCCACCATTAATTGGTAATAAATATATTAGGGATTTACCAGACATTTTGCTGGAGTGGCTTATTACCAATTTATCTCCCTGAGGAGAAATTCCATGATCATTATTACATCGATCAGCAAAATCAGTATCAATTAACTGTGGCGATGATGCATTTAAAAGCAACTTATATAGTCGGCCATTCTGATTAAAGATTAAATATTTACCATCCAAACTCCAATTGGGGGCTTCAAAATGTTCCGTTCCTTGGTAAACAATTGTTCTAAAACGAGATTTTATATCAATCGTCTCGAGCCTACTTACTACCCTGTTTTCCTGCGCATTCATAATAACGAAAAATAGTACTAATAAGATTTTACGAATCATTATTTAATTTTCATTTGGATACCTGAGACCCCACTGTTTACGTAAATCATCCATAACATGCATAATTGATACTGTTTCATCCAGTGGGCATATTGTACTTTCAATTTTTCCACCAAGCAAACACCGCTGGACTTCCCTTGCTTCATACAGATAACCGAAACCATCAAATCCCTCTTTAACCAGCTGTGGTTTTGTACCATTCTGAATAACCTGATATTGTTGGGGATGATAAAAGTCGTCTATTACAATTCTACCTTTGTCTCCAAAAATTCTTGCCTGATGTGGTGTTGGTAGTGCGATTGCGGCACTCAACAAAGCTTGGCGACCATCGGAATATATAAGATTATAGGTAGAAAGTTTATCTATGCCTTGATCTGTAAATTGGGCATAACCACTAACTCCTTCAGGCTGGGACCCGAACACGATATTTGCAATATTTATAGTATAAATACCCAGGTCTAACAGTGCTCCTGCAGCAAGGTTCTTTTCATAAAACCTTGAACCAGATTCTGCCGGTTTTGTTATACCAAAATCCGCCTGAATCAGCTGCGGGGTTCCTATAATGCCGCTTTCTATATCTTTTTTTAAACGAATAACCGCAGGAAGAAACCGTGTCCACATTGCTTCCATCAGAAATATATTCTTCTTTCTTGAGAGCTCTACTAGTTTTTGTGCTTCTTGAGCATTAACACATATGGGTTTTTCACACAAAACTGCTTTGTTTCCAGCTAAGCAAAGTGCTGTATGCTCGTAATGAAAATTATGTGTTGTAGCAACATATACAACGTCCAAATCTGGATCATTAACCAAAGCGGTGTAGTTTCTATGTGCTTTTTCGGCTTTGTATTTTTTGGCGAAATTCTTCGCGCGTCCAAGGTCCTGTGCCGCTACAGCATGTAGCGTTGATCCTGAAACCATTTGTAAATCAGTTGCAAACTTATTAGCAATATTCCCACACCCTAAAATGCCCCAACGAATCGTTTTATCCATAATAGTTCTACGTTGGGAAAAACTCTATTTGGTCAGTTATTATGCCGTCAACTTTTAAATCTATCAACCAATCTATGGCCGGCTTAGTGTTCACTGTCCAGGTGTTTAGGGCTAAACCTCTCTGTTTAGCAAATTTCACGAGACCTTCCGAAACTAGTTCAGCTGTGGTGTGCAGACAATCGGGGTGAACAATGTTGATCATGAAAAAATAATCTAGATTATTATATAAAAAACCGGTCAGTACTTGAGAGTTTATCCATTTTACATACCAAATGACAAGTGGGTTGAAACTAGATATTATTGTTCTATTTATGAAATTTTTCCCTTTGACCAATTCAATAACATCGCGGGCTGCTGATATATCATAAAATGATCGAGATTTGATTTCAATGTTTAATCTTACATGTTTTGGTACAATCCTAAGTACGTCCTTCAGTTTTGGCAGTCCTTCTCTTTCAGAATTCCAGTGTAAAGCCGCATTTGCATCTTTAATTCTATGGTAAGGCAACTCGTCAATATAGCCACCACAATCTGTTTCCCTCTCTAAATCAAAATTGTGAGAACATAATAAAACTCCATCAAGCGTTCTAATTACGTCAATCTCAAGGCCAGACGCACCATTCTTTACGGCTTTATTGAATGCAGATATAGTGTTTTCGGGGGCAGCGTTTGAGGCGCCGCGATGGGCAAACCACAGTGGGCTATTTCCATTGTAAAATGAAGTCATGTTGCGCGGTTTCCATAAATATAAATGATTTAACACAACACCAATAAACAGAAAAAATACAAGTAAAAATAAAATCATTAATCAGGTAATAATATCATATAGCGTAACTGTTCATTGTTACGAATAAAGTTTTCATCAAACCAGGTGGTTCTATATTTACCCGCATTATAAAGTGCTGCTTGATCATCATAATGGGGGCTATTTGGCTGCCCAGACTGTCCGGTAGGTATAACAAACTGCGTGTTATTCATGTTATTTAGATCAACAATTCGCCTAAAGCTGGCTCCAACACTTTGATCAAATCCTTGTAAAACCTCATATTCACCTTTATTCACAGTCATTGTGGATCCTCCTGTCTTGAATGAACCAACGTTAAAACCAAATAATTTATCCAAAATATTTATTTTCCCAAGAGGATGGGGATGTGTTAGGGTGTGCACCGAGCCCCAGGACCATGTGGTGGGGTTAATACCTACTTCTTTCTCAATACGTTTGACCGCATTGATAAAAGATTTGGTGACAATTTCAGTGTGTGTTTCAATGTGTCCAATTGTCGTGACATCGTCGATCCAGCTGGACTGACCTTCTTCTAATACCCAATGAATATTTCGATAAGGCAACATGGAAAAATGTACTAAGGCATCAAAAGCTTTATCATCAATCATTGCCAACTCATCTTCATAAACATTGTGTAATAATTCATCTAAAACGGTATGAAAAATAAGAGCAGCAGCTGATTCTTTATCTTCTACATAGTCCCAATCCTTCAAAATATTAACGGCTGTTAATTCGTTCTCATTGAGATTTTGGGGTAGCCATTTTACAATATTTGGCACCACTTCTCTGGCAAAGGGAGAAAGCCAATCGTTCTGAAGTGTTTTTATGTCTTCTACGGTTAATTTTTCTTTGGAATCCAACCATTCTTCAATCCGTTCTATCCTGCTTGGTTCGGCCCATTGATTTGATATATAGTACGGATAATCATCGTCTACTATTTTATTGTTTGCTGTGGCTATGTATCCCTTATCAGGGTTATATATAAAGGGCATTTCTTCAAATGGAACAAATCCTTTCCAATCGTAGGACGGATCCCATCCAGGGCGGGGCAATAAACTGCCTCCATCCTTGCGAATTGGAATTAGCGCTGCTGCGCGCCAGCCTATATTACCTGCGGTATCAGCAAAAATAATGTTTTGCCCTGGGACTGAAAAATTTTTTACAACTTCAGTGAAACCGCCCCAGTCATTTACTAGTCCAATTTTTGATAAAGTGCTGATCTCTTGTGTGATTTGATTACCGGTCCAAGCCATTGACATAACTTTTTGCTCGTTTTTTAATAGTGGGTGAATATCGCTAATGATAGGTCCGTGGTGAGTTTCCCGAATTACTATGGTTGTATCGCCCCCGTTTTTCCGCGGAATAACTTCCTTCCTAATAACCATGTCCAGCCAGTTATCTCCATGGCGATACTTGTTTGGATCGTTTGGATGAATTTTCTCGATGAAAAAATCAATATCGTCAGCCATAATATTAGTGAACCCCCAAGTCATGGCTGCGTTCTGTCCAAGAACCGGTAGTGGAAATCCAGCTAAAAAGGCGCCACTAATATCGAAACGTCCGCCTTTTAAATGCATTTCATACCATTTCGCAGGCTGGGTAAATTTTAAGTGGGGATCATTGGCAAGTATTGGTTTTCCTGTTTTTGAGCGAGCACCTGAAATTACCCAGCTATTAGAACCAATGCTGGTTCCATTTGATCCTGTAAGGTCGCGTATATTGTATTCCAGATCCCAAAGTGTTGAAAATAATAAATCCGCCTGTGGATAGTTTATTGCTTCAGATATTGTGGGGCGAAAGGGTTCGTATATCGGGAACAACTCATTAAGTTTATCAGGGCCAAAATATTGCAACAAAGCACCAAATAGTATTTCAGGTTTCCAGGATTGCTGTAAATCGTGAGCCATTAATCGACCATAGGCAATCACGTCCGATGGTTTCCAACGAACGGGCTCGGATCTCAATAATTTAAATTCCACCGGATACTTCCCATTTAGCTCATCGATCCTAGCGTTAATTCCAGCACAGAACCTTTTTAGTATTTCCATAGTGTCATCATCAATTTGTCTCACTATGTGTTCCGCGATTTTAGGAATACCCCATGTCCGCAAATAGACATCCTCTTTAATAAATTTATCACCAAAAAATTTTCCAAGTTCACCTCGGCTCGCTGAAGCAACTAAAGACATTTGAAAAAGACGATCTCGAGCAGATATATATCCAGCTACATAAAACAAATCTGATTCATTTTCAGAAAAAACATGCGGCACACCATAAGTATCTGTATATATATGAACTGGTGTTGAAAGTCCGGGCAGGGTTTTTTCACCACTATATTGAGGAAGCGGGTGGTGCAGATAAATCCTTAGTGCAACAATAAGCAGAATAAGAACACTAACAAAATATCTGCCAAAAACCTTCTTTTTATAACTAGGCATACTGTACTTTAATATAGAAAATTATTTAATTGATCTATTTTAGGTCGGTTTCCAGATGGAGACAAGATTAATAAGAAAATTTTTATATTATGCCGGGTGTGGTTGTTCCAATATTCAGGTATAAACCGTAAAATCCGGCCTATCATTTAAAAAAATGTTAATTACTATAGCAACAATTTCTGTACTGATTGTTTTGGTACTATTTATATGGGATACAAGTAGCGGCTATGAAACGCAAAGTAATATAAGATCATTTTACAGGCCGTTCTACGCTGAGTCTAGTATTAGTCACGAATATTTATCCACACCAGCAGCTGTATGGAAAACCCTAACCGCCCTGGATGGATATTCATCGTGGTTCCCACAAGTTTCCCGCCTTTTGCCCGACGTAAACACTCAACGCTACGTACATAAATTTTCTTTTGATCAATTCCCGCTGGTTCCGGGCGCCAGATTTTTATTGCGTCCCAACAGCTGGTCTCCCTTTTATCATAGTAGAATAGTTGTGGTAGACGAAAACAAAGAAATTTCGTTCGATTTAAAATACAATCCTTTTTTTAGAGAATATGTTGTTTTTTCTTTGAAACCACAATCTTATGGAACGACTGTAACGTGCGTGAGAACAAGTAAGGGATTATTTTCGTTTTTATCTTTATGGGGTTTTTCCAATACAAAATCAAAAATGCTGGAAAATCTTGGTTTCTTCATCCCCGATGAAACAACCAAAGAAGGGGATGGTGAAAAAAACGGCGCCACAACGCAGGCTTCATTTTTAAGCCGGGATGCCACTATCGCTCAAGCCGTGCAAGCGGGGTTGGATGGTAATATGGATCTGATAAATACTATCGTGGATAAACCAACTCGCGGTCTGGCCAAAGCAACATTAGTACAAACAAAACGCAAGGGCGGAACCTTGCCGGACCACCTGCAAAAAGCATTATCTGAAGTACCCACTGCGGTTCCCACAAAAAAACAATCTGAAGGCATATCTCCGTTTAGCAACCAGAATGAACATATAGCATATCTTGTAAACTTAACTTTAGATGGCAATGACGAGACATTGAATGCGGTGCCAGACAGGGTTATACGCGGCAAAGCCAAGGCAATGTTAGCAAAAATTAAGCGTGGCGCTTTAGAGCGGCCGCCAATGCCAGAAACTTCATCTAATCCAGCGACATCAATGGAAAATAATTTTGAAGAAGAAGAGAATGAGGAACAGCTTATAACGAGACTAGTCAAAGCTGGGGTTGATGGTAACTTGGATGAAATCAACGCTTTAGAGAACAAAGTGCTTAGGGGTAAGATCAAATCTGCTATTGTAAAAGAGAAACGGGCCAAAAAATAATATATACTTAGAGGTAGGTTTGAGGAAAACATATTCACTGCCGATCGTTATTGTTTTACTTGTTTTCAACAGCTGTTCGATTAAACAAGAAACTGAATCAAAAAAACTTCACAATTTATTCAACGATGTCTGGGGTTGGGGTCTAAAGGAATTCCCAACAAGAGCAACTTATTTGGGGGATTATCGATATAATGATCGACTGACAAATATGAGTTTAGCTTCTATCCAACGGCGGTATAAAAAAAACAAATCAATACTCAGTAAATTAGAAAATCTGAACCGGGAAAAGCTTGATGCTGGCGATAAACTAAACTATGATCTTTTTCAAAAAAATATAAAAAGAAACATTGCGGCCCACCCGTTCAAAGACTATCTGATGCCTGTTGACCAAATGGGAGGTTTACAAATCAATTTCCCTAACCTAGTTGACATAACCCCATTTAGAAACCGGGGTGATTTCGATAACTATCTTGCTCGTCTATCATTGTTTCCAGAATATGTGGATCAAATCATTGCTTTGATGCGGGAGGGTCTTAAAGAAAATATAACGCCACCAAAAATCGTTCTGCAAAAAGTCCCTGATCAAATATCTGTACAATACCAGTTTGATGTAAAGAACAGCCCTTTTTATGAACCATTCGAAAAAAATATTGTCAGTTTACAAGATTCAATTCGTGCTCATTATCAAGAATTAGCTGTGTTAAATATTAAAGACCATGTTTTTACTTCCTACAGGAAGCTTTTTGATTTCTTCGTAGAAGAGTATTTACCTAGGACCCGTGAAAATATCAGCGCAATGAGTCTCCCTAATGGTGATAAATTTTATGCTTTCAAGGTAAAATATTATACAACCACTAATAAAACGCCCTCTGAAATACATTCTATTGGCCTAAGGGAAGTCGCCCGTATCCGATCAGAGATGGAAAAAGTAATTAAAGATTCTGGGTTTACTGGTTCATTTAAAGAGTTTATTGCTTATCTAAGAACAAATCCTGATTTTTACTACGATAGCGCGGAAGAGCTCTTAGATGGCTATAGGGCTATTTGTAAAAAGGCCGATCCTGAATTAACCAAGCTTTTCGGAACGTTACCGCGTCTTTCCTATGGCGTAAAACCTATACCCGATTTTCAGGCACCAGCATCGCCTACCGCATATTACTATAGTGGGTCGCTCAAGGCGGGCAGGCCTGGTTATTTTTGGGCTAACACATACAAGCTTGATACTCGTCCGAAATATGAAATGGAAGCATTGTCCCTGCATGAGGCGGTTCCTGGCCATCATTTACAAATATCAATATCACAAGAACTTGAAGATGTGCCTGAATTTCGAAAACATGGTGGATTTACTGCTTTCAGCGAAGGGTGGGGATTGTATTCTGAAAAACTAGGTGAAGAAATGGGTTTTTATAAGGACCCTTATTCAAAATTTGGTCAACTTACTTATGAAATGTGGCGCGCTTGCAGGTTGGTTGTTGATACGGGTATGCACGCGTTTGGTTGGAGCCGGGAACGGGCAATTAAATTCGTGGCCGATAACACAGCGAAGGCTGAAAATGATATTTTTGTGGAGATCGATCGTTATATTGCTTGGCCCGGTCAAGCGCTGGCATATAAAATAGGAGAACTGCGTATTATTGAACTACGATCATTAGCAGAAGAAAAATTAGGTGAAAATTTTGATATACGAGAATTTCATGATACTGTGCTTGGCAGCGGAGCAGTACCGCTTGATATCCTAGAAGAGCACGTCAAAGAATATATTGCTATCAACTTGGACGATTAATTTTATACTGGAACTGGTACAACCCTTCTACGTCATCCACCGATAACATTTTTAAAAAAATAAGATCCAATTCCTTATCAAGATTAGGAAACAGTAAAATGCCTTTTCCAAATATTAGTGGGTGTATTGTAAGATATATGTGGGTCAGGTATGAAGCAAACCGAGTAAATGTTCTACCGCCTCCTATAATAAAACATTTATCGCTGTGTAATTTATCAAGGACTTTTTCTGGATCGCTATGTCTGTGTATAACCGTAGTTTCACGACCATCAAGGTCCATTGCTAATGTTTTCTTTGTTTGAGAACCCATTATCACTGGATAGCCCATTGTTTGTTTTCTAAACAAGTGTAAGTCTTGTGACCAGTCTACAACCTCGTTGCTATGTCTAGCAATATAACCGTCTGCAGTAATGGCAGCAATAAGGATTATATCCATCAATTACATGGAAAATATTTTATTCGCTATCAAGCGCTTTTTGTACCAAATGGTCTATATACATTCTATGGGTTTGCGTCGCTGATGAAACTCCGGTTTGTTTTCTTATAAAATTCTTGATGTCGTTCAGGTTTTTTAAGGCTGTTGCCTGCGCGTGGTGCCCGTAAATGTCGGTTTTTTCAGGCATCATGATATTAATCAATCGTTGAGTGTATTCTGTTTGAAGGTTTTGACGAAAGGTGTTTACATCACCACGCATATCATCCTTGTATATAGTTGTAGTAAGATCAAACATAAATTCGTCCAAGCTGTATTTATTTCCATAAAGGCGGCTGTCGGTAAGCCGCTTTAACACGTTTTGGTGCAACAGTTGATTTAAAACGTTTTTTTGTATCCCCATTACCAAGTCATGAATCTTCGGATCTTCGGTTTGTGACATATGGTTAAACCCTCTGCGCTGTGGCTGTAAGCGCATGAGAGTTGGTTGTGAGAAATTGAAAGCCTTTGGTGAAAAAAGATAGGCGCCTAAAGCATTAATCGCTCTTTTTTGTTCATTATATGGTACCGCTCTAAATGGCGTGTTTGAATCACGCTGTCCAATATATGCGCGATCTACATATACGCCCCCTATGTGGCGGGATATAACCGCACAAGCGTTACTTCTTTCCCTTAATAAAATAGCAAATGCGTCACGTAGAGCTTGGTAAGATGTACCTCTATCAGAATATTTTACAACAAGATCGTCCAATAAATATTTGGATAATTCAATTCTTTCACTTGCGTATGATATCGGATCGCTTGACATATCATAAATCATGGCTTGTGGGTCAATACCTTTTCCTGGCGCACGCATGTCATCTGCGTCGTTACCAAACGCCAAGTTTGGAGAGGTGGATCGAGATAAAATTGTGTTAAGCCTGCTTTCTTCCAATTCATTGTTTTCTAGTGCTGTGGAGTATCCAAATTCTATTGCCCAAACATCATATGGGCCAGGTGTGGTTGTGTAATATTCTCCTTGTTCAATTTTAGGAGGGGCAATATTAATTCCAGGATATTCCATTACGGAACTAGTCAGCCCCATCTCTTCCGTAATGCCCTTTTTATGTACAATTTCATTATTGTGTAGGTAACTGGATTTAAAATTATGATTCAAACCCAAGGTATGGCCAACTTCGTGCAACACTAATCTGATCAGGGATTCATGTATAATTCGTTTTTTAACTTCTTCACTATAACCAGATATTGTGGCTGATGTAAAACCAAATTGATTTGCCTGATATAAATACTCTCCTGCGAAACAATGTTCTGCCCAATTCTGTTTTTCATATATATCTTCATATAGCTTATCATACTTCACCCGGTTTGTGAAATAAACAAACTCTAGCATTATGTCTGCTCCCAAAATCTGGCCGGATCGCGGGTTTACAAAACTGGGGCCATAACCTCCAAACGGTGGGCGTGGAGACGAAGTCCATCGCAACACATTATATCGAATATCACCTGCGTCCCATTCAGCATCGTTTGGTTGGGTTTTTACAACTATTGCATTTTTAAATCCTGCAGCACGATATGCTCTGTTCCAGCGCAAAACACCCTCTTTCACTGCCGGACGAAACTCTGTTGGTGTTGTGTTTTCTATCCAAAAAACAATTGGTTCTACTGGCTCAGAAATAGGTGCGGATGGTTTTTTCTTAACCAAATTCCATCGATGAATAAGGTCGCGATAGGGAACATTGCTTGTTGATGTCAAATCTGTGACTTGCGTCATGAAATATCCCACCCTAGGATCATCGTAGCGTGGATCATAATTGTTTTTCGGCACCGCAATAAAGCTGTGTTGAATCACCATGTGAACTGCTCGGGGATCTGTGATTCCAGGCCCCCCACGGTTTGTCGGTATGGGGTTATCATATACATATTTTATTACAACGTCTGAATTGAGCGGGTAATTATTCAGAGCAATATATTGACACTTCTTTTTGTTTAATGATCCTAAGGTAAAGCGGGCGCCTGGTTTAGCGTTGGGGTTAGGCGCGGGTTTGATTTGATATAGGTTTTCTGAAAGAAACATATCATCTACCTTAAGAAGCATTGCGCCTGTTTTTTCATCAATCGCTGTAATTTCCAAAGCGGTTAAAACAGCAGCGTTTATGTTTGCAGTTTCTGCGCGGCTTAATGGGTTATTTGGATCGAAATAATAAGCTGTATTGATAGACACAAATTCAAGGCGGTTAAAATATTTTCTGATCTCGAAAATTTTACTGGTCTTATATGCGCCACGAAAATGGCCCACATCTACCACACCATCCAGCGTATGAACAAAGTGTATATATTCCTTATTAAGTTGATTTTTCTCTATTAGCATTTGCACAGATCCATCAACCGTATCTTGAAAAAAAGTGAACAATCCTTCTATCTTAAGCGAAGATTGTGTTAGTTCTGAGATCGTCTTTTTTGTATCTGTGGAATCTATTTTAACTATGGTGGTATCATTTGTTTGTTGGGCTGATAGCGGCGTTAAAACAATAGTCGCAATAAAATAAATAGTGAAATATAAACGATTAACAAAATGATTTAATAATAACATTATTTCTTCATCTGTTCTGTAGGTAGAGATCTGTAATTGTCCCGGTAAATACCTCTGCGGCCAAACCTACTGTTTCGCTTAATGTGGGGTGTGGGTGCACTGTAAGGCTAATATCTTCTGCATCTGCCCCCATTTCAATTGCCAACGCGCCTTCGGTAATCATATCGCCTGCGCCGGGGCCAACAATGCCAACACCTAGCACTCGCTTGGTTTCCGGGTCGAATAAAATTTTTGTTTTGCCTTGATTAATTCCCATGGCAATAGCTTTACCGCTAGCTGACCAAGGAAATTCTCCCTTTTCATAAGGTATGTTGTTTTCTTTTGCATTTGTTTCTGTTAGGCCTGCCCATGCCACTTCCGGATCTGTATAAACCACAGATGGAATGGCTCGTACATCAAAAGCTGCCGGATGACCTGACGCCACCTCCGCTGCAACCTTTCCTTCATGGGTTGCTTTGTGGGCTAACATAGGATATCCTATAATATCACCGATTGCAAAAATATTTTTTACCGAAGTCCGTTGGTATGCATCCGCTTGAATAAATCCGTGATCATTCACTTTAACATCTGTGGCTTCGATATTCAATAAACCAGTGTTCGGCTTTCGTCCTACAGACACCAATACTTTATTGAATACTTCTGTGCTAGACCCTTTTTCGTTTTTAATCGTGACAGTTAAGGTGCTATCTTTGTTGGGCTCAACTTTTGTCACTTTTGATGAAACCTGAATAAATTCACACTGTTTTTTTAGTTTTCTCTGTAGTGGTTTTACTAGGTCCAAATCTGTACCAGGAAGAAGGTTGGGTAAATATTCTACGACAGAAACTTTGGCGCCAATAGCGGCGTATACTTGTCCAAGCTCAAGGCCAATAACGCCACCGCCGATTACTAATAATCTTTCAGGAATATCTTCTAGGTCCAGGGCTGTGCGAGATGTTATTACAGAAGGGTGTTCTTTAGGCGCGCCGGGAATCAATGCTGATGTAGAGCCACCAGCAACAATACATTGGCCAAATGCAACGGACACATTGCCTGTTTCAGTTTGGATTTTTAATTCTGTATTTGATATAAATGAAGCAAGTCCTTGAATCACTTCCACTTTTCTTGCGTTGGCCATTTGGGTAAGACCGCTATTCAACTGGGAAACAATTTTATTTTTATGGTCACGTATCTGGTTAATGTTAATCTTCGGTTTACCATATTTGACGCCCATTCTTTTTAAATTTGTTGCCTCATCCATAACCTTGGAAATATGAAGCAACGCTTTAGATGGAATACAGCCACGATTGAGACAAACGCCGCCTAATTCTGGATCCCGATCAATAAGAAGAACTTTTTTTCCTAAGTCAGCGGCACGGAAGGCAGCAGCATAACCACCAGGACCGGCACCAATTACAACAAGCTCTGTTTGTCTTAATTCTTCCACCGGTCCTAATCTTTAAAATGATCTAAGTCTGATAATATATCAGCAAACCTTGACGTAAATGCAGCTGCGGCTGCACCATCAATCACCCTATGATCATAAGACAATGAAAACGGCATGATATATTTTGCAAGAAACTCGCTAGATGCTTTATCGTAAACTTTTTTCCATGCACTACGAGAGACACCCATGATGGCTACCTCAGGATTGTTTACAATGGGTGAAAATGCTGTGCCACCGATTCCGCCCAAACTTGAGATTGTAAACGTTCCACCTTTCAATTCATCAGGTTTTAGTTTTTTGTTTCTGGCGCGAGCGCTTAAATCCATGAGTTCTTCCGAAAGCTCAAATACAGATTTTTTATCCACATCGCGAACCACCGGAACAGTAAGACCTCTCGGTGTATCAACGGCGACTCCTAAATGATAATAATTCTTTAAGATTAAATTCTGCTTGGTGTGGTTCAATGAACTGTTAAACTCAGGCATTTCCTTTAAAACAAATGACAGGGCTTTCATCAAAAACGGCAAAAAGGTTACTTTAATTTCTTTTTCAGCACCCAATTTTTTCATCTCTTTCCTTAGAATATCCAAGTCAGTGATGTCTGCTTCGTCAAACTGCGTAACGTGAGGAATTAATTGCCATGCTTGTTGAAGACGATCACCAGCAATTTGTTTAATTTTGGTAAGCTTTTTGACCTCAACATGACCCCATTGAGAAAAGTCAATCACAGGTTGTGTTGCCGGAATTGATCCTGCAGATATAGCCATTTGCAGTTTGATATAGCCATTAAGATCGTCTTTAGTGACGCGCTTTTTGGGACCCGATCCTTTTATAATTTGAAGATTGATCCCTAATTCCCTGGCAAGCCGGCGAACACCAGGGGAAGCAAACACTTTATCGGTTGAGCTTGCATCATCTATGGTTGGATATAGAATGGCATCCTGGGTTTTTTCTTCTTCAAAAGGTTGTACAATCTGTTTTGTTTCTTCTGAAAGAACAGGCTCTTCCACTACAATATCAGCGGAATCGGAAATTTCAACCTTAATCAGAAGTTGCCCTGTTTTCACTTCATCTCCAGTAGCTACAGAAACATCTGTTAC
>Ga0207965_1000025_pt1 | contig 36237 bp, 36 predicted proteins | sample Knorr_S23_td_O2m_FD_185609 | JGI IMG/M metagenome (GOLD analysis project Ga0207965, IMG submission 185609) | Marine microbial communities from Southern Atlantic Ocean transect - Knorr_S23_td_O2min_ad_571m_LV (SPAdes) (version 2) | ecosystem: Environmental > Aquatic > Marine > Oceanic | place...
TAGAAGCGGGCAAAATAGCCGACATCATCGCAGTCAATGGTGATCCTTTGGAAGATATTAGTTTGCTTAAAAGTATTTCTTTCGTGATGAAAGATGGAAAAGTATACAAACAGATAAATTAGAAATCATAGTTGGTTAAATTGTGAGTATGACTGGTCCATTTGATTCATTAAGAGAATACGTAAGTGCTTTGGAGGCAAGAGGTCTCTTGCTTCGCATTGCTGAAATGGATCAGGACAAATACGAAGCAACAGGTTTCGCATACCAGCTGGTTAAGGAATTTAGTTACGATCTGGCACCTGCATTTTTAATTGAAAAAATACAAATAAACAATCGTTGGATGGATGGACCTATACTGGGTAATCTTTTTGGCGGTTGGCATGCTGAAGCATTGATCTATGGTGTGGATGTTTTGGATCGGAACCAGAAGGCAGCTCGGCAGAAGACTTTTCAGCATCTTGCAAATCTTTTTAAAAAAAACAACCGATGGCCAAAAATTTCACCGGTGGAAATTGACTCAGGTCAAAGCCCTTGTAAGGAGAATATTTTGCTCGGGAGCGAGGTCGACATTTTAAAGTTTCCTTGGCTGCAGACCAATCCTGCAGATGCGGGTGCTTATATCAATGCAGCAACCATCTTTATTGAAGATCCTGATTTGGGACGCAATGTAGCCACCTACCGTTGTCAGGTCAAAGGCAAAGATAAAATAGGAGTGAATACGGAAATCGGCCAAAATGCTTGGAATTTTCTAATGAAGATGCAAAAACAGGGGAAAAAGAAAGCAGCCATTGCCGTTGTTAACGGTGTGGATCCAATTACCTTTACTTTGGGCGCTTCCAAATTAGCAAAATTAGGCGAAGACGAGCTTGAGTACGTTGGTGGTTTAAGAGGAAGACCCGTGGAGATGGTTAAATGTGAGACGAGTGAGATCTTGGTTCCGGCCCATTCTGAGATTGTGCTCGAAGGCGAGATACCTTTGGGTGAAATGGAAGAAGAGGGTCCTTATGGGGAGATGTACGGCTTTATGGGACTCAAAAAACCTCAGAATTTTTTCATGAACATTAAGGCAATTACCCATCGCAATAATCCCTGGATCGTTAATTCATTTGCCGGGGTAACCAAAATTTCCCCTAGTATTTTGCAAACCGTTATTAATTCCATAGATTACAAGGAATCCATACCGCATCTCTTGGATATTTATCGTCCGGCAGAGAGTACCGGTGTGCTTGTCGCCAGCATTGATAAAAAGCATGCGGGCGAGGGCATGTCTGCTGGGAGAATCCTGGCCGAAAAAGATTTTTTTGGCAAAGTGATCATTGTTGTTGACAAGGACGTCGATGTGCATGATAAAGCTGAGATTTTTCAGGCTTTAGGCACACGATGGCAACCTTATCCGGCTGCAGAAATTATTGAGGAAACCAAGGGGATGCCTTTGGATGCCAGTGCTCCCAAGAGGTTTTTTACCAGCAAAATTATCATTGACGCCACCCGACAATTCACAAACGAAGGGGGCCCAAGTATTTGGCCAGAAATTTCTAAAGTTATGCTGCAAGAGCTCAGTCCAGAGACCTTTGACCTCGTTGAGAGTAACTGGAAGAGTTATTTTACTGATTGGAAACCATAAAATGCCTCATTCAGATGAATACTTTATGGAACTTGCAATTGAACAAGCTGGTATCGCGCAAGCAAAGGGTGAAGTCCCCGTTGGGGCACTTTTTATTGAGAAAGATGAGGTACTTGCAGCTTCTGGAAATGCATCCATAGAGGGCAGCGACCCAACCGCTCACGCTGAAATCATGGTCATGCGCAAGGCCGCCCAGTTAAAGGGAAACTATCGATTGGGAGGCTCTGTATTCGTGACACTTGAACCATGTCTTATGTGCCTCGGAGCAATGATGCATGCCAGAGTTGAGAGATTGGTTTTTGGTGCTCACGACCATGTTTCTGGAGCAGCTGTTTCGGTGTATAACTTAGCCCAGTCACCTCACCAGAATCATCGTATTGAAGTGATTGAAGGTATTTTGAAGAGAAAATGCCAAACCATCCTCAAAGAATTTTTTCAATCCAAACGACAATAATGGTGGCATCACTTGATTTTAGCAATGTCGAATTTGGTTTAATCGTCAGGTAAAAACTCTAGCGCCTCGTTGCCTTGGCAATTTTGGAAAAATCAAGGCCCTCAAAGGTGAAATTCCCACCCGGGGTGAATGCTTCGCCTACTTGCTCACGCCAATCGTAATGCAAGCCTAATGACCCATTCATTGGCGGCTCAACGATGAATTTAACGGTGTACTTGTCATCAATCTTGCCTGGCAATTTAATATTTTGGGCGTAATGAAGATTATCAGATAGATTAACATGCGGAGCCAGTTGCACTGCAATTGAAGTGTCAGTGCTTTCATTTTTAACGAGCACTGCAACTTGTAGATAGGCAACATACCCACCCGGGATTGAGCCTTTAGGAGCATCCTCCGACCAATGCGCCAACATCTCAATGTGCACATCGGTTTCATTTTCGTCAAGAAAAACATCAAAGGGGGCCACATCGTCTTTTATTCCACCTTCAAAAGTTAAATGGATGCCGGGGTTAATGGATGCCTCCCCAATGATCATTTCTGGCAGCGCAAACAATTTAAATGGTGCTAGCCAGGTGACAAATAAGATTGCATTTAGAATGTTACTTTTCACTTTCTATCTAATAAACCTTACAGTTATTTGGTTACGTAAAAGATCCCAAGAAGAATCACTATTGTTGAGATTGTTCCTTTGATGATGAAAAATAAAACCGACCCTTTAATGGTGTAGCTCAAAATCTTCAATTTACTGTCTTTAAGTTTGTCTAAAAATTGCATAATTATCTGACTTCCAAGCTTAGTTGGTAAATATGATAATGATAATCATTCTCAGTTACAATAATTATTTTTCCTCTATCCATTGTTTTTGCAAACAATAATAACAACCGATAAAAGTTCTGAGTTATAATTTCGACGAAGTTTTGTGATTACACCACAGCCAAGAATCAATGCCCTCAAAAAAACTCTATAGAATCATATTTACCAATCAAGGCAAGGTTTATGAAATCTATGCCAGGAATGTTAGCAGCAGCAATATATTTGGTTTTATTGAAATCGAGAAAATCGTCTTTGGTGAACGAACATCAGTAGTTGTTGACCCCTCTGAAGAGAAAATTAAGACTGAATTTAGTGGAGTTACCAAAACCAACATCCCCATGCATTCTGTATTGAGAATTGATGAAGTGGATAAACAGGGTATCAGTAAAATTAGCAAAGCCGACGGAGACAATATCACTCACTTACCCGGTACTGTTTATCTACCAAAAGATAAGCCCAAAGAATAACTGAGCTTAATTTGAAGGGCAAAGCATGATTGAAATAAAAGGCCCACCCTCTCACTCGCCATTCAGACTGCAACAACTGCTCGAAGAATTAAGGAAACTCAATGGTTCAATTGAAGATCTTGGAGCTCGTTACACGCATTTTATTGATTCCAGTCATCAACTGGTACAAAAAGAGCTTGAAGTACTAAAAATTCTCCTGACCTATGGTCCAGATTGGGACATAGGCGCAGAAGAGGGTGAAAAAATCATTGTTATTCCAAGGCTTGGGACCATCTCACCTTGGTCAAGCAAGGCAACAGAGATAGCTCGACTGTCTGGATTATCCACAATTCGTCGTATTGAAAGGGGGATAATTTATACCCTTGTTAGCAGCAGAGATGTAGAGGAGAAGGACTTGCAATCTCTATTCGGCAAACTCCATGATCGGATGACACAAACGGCACTTTTGCACGGCCAGGATGCTCAATTGTTATTTCAATCCCAAGCTCCTAAAGAGCTATGTTCCATACCCGTATTGTCCCAAGGGTTGGCTGTGTTGCAACGGGCAAATGTTGAACTTGGTCTGGCGTTATCACTCCAGGAAATGGAGTATTTGATTGAGAGCTTTGAACGGCTGCAACGCGATCCCACAGACGCGGAATTGATGATGTTTGCCCAAGCAAATTCTGAGCATTGCCGGCATAAAGTTTTCAATGCTGATTGGATCATTGACGGGGTCAAACAAGATTACACTCTGTTCGATATGATCAAACACACCCACCAATCATTCCCCAAAGGTATTTTGTCTGCGTACAAAGATAATGCAGCAGTTATGACTGGTGGACCTGGCAAGTGGTTCTTGCCCGATTTTGAAAAAAAATCCTATTCATTTTTTAACGATGATATACATTCGATGATGAAGGTAGAGACGCACAATCACCCCACTGCCATCTCACCTTTCCCCGGAGCTGCAACTGGATCCGGTGGGGAAATTAGAGATGAGGCTGCTACCGGCAGGGGAGGTATTCCTAAAGCAGGCTTGACTGGATTTGCTGTCTCACACCTCCAGATACCTGACTTTGTTCAACCTTGGGAGCAGAGTATTGGCAGACCTGATCGCATTGCCTCTTCCTTAGAGATTATGATCGAAGGCCCAATTGGCGGAGCATCCTTTAATAATGAATTTGGCAGGCCCAATATATTGGGGTTTTTTAGAACGTTTGAAACCCAGAATCAACTGGATGAAAATTTCGCTTGGGGGTACCACAAACCAATAATGATTGTCGGTGGTTTGGGGAATATTTCTGGCTCATCGGTGGATAAATGTGATACCGAAGATGAGTCTCTTTTGATTGTTTTGGGAGGACCAGCCATGCTGATTGGTCTAGGAGGGGGTTCTGCTTCTTCGCTCTCATCGGGTATGAGCACAGAAGATTTGGATTACGCTTCTGTGCAACGTGGAAACGCAGAATTAGAGAGAAGAGTTCAGGAAGTAATTAACCAGTGTTTTTCCATGGCCATCGATGAATCTTCTGATGGAAATCCCATTCTCTTGATTCACGATGTAGGAGCTGGAGGTTTATCCAATGCCATCCCTGAGGTTGTGGACCACAGCCAAATGGGCGCAGATCTTGAATTGAGGAGCATACCTAATGCGGAACCGGGCATGACTCCATTGGAGATATGGTGCAATGAAGCTCAAGAACGCTATGTTCTGGCTATTGATGCAGGCAATCTGACTCTATTTGATCGTATTTGTAAACGAGAAAGATGTCCATACGCTGTCGTTGGCACGATCAAAGAGCACGGCAATCTTAAATTGCACGATGATCATTATGATAACTACCCAATAGATATGCCCATGGATGTTCTTTTTGGCAACCCTCCCCAAACACAGATCAATATAGGAACGAGTAATGTGCAAATTGAAATGGGAAATCTAGACTTTATAAACATTGATCAGGCTTGCGAGTACGTTCTTCGTTTTCCAACCGTCGCTGATAAAACTTTTCTCATTCATATTGGCGACAGGACTGTAGGTGGTTTGGTATCCCAAGATCAGTTTGTTGGGCCTTGGCAAGTTCCAGTTAGTGATGTTGGGGTTACAATTAAAGACCATAGTTCTTTTCAAGGCGAAGCCATGGCAATTGGAGAGCGGACACCGATTGCGATTTTAAATCCTTCGGCTTCCGGTCGATTGGCAGTTGGGGAAGCCATTACCAATATCTTGTCTGCTTCCATTGACAATATAAGTGATATAAAACTCTCAGCAAACTGGATGTCATCAATCGAGACGGACGCACAAAAACAGGCTTTATATGAAACGGTTGAAGCGGTCACCTTGGATTTATGCAGCAAGCTTGGTCTTGTCATACCAGTTGGCAAAGATTCACTCTCAATGCAAACGACTTGGGAGGAGGCAGATGCAGCAAAAAAAGTGACGGCACCTTTGTCTCTGGTGGTATCTGCTTTTGCACCTGTGATGGATGTAAGAGAAACAATCACACCTGAATTGCAAAAAATAAAAAACTCCAAGTTATTACTGATTGATTTAGGCCGTGGTAAAAATAGATTGGGTGGTTCATGCCTGTCTCAGGTTTACAATGTTGCTGCTGGGGAGCCAGCTGACCTGGATGATCCAGATTTACTAGCCAATTTTTTCTCTGCAATCAAAAAATTAAAACAACAGCAGAAAATTTTGGCTTATCACGATCGATCCGACGGCGGATTGTTTGCAACATTATGTGAAATGTCCTTCGCCGGCAAAATGGGTTTGACGGTTAGTCTCAGTTCAGAATCTAAAATCGAAACCATTGCTGCCTTATTTAGTGAAGAATTGGGTGCGGTTATCCAAATTGATGCTGAAGATTGTTCTGGTGTATTAAAGGTATTTGAAGATTATAAATTGAAAGAATGTATTTCAGTAGTAGCAGATGTTACTGAGAAAGATGAAATAGTGATCAACTCCAAGCATGGTTATAATCAAACATTCAGTTTGTTTGCTCTGCGACGAATGTGGTCTGAGCTATCCTGTAAAATGCAGTCTTTAAGGGACAATCCGGTTACCGCAAAAGAGGGTTTTGAAGCCTTACTTGATGCAACAGACCCAGGTATTCAGCCCGTAATCAGTTTTGATATGTCGAATCTTTGCAAAGCCAAAGTTGGTAAAAGCGAAAAGCGACCAATGGTGGCAATACTTCGTGATCAAGGTGTAAACAGCCATGTTGAGATGGCCGCAGCCTTTGATGCGGCTGGATTTGAAGCCCACGATGTTCATATGACTGATGTTCTTGATGCCAATCGTAGTTTGGATGATTATGTTGGTTTGGTAGCTTGTGGTGGTTTTTCCTACGGAGACGTTTTAGGTGCTGGTGGTGGTTGGGCAAAAACAATCCTCTTCCACTCAAAAGCAAGGAAGGAATTCGAATTGTTTTTTTCCCGTGAAGATACATTTACCCTTGGCGTCTGTAATGGTTGTCAAATGTTGTCTCAATTAAGAGATATTATTCCAGGGACAAACCACTGGCCACAATTTGTTACCAATCTTTCAGAGCAATTTGAGGCAAGGTTGAATGTTGTTGAAATCTTGAAAAGTAAGTCACTCTTTTTTACCGACATGGAAGGCAGCTTTGTACCCATTGCTACCTCCCACGGCGAGGGTAGAGTTCAATTCTATGGGCATTCGGATCATCTTACTTTGAGCAGTAATCAACAGACTTGTATCCGATACGTTGATAATTTTAGAAATCCAGCATCGCAGTACCCAGCAAATCCGAACGGTTCCGAGGGAGGTTTGGCGGGTCTGTGTTCTGCCGATGGGAGAGTAAGTGTGGTTATGCCGCATCCAGAAAGAGTACTTCGATCCATTCAGTATTCCTGGTACCCACCAGAATGGGGTGAATATGGGCCTTGGCTGAAAATGTTTCAAAACGCGAGGGATTGGATTGGTTGATTCTAAAATATTGGTGGTGAAGGATGACAACATTGCATCCTATGGGTTTGGTGATGATCATCCATTCGGTCCTGACCGACACGGTGCTTTTCACCGGTATTTAGCCGGTTCTGGCGTTGCCAGCTTGGTTCATTTAGCTGCTTCTGAGTACATAGCTGTTAGGGCAGATATAGAGAGGTTTCACACCTCTGAATATATTGACCGGGTAATTGCACAATGTCAGTTGGGGAAAGGATTTTTGGACGCTGGAGACACACCTGCGATTCAGGGCCTTTATGAATCTTCCCTGGCTGTGGTTGGCGCCTCTTTATTTGCTGTGGAAGAAATACTGTCAGAACGATTTACAAGGGCATTCGTTCCCATTGCTGGACTCCACCATGCCAGAAGAAACTCGGCCGGTGGATTCTGCGTTTTTAACGACATTGGTGTGGTTATCGAAACATTAAGGCAGACGCATGGGATCAATAGAATTGCCTATGTAGATATAGATGCCCATCATGGAGACGGTGTTTATTATTCCTACGAACGAGACCCGGATCTGATTTTCGTAGATGTACATGAAGACGGACACTTTTTGTATCCCGGAACCGGTTTTGCTGAAGAGATAGGCATTGGACCTGCTGCGGGAACGAAGAAAAACATTTCACTAAAACCCGGGGACGGCGATGTTGAATTTCAGGAGGAATGGCCTCACATCGAAACCTTCCTTGATGACTCTGAACCGGATTTTTTTATCCTTCAATGTGGGGCAGATAGTTTATTGGGTGATCCCATAACCAATCTTGGGCTTTCTGAAAAATCTCACTATCTTGCTGCCAAGTCACTCACGGCATTGGCAGAAAAACATGCACAGGGACGAATAGTTGCTTTCGGTGGAGGAGGTTACAACAGAGACAATATTGGTAGAGCGTGGACCCAAGTGGTGAAAGCATTTGTAGATCATCCATAAAAAAATCGATCTATGTTCTCTAAGTAAGTAAAATCACAGTACCAAGAATAATATTCTGGCTAAGAGAATGACTATAGAGCAAAAAATTTCTGATTTGGATCCTGAGCTCAGTGCTGCAGTAACGGCTGAATTACAAAGGCAAGAAGAACATATTGAGTTGATAGCATCGGAGAATTATGCAAGTCCAGGGGTTATGGCACTCCAGGGATCGGTGTTGACAAATAAATACGCAGAGGGATATCCGTCACGTCGATACTACGGCGGTTGCGAGAATGTTGATGTTGCTGAAAACCTGGCAATTGATAGGGCCAAACAACTTTTTTCTGCTGATTTTGTTAATGTTCAAGCCCATTCAGGTTCTCAAGCAAACATGGCCGTTTATATGTCTTTGCTGGAGCCAGGAGACACCATACTTGGAATGAGCCTTTCCGAAGGAGGCCACTTAACACATGGATCACCGGTAAATTTTTCCGGTAGGTTGTACAACTCTGTCGGCTATGGATTAGACGTGGAAACAGGCATGATTGACTATCATCGTCTTGAGGTTTTAGCCAAAGAACAAAAACCAAAAATGATCGTTGGGGGCTTTTCTGCGTATTCTCGTATTGCTGACTGGGAGAAGTTTAGAGAGATAGCAGATACAGTCGGTGCATATTTGATGGTTGATATGGCTCATATTGCAGGTCTTGTAGCCGCCGGTTGTTATCCGAATCCGGTGCCAATAGCGGATGTTACAACATCGACCACACACAAAACACTAAGAGGGCCCAGAGGGGGCCTGATATTAGGCAGGGCGAATGAAGAAATTGAAAAAGCGATTAATAAACAAATCTTTCCAGGCACACAAGGGGGACCGATGATGCACGTGATTGCCGCAAAAGCTTTTGCATTGTTAGAAGCAATGCATCCAGATTTTGTTGGCTATCAAAAACAGGTTATTGCCAATGCCAAACTCATGGCAAAACTATTTATGGAATCAGATTTCAAGGTTGTTTCTGGAGGCACAGACAGCCATCTATTCTTGTTGGATCTAACGGACAAAAATATCACCGGTGCCGAAGCAGAGAAAACTCTGGGTCAAGCCCATATAACTCTGAATAAGAATGCAGTACCCAACGACAAAAGATCGCCTATGATTACAAGCGGTCTTAGAATTGGCACCCCAGCAATAACAACTCGCGGTTTCGAAGAAATTGAAGTCACCAAACTGGTGGAATTGATAGTCTCAATCCTTGCAGACATTGAAAACCAGGATCAAATTCTCTTGGTTAAGAATCAAGTTCAGCAACTGTGTAAACAATTTCCTGTTTACAATCTGATTTAGAATCATGCACTGCCCTTTTTGCGGTAACCAAGAAACCAAAGTGGTAGATTCCAGATTAGCTGGAGATGGATACCAAATTAGACGCAGAAGAGAGTGTGTGGGATGTTCTGAAAGGTTTACTACCTTTGAATCTGCAGAATTTGTTTTACCTAAATTGATAAAAAGAGATCAGTCCCGTGAGCCTTTCAATGAGACTAAATTAAGGAGCGGAATCCTTAAGGCAACGGAAAAGAGACCTATAAGCAGCGAAGTTATTGAAGAGCTGATCTCAAGAGTGATTCGAAAAGTTCAAAAAATGGGGGAAAGGGAGATTCAGTCAAGACTGCTGGGTGAAATAGTGATTGAGGAATTGAGAGAAATTGATGAAATCGCTTTTGTTAGATACGCCTCTGTTTACCGAAGATTCCAGGATATAGAGGAATTTGAAAAGGAAATAGAATCGCTTCGTGAGGCCTCAAAAACAGAGGTAAAAGGGACTCAGTTTTCGATTTTTCCGGAAGAAGAGGAGTAGTAACTATACACACTGAAGAACACGAAAAATACATGCAGACTGCATTGGGTTTGGCCAAGAAAGGAATGCATACTGCAAAGCCAAATCCCAGAGTTGGCTGCGTCGTTGTCAGTGAAAATAAAATCGTTGGCCAAGGGTGGCACAGGCAAACGGGCGCAGCCCATGCCGAGACGATTGCCCTGTCGGAAGCAGGGGATAAAGCAAAAGACTCAACAGTCTACAGCACACTTGAACCGTGCACTCATTTTGGGCAGACTCCTCCTTGCGTCGAAGCATTGATCGCTGCCGCAGTTGGGAAAGTTGTTTATGCCATGGAGGATCCTAATCCTGTGGTTTCTGGCCAGAGCAGGAAGATACTTGAATCAGCTGAAATTGAGGTCATTTCAGGGGTTTTAAGTCAAGAAAGCAAAGATTTAAATATCGGTTTTCACAAGCGTATGCAATATGGACTGCCTTACATTCGAACTAAAATCGCTGCCAGTATTGATGGAAAAACAGCTCTCCTGAATGGGGAAAGCCAATGGATTAGTTCAAAACAATCCAGAGATGATGTCCAACTGTGGAGAGCGAGAAGTTGTGCACTAGTAACCTCAATTGACACGGTCATTGCAGACGACCCTTCCTTGAACGTAAGAATTAATGATTTTTCAGATATTGACCAACCTACAAGAGTTATTTTGGATTCACAGTTGAGAATGAGAGGCGATTATAAAATTCTCAAATCACCCGGAGATGTGATTGTGTACAGTTTACAACAGGTTCATAATGACCCAATTTTTGAGGGAATGATTGAAACTACAGACGAACGTGATGGACATGTTTCGCTGGAGTCTGTATTTCGTGATTTAGCAAACAAGGAGATCAATGAGGTTATGTTTGAATGTGGAGGAATCTTAAATGGCGCACTGCTAAAACAAAATTTCATAGATGAAATTATTATTTATTTAGCCCCTTGTATACTGGGTAATCAAGCAAACAATATGTTCAGCTTGCCTGCAATATCGGCCATGTCAGAAAGATATAATTTTAATTTAATTCAAGTCGACAGAACCGGTGATGATATTAGGGTCATTTTGAGGAAAGCAAATCTAGTTTGACAATACTGGACCAATGGCTAAGCATAACCCCAAGTGGTTAAGCACGAATTGAGATGGCAAAGACAGATAAAATTTCAAATCATTTTGCTCAAATCGAGGACATCATTGAGGATATCCGATTAGGGAAAATGGTTATCATTGTGGACGATGAAGATCGAGAGAATGAAGGCGATCTTATGATGGCTGCCGACAAGGTAAAGCCTGAAGACATCAACTTTATGTTGCAGTATGCACGTGGATTGATGTGTCTCACTTTAACCCAAAACAGATGTAAATCATTGGGAATAGCTCTCATGGTCCACAAATCAAACTGTGATCATTCAACCAATTTCACCGTCTCAATTGAAGCTTCCCAAGGAGTTACCACGGGAAGTTCTGTGCACGATCGAGCTAGAACAATCAGAGCTGCAGTTGCAGTGGATGCACAGCCGAAGGACTTGAAGCAGCCCGGTCATGTATTCCCCTTAATGGCAAGACAGGGAGGTGTTTTAACAAGGGCAGGGCATACCGAAGCTGGATGTGATCTCACTCGACTAGCTGGCCTGAGATCTGCAGCCGTTATTGTGGAGATTCTAAACAAAAATGGGGCAATGGCCAGTAGATCTGAGCTCTTTCAGTTTGCGGCCAAACACCAACTCAAAATTGCTACCATTGCTGACTTAATTCTTTATCGACTGGCAAATGAGGATTCCCATGTCTGAGAGCAATAAAAAAAATGAAGAGGCCAGATTGACAAAAAAAGGTCGTTCGGGTTCCAGACAACTATTATTGCAAACCCTCTACCAGTATCAACTCAATGGCGACGGTTTCGATGTGTTATTTTCACAATCAAAGCAAACAAAAGAATTTGCACGGATCGACCAAGCGCACTTTAAATGTCTTTTACAGGAAATTCTAAAAGATACGGATAAACTGGACAAAATTTCATCCGAGCATTCTGACAGGCCGAGCGAACAACTCGACCCCATCGAGCGAGCAATCATTTGGATCGGCTTGATTGAACTTTTGTCTCATGAAGACACACCAGCGAGGGTTGTTATCAATGAAGCAATAGAGCTGGCAAAAGTTTATGGATCAGAAGATAGCTACCAATTTGTCAATGCGGTTTTGGATGCGTTTCTAAAAGAACACTCAGCACGCTGAAATTTTTCTACATGCCATCATTTAAGGAAATAGAAGTTATAGAAGCCTTGCAAGAGTCAACAAGGGTTGCACCTGAAAATGTGATCCTAGGGATTGGCGACGATGCAGCTGTTACTAAAATAGAACCCGGGTATCAACTGGTCACGGCGACGGATGTCATTGCCGCTGGTAGTCACTATCCAGAGGGCATTGATGCCCAAGCAATAGGGCATAGATCTCTTGCAGTAAATCTAAGTGATATTGCCGCAATGGGAGCGACCCCAGTGTGGGCAAACTTAATTTTCAGCGTCCCGGTCATTAAGAAAGATTGGGTAGATAAATTTATTCTAGGATTTTCATCACTCGCCAATGCAAACAATGTGGCTCTCATTGGTGGCGACACAATCCGCGGCCCAGAATTTTTTGCAGTCTCTTTACAAGGGATCGTTGCTGATAATCAATACATTTCAAGGGCAGGCGCTCAGTTGGGAGATTCTATTTATGTTTCTGGGTTCTTAGGGGATGCTTCCCACGGCAGGGAAATCATTGAGAAAAATCAAATTGCTGAGGTAAATGCGTCTTTGGTAAAAAAATTTTTATATCCCACCCCGAGAATGGAACAAGCAAAAGAACTCAATCAGATAGCGTCATCTATGATTGATTTATCAGACGGCCTTTATAGTGATTTGGGAAAAATCTTATCCGAAAGCGATAAGGGCGCTTGGATCGATGTTTCCAAACTGCCAATTTCTGAAACATTAACCCATCTTTTGGGAAGAGAAAAATCAATTGAGAAAGCGCTTATAGGCGGTGACGATTATGAACTGTGTTTTACAGTGCCAAAAATAAGACAAAACGAATTTGACTTATTAACCCAATCCATTCAAGAAACTAAATACACATACATTGGTGAAATAATGAGAGAGAATGAATTGAAATTGCTAGACCAGGAGGATGAGTACAAGCTTTCTGGCAATCCCTATTCTCATTTTTAGCTTGTAAGGATTGCATGTTCAAAATATAAAATGTTGGATTACACCAAAAGAGCCAAAAACTATGACAAAAAGTGGCAGCATTATTGTCTTCCTTCTTTTTCCAAACCTTTACAAATCTTAGATCTCAATCAAGATGCAAGCCTTCTTGATGTGGGTTGTGGAACGGGAATTTTTTTAGCAATGGTAGAAAAAAAATTTCCAGCTACCCAGTTCAATGGCATTGACCCCAATCAAGCCATGTTGGCAAAAGCCGCTGAAAAGCTCTCAAGCAAAGTCCATTTAGAAGTGGGGAATGCCGAGTCCCTTCCCTACGATTCCCAATCATTTGATTGGGTGGTGTTGTCCAATTGTTTTGGTCATATCAACAATCAAGAAGCTGCTTTGAATGAAGCGCATAGGGTTTTAACAGACGATGGGAAAATAATTATCACTGATTGGACAAGAGATTTTTTGACCATGCGAATTTTAAATCTCTACGTTCAATTGTTTGATTATGCCAAATACAACAGCTTAAAGAGTTCTGAAACAATTGCGATGCTGGAGAAGCTGCATTTTAACTGCCTTAGTGCAGAAAGTTATAAAATCAATTGGTTCTGGGGGCTCTACACTATTCTTGGCGCAAAGAGATAGACTGTAGGCATGATAAACATCAATTCTAGAGACGTTTTTAGTCATCCTGCTTTTTTTCTGGCTACAGGATTTGGTATAGGCTTGATCCCTTTTGCACCAGGGACTTGGGGTAGCTTGCTTGGCATTCTCATTTATCTCGCTTTGCATGCTCTGGGCATGGCGCCTTTATGGGAACTGTTGATCATCCTTCTGTTTTTCTTTTTAGCTCTTTGGGCCTGTAATGTGGTTTTAGAAAAACATGACGTTCACGACCATCCTGCAATTGTCATTGATGAAACAGTCGCAATGATGTTGCTTTTAGTAACCATTCCGATAACAACTGTTTGGGTAATCGTTGCATTTTTGACTTTCCGGGTACTGGATATCTTTAAACCGTGGCCTATCTCGACGATTGATGCCAAAATTAAAACTGGTCTGGGGGTGATGTTGGATGATGTGGTGGCCGTGCTGATCGGTGGTTTTTTAATCTTTATCGTTCGCCTATTACTTTAATTGCTCATCCGTTGCTTTGAGTTCATCTTCCATAAGAATTTTTATCTTCATCTCTGTTTCTGCAAGGGTTTTTTGACATTCTCTGGATAATTTGACTCCCTGTTCGAACTTTTTGAGCGCTTGATCCAATTCAAGTTCACCATTTTCAAGCTCTGCAACCAGTTTTTCCAGATCAGATAAGCTTTCTTCAATTGTTTTCTTTTGATTTTTTGTTGTACTCACTGCATGTATACCATGGGTTTTTTTCGATGAAATATTAGGTTTGCATAGACTTTTCTCAGGGTCAATCAATAATAATAAAGTTTGAGTATTGTTGAAATACCACATCTGTTGTAAAATTAGAATCATTCTAATTATTTTAAAGGTTGAGGAGGTTAAAATGAGTTTGAAGGGGAGCCAAACAGAACAAAATTTGAAGGACGCATTTGCAGGTGAATCCCAGGCAAATAGACGCTACTTGTATTTCGCAGCAAAGGCGGATGTTGAAGGGTACAACGATGTTTCTGCGGTATTTAGATCCACGGGTGAGGGAGAGACTGGACATGCTCACGGACATCTTAATTATCTTGAAGAAACAGGAGATCCTGCAACGGGTCTACCAATTGGCAGGACGTCAGATAACTTGAGAGCTGCTATTGCAGGGGAGACCTATGAATATACTGATATGTATCCCGGAATGGCAAAGACAGCAAGAGACGAAGGTTTTGAAGAAATAGCAGATTGGTTTGAAACTTTGGCCAAAGCTGAGCGTTCACACGCGAATCGTTTTCAGCAAGCATTGGATAATTTGGGCTGATCCGAACAATTTTTGTTAGTCATTTTTCCGATTGCTGAACTTGCAATAATCAACTGAAGGGGTGAAATCTTTTCGCCCCTTTTTTACACATGGATAAAGAGTGAAGAAAATACAAGAAGGAAGTTTAGAAGCTCCTATTCGTCATCCAATTGACTGGCAAGGAGATGATTTTGACAATCCCAAACTGTTATTTGATGAACTGAAACGGGTTTTTGATATCTGCAGCGGTTGTCGCAGGTGTTTTAGCCTTTGCGATGCTTTTCCAAAACTATTTGATTTGGTTGATGAGACTCCAACCGGTGATATCCATGCAGTCGATGAGGATAAGTTTTGGCAAGTTATCGACAACTGTTACCTGTGTGACACTTGTTTTAAAACAAAATGCCCTTACGTTCCACCGCACGAATTCAACGTTGATTTCCCAAATTTAATGTTGAGGGCAAAAGCACTGAAATTTAAAAAACAAGGCCCTACGATTAGGGATAGAATACTCAGTAATCCAGAGAAGCTTGGCTCCATTGCTGGGATCCCGGTGGTTACAGAAGCGGTCAATGCAACGAATAACTCGAAGTTAGGTCGACTGATTGTTGAAAAAACTCTTGGCGTTGATCGTACTGCACCACGACCTATTTTTCATCGAAGGACTGTCAGAAAAAAACTTTCAAATTATTCCAAGAACAACGACAAGGTGAAGCTAAATTCAAAAAACCCAGGGGTGGTATTATTTTTGACTTGTTATGGCAACAACAATAATCCTGAGATTGTTGAGGACACAATAGCTTGCTTTGAACAAAGCAATGTCCCCATTGTGTTTGCTTCAACAGAGAAATGTTGCGGCATGCCCAAGCTGGAACTCGGTGATATCAAATCGGTAGAAGCTGCGAAAAATATTAACGTGCCGGAACTTCACTCATGGGCAGTCGATGGTTGGCAGATCACTTCACCAATTCCATCATGTGTGCTTATGTTTAAACAAGAATTGCCCTCTCTCTTCCCAGAAGAGCAAAAAGTTAAAGCAGTAGCAGAAGCTTTTGTGGATCCATTTGAATACTTGTACCAGCTCAACAAAGAAGGAAATTTTAATAAAAATTTCAAATCTTCTTTGGGATCTGTTTTTTATCAAGTACCCTGCCACTTGAAAGTTCAAAGTATCGGTTTAAAAACCCGAGACATCCTGGAAATGATCCCTGAAACAAAAGTTACTTCCATAGAACGATGTTCAGGCCATGACGGGACTTATGGGGTGAAAAAAGAATTTAGACAATCATCGGTAAAAATCGGTAAACCAGTCGCTCAAAAACTGGATCAGCAAAACTACGACCAATTTACATCCGACTGTCCAATGGCAGGGGCACAAATAGAGTCAATTAGTACAAATGCAGTTAATTATGCCCACCCAATGACATTACTGAGAAGAGCTTACAAGATTTAGGAGAACCGGTGCAGGAAAAACTAGCCATTGAGGATCTATATAGCCTAGAACAGTATTCCAAGATTAGAGAGTCATTTAGACATGAGATTTTAGCCCATAAATTGAAGCGGAACTTGGCCGTTGGCAATCATGTCAGATTGCTTTTTGAAGATCGAAAAACCATTCAATATCAAATCCAGGAGATGCTTCGTGTTGAAAATATTTTTGAACAACAAGGCATTCAAGATGAGCTGGATACCTACAACCCATTAATCCCTGACGGCAACAACTGGAAGGTTACCATGCTCATTGAATATCCTGAGCCTGAACAGAGGCAAAAAGCATTGTCTTTGTTGGTTGGCATTGAAAACCTGGTTTGGGTGAAGATTGGTGATGCAGACAAAGTTTTTGCTACAGCGGATGAGGATTTGGAAAGAAGTACATCGGACAAGACATCCTCAGTTCACTTTTTACGATTTGAGTTAACCTCAGCGCAAGCTAAAAATCTTGATAAATCAGTTCCTATTACTATTGGGATTGATCACAATAACTACCATCATCAAACAGACATTTGCAAAACTACCAAAGAATCAATAATAAAGGACCTTGATCAAACCTAGTTTCTTTAGAATAATTAAAAATCATGACAAAAGATTACACCGCTTCGGATATTGAAGTATTAAGTGGGTTAGAACCTGTTCAAAAAAGACCCAGTATGTTTACCGACACGGAATGTCCCAATCACCTAGCTTACGAAGTCATTGATAACAGTGTTGATGAAGCAATCGCTGGGCATTGCAAAAAAATTTCCGTTGTTCTGCACAAAGACGGTTCTCTTGAGGTTGCTGATGATGGCAGAGGCATGCCCGTTGACGATCACCCAGAAGAAAAAATTCCTGCAGTTGAACTGATATTGTCAAGATTGCATGCAGGTGCAAAATTTTCCAATAAGAGTTACCGGTTTTCCGGTGGCCTTCACGGTGTTGGGGTCTCCGTGGTAAATGCACTTTCAAAAAACCTTGAAGTTTGGATAAAACGCGAAGGACATGAATACAACCTTAGTTTTCAAAATGGAGATAAAACATCAGAACTGGAAATTGTTGGGGATGTAGGTAAGACCAATACAGGAACTACCATAAGGTTCTGGGCCAATGGAAAGTATTTTGATTCTGACCGGATCAATGTAAAGGATTTGAAACATAATTTGAGAGCCAAGGCGGTTCTGTGCCCCGGACTTAATATTAAATTTTTTATTGAAGAGACCAAGGAAAAATTTGCATGGCTGTATCAAGGCGGGGTAAATGAGTATTTATCTGAAGAATTAAAAGGGCTTGATTGCATACCTTCTAAGCCTTTCTATGGCAGCAGCAGAGCCAAAAATGAAGAGATAGAATGGAGCTTGACTTGGCCTGAAGAGGAGTCCGAGGGAATACAGGAATCCTATGTGAATTTAATTCCTACCAAGCAAGGTGGAACCCATGTTTCAGGGTTTAGAAGTGGGTTGGTAGAGGCAATTAAAGATTTTGCCGAGTACAGAAACCTGTTGCCAAGAGGTATTAAATTATCACCGGAAGACGTTTGGTATGGAATCAGCTTTATACTCTCCGTCCGCTTAGAAGAACCACAATTTGCAGGACAAACAAAGGAGAAATTAAGATCTAGAAGTACTGCTGCTTATGTTGCCGGGGTGATTAAAGATGCCTTTACTTTGTGGTTAAATCGACATCCTGAAGCCGGGGACCAGATCACCTTAAGGGCAATTCAAAATGCTCAGAAAAGAATCAAGAAGCATAAAAAAATCAGGCGAAAGAAACACAGCGGTGGGCCGATGTTGCCAGGAAAATTGGCTGACTGCACAAGCGACGAACCAGATTTATGTGAGCTTTTTCTTGTTGAAGGAGACTCTGCAGGCGGCTCTGCTAAGCAGGCTCGTGATAGACAACATCAAGCAATTTTACCGCTTCGAGGAAAGATACTAAATAGCTGGGAGGTTGATGAAGCTAATTTATTGTCTTCACAGGAAATCAGTAATATTGCTTTGGCATTGGGGGTTTATCCAGGTTCAAAGGATCTGGAGAATCTCCGTTATTATAAAATCTGTATTCTTGCTGATGCTGACTCAGACGGTCAGCATATTGCCACCTTAATTTGTGCCTTGTTTGTCAAACATTTTCCAGAATTGGTTCGCTGTGGTCATATTTACGTTGCTATGCCTCCTTTGTATAGAATTGATGTTGGCAAACAGGTTTTTTACGCTTTGGATGACACTGAACGGGAAGCACATTTGAAAAAAATTAAAAAGCAAAAAATAAATGGAAAACTTACCGTTACCAGATTTAAAGGCTTGGGTGAGATGAGTCCAGCTCAATTGCGTGAAACAACCATGAAACTTGAAACCAGAAGACTGGTACAATTAACCATTGCGGCTGAAGACGGCACCATCGAGATGCTTGACATGTTGATGGCAAAGAAACGGTATCCAGATCGCCGTAAATGGCTCGAAGAGAAAGGCAACCTGGCAGAAGTATAGTATGGGTGATCAAAAGGAATTGGATTTTACCACTGGATCCAATGGCACTGCGATGGATATTCAACCACTAAAGGAATTTGCGGAGAAAGCGTATTTGGATTATTCCATGTACGTCATACTGGATCGAGCATTGCCGTTCATTGGTGACGGTTTAAAACCAGTGCAAAGAAGAATTATCTACGCGATGTCGGAATTGGGTTTATCGGCGAAATCCAAACCAAAAAAATCTGCAAGGACCGTAGGCGATGTTTTGGGAAAATACCACCCACATGGTGACACTGCTTGTTATGAGGCAATGGTTAGCATGGCACAAGACTTTTCTTACCGTTATCCACTGATTATTGGCCAAGGAAACTGGGGGTCTTACGATGACCCAAAATCATTTGCTGCCATGCGATATACGGAAGCAAAACTTAGCGCTTACACCAAGCTCCTGTTGTCAGAATTAGGTCAAGGTACAGTGGATTGGAAGCTTAATTTTGACGGAACCTTGAACGAGCCAGTCTATCTTCCAGCAAGATTGCCCAATCTTATACTCAATGGAGTCACAGGAATTGCTGTTGGCATGTCAACCGATGTTCCTCCACACAACATCCGAGAAATAGCCACGCTTCTAAACAAGTTAATCGTCAACCCTGAGTTATCTATTGGTCAACTGTTACGAAGTAACAAATTCCAGGGACCTGATTTTCCTTCTGGCGGGGAGATCATTACCCCCGTTAGTGAAATTAAAAATATTTACAAAAAAGGGATAGGAACGATCAAAATTAGGGCTCGTTATCGAAAAGAAAAGGGCACCATTATCATCGATGAACTACCCTATCAAATTTCCGGGAACAAGATCATTGAGCAGATTGCTCTGCAAATGAAAGACAAGAAACTGCCACTTGTAACCGACATCAATGATGAGTCGGATCATAAAACACCAATTAGGGTTGTGATTACACCAAAATCATCAAGAGTTGATACCAGTGAATTGATGAGTCATTTATTTGCCACCACAGATCTAGAAAAAACCATCCGAGTTAACATGAATGTAATTGGGTTGGATGGCAAACCCAAGATTTATGATTTAAAAACCCTATTGCTGGAATGGCTTAAGTTCAGATTCCTAACGGTCAGAAAAAGACTCGAGTTTCGATTAAATGAAGTTGAGTCCCGGCTTCATATCCTAGCAGGATTGATGATTGTTTACTTAAATCTTGATGAGGTTATCCGTATCATCCGAGAGCAGGAAAAGCCTAAAGAAAAATTAATCAAAAAATTCAAACTAACCGACTTGCAGGCAGAATCCATATTAAACCTTAGGCTGAGAAATTTAGCTAAACTCGAAGAACAAAAGATTCAACTTGAGAAAGACGATCTGGAATCTGAGCAAAAAAGCCTGGCTAAACTTCTCGCAAGCAAGAAAGAAATAAATCAGCTTATTCAAAAAGAAATTTTGGAGGAGGCAAAAGAATTTGGTGATGATCGGAGAACAAAGTTTAACGAGGAGGCAGAGACTTCACAAGCATTCCACGAAACTCAACTGGCATCCAGCGACCCGGTTACCATAGTTTTGTCACAGAGTGGTTGGGTTAGATCTGCCAAAGGGTCTATTGATGAGCCGGAAAAACTTAACTATAAAACTGGCGATGCTTACTTGACCTCGGTTGGAGGAAGGAGCAACCAATTTACTGTTTTCATTGACAGCACAGGACGAGTTTACAGCATCGTTACAAGCACACTGCCATCGGCACGAAGTCAGGGTGAGCCTTTATCGAGTCGACTTAACCCACCAGACGGTGCTACCTTCGCCGGAATTATGTCGGGAACACCCACAACTCACTGGTTGCTGGCAACAAGTAATGGGTATGGATTTTTTGCTAAGGCCAGTGATTTGTATACAAAAAACAGGAAAGGAAAATCATGTTTACGAGTTACAGGCAATGCCAGTGTTTTAATTCCAGCCGATACCAGACAAACAGATTATCCAAAGGGGACTTTGATTGCTGCTGCAAATTCCGCGGGTAAACTATTGATTTTCTCATCCGATCAAATCTTCCAGATGACCAAGGGGAAAGGCCTCAAAATTATTGGCATACCGCCCAAAAAATTTAAAGCAGGTAAAGAAAGATTGGTCTCTGTTGTTGTTTTAAATTCCAAGGATTCTTTGCGTGTCTACAGTGGTAAAAAACCGAAAATAATTAGACCCGAAGATTTCCATCATTTCCTGAGTGATAGAGGCAAAAGGGGACGTTCTGTTCCACCGTTTAAAAAAATAGATTCTTTGGCAATAGAGCCTAAATAAATTTCAGACATCAGGAGTTTTTGTAATGTCAACATACAAGAGCGGTGACTTTAAGCCCGGCTTAAAGATATTAATTGATGGTCAACCGTACACAATTCTAGAATCTGAATTCAACAAGCCTGGTAAAGGGCAAGCATTCAATAAATTAAAGGTTAAGAATCTGAGAAACGGTAAAGTATTGGAAAAAACGGTAAAAATTGGAGGCAGTCTTGAGCAGGCAGACGTAATCCTTCGGGACATGCAATACCTCTACACTGACGGCAATCAATGGCATTTTATGGACATGAAATCCTACGAGCAACTCGCGACCACTGTGGAGGCAATTCAGAGTTCAAAAGAGTGGCTCAAGGAGGAGGCCATTTGCACAGTCACGTTATGGAATAACGAAGTTATTTTGGTGGAACCGCCTAATTTTGTTGAAGTTAAGGTTGTGAAAACCGATCCAGGCTTACGCGGAGATACGGCTCAAGGAGGCTTTAAACCTGCTCAAATTGAGACCGGTGCAAAAGTAAGGGTTCCTTTGTTTATTAATCAGGGCGAATGCATAAAAATTGATACCAGAACCGGTGAATACGTTTCTAGAGTAAAAGGATAGGATTAGATGCGATTGAAAATAATTTATTATTTAATCGTGGCATTGCTATTAATTGCAATCCTTCTAGGAATTAAGAACATTCTGTTACCTTTTTAAATTTTTGCATTTTCATTGGCCACCTTTCGTATGATTGTCCTTATCCTTCGTTGAAGGCGAACCTCGTTTGCTGAAATACCTAAAGGATTTTATTAGGAGCACCACAACTAAGACCAATACTATGATCATGCCTTCCATTTGATACCCCTCAGGTTGTTAGTCTTCTTTATTCTAAACAAAAGAAACTGCCATCATAATTAAACAAACTAAAGAGCCAAACCATAAAAGTGTTCTTAAATAAATAATCCCTGCAGCATAAGCGATTAAATATAGGGCTCTAAAAATGAGCCAATACATAGCCAACGAAGTATTATCCACCTCTACAATTATGGAAAGAAGACACAAGGCTAAAAAAACAGGGAAGCTTTCCTTAAAATTTGTTGATGCTCTCCTTACTCTCCCAGACATCCCAGACTCTTCCACTGCCCCATCTCTGTTAGAAAGCAAATATTCCATATTCTTGGCATTTAAGATCATTGGTAATAACCAAATATGTAAAAGTGCCAGCAATAGTGATAAAAGTATTAAGGTTTGCATAATCAACTCCATTGGTGAATTTAACCTCTATTCTAACCTAGGCCAAACCACTAGGAATGGGTATCTCAGCAATAATTTCTCCCATTTTTAGATTAGCATCCACCTCAATATTATTAGACCATTGTAACTGAGAGGTCTCAGGAAAGAGCAGCAAAACGGTTGAGCCTAAATTAAAACGGCCCATTTCTTCTCCTCTGGAAATCGCTATCGGTTGCTTGCTTTCACCCAACCCAGATTGCCAAGAAGTGATAATGGAAGATACGTTTAAAGCAGCGACTAAAATTAAAATAAAAGGTGAAATTGGACCCTCGAAAACATTCATTAAACGCTGGTTTTTGATGTATAAATTTGGAATTTTTTTAACCGAATTTTGATTTACGGAAAATGTTTTTCCTGGAATGAGCTCGCTGTTTTTTAATCTTCCATCCAGGGGCATATGGACTCTGTGATAATTGTTGGGAGCGAGATAAATGGTGGCAAAATACCCATTCAGATACTCCAAAGCTAATTCCTGATTTTCATGAACCAATTGTTCTAATGAGTAATGTGAGTTCTTTAATTGAACCATTGTGTCACCTTCAATTCTGCCATATGCGATCACAGTTCCATCTACAGGAGAGACCACTGCGTTTTTTGGGCCTTCAATGGGTCGGGACTTAGGTTTTATTTCCCTTGTAAAAAAATCGTTAAAAGTTAAATAATCTTCCTTTTTCTCTCTCCGATATTCACCCAAATCTATTTTGTGCCAATTGATAAACCACCCAATTAAAGTGTTTTTTATCATTCGAGTCCTGATTCTGGATAGTTTGTAAACGCACCAGGATAAAATTCTCGTTGGTGTGATCATTTGGATTCTTGTAAAAAATTTTTTTTCACGGTTGCCTTGTTCTTGTGTGTTCTAATGTACCATCGAAGAATCATGAATAATATTAGTTTGAAGCCATGGAGTTTTGAAACCAGAGTCATTGATTTAATTCAGGAAGTTGGGCAACTTTTTGGCGATTGCAATCTGTGTTATGGCCACGGTACTGACAATCCCTTGGATGAAGCAGCGGCCTTGGTATTGTTCGTGCTTGGCATTGACTACTCGGATGCAGAAGAACCCTCTTTCTCAAAGGTTTCCGCAGTAGAATTCAAGCTGATAGAGAAGCTGGTTGAGCAAAGAATTAAAGAAAGGAAACCACTGGCTTTTTTGACTCAAGAAGCTTTCTTTTGTGGGTATAAATTTTATGTTGATGAAAGGGTATTGATTCCAAGGTCGCCCATGGCTGAATTGATTCAAAACCTATTTGAACCCTGGATTGATTCGGCATCGGTGGAACGGGTTTTAGATGTTGCAACCGGCAGTGGTTGTTTGGCTGTTGCAATAGCTAATAATTTTCCAGGTGCAGAGGTTGTGGCCAGTGATGTTTCCAAGGGAGCACTGGAAGTTGCAAGCATCAATGTTGATGGGTTGTCGGTCCGTGAGCAGGTAACTTTGGTGGAATCGGACTTGTTTGAAAATATAGAGGGTGTATTTGATCTGATCGTCTCAAACCCACCTTATGTCGGTCCTAAAAGTTACGAAGCCTTGCCCCCTGAATACCATCATGAGCCGGGTTTGGCTTTAATTGCTGAACAAAATGGACTGGATTTTATTGCAAGAATACTGCATGATTCCCCTCCATTTCTCAGAGACAATGGAATACTGGTTTTAGAAATGGGTGAAGTGGCAGAGGAAGCTGAGAAAGCTTTTCCTCACCCTTTCAAGTGGGTTGAGTTGGACAACGGTGGGGGAGGAATTGCGGTGTTAGAGGCAAAACATCTCAAATAGTTTTTGGTTACAATAGGTATGTTATGGATGAGGTTAAACTATGTCTGGCAATACAATAGGTAAATTATTCACAGTCACAACATCCGGGGAAAGTCACGGCCCTGGAATGAGTGCTATTGTTGACGGGTGCCCACCCGGTATGGCGCTCTGTGAAGACGATATTCAGGCCGAACTGGAGAGGCGAAGACCGGGCACATCAAGATTTACATCGCAAAGACGCGAACCTGATCAGGTCAAGATCATATCTGGTATTTTCGAAAATACAACAACTGGGACGCCAATCAACTTGGTTATCGATAATGTTGATCAAAAGCCAAAAGATTATTCGGCGATTAAGGACAAATTCAGACCCGGACACGCTGATTTCACCTACCATCATAAATATGGAATCAGGGATTACCGTGGTGGTGGCAGGTCTTCAGCAAGGGAAACGGTTATGAGGGTTGCTGCAGGAGCCATTGCTAAAAAATACCTTCGAGAATATCAAGGAATTGATATTTACGGTTTTTTGAGTCAACTCGGACCGATAAAACTTGACTGCGTTGACAGGGAGGTTATAGGAACCAACCCATTTTTTTCAGCAGACCCAAGAAAAATTACCGAACTAGAGAATTTTATGGATAAACTCAGAAAGGAGGGAGATTCCATCGGTGCCAAAATTGATGTTGTCGCAACCGGAGTTCCTGTGGGCTTGGGAGAACCGGTTTTTGACAAGTTGGAAGCCGATATCGCTCATGCACTTATGAGTATTAATGCAGTAAAAGGAGTTGAAATAGGGGCAGGATTTTCCGTGGTTACCCAGAAAGGGAGTGAGCATCGGGATGAGATTGACACCTCTGGATTCAAACAAAACAACTCTGGCGGCACACTAGGCGGCATTTCATCCGGTCAAGACATCCTTGCCAGTATTGCACTCAAACCCACATCAAGCATCGTTAAAACTGCTGATACAATTGATAAAGAAGGAGCTGAAACAGAAATCGTTACCAAAGGTCGGCACGATCCCTGTGTGGGCCTTAGAGCAACACCAATTGCCGAAGCCATGCTTGCAATTGTCTTGATGGATCATTTTTTACGTCATCGGGCTCAAAACGCCGATGTTAAAACTTAATTGAACTTGTCTGTTACAAAATCATGTCCGGATACAATGTAGCTGTTGTTGGCGCCACAGGGCTGGTTGGAGAAGCAATCATTTCAATATTGGAGGAAAGGAATTTTCCTCTTGAAAATATTGTCCCTCTGGCGAGCGCTCGCTCTCTCGGTAGGGAAGTGAGCTTCCGCGAAGAAAAAATCCCCATACTCGAATTACAATCTTTTGATTTTAAAGGCATGGATTTTTGTTTTTTCTCTGCAGGAGCCGATATTTCAAGTACATTTGTTCCCATCGCAACCAAGCAAGGAGCAATTGCCATTGATAATACCTCGGCTTTTCGATACGAGGATGATGTTCCCTTAGTCGTTCCCGAGGTCAATGCCGATGCCCTGGCTTCATACACGACTCGAAATATAATTGCGAACCCAAATTGTTCAACAATTCAGCTGGTCGTAGCCCTGGCACCCATTCATAAAATTGCAAGGATTAAAAGAATCAATGTTGCCACATACCAATCGGTATCCGGTGCAGGCAGGCAGTCTGTTGAATTGCTGAATCAACAGATTGAAGCAAATTTGAATGGGATTGATGGCAATTGGGAGCAGCTTTTTGCTTTTAATGTGGTTCCCCAAATTGATGCATTTCAAGAAAACAGTTTTAGCAAAGAAGAAATGAAGCTGGTTTGGGAAACGCAAAAAATTCTCAACGATTACGATCTTCTGGTGAATGCAACAGCAGTCAGGGTTCCGGTTAGAGTAGGCCATGCAGAGGCAGTTAACATAGAAACGGAGATTGGCATAACGCCTGATCAGGTTAAGGAAATTTTATCTCAATCACAGGGGATCAAGGTTATTGATGACGTCAGCAAAAGTTCCTATCCCACACCAAGAACACATGGGGATCAAACCGATGATGTGTTTGTAGGTAGAATTCGCAAAGACCATACCGTAAAGAACGGGATTAATTTATGGGTTGTTGCCGATAACATAAGAAAAGGCGCTGCACTAAACAGCATCCAGATAGCAGAGGCGCTGATCCAGAGCTATATTTGAACAACCTAGTTCAGTGTTTAGGGTAGACTAGAAAAGTGGTTGATTAAACTGGTTGAGCGTAAACATGAGTTGGTTTGAGAAAATAGTCCCATCAAGGATCAAGACAAGGAAAAAACAGCGGTCCAAATCCGTTAAAGAGGGCGTTTGGATGAAATGTCCAGAATGCAAATCCCAACTCTATCGTGCTGAAATTGAAAAAAATTTATTCGTTTGCAATAAATGTGATCATCACATGAGAATTAGTGCACGCGACCGCCTGAATCAATTTCTGGATCAAGCATCACAGTCAGAGTTGTTTCCCAACATTATTTCTGTGGATCCATTGAATTTCGAAGATACAAAAAAATACAAAGACAGATTGACCCACTCCAAGGAAGTTACTGGTGAGAGCGATGCCTTGTTGGTTATGGAAGGCACTCTAAATAGTATTCAGGTTGTAGCTTGTGCTTTTGAATTTAAATTTCTTGGAGGCTCAATGGGATCTGTAGTGGGAGAAAAATTTGTCCGAGCAGTTGATCGTAGTATTCAGAATAGATCCCCACTAATTTGTTTCAGTTCAAGTGGCGGTGCTCGCATGCAGGAAGCAATTTTGTCGTTAATGCAGTTGGCAAAAACTACTTCGGCTTTGGTTGATTTAGCTGCTGAGAAAATTCCTTTTATATCGGTTTTAACTGACCCAACTACTGGTGGGGTTTCTGCTAGTATTGCAATGTTGGGGGACATAAACATCGCTGAACCGGATGCACTAATTGGATTCGCAGGTCCAAGAGTTATCAAGCAGACAGTGGGACAGAAGCTTCCAGCTGGTTTCCAGAGTAGTCAATTCCTTATGGAGAAAGGAGCCTTAGACATGATTGTTGACCGCAGGGAAATGAGAGACACAATCACCGAATTGATTCAAATACTGACTCATTCCAAAACAAAAGAAAAACATTAGTTTAAATTGTTATTAATAGGGTAGTTTTTGTTTATGGAAAATTGGGGACTTGCAGAATGGCTCCATTGGCAGGAGACACTCAATCCAAAAGAAATAGACCTCGATCTGCATCGAATAGGTATTGTGGCATCAAGATTGGATATTGTGCCACCAGTAAACAGGACATTCTTAATTGCAGGGACCAATGGAAAAGGGACTACGCTCGCTCTAATTGAAGACATTTTAATCCAAAAAGGCTTAAGGGTAGGCAGTTACACATCTCCTCATTTGGTTGATTACAATGAACGGATTTGCATCAACAAGCTCCCCATAGATGATTCAAGACTGATTGACTCGTTTAAACTCATTGAATCAGTTAGGGAAGGAATACTTCTGACCTATTTCGAATACAGTACCCTAGCGGCTTTTATTACTTTTAACCAGGTGGACTGCGATGCGTGGCTCATTGAGGTTGGATTAGGTGGTCGGTTGGATGCAACCAATATTATTACACCTTCTATTTCGCTAATTACAAACGTTGCTTTGGATCATCAGGAGTGGTTGGGTACTTCGCTGGAAGAAATTGCGAAAGAAAAAGCTGGAATAATATCAGCAAAAATTCCCTCTATTTTTGGGGACCCATCTTTGCCAAAGAATATAGAGCAAACAGCTCTTGAAAAAGAGTCTGATTTACATGTTTTAAGTAGAGATTTCTTTATATCGAGTAATTGTGATAGTTCTGAATGGCAAGGTAAATATGCAGTCATCGATTCTATAATGATCCCATCACATTGGGGTCCAGGTGAATATCATAACTTGGCTTTGTCATTGGCTTCTATTGAAATTGTGGATTCTGAATTATTGCCAAGTAGTAAAGAATTGAATCGTCTGTTAAATAATTTTTCCGTGTCAGGAAGATTTGAAATCATTGAGAAAAAGCAAACTTGGATTCTTGATGTGGCTCACAACCCGCACGCTGCAGAAAATCTTAGGAAGAGACTAGAATCTTTAGATCCTTATAAAAAGATCACTGCTATTTTGAGCTTGATGCAGGATAAAGACATAATTGGTTTTGTTAAGGTATTAGATGATCTAGTTGCACACTGGATAGTATGTGAAATGGATACACCAAGATCTCATTCGGTACAAACGCTACAAAAGAAATTAATTGATTATGGCATCTCTAATGTTACGGCTGAATCAGGACTTCTTGAAGCATTCAGTAATGTTAAAAATCATACTAAAAAAAATGATAGGATACTGATAACCGGTTCCTTTGAGATCGTGGGTCCTGCAAAGAAATGGTTAAACTCTGAGTAATTCTCTTATGAAAGAAAAATTAATAGGTCCCTACTTTAATCGTTAATCAATGATGATTTATCACATTGTTTTTCCTAACTTATCTTTTCCAATAATGATTTTTGGTTCAGAAGAGATAATATCAATGTTGGACTTTGTACTTGTAGTCACTTTAGCGATTTCTACAGTTGTTGGATTTTTTAGAGGATTTGTATCAGAAATTCTTTCTTTGCTGGTTTGGGTCATCGCATTTTGGGCTACTTTCAGTTTTGATGATAACCTAGGTATTTACCTTCTTTCTTCGATTGAGTCGGAAGCTTCTCGAATTTGGTTATCCCGTTTACTGATAATCGCAATCGTCCTAATCATTGGGGGAATAATTAATAAATTGTTGTCGAAAATTGTGAGTTGGAACTTTACTGGAAATTTATTTTTCGGCACATTATTTGGCTTCTTTAGAGGTTTAGTCCTTATAACTATCATTATTTTGATTCTTGAAGATACTAGATTGTATAGTGAACCTTGGGTACAGGATGCAATGCTTTTAGAGTATGCGGAAAATATCGCGGATTTTGTTACCAAATTGTTTTTGGATTACTACGAACCTGTCGAAATCCTAATGTTTCAAAAGGGAATTTAATGAAATGTGTGGGATAGTAGGTTTAGTTTCAAAACAATCCGTTAATCAAGAGTTATACGATGCATTAACTGTTCTGCAGCATCGAGGGCAAGATGCCTCCGGAATTATGACCGACGATCAAGGTGTTTTATGTCTGAGGAAAAGTAATGGTCTCGTGACCGATGTGTTTTCTGAGAAACACATGTTGCGGCTGCAAGGCAATATGGGCATTGGCCATGTTCGTTATCCAACTGCGGGCTCTCTAAGCTCAATCGAAGCCCAACCGTTTTATGTTAATTCACCCTATGGAATTTGTCTGGCTCATAATGGCAATCTGGTCAACACGGATAAATTAAGACAGCATTTAAATTTGGTCGATAGAAGACACCTTAATACCCAATCTGATACAGAGGCTTTATTAAATCTTTTTGCCCATGAATTGCAAAAGGATTACAAACAAGAACTGACTGCAGACTCCGTGTTCAAAGCAGTCAGGGGTGTTTTTGAAAATTCTTCTGGAGGTTATGCAGTGGTATCAATGATCTTGAATAAAGGTTTGGTTGCTTTCCGAGATCCAAACGGCATCAGGCCCATTGTGATAGGTACCAGAGAATCCGATCAAGGTACTGAATACATGGTAGCTTCCGAAAGTGTTGCTTTGGATGTACTTGGATACAATCTTCTCAGGGATATTTTGCCAGGCGAGGCAATTTACATTGATACCGATGGTAATTTTTCCTCACAACAGTGCGTTGAACCAAAAAGCTACACGCCTTGTATTTTTGAGTTTGTGTATTTTGCCAGACCGGATTCGATCATCGATGGTATTTCGGTTTATAAGTCCAGACTTAGAATGGGGGATAATTTAGCACAAAGTATCATTGCAAAGGGTCTCCATCATGATGTGGATGTGGTGATACCAATCCCTGATACCAGCCGCACCAGCGCCCTCCAGGTCGCTCACCATTTAGGGGTTAAATACAGAGAAGGCTTTATTAAAAATCGCTACATTGGTAGGACTTTTATCATGCCTGGACAGGCGATACGACAGAAATCTGTTCGCCAGAAGCTAAATCCCATTGACCTTGAGATCAGGGACAAGAATGTTTTATTGGTTGATGACTCAATCGTAAGAGGAACGACGTCAAGACAAATTATTCAAATGGCAAGGAGCGCCGGTGCAAAGAAAGTATTTTTTGCTTCCGCAGCTCCACCGGTTAAATACCCCAATGTTTATGGCATAGACATGCCAGCGGCCAACGAATTAATTGCAAGCAATAAAAGTGATGCAGAGTTGGCTGAAATTATTGGTGCAGATTGGCTTCTTTACCAGACTCTGGAGGATTTAATAAAAGCTGTAGCCTTTGAAGAATCTGAAATCCAATCATTTGATACATCTTGTTTTTCTGGAGAGTATGTAACCGACGATATTACGGAAAAATATCTCAAAATCATCGAATTAAGACGCAACGACGCTGCAAAAGCCGAACTGGAACAAGCGAGAAAGCAACTGGAAATCAACGAACCATCGATTTCGATCAATTAATCAGGTCAATTAATTTAGGCTCTGCATTAACCCATTCTATTATTTTTGCAGCCGATGCCGACCAGTCACCTAAAACCAATCGCACTGATTTTTTACTGCCAATATCAATTGTATGACTATTGGGTCTGTGGGTATGACCGTGGATTAATATATCAATGTTATTTTTCTGGATAGCAGCAGCTACTTCACTTTCGTTGACATCCATGATGTCATTTGATTTCATCTGTCGGGATTGAATACTGGCATCTCTTGCTTCATTTAAAATCTCAAGTCGTTTGTTAATTGGAAAATTTAAGAAGCTTCTCTGCCATTCTAGGTTCCTTACTATTTTTCTATACGCTTGGTATTTAACATCATCAATGCAGAATTGATCACCGTGGCAGAGCATAACTCTTTTATTTTTATAAGAGAAGATGGTCGGCTCCTGGAGCAACTCAATACCGGTCATGGACAAAAAATTCTCCCCGATAAGAAAATCTCTGTTGCCGTGCATCAGGTATGTTTTGATACCTGCTTGGACCAAATTTTTTAGCTGGTCAGTAATCTCACTGTGAAGTGGGTCTTCGTAGTCGTCTCCAATCCAAAACTCAAACAGATCACCCAGTATGTAAAGCTCGGGGTTTGGTGTTGAGAGAGTAAGAAGTTCATCAATGAATGCTTGAAATACACCCGTGACCTCAGGCCTGGTTTGGTGCAGATGCAAATCTGAAATAAATAACTTTGTCATATATTTAATTTAACGATTAATCCGGATTCATCTATTGTTTTCAGAGACCAGTTTTTTTTGCCTCCAAAATGATGATTGGAGCAACCGGCACATCTTGGAGGCCTTGGAAGGTTTGAGTTGCACTCTGGGCAATTGCAGCTACAACTTCAAATCCACTAATAACCTCTCCAAAAACAGCATAACCCCATCTAGTGGGCATTGGATCCAAGGAAACATTATCTACAAGGTTGATATAGAATTGTGAACTGGCTGTATGCGGTTCATTACTTCTTGCCATGCCTACTGTCATGCGACGATTGCTCAAGCCATTGCCAGATTCATTGATGATTTCAGGTTTGGTTTCCTTCATTTCAAATTCAGTTGTATAACCTCCTGACTGAATAACAAAACCTTCAATGACCCTGTGAAAAATGGTGTTTGTGTAAAACCCTTCTTCCACATAGCTTAAAAAATTTTCGACACTGATCGGTGCTCTGTTTTTATCCAATTCGAGTGTGAACGTTCCTGAAGTGGTAACAATTTCGACTTGCGGATAATTTTCAGATGCAATGCTTGGATTGATGAAAATGAAGCAACCAATCAGAGTTAACAACAAATTTTTGAGGTATTTTTTCATAGTTCTAATCTTATTTATTCAATTTACAACCCACTTTTCAGATGAGACTTTTCTTTGGTGTTTAGGTATTTCTAAATCCAATGTCGAGGCAACTAGAGTATTTTTTAGGAGCATGGCAACTGTCATTGGTCCAACACCACCAGGCACAGGTGAGATCCAAGACGCCCGCTCTTTTGCATCATCAAATTGAACATCGCCTGTAAGTTTACCATTTGCATCTCTGCTGATACCGATATCGATAACAACAGCACCTTTTTTAATCCAGTCCCCAGGGATAATATTTGGTTTACCGACTGCTACTGCAAGAATTTCTGCTTGTTGCACAAAGGTTTTTAAATTCTTGGTAAAACGGTGGCACACTGTTGTGGTGGCTCCTCTTAGCAATAATTCCAGAGCAAGCGGTCGTCCCACCAAGTTAGAAGCACCAACGATTACGGCGTGTTTACCAACTGCATCAACTCCAATGTAGTCAAGCATTGTTATTACTCCAATTGCGGTACAAGGTCTTAATATAGGTATCCTCTGCATTAAACGCCCTATGGTATAGGGGTGAAATCCATCAACGTCTTTTATTGGATCTATGGTTTCTATAATCTTTGTTTCATTAATATGATCTGGTAGTGGCAGCTGAACAAGAATGCCATTAACCTCAGGATTATTGTTCAACGATGCAATCAATTCAATCAGCTCTTTTTCAGATGTAGCTTCAGGCAAATCATAATTGAACGATTGCATTCCTGCTTGATCGCAAGCAATTCTTTTGTTTCTGACGTAAATTTTCGATACAGGGTTTCCACCAACTTGAACAACTGCCAAACCCGGTGGATTTATCCCTTCCGTCTTCGCTTTAGAAATTATCTCTTTAATTTCAGAGATGGTTTCTTGGGCGATCTTTTTGCCATCAATTATTTTTGCAGTCATATAGAATTACCTTGTTCAAGCTGGGTAAGTCAAGATAACAAAGGTTAATCTTAGATCCAACTTTGAAAAGTAAATATGAAAAATAATAATTCATTAAAATCGTCTGGTTTTATCCAAATCTCAGTATAATACTGGACTTAATTAGTTTTGGATCATTATCGGGGCATAGCGCAGCCTGGTAGCGCATCTGCTTTGGGAGCAGAGGGTCGGGGGTTCAAATCCCTCTGCCCCGACCATGAAAACAAGCGCCCGTAGCTCAATTGGATAGAGCACCAGCCTTCTAAGCTGGGGGTTGGAGGTTCGAGTCCTCCCGGGCGCGCCATTAAAGGGAAGGTGAATAGTGAAAAAAGCAACAATGAAGACTGTGAGAGGGGATATCCACATAGAGTTATTCGATGAAGATGCACCTAACACGGTCAAAAATTTTATCGATTTAATTCAGGGCGGCTTCTACGATGGTTTAAATTTTCACCGTGTCATTCCCAATTTTGTTATCCAAGGCGGTTGCCCCAATGGGACTGGAACGGGTGGTCCTGGCTATCATATCGCCTGTGAAATCAATACTAAGAAGCATCTTACAGGATCACTGTCAATGGCCCATGCAGGTAAGGACACAGGTGGCAGTCAGTTTTTTATATGTCACTCTCCCCAGCCCCATCTTGATGGGGTACACACAGTCTTTGGTCAAACCTCCGATACGGATGTGGTAAATGCAATCGAACCAGGAGATAAAATAATCTCAGTTAGTACTGATGAATCTACTGAGTAGAGAAACCAGTCCATATTTACTCCAGCATTCTGATAATCCTGTTGATTGGTTTCCTTGGTCCGAGGAAGCAATAGAGAAAGCAAAACAGGAATCTAAACCAATTCTTTTATCGATTGGCTATTCAAGTTGTCACTGGTGCCACGTTATGGCACACGAATCCTTTGAGGATTTAGAAACCAGTGAACTGATGAATAAGTTTTTCGTCAACATTAAGCTCGACCGGGAAGAGAGGCCGGATCTTGACAAGATCTACCAAGTTTCGTATCAACTTCTGACCAATCAAGCAGGAGGATGGCCGCTAACCGTTTTTATCAATCCAGATACCCTGCAACCTTTTTTCATAGGAACTTATTTTCCACAAGTCTCGCGTTATGGCTTGCCTTCATTTAAGGAAGTTCTTGGAGGTGTTTATCACTATTTCAATGAAAATCGAACCAAAATCCAGGCAGACGGGTCAGCAATCAAAAAATCACTGCTGAAGATGGAAGAATTCTTAGACACCAAATCCAAGGAACCCGACCATGGATTGATCATGAATCTTTTTACAAATCTACAAGAATACTTTGACCCTGAAAATGGGGGTTTTGGGTCGGCACCAAAATTTCCACCGTGTCACAAGATTGATTTTTTAATTAGATTACTCAGTGACCAGGACGTAACACAAAAAGATAAAAATCTGGCTTTTTTAATGGCAGATTTAACTCTTAAAACGATGGCTGATCGTGGTTTGTATGACCATTTGGAAGGAGGATTTTTCAGATATTCGGTTGATCAAAAATGGGAGATACCACACTTTGAAAAAATGCTTTATGACAATGCACAATTGGTTCGCCTGTACGCATTGATGCACATGATTTCAAATAATCCCCACTACAAAGAAGTTGTTATGTCCGTTTCAGGTTGGATGGCCGATAAAATGCTCTCCGATCAAAATCTATTCTATTCAGCAATTGATGCCGACACTGACCAGCAAGAGGGTGGAACATATGTTTGGTCTGACGATGAGATAGAAAAACTTTTGGATCCTAATGAATACTTGATGCTTAGGCAACACTTTGGACTGGATCAAGCAAATAATTTTGAGCATTCTTTTCACTTACAAATCAAGAGAAAATTGGCAGACGTAGCCACAGAGCAAAAACTTTCTCTTAAAGCAGCAACCCGAATAAAACAGACTGCCTTGAATAAATTACTAAAGGCAAGAGAAATGAGAGCCCAGCCAGAAATTGACACAAAGTTGTTGACCAGTATCAATGCTTTGACAATCAGAGGGTTGTCGGCATGTGCTATTGCATTGAATGATGAAGAATTAAAATCCACCGCTTTAGAATGCATGAATTCTCTGTTGTCATTGAATTATCGAGATGGTGTTCTCTATACCCAGCCAAATCAAGCCAGCAATGAAGTTGAAGGATTTCTAGATGATTATGCTTTTACCATCGATGCAATTATGCACACCCTAGAATTAAGGTGGAACAGCGAATACTTAATGACTGCTTTACGCTTAGCCTCAAGAATGATTGATCAATTTTATGACAGTCAAAATGGAGGTTTTTATTTTTCTTCCAAAACTCACCAAGGGCTGTTTCATCGCAGCAAAAATTTTTATGACGATGCGACTCCATCCGGCAATGCCGTTGCTGCAAAAGTTCTATTAAGACTGGGATTCCTGACGGGCAAACCGGATTTTATTGACATAGCTGAGCAGATGCTCAAAACAGTAAATGCACATATGAAAAGTCGTTTGGACGCAACCACCAGTTTGAATACTGTAGTTATGGAATACCTGCAACCAATTGAAGTGGTCATTCTCAGGGGGTCTAAAAACGATCTCGAACTTTGGCAAACCCAAACACGAAAGACACTGAAAAGACGCACGATATGCTATGCCATTCCTGACAGTGAGTCGGATTTACCTGAGAGTCTTTCTGTCAAGAAATTTGAAGGGGTTATTGTGGCATATATCTGCCGTGGGTTTTCATGTTCCAAACCTATAAATGACTTCAAAAACTATCAAGAATATTTGACTGAATCGTCGGCTAGGGCACAGTAAGCCATTTCAAAAGTTAATTAGAGTTAAAATATTGGTAAGAACAATGGATGGATGCTTTATGACGTTGAAGATAAAAATTTCTTCCCAGAATTTAAGGTTAATAACTAACCACTAAATATTATTGGATTCAATCTTTAATTTTTTATATA